>Ga0315273_10001901_pt1 | contig 24235 bp, 23 predicted proteins | sample YL17G02_0_MG_FD_205753 | JGI IMG/M metagenome (GOLD analysis project Ga0315273, IMG submission 205753) | Sediment microbial communities from Yellowstone Lake, YNP, Wyoming, USA - YL17G02_0 | ecosystem: Environmental > Aquatic > Freshwater > Lake > Sediment | place: USA: Wyoming | collected...
GAGCGGGACGGGAACGGCGCAGGTTGTGACCAGTTCGACGTTGTCCGCTCAGGTCACGCCGATCCTCAAGACGTCCTGCGCGCTGGCGTACTGCCATCGGCCCGAGCCCTCCGGCGGCAAGCACGCCAATGGGACGCCGCTGCCCTTCTTCGATACCTCAGCGCACATCTACGAGGCTCTCGTGATCGGGGACACGACCCAGCTCATCGTTCCCGGCGATAGCACACTCGGCGAGATGCTGGATCGACTCCGGGTCACTGACAGCACCCGCATGCCTCCGGTCGGGGGCTCCTCGCTCGGTTCGTATGCCGAGATCCAGCGGGGAAACTTCGACCTGATCACACTGTGGGTCCAATCGGGGGCCCCGAACAACTAGCCATCCCCGATCCGGGCAAGAGAAGGGGGGCCGCCTGGGCGGCCCCCCTTCATTCTTCCCAGCCGGAAACGCCGTGTCTCAGAAGGTGTACTCGAGGCCAACGGTCCCTGCGGCGTTGCCACGGATGCCAGCGTTGTTCAGCGGGATGAGGATGTTGGTCACCGCCGTCGCTCCGTTGCCGATCCGGAACTTGAAGCCGAACGATCCGTCGATCAGGTCGTCACGCCGGTTCGGGATATCGGTCTGCTGCACGGTGTGCAGGACCGGCTGCGTGAACACCACGTCCCCCGGGAGTTCGACGGGAGAGGTCCCGGCTTGCCACTGAGTGATGACATCGACGGCGAGGGTGGCCCAGGGGGCAAGCAGGTCGTCGAATCCCGCGGTGGCCAGCACGGCGTCCGTGATCGAAGTCCCGGATCGGTACTGGTAACCGAGGTTCAGGTGCGGGGAGAAGTTCCCGAAGCGACCGGAGACGATACCGAGGCCGCGCAGGGCGAACTCTCCCGAGCCAAGAAAGTCCTCCTCAGCCCCGGTCGGGAACCTGGCATCGATCAGAAACCCGAACGCCCCTCGCTCTGAGCCCCCCAAATTGACTTTCATGCGCGCCAGCACATCCCCGATTCCGGTGGCAGTGCCGCCCACGGTCGAGGCAGCGCTGAGGGAGGGATTGGCGGCCGTCCCGAAGAAGTGGGGTGTCGGAAAGCTGAACGGCAGCACCCGCGCCGTACTGCCGCCACTCAGATCGGTTCGCACCAGCGGCACCGCCACCCCGAGATCGAGTCGGTCCAGCAGGCCATACGAAAGGTACAGTGAGGCGACCTGCATGTTCAGGTTGAGGGAGGTGCTGACCTCAATGACGTCGTTCTCCAGGAGGGGGTTACCCAGGGCCGGGTCGCGCACGTTCTGGTGGGTGAACCGGAATGTGAGATTGTCGAGCGGCACGCCTCGGACCGCCTTGAAATCCACCGCGGTCGCGTTCACGCCCAGCAGGAACCGCCCGCGGCCGAGCGTCTGGACCCGCTCCCCGAAGATGGGGCCCGCGGAGACTGATGTCGCGACCGGCACGCCGCCTTCAAAGCGGAATGTGACTCCACTGGTGGCGGCGCTGATCGGCACGCTCGATACCGCGAGCGTGATGGCACTGCCGAGGAATCCGGTGAGATCCGCGGCACTCGCCTGAGTGGCTGGAATGTAGTGACTGCCGTGGATCGTCTGGGTGTTGACGCTGGAATTGAGGCACAACGGGGAGCCGCAGTCCCCGAAGCTGAACAGGCCCAGGATTTGATCGCGAAGATGGTCGCTCTGTGCGGCGACGGGCATAGCGCCGAGGTTTGCGAGCACCAGGAACCCGGCAGTACGGGCGAGGGACATAGGCACCAGACAGGAGGGGAGTTCCCGCTATCATACCGGGCGATCGGGGGGAGCGCAACGTGGGGCCCGGCGGCCCGGCGGCCCGGCGGCCCGGCGGGGTGACGAGGGACGATGGTCGTGGGATGAGGCGTGCGTGATTCTGATTGGCGAGGGCGATGACTTGGTACCCCCCGGCTCCAACGAGACTCGTATCCTCCCCGCATGAGCTCCGCCTCCCCCACCGGCCCGCCGTATGAGCGGCTCGAGGCGTGGCGCGCCTGCCACGAGCTCGCGGTCGCGGTCTACCGCTCGACTACCCGATGGCCAGCCTCGGAACGTTACGGACTTGTTGATCAGGCGCGACGGGCAGCCTACTCTGCCGCGGCAAACCTCGTTGAGGGATCCGGCAGGACCGGAGCGAGAGAACTCAAGCGCTTCGTCGCAATCTCGCTGGGGTCGCTGGCCGAACTGGAGTACCTGGTCGTACTCGCAAGGGACGTGGGCCTCTTTGACGCCACGGAGCGAACCATACTTGCCGGCTTGATCGGTCGGGCGGGACAGTTGACCGGCGGGTTGCATCGTGCGCTCCGTCGTCGTACCACTTAGGCCGAGCCGCCGAGCCGCCGAGCCGCCGAGCCGCCGAGCCGCCGAGCCGCCGAGCCGCCGAGCCGCCGAGCCGCCGAGCCGCCGAGCCGCCGAGCCGCCGAGCCGCCTACCTCAGCATCTCCTCCAGCCGCACGGCGGTATCCGTCTTGTCGTCCCGATACTTGACCACGACGGGCGAGTAGAGCGCGATGCCCAGTTCCTTGCCTGGACCGCTCGTCACGGGGCGTGATCCCGGCACCACCACCGCACCCGCCGGGATCTCGAGGGGCCGGTCCGGACTCCGGCGGTAACTGGTGTTCTTCACCAGGTCGAAGACCACGGTCCCGCCGGTGAGAATGGTTCCGGGGGCGAGGATGGCGTGCTCCCGGACGATCGTCCCCTCGTACACGCCGCAGTTCCCGCCGACCAGCACGTCATCCTCAATGATGACGGGCATCGCCCCCACTGGCTCCAGTACTCCACCGATCTGTGCGGCGGCGGAGAGGTGCACCCGCTTGCCGATCTGGGCGCAGGAGCCGACCAGCGCGTGGCTGTCGACCATCGTACCCTCGTCCACGTAGGCTCCGACGTTGATGAACGCCGGCGGCATGACCACCGTCCCCGGAGCGACGAATACGCCATCGCGTATGGAGCTGCCACCCGGCACGATTCTGACGCCATCGGCGAGCGAGACCTGCTTGAGGGGCCAGGTGTCCTTGTCGAAGTACGGGAACGGGCCCCCGCGGGCGATGGGCGAGACGGTACCGATCCGGAAGCCGAGGAGGATTCCGGCCTTCACCCACCCGTTCACCACCCAGCGGCCATCGTCCTGCCGCTCGGCGGCGCGGATCACTCCGGCGTTGAGGCCGGCCTTCAGCCGTTCAAACGCTCCCAGCGCCGCCGGTTCCTCCCCTTCCGGCACACCGGTCGCGAAGCGCTCCAGCAGGAGCTTGAGTTCGGTGGTCGTCACCGGACGACGACCTCCGCCGGCTCCACCCCAGCGGCGCGAAGGGCGGCGAAGAGCGGGGGCCGCCGCAGCTCAGAGAGGGGCACCAGCGGCAGCCGCAGGACGTCCTGAATCCGCCCCATTGCCGCCAGCGCGGCCTTGACCGGTGCCGGATTGGTCTCCAGGAAATTGGCCTCGAGGAGCGGCAGCACCTGAAAGAGGATCTCTCGAGCGTCGGCTACCTGCCCGCGCATCGCGCTGCGCACCAGCTGACTCATCAGCCGGGGGATTTCATTCGAGGCGACCGAGATCAGCCCATCGCCGCCCGCGGCGATGATTGCCAGGGTCATCCAGTCCTCACCCGAGAGCACCGCGAAGTCCTCCGGTCGGCCGAGCAACAGGTGCTGCACCTGAGCCAGATCGCCGGATGATTCCTTGATCCCGATGATGTTGGGGTGGCTCGCGAGTCGGAGCACGGTATCGGGCTTCATGTTTACCGCGGTGCGGCCCGGCACGTTGTACAAGCAGACCGGAACCCGCGAGGCGTCCGCGACCGCGACGAAGTGACGAAAGAGGCCTTCCGGCGTAGGCTTGTTGTAATAGGGTGTGGCGGAGAGCAGCCACGTGACACCTAATGAGCTTACCCGCTCGGCCTCCGCGACTGCCTGGCGAGTATCGTTATGGGTGGCCCCCGCCATCACCGGAATCCGGCCCTGGGCGGCCTCGACCACCGTGCGCACCACCAGGTCACGCTCCTCGGCGGAGAGGGTCTGGGCCTCGCCGGTGCTGCCGCAGGGCACAAGAAAGTCAATCCCTTCGTCGATCTGCCATTCGACCAGCTTGCGGAGCGCCTCGACGTCCACCGTCCCTTCACGCGTGAACGGCGTCACGATCGCCGTTCCGCATCCTCTCAGCGCGGTCGTCATGGTGCCTCCCCGAAGAGCATCTGGTCGAAGGTGAACACGCCTTCGCGCCCCTGGATCCACTCGGCGGCCGCCAGTGCGCCGGCGGCGAACACCTGCCGCCCACGTGCGATGTGCTCCAGCCGGATGGTCTCGAAGGGCGCGTCATACACCACTTCATGGGTGCCGGGGACGTGGCCGCCCCGGACGCTGGTCACCGGGTACTCGCGCGCCGGATCCCCGCCCCGGAGGGTCGCCTGGAGCCGGATGGCCGTTCCGCTCGGCGCATCCAGCTTGGCGGCGTGGTGAGTCTCCACCACAAAGGCCCCGAAGTCCGCCTGTCCCGCGAAGCGCCGCGCGAGATCGCGGGCGCTGCGGAGGAAGAGCTGGACGCCGATCGAGAAGTTGGGGCTATGGAGCAGGGCGGTGTGGTGGGCGGCGACGGCGCGGCTGATCTCAGGCAGGCGGATGAGCCAGCCGGTGGTACCGGTGATCGTCGGCATCCCGAGCGCCGCCAGCACCAGCAGATTGGCCGGGGCCTGGTCGGGCCGGGTGAACTCGATCGCCGCCTCGGCCCCGGCCAACCGCTCCCGGGTGATCCCGCTCCCGTCGCGGTTCTCTGCTGAGGTGATCACGGTGGTGATGAGATGCCCCCGGGCCGGCGCGAGCTCGGCGATCGCGCGATTCATCTTGCCGTGGCCAACCAGCGCGATGCGCATCAGCGTCCCACGTACCCGCGTGCGACCAGCAGTTCCGCGTTCTGGATAGCCGCCCCGGCCGCGCCGCGGATGGTGTTATGCGACAGGAGCACCAACCGGAGGTCCAGCAGGTTGCAGGGACGTACCCTGCCCACGGTCACGGTCATGCCGTTGCCGCGGTCGAGGTCCAGCCGCGACTGCGGCCGGTCGGCGCGGCTATCCACCTCGACCGGACGGGCCGGCGTCGAGGGCAGGGCGGCGACGTCCCCCGGCGCCCGAAACGCCTCGAGGGCGCAGACCGCTTCGGCGGGGGTAACCCGGCGGCGGAACCCGAGCGACACCACTTCGAGATGCCCATCAATCACGGCGACCCGATTGGTGTGGGCACTGATCGTCATGCCCCCACCGATGACCTGTTCGTTGCCGAAACCGCCGAGGATCTTCCGCGTCTCCTCCTCGATCTTCTCTTCCTCGCCGCCAATGAACGGGATGACGTTCCCGAGTGCGTCGAGTGAGGCAACCCCGGGGTAGCCCGCGCCGCTCACGGCCTGCATGGTCGCGACGAAGATCTTCTCGATGCCGAAGGCCTGCTGCAGCGGGGCCACGCCCAGCACCAGGCCGGCCGTCGAGCAGTTGGGATTGGCGACGATGCCGCCACTCCAGCGCCGCTCCCGCTGCTGCCGCGCGAGGAGGTTCAGGTGGTCCGGATTGACCTCGGGGATGAGAAGCGGAACGTCCGGATCCATCCGGTGGGTCTTGGTATTGGTGACAACGTACTTCCCTGCTCGAGCGAAGGCCTGCTCGACCTCGCCGGCGATCTCGGCCTCGATTGCCGAGAAGGTGATGCGCCCCGGGATTGACGCCTCCGCCCGCTGCACGGTCATGGCCGCGATCCGCTCCGGAATGGCCGAGCTCTCGCGCCATCGGACGATCTCGCCATAGCGCTTGCCCGCGCTCTGGTCCGACGCGGCCACCGAGGTGATCTCGAACCACGGATGGTCTGCCAGAAGGCGCACGAACTTCTGGCCGACCGTGCCGGTAGCACCGAGGATGGAGACGGGGATCTTGGGGGACATCATTTCTCCGAAATCCGGAATTGGGCGTCAGACGTGAGGCTTCTGGTGTCGGCGCTTAACCGTTGGCCGTTCGCTGACGGCTGATCGGTGATGGCTCACGGCCCCTCGCCAGCAGGTCCTTCGCCAGCTTGGTGTACAGGTCCACTCCCTTGAGCAGGTCGGCCTTGGCGATCCGCTCCTCGCTGGTGTGGGCGACGCGGATGGTCCCCGGGCCGAGCTGGAACCGTTCTCCCCAGGCGTCATAGAACGGCAGGTCGCTCGCGTAGCTGACGACCGTGGTGTCCCACCCCGGCGGCGCGGGAGCGGTATTCTTGTAGTACGGAAGCTCCGTCGGAAATGTCACCGCGACTGCCGGGTCCGCGCAGGCCGCGATCTGTTGCCTCAGGCCGGCCGACGGCCCCACGAGGCGCATCAGGAGCTCCGCCCGGGCGGAGGGGGGAATGACGTTGGGCGCTACGCCCCCCCCCACCGTCCCCACGTTCAGCGTCCCTTGGCCCAGCATGGGATCTTCCGGAAGCGGGAGCCGGCGCAGCCGCTCGATGGTGTCGAGGATGGGGAGGAGTGCCGACCGCCCCTCATCCGGGTAGGCCGAGTGCGCTGCCCGCCCCTCGCACTTCAGCACGATCTTGAGGGAGCCCTTCTGGCCGAGGCTCAGGCGGTTCTCCGTCGGCTCGCCGTTGATCAAGTACCGTCCCCGGGGCCCGAGGTCGTTGGCGATCTGGGCCCCGTCGGAGCCGTTCTCTTCCCCCACCACGAATAGCAGGCCGATCCGGCGCTCGCCCGAGGCGGCCAGGCGCTCGGCGGCGCACAGCATGGCTGCCGCGAGGCCCTTGGCGTCACAGGTGCCGCGGCCGTGCAGGTGGGTCTCGTCCTCGCGGAGCGGCAGATACGGGGGTACGCAGTCCAAGTGGGTGGAGAACACCACCTCCGGCGTGTCCCGCCAGGCGAAGAGGTTGTCACGGCCCGGCGTCACCGGCTGGCGGACGACCCGATACCCCAGCCGATCGAGCAGGTCCGCCAGGAACTCCACGGCGGGCCCCTCGTGGCCGGTCGGCGTCTCGAGCAGAACCAGCTCCTTCGCCAGCGCGATCGCATCCACCACCTGGTCTCCTCCTCCCAAGGTACAGGCCCGGCCGGGTCGTCGCCCCCGGTACAGTTCCGGATGGCCCAAAATACAAACGCCCCGCCGGCATTGCGCGGCGGGGCGTCACAGGTCAGTCAGGAACAAGTCGCTAGACTGGCCGTCGCTCGCCGCGTTCGGTCATGGGCTTCTTGCTCCGCTTGGTCAGGCCCGTCCGGATCGCGATCGCCAGTTGCATAATCATAAGTTATTCTGAATACCCCTCCGCCACAAGTGGCCGTCAGGGTCGGCTCGAACGGCTAGGTGGTGACCGGCTCGGCGGCTCGGGCCGCACGCTGGCCGTCCTCCACGTTCACGAAGTGCAGCAGCGTTCCGCCCAGCACGAAGAAGACCACGATCGAGAGGATTGCCGCCCGGGAGGACCCCGTCACCGCGATCACCTGGGCAAAGACCGCTGGGCCGAAAATCCCGGCGAACTTCTCGACCACGGCGAAGAACCCGAAGAACTCCGCCGACTTCTGGCGCGGGATCATGCTCGCGAACAGCGAGCGGGAAAGCGCCTGCGTGCCACCCTGCACCACCCCCACCAGCAGGGCGAGGATCAGGAAGTCCGTCCCGGTCTTCATGTAGTAGCCGAGCACGCTGATACCCGCATAGGCCACCAGGCCGAAGAAGATCGCCCGCTTGGCGCCGATCTTCTTCGCCAGCCAGCCGAAGGCGAACGAAAATGGGACCCCCACGAACTGAACGATCATGATCGAGGCGATCAGCCAGGTGCGGTCGAGTTGCAGTTCCTCGCCGTAGATCGTCGCCATGCGAATGATGGTGCCGATGCCATCGTTGTAGATCAGGAACGCGATCAGCATCAGCAGCCCCTGCCGGAAGCGACCCAGCTCCCGGAGCGTCACGCCCAGCTGCCGGAAGGCACCGCCCAGAGAGAGCCGGCCGGTCCCGGTGGCCTGTGGCTCACGGACGTGGCGAAACAGGGGAATCGAAAACACGGCCCACCAGACCGCCACGGAGAGGAAGGCGATGCGGGTCGGCAGGGTGGCTTGCGCCGGGGTGAGATCGGGGCCGGACGGCAGCCCGAAGGCCGCCGGCTTCATGATCCAGGCGAGGTTGAGCGCCAGCAGCAGTCCGCCACCTACGTACCCGAGGGCGTATCCTGCGGTGGACACCCGGTCCATCTCCTCGGGCTCCGCGATATGCGGAAGGAAGGCATCATAGAAGACATAGCTGCCGTTCACCGCGATATTCGCGATAACGAAGAGGCCCGCGGCGAGCAGCCAATCTCCGCGCTCGATGAAGAACATCGCCGCGACTGCCGCCGCGCCGATCACGAGAAATCCCCCCAGGAGTCGCTTCTTGATGCCGGCGTGATCGGCGATGGCACCGAGGATCGGGGCCAGCACCGCGATCACCGCCAGCGCGAGGGTGGTCGCCAGGGCGTAGCGGTAGGTGGCTTCGGACTTGGGGAGGTCGGCGGCGGCGACGGAGGAGAAGTAGATCGGGAAGATCGCGGTGACGACGACCGTCACCATGGCGGAGTTGGCCCAGTCATACATCGCCCAGGCGCGCAGTTCCTTGCGGTGCAGGCCCAGCGAGTCGAGCAGGCTCATCGGGGAGGGGCTCCGGGCCGTGAGGCGGGATCGTCGGGGGCGCCCAATGATCGCCCGGTCCCGGAGATCACGCCAGCGGGGTCAGGGCGCCCGGGGTCGGACCAGGGAGAGGACCACCGCCCCTGAGAGAAGGCTGAGGATCACCAGCAGCGACAGCACGGTCGAGAGGTGGACCCAGGGGCCCAGCACCATCTTGAGGCCCACGAAGAACAGAATGAACGCGACGGCGGGTTTGAGATAGTGGAACCTGTCAATCGCGCCGGCGAGTACGAAGAACAACCCTCGGAGCCCAAGGACAGCGAACAGGTTCGAGGAATAGACCACGAACGGATCCCGCGTCACCGCGAAGACCGCGGGAATGCTGTCGATGGCGAAGATCAGGTCGCTCCATTCCACGACCAGGAGGACGAGGAGGAGCGGGGTGGCCAGCCACCCCCCGGTCGCGCGCGCCACGAAGAAATGATGCTCTTCATAGGCCGGCGTGAGGGGAAAGCAGCGCCGGGCGAGGCGGACCAGCGGGTTCTTCTCCGGCTCGATCCGTTCCTCGTGGGTGCGCAGCATTCGCAGCCCCGTCAGCACCAGGAGTCCGCCGAAGAGATACACAATCCAGGTGAAGCGGGAGAGCAGCAGCGCGCCGGCGCCAATCATCACGCCGCGCATGACGATCGCCCCCAAGATGCCCCATTTGAGGACCCGTGGCTGCAGTGCCGCGGGGACCGCAAAGTACTGAAAGGTCAGCAGGAAGACGAAGAGGTTGTCGACACTGAGGGAAAGCTCGATCAGGTAGCCGGTGTAGTACTCAAGGGCCGTCCGGGATCCTACCTGCCACCAGAGGAACCCCCCAAACAAGAGCGCCAGGATGATGATCCCGGCGCTCCAGGTGAGGGCCTCGCGCGGGGCGAGGACGTGAGACCGGCGATTCAGCACGCCCAGATCGACGACGAGCAGCGTCCCTATGACTAGGACGAAGGTCAGCCAGACCGCCGCCGAGTGCGTCGTCACTCAGCGTCCGGCCGCCATGGCCTCGAGCCGAGCCACCCGCTCTTCGGTTGGCGGGTGGGTGCTGAACCAGCGCAGCACGCCACCATCCATCGCCGCGAGCGGGTTGACCTGAGCCAGCGGAGCCGCCGCCGGAGCGACGTCCATGGGGATTCGCTGGGCAAAGTAGTCGAGCCGCTTCAGCGCGTTGGCGAGCGGAAGGGGCCGCCCCAGAATCTCCGCCCCGACCCGATCGGCCTCGAATTCCCGCTGCCGGGAGATCGCGAACTGGATCAGCATCGCGGCGACTGGCGCCAGCATGACCATCGCCAGGTCCGCGAGCGGATGGCGGCCCTCATCGCTCCGCGATCCGCCGGCGAACATGAGCAGCCAGGGGAGGTTGCCGATCATGCCCGCGATGCCTGCGGCGATCGTGGTGGTGAGCATGTCGCGGTTCTTGACATGGGCCAGTTCGTGCGCGATCACCCCTTCCAGCTCCTCTTGTGGCATGGCCCGGAGGATCCCGGTCGTTACGGCGACAACCGCCCGTTCGGGGCTCCGGCCGGTGGCAAACGCATTCGGTTGGTCGTGCGGGGCGACCGCCACGACTGGCATCGGCAATCCGGCTCGTTGGCGGAGCCGATCCACCATCCGGTAGAGCTCCGGGGCCTCTTGTTCGGAAACGACCCGCGCTCCGTACATGCGGAGCACGAGTCGGTCCGAAAAGAAATACATGACGAAGTTCATTCCCAAGCCGAGAATCGAGCCGAGGATCAGACCCTGGCTCCCGCCCATGACCTGGCCTGCTGCCATGAGCAATGCCGCCAAGCCAGCCATCAAGACTGCAGTCTTCAGATTGTTCATCGTCATCTCCAGATAGCACAAAGAGCGAGCCTTCGCGGGGGCTCGCGCCCCGACGAAGGTCTCGCTCTGAAGATGGTCTCTGCCATCATCCCGGCCGCACCGTGCATGCGTGGCATGCAGTCCTGACGATGGGCTGTCCGCCTCGCGGCGGATGAGCTACTCCCCTTCAACGCGACAATACTAAGGGGGAGGCTGCCGGTGCGTCAATGTCGGCCAAGTCAACAAGAGCCATTCGGTTGGAGGGAATCTCTATCCCTGCCTCCGACCGCGTCGACCGTCGCGGCCACGCCGCGAACGGCCAGCCCGCCGTTCCTGGTATGCAGGAACGGGCGGAACCCGAGGCCGGTAGCGCGCTCGAGAGGGGCGGATGGGACGAGCAGCGCCAGGTGCCAGCCAGCGAGCCGTTGCCGGGCCACCTGTCCGAGTCGGGCGTACAGATCGCGCAGCGCCCCTCGCTCTCCGACGCGGACCCCATAGGGGGGATTCGTCACCAGACGGCCCGGCCCGGCGGGCGGGGCCAGGGCCGATAGCGCCGCATGGCGGAACTCGACGTCCTCGGCCACGCCCGCCCGATCGGCATTCGCCCGGGCCGCGGCGATCGCACCCGCATCTCGATCGGCGCCGATGATCGGGGCCGGAGCCCGCGCAAGGGCAATTTCGTTCGCCTGCTGCAACAGGCCCGGCCACAGAGCCGCGTCCCATCTGGGCCAGCGCTGGAAGGCGAAGTCCCTTCGGCCGCCCGGCGGTAGCCGCCGGGCCAGCAGGGCCGCTTCGATCGGGATCGTGCCCGAACCGCAGAAGGGATCGATCAGGGGTTCGTCTGGATGCCAGCCGCTCGCGATCAGCAGGCCAGCGGCGAGCGTTTCGCGGAGCGGCGCCTTGGCCGTTTGGAGTCGGTAGCCGCGGCGATGGAGCAGGGCGCCGGAGCTGTCGAGGCTCACCATGCACTCGTCGCGGAAGACTCGCACCACCACCAACTGGCCAGGGCACTCCTCGTCATCCGGCGCGGCGCCGGCCACGGTGGTGCCGGACACGCCAGAGGCCGCCACGATTCGTTCGGCAACCGCGCGCTGGTGGAAGAGCCGTGACTTCCGGCAGGTGACCCGGACCGCCAGCGGAACGCCGGGGGCGAGCCAATCGCGCCAGGGCAGTTCCGCGCTCTTGCGCTCGAGCTCGCCGAGCGCGCGGGCATGGAAGCCCCCGAGGCGGACCAGCACCCGGGTCGCGGTCCGGAGCCACAGATTTGCCCGGGCCACGTCGATCAGAGAGCCTTGGAACGCAACGCCGCCCGGTTCGGTGCCGGACGGCGGGAGGCCCAGCTGCTCGAGTTCCCTGCCGGTCAGCGACTCGAGGCCGGGCGCGGTTACCGCGAAGAGCGACAACCGTTCGCTCACATCGCCTCGGGTCAAGAGTGAAGCACCCTCAAGGAGTCGCGCTCTGTCATCAGCCCACCATGGGCGGTGGCGAATCGGCTGGCCCGAGCGCCCCCAGCGTAGGGCAGGGCCCCATGAGGACGCGCGTGGCCGCGCCGCTCAGAAGGGGGGCTCCGCCTGGTGCACCGGATCGTCGCGGAGGATGGCGGTCAGTTCGGTCCCCGGGGGTACGTCGGTGTGCCCCTCCGGGATCACGAGCAGCGCGTTGGCCTTTACCATGGACGTGAGGATACCCGACCCCTGTGGCCCGGTAAGCCGGACCTCCGGGAGGGGCACCGCCGGGGTCGCGACGGCCCGGAGGAAGTGCTGCAGTGTCGGGCTCACCTTGATCGGGTCCGCCACGCGGACAGCCACGGCGCGGCGGAACGGCAGACGCCGTCCAGCCAGTTTTCGGATGGCCGGACGGACGAACAGTTCGAAGGTCACCATCGTACTCACCGGGTTGCCCGGCAGGCCAATCCACGGTACCTCACCCAGCAGGCCGAAGCCCACCGGAGCCCCCGGGCGCATGCGCAGCTTCCAGAATTTGAGCTCGGCTCCCAACTCGGCCATGACGCTGCGCAGGTAGTCGTGCTCGCCCACGCTGATGCCCGCGGTGGTGACGAGGAGGTCGGACTCGCGCGCCCGGCGCAGGTGGTCGCGGAGGCTTTCTGGCGTGTCCTGCGCGATGCCGAGGAAGACCGGCTCGCCGCCGGCGCGCCGAACCAGAGCCCCGAGCGTATGGGTGTTGGAGCTCGCGATCTTCCGGCCGCTCAGGATCAGATCCGGCTGGTCGATGTCGACGATCTCGTCGCCGCTGCCGAGGATCGCGACCCGGGGCCGCCGGTAGATCATCGGGTGCGCGACCGCGAGTGAGGCCAGGACTCCCAGCTCGGCGGGGCCCAGCTCCGTGCCCTCGGGGAGGGCAGTGACCCCGGCCCGGATGTCCTCGCCGGCGTGGCGGATGTTCGCGCCGACATCGCGGTCCTTGAAAATCGTGACCAGCTCGGCGTTCTGGTCCGTGTCTTCCTGTCGAATGACGCTGTCGGCCCCCTCGGGGAGCGGAGCGCCGGTGAAGATTCGCGCGCAGGTTCCGCCCGTGAGCGGCCGGCTCGGAAAGGCGCCGGCGTGGATGTGCTCGATGACCCTGAGACGTCGGGGCATGGCCGCAGTGGCCCCCCGCACGTCGCCGGCGCGTACGGCGTAGCCGTCCATCGCCGAATTGACCCAGGCGGGAATATCGAGCGGGCTTACGATTTCCTCGGCCAGGACGCCATCCAGGGCATCGTCCAGCGGGACGCGGAGAGCAGGCTGGCGGCGGACCTGCGCCAGGACGAGGAGCGCGGCCTCGCGAGGGGTGAGCGGAGCCGTCACTTCAGATCACGCGGGCCTTCTCCCATGCCATGTTCGCCAGCAGGTGGAGCCACATCGTGTCGCGGAAGCGAAGCACTGGAAGCGGCGCCTCGAATCGGTCGTCGTCGGTGACAATCGCGATCCAGTCGCTGGCGTTGGGACGCGTCGGCTCGAACAGCGGCTTGTCGCTGGCGGCGCGGCGGAAGACTTCGATCTTCGGGAGCGAGGCCTGTCGGAACCCCTCGACCAGGACGATGTCCGCGCCGTCCAGATAGCGGTGCGCCAGGTCAATGGGATCGGTGTCGTCGGCGTGGCGCTCGAAGAGCACTCGTTCCTCCGGCGCGACCAGCAGCGTCCGCTCCACCTTCCCCTCGCGGAAGTGCAGGTAGCTGTCGGTTCCAGGACGGTCCACGTCGGCGGGGTGGGCAGAGTGCTTGATCGTCATCACCCGCCGCCCCTTGCGCACGAACTCCGAGGCCATGGCCACGGCCAGCGTGGTCTTCCCCGAGCCCTTCCGGCCAATTATTGAAATGATCCGCGTGTCCGCCACAGTCGGTTGGCCTCCGCCAGCTCGTCCGCCGTGTTCACGTTGAAGAACAGTACCTCAGGGTCTCCGAACTCCCGGAGCCGTCTGGAGGAGAGGATACCGACTTTGAGGCGATCATGGAAGCCGATGGCACGGAGGTCGCCAGCATCGAGGGCTGCGGCGATGGCGGGTCCGCAGGCGGGCCCATAGGCGGCACAGAGCGGTTCCACCCCGCGGGGGCCTCCGCTTTCGGGGAGGCAGGCATCCCCGTCCTCGAGTCCCGCGGCCAGGGCTTGGAGGAGGGGGGCGGTTACGAATGGCATATCCCAGGCGACCGTGACCACCGGCGCCGCTGCCGAGAGCAGAGCCGTGTAGATCCCACCCAGCGCGCCCGTCCCCGGGCGGATGTCAGGGACGACTCTGAGGTCGGGACGCCAGGTCGGGGCGTCCTCGGCGTTCGCGACGAGGATCGGTCGGGTACCCAGGGCCTCCTCGAAGACGGCGACGAGACGATCCAGCATCCGCACGCCGCCGACGCGTTCGAGCCCCTTGGGCCTCCCCCCCATTCGGGTGGCCCGACCCCCGGCGATGATCGCCCCCTGCGTCCTGTCCGGTGCGCCGGTCCGGAGAGCCGCCAAGCGGTCGCTCAGTAGCGTCTCCCCCGTTTCCGCTCCAGGACGACTTCGAGGCCGACAAGGAAGCTCAGGAAGTGCTTCTGGACGGAGCTGGTGGGAGGCACGGGGCCCGGCACGGCGGTGGGGCCGGAAACCATGGGGACGCTGAGCCAGTTGTCCCGCAGGTCGAACCGGAACTGATAGCCCCGGCCGAGGACGACAATTGCGCCGCCTCCGAACGACAGGGACGGGTGCAGCGTGGTCCCCCGGTCGTCGCTGTACACCGGGAAGACCTCGATGAAGCTCTGCGGGCTCACCACCAGGCCCACATTCGCCCGGAGGTAGGGATGAATGGGCTGGTCGCTGGCGATGCGGTAGACGCCCCCGAGCGTCAACGCGACCGAGCTCGCCGGATGCTCGGTGCCGTCGATCGTTGCGCATAGATCCGGCGACACGTCGCCACCGCCCGACGCGACCACCTGGCACCGGTCCGTGGTTCCTAGGCCGAGCAGCTGTGCCTCGATGGCGAGGCCGAGGTGCTTGCTGGGAAAGTAGGTGCCGGTGAAGGCCACCGCGAAGCTGCGGCGAAACTGCCGGGTGATCGCTATGGTATCGCCGGGAATAACCGGCTGATTTCCGACGGACCAAAGCGTCCCGCCACCGGAGGTCTGCCCGATGCCTACGCTGAAGGCAAGCCGGGCCTGATCGGCCGTCGCTTGGGCCGTTAGCAGGGCCGGCGGGAGCACGCAGGCCAGGAAGAAGGCCGGAGCGGAGAAGGTGTGCATCATTCGCTCGTGAGCCATGGGTGGTCCACCATGAGGCAGCGGTTCATCACGACCGGAATACCCGCGGCCTCCAGCCTCGCTGCGGTCGCCTCGTCATGCACGCCGACCTGCATCCAGACAAGGGCCGGCCGGATAGCGAGCAGCTCATCCGCGATCCCGGGGATGGTCTCCGATCGGCGGAAGATATCGATGACGTCGAGTGGGCCGACTGCCTCCCGGGCGGCTCTCAGGTTCGGGAAGGCCGGCTCTCCCCGCAGGACGTCGAGCCCGGGCCGAACCGGTACGATCCGGTATCCGACCTGCTGCAGGTACGCCGCCACGAAATGACTGGGCCGAGCGGGGTTCGGAGACATGCCAACGACGGCGATGGTACGTGCGGCCCGGAGGATCGGTCCCAGCCGGTCACGTTCGTCCATCATGTCGCCTCATGGTCGGAACTGGATGGCACCTCGCATCCGTCCGGAGGGAGGAGACGCCGCCCCGGACTGGGGCCGCACAGACCGGAGGGAGGGGCTGGAGGCGCTCGCGATCAGATCAATCGAGGCCGCTGCACTCGGCGCGGAGCGTCGGGTCTTCCGCCACACACACCCGCTCGAGTCGCACCCCGTGGGGCAACCGCGGGGCGATCCGCCGGAAGAGCCAGATCGCCAACGCCTCGCAGGTCGGCAGGGCCTGGCCGGCCGCGAAGTCGGGGACGTCCCGGTTGAGGTCTCGTCCGTCGAGCGGGCGGAGGACCTCGTCGGCGAGGGTCCGGTCGAGATGCCCGAGGTCGAGTACCATGCCGGTTTGGGGGTCTACCGGCCCGCACACGGTGACTTCGCAGGTGTAATCGTGCGGGTGGGGCTCGCCGAGGCGCCCGAATGTCTCACGATTCCGGTCGGCCGTCCAGCTGGGCACCCAGTAGTGGTGCTGGGCGCGGAACCGGACCATCCGAGTCAGCCGAACCGGCATCTGGCCCTAGAAATTGAAGCCAAGTCCCGCGCGGAGCTCTCCGCTCCAGGGCCATTCTGTCGTGCCGCGGAACCCGAGGACTGCATTGGGCTTTTTCGGATCGAAACTGGGCTGGGCAGCCGGCTCGACCGTATAGGACGATGGGTAGCTGAGCTTCCACACCACACCTCGCGCCTCGAGCCTCAGGTGCAGCGATTGGCCGAGGAAGACCCGGAGTCCGCCGCCGGGGGCGAAGTAGAATTTCGAGCCGAACTTGTAGCCGCTCGAGTCCGGCTGACTGGGAGGAAGCTCGGATCCCCAGACGTAGCCGATCGATGCCCCCAGGAATGGCGCCAAATGATGCCAGGTCTTCTTGCCCGTCAGGTTGAACTGAAGCGCCGCTTCGATCATCGTGAGGTCCTGATCCACAGGACCATCCACCCGATTGTTGACGCTGTCGTCCGCGCTTACGATCAGCCGCTGGAGCTCGGCTCGCGCCACGGCGAAACCCAACTGGATCGGTGCTCCCATCCTGATGTCGAATCGGATGCCATAACTGGGCCCGTCATGGGGGCCCACGCCGATCGTCCCGCCGTTGCCACCCACCTCGCCGTACATGACGGTGATGGACTTGCCACGGACGATATCCCGATAGGGCGATCGGTCCGGTGGATGCCCGACCTGCGCGGAGAGAGGCGCCGCAGCCAAGGCGAAGAAGAACGCTGTGGCAGAGAGGGGTCGCATGGGGGAATAGTAAGCTGGGACGTACCGGGTACCGAGTACACGGTACTAACTCATGCGGAGGTCGCGTCCCGTCATCTGCGGCGGCGGTTCGAGGCCGAGGAGACGGAGAACGGTGGGTCCGACATCGCAGAGCGCTCCCCCTGGACGCAGGCTGCCGGCCCCCGTCCGGAGCGCGACAAAGGGGACAGGGTTGGTGGTGTGTGCGGTATGGGCACCGCCGGTCGCGGGATCGATCATCAGCTCGCAGTTGCCATGGTCGGCGGTGACCAGGACCGCGGCACTCGCCGCGTCCGCCGCTGCGAGAATCCGGCCCAGGCACTGATCCACCGTCTCCACGGCGCGGAGCACGGCCGGCAGGACGCCGGTGTGCCCGACCATGTCGGCGTTGGCAAAGTTACAGAGCATGAAGTCGTGGGCCTTCTTCCTGATCGCCTGCACCAGCACGTCGGTGATTCCGGCGGCGCTCATTTCCGGGGCCAGGTCGTAGGTGGCGACCTTCTGCGACGGGACCAGGGAGCGTTCCTCGCCCCGGTAGGGCGGTTCGTAGCCGCCATTGAAGAAATAGGTCACGTGTGGGTACTTCTCGGTTTCCGCCGTGCGGAGCTGGGTGCGGCCATGATCGGCGAGCAGCTCCGCCACAATCTTCGCCATCGTGAACGGCGGAAAAGCCTGCGGCACCGGGAAGGTCCGGTCGTACTGCGTCATGGTGACCAGCTGCAGGCGGGGACGGTCTGACACCGGAAAGCCGTCGAAGCCCTCGATGATCAGGGCCCGCACGATCTGCCGCATCCGGTCGCTGCGATAGTTGAAGCAGAGGATCCCGTCGCCATTCTGCAGCGTCGCTGCGGGGGCTCCGTTGCGGTGCACGACGATCGGACGGACGAACTCGTCGGTCTCCCCCCGGGCCAGCGCGGCACGCACGGCGGCGACCGCGTCCTCCGCTGCTGCGCCGACGCCCCGGACCGCTGCGTCGTACGCGATCCGGGTCCGCTCCCAGCGGCGGTCACGGTCCATGCCGTAATAGCGTCCGACCAGGGTGGCGATCGTCGCTCGGCCGGGAGCGATCCGGCGGAGATCTGCCTCGAGCTTCTGGACCACCTGCTCGCCGATGGTGGGGAGGGTGTCCCGGCCGTCCAGGAATCCGTGGATGGCGATGCGGGGGACGTCCTGGCGCATGCCCAGCTCGACGCAGGCCAACAGGTGCTGGTCGATCGCGTGCACCCCGCCCGGGCCGAGCAGTCCGAGGAGATGCAGTGTGCCCCCGGTCTGGCGCAGATTGGCGCAGAGGGCCTTGAGGGGCTCAATTTCAAAGAAGGCGCCGCCCTTGATGCTCTGGGAGATGCGGACGAGGTCCTGCGGTACCACGCGGCCGGCGCCAAGGTTCAGATGGCCTACCTCGGAATTACCCATCTGGCCTTCGGGGAGTCCTACGGCGAGGCCGCTGGCCTCGAGCAGCGTGTGCGGCTGGCTGGCCCAGAGACCGTGCCAGACGGGCGTGTTCGCTAGCTCGATTGCGTTGCCCTCACGGGCCTCGCGATGGCCCCAGCCGTCCAGCACGAGCAGGACCACCGGTCCCGCCGGTCCACGCATGTTTGACATGACTCTCCGGCGTTTCTACAATCGAGACCGTGCGTTACGCGCCGCAATCTAGTCCGCCCCGGTGCCGCCAACCAGCCTTGGCGCTGCTCATCCTCATGCTGATCGCGGCTCCAGCCGCGGGGCAGTCGGCCGTGCAGTTGCAGCAGGAGGCGCCCTTCACGAAAGACCCCGGTACCCAGTCGCTCGGGACCCTCCTACCCGGTGCGTCCGTCACACCCGGGCGTACTCAGGGGACGGCGGTCGAGGTTACGCTCGAGGGGTGGATGCCCTCGGCCTCGCTGGTGTCGAGGCGCCGCGACCCCTTCGACGTGGCGACCAGGAAGCGGCCGAGCGAGAATCTGCGGGACCGGCCCGACGGGGCTCCCACCGCACGGGTGGTGCCCAACGTGGGCTTCACGAGGGTCGAGACCCGAGGCGCCTGGAGCCGCATCAGGCGGACGGCCTGGATCGACCAGAAGGCGATCCCCGCGCAGGGCCCCCCGACCGGGCCTGACCGCGTGGAGGTGATCCGGAAAGCAGCGCTCGCCGTCCAGCCAGAAGGGCCGGCAATCGGCTCGGTGGATTCCGGTGCCGGAGCGCGGGTGCTGGCTCGCTCGGCTGGCTGGACCAAGGTGCAACTGGAGATCTGGCTGCCGGACAGCACCCTCCGATCTACTGACACTCGGGTGCTGCTCGGCCTGAGCCAGTCGGAGGTGCGCGCCAACCCGGCACGCTATGTCGGCCAACTGGTCGAGTGGCGGCTGCAGTTCATTGCGGTGGAGAAAGCCGACGAGCTCCGGCCGGAAATCCCGGAGGGCCAGTCGTATCTACTGACCCGCGGACCCTTGCCGGAACCCGGCTTCGTCTACGTCGTAGTGCCTGCCAGCAGGGTCGCGCAGTTCCGGGCCGTGCCCGCGCTCAAGGAGCTCGTCATCCGTGGGACGATTCGCTCGGCGACGACCAAGTATCTGCCCACCCCGGTGCTTGACTTGGTCGAGGTGGTGGCGGGTCTGGGGGAATGAGCGGGCTCGGCTATCGGCTGTCGATCCTGCCGGGTAACTTGGAGCTGACAGCCGACAGCCGACAGCCGATAGCCCTCCATGAACGACCTCCTGAGACAACGCATCCTCCGCCGTCTGGAGAGCCTGCCGGACGAGCGTGCCTATCAGGTACTCGACTACATCGAGTTCCTGGAGAGCAAGTTCGCCGAGCGTGCCGCCCCAACCGGGCTCCTCGCCAAGATCACGGAGACGGTCGAAGACACGATGCGGGCCGCAAAGTTGCCGGTGCAGGCGATCAGCGGGACGGCCAGCGTCGTGGACAGCGCGACCCGAATCATGAAGGGCCTGGCGGCCGCCGGGCAGGCCGTGGTCGACGAAGCGGTGAAAGCCGCATCCAAGCCGCCCCCCGTTCCCGGATCGACGTCGGGGCCTACCCCGGAACTCGCACCGCCTTCCCCACCCCACCCGCGGCAGGCTGACGGCTGACCGCTCCAGGCCCTCCATGACCGAGTCTGCAAAGACCCCGCGCACGCAGTTCGTCCAGGGGATAGGCCCCCTTGCGGCAATCTCCATGGTCGTCGGCACCATGATCGGCTCCGGCATCTTCATCGTGTCCGCCGACATCGGTCGGCAAGTTGACGCCTGGGGACCGGGAGGGCTGCTGCTGATCTGGCTGGTGACCGGGCTGATGACCGTCACCGGGGCCTTGGCGTATGCGGAACTCGCGGCGATGATGCCGTCCGCTGGGGGGCAATACGTGTTCCTGCGCGAAGGACTCTCGCCCCTGTTGGGGTTCCTCTTCGGCTGGACGCTGCTGATGGTCATTCAGACCGGAACCATCGCCGCCGTAGCGGTGGCCTTCGGGAAGTTCATCAGCGTGCTTCTCCCCCGGATCACGCCCGACGTCTTCGTCTCCCTCGGGCACCTCCCGATGCCGGGCGGCACCATCGAGCCGGGGATCTCTTGGCAACGGCTGGTCGCGGTGGGCGTGGTGGCGGTGCTCACACTGCTGAACATTCGGGGGGTGCGACTCGGCGCGGCGGTGCAGACCGTGTTCGCGGTGGCCAAGGTGGGCGCGCTGGCCGCGCTGGTGCTCTTCGGATTGACCCTCGCTCCGCGCGCGGCGGTAGTGGGCGGCCAGAGTTTTTGGGGGAGCGGGGCGTGGAGCCTGGCCGTGCTCCCGATCTTCGGCGCTGCGATGGTTGGATCGCTGTTCTCCGCCGATGCCTGGAATAACGTGACCTTCGCCGCCGCCGAGGTGCGCGACCCGAAACGGAACCTGCCGCTGGCCCTGGGCGTCGGCACCGCGACGGTCTCAGTCCTCTATGTGCTCGCCAACGTGGCGTATCTGCGGGTGCTGCCGTTCGCCGGCGACCCGGCGGGCGCCGATGCACTGGCGCGCGGGTTGCAGCACGCGGCCCAGGACCGGGTGGGCGTAGCGGCGGCCGAGGTGATGTTCGGGCCGACGGGGGGCGTGCTGATGGCGGTAGCGATCATGTTGTCCACATTCGGTTGCGTGAACGGGCTGGTGCTGGCGGGCCCGCGGGTCTACTACGCCATGGCGGAAGACGGACTGTTCTTCTCGCGGGCGGGACGGCTGCATCCCGAGTTCAGGACCCCGGTCTTCGGGCTGGTGGCCCAGGCCGTCTGGGCCATGGTGCTCTGTCTGAGCGGGAGCTACGGCAACCTGCTCGACTACGTGATCTTCGCCTCGCTCCTGTTCTATTTCTTCACGGTGCTGGCCCTCTTCCGCCTGCGGTTGACCCGCCCCGATGTACCCCGGCCGGTGAAGGCCTTCGGCTATCCGGTGATTCCCGCGCTGTATCTCGTCGCGGTCATGGCACTCATGGTGATCCTGCTTTTCAAGAAGCCACTGTACACCTGGCCCGGATTGATCATCGTGGCGCTGGGCGTGCCAGTATTCTACGCGTGGCATCGGCGCCGGCCGACAGCCGACAGCCGATAGCTGGCAGCCCCTCCCCGCCGTCACCTTGCGCCGCCCTGCTGGCGTGCCGTAGACTTAAGGATGGAACTCCCAGTTCATCCCGGAACGCCGCGAGCATGAGCACCATCCGACCCGGACTGGCGCTCACCTTCGACGATGTTCTGCTGGTCCCGCGCCACTCGACGGTCCATCCCCGGCAGGTCTCGGTCCAGACGCGGCTCACGCGCGCCATCACCCTGAACATCCCGCTGATTTCCGCGGCAATGGACACCGTGACCGAAGCCGAAATGGCGATCGCCATGGCCCGCGCCGGCGGCATCGGCGTGGTCCACAAGAACATGTCGGTCGAACGTCAGGCCGCCGAGGTGGACCGGGTCAAGCGCAGCGAGAGCGGCATGATCCGGGATCCCATCACGCTCGCCCCGGACCGGCCGTTGCGCGAGGCCGCCGCCGCGATGGCCCGCTATCGTATATCCGGGGTGCCGATCGTCGACCAGGGCGGGAAGCTGGTGGGGATCATCACCAATCGGGACCTGCAGTTCGAGCGGAACCTGGACCAGCCGATCCGCGAGGTGATGACCAAAGAACACCTGGTGACCGCCCCAATCGGCACCGGGTTGGACGAGGCCGAGAGGATCCTGGCCAAGCACCGCATTGAGAAGCTCCCGGTGGTGGATGGCCAAGGGCGGCTCAAGGGTCTGATCACCGTCAAGGACATCTTCAAGCGCAAGCAGTATCCCGACGCCAACAAGGACCAGCATGGTCGCCTCCGCGTCGCGGCCGCGGTGGGCGGAACTCCGGATGCCAAGCTCCGGGCCAAGGCCCTGATCGACGCGGGCGCCGACGCGCTCATCATCGACTCAGCCCACGGGCACAGCGAGGGCGTGCTGCAGACCGTGACACTCCTTCGGGAGGCCTTCCCCGAAACCCAACTGATCGCCGGGAACGTGGCCACGGAGGCCGGGGCCTTGGAACTGACGCGGCGGGGCGTGGATGCGGTGAAGGTGGGTGTGGGACCGGGCAGCATCTGCACGACTCGGGTAGTGACCGGCGTGGGGGTACCCCAGGTGACCGCGATCCTGGACGCGGTCCGCGGCGCCGGCGAAATCCCGGTGATCGCTGACGGCGGTATCAAGTACTCGGGCGATGTGGTCAAGGCGCTCGCGGCCGGGGCCAGTTCCATCATGATGGGGTCGATGCTCGCCGGCACTGACGAGAGCCCTGGCGAGTCGATCCTCGCGGAGGGGCGGCGCTTCAAGGCGATCCGGGGGATGGGAAGCCTCGCCGCCATGCAGGAGGGTTCGGCCGACCGGTACTTCCAGGAGGGGGAGCTGTCGACGTCGAAGATGGTGCCCGAGGGCATCGAGGGTCGGGTGCCGTATCGCGGGCCCGTCGGCGACGTCCTGTTCCAGATGGTCGGCGGGCTCAAGAGCGGGATGGGCTACTGCGGCGTGGCGACAATCGATGCCCTTCGTCGCGAGGTCGAGATGATTCAGATCACGAGCGCCGGGCTTCGGGAGTCGCACCCGCACGACGTGCACATCACCCGTGAGGCACCGAACTACAACGTTTAGCCGCCGCTGGCGGTGATTGCGGATTCTCTGTCACCCCGGCGGCCGTGGGCGCGCGCCGGGCGGTTCTCCCCCCTTACAAGGACTCTACCCTCATGAGTCTCTTCCGCACCAAGTCGCTGTCCGAGCTGACGCCCGAAGAGGGCGAGCACAGCCTGAAACGGGCGCTGACAGCGACTAATCTCGTGCTGCTTGGCATCGGCGCGATCATCGGGGCCGGCATCTTCGTGCTCACCGGCACGGCGGCCGCTCAGTTCGCCGGCCCCGGTATCGTGCTTTCGTTCGTCCTCGCGGGCGCCGGCTGCCTGTTCGCCGGGCTGTGTTACGCCGAGTTCGCCTCCATGATCCCGATGGCGGGAAGTGCCTACACCTACGGCTACGCCACTCTCGGTGAGCTGATCGCCTGGATCATCGGCTGGGACCTCATCCTCGAGTACCTGTTCGCGGCCTCGACGGTGGCTGTGGGCTGGTCCGGCTACTTCACGGCCTTCCTGACGGAACTGGGGGTCCATCTGCCGCCGGCGCTCACCGGCGCACCGTACTCGGTGGTGGGCACCCACACACTGGTGCCGGCGCAGATCTGTGTCGATCCCGCCACCGGCGGCATCGCCTTCGACGCGGTGACGCGGACGGCGGTCTCGTTCGCAGACTGCGCATCCAAGGGCTACAACCTGACGCAAGGACTGCTCAACGTGCCGGCGATGGTGCTGATCGTGTTCATCACCGCGCTCCTGGTCATCGGCATCAAGGAGTCGGCGCGGTTCAACAACATCATCGTCTACGTGAAGGTCGCGATCGTCCTGCTGGTGATCGGCTTCGGGTTCAAGTACGTGAACACCGCCAACTGGCATCCCTTCATCCCGCCCAACACCGGGGAGTTCGGGCACTACGGCCTGAGCGGCGTCCTCCGCGGCGCCGGGGTGATCTTCTTTGCATACATCGGCTTCGACGCGGTCTCGACCGCGGCCCAGGAGGCCAAGAACCCCCAACGGGATCTGCCCATCGGTATCCTGGGCTCGCTCGCCGTCTGCACCGTCCTCTACATCCTCATGGCGCTGGTCATGACCGGCGTTGCCCACTACACCGAGCTGAACGTGCCACACCCGGTGTTCGTGGCGATCGAGAAGGCGGGGCCGGCGCTCAAGTGGCTGGGCTTCCTGGTGAATATCGGTGCTATCGCGGGCCTCGCCTCAGTGGTGCTCGTGATGCTCATGGGCCAGCCGCGGATCTTCTACACGATGGCCCGCGATGGCCTGTTGCCGCCGGTCTTCAGCAAGGTCCACCCGAAGTTCCGGACGCCA
>Ga0315273_10001902_pt1 | contig 24210 bp, 25 predicted proteins | sample YL17G02_0_MG_FD_205753 | JGI IMG/M metagenome (GOLD analysis project Ga0315273, IMG submission 205753) | Sediment microbial communities from Yellowstone Lake, YNP, Wyoming, USA - YL17G02_0 | ecosystem: Environmental > Aquatic > Freshwater > Lake > Sediment | place: USA: Wyoming | collected...
TCCTCGCAACAGGAGATTGCTTCTCGAAGACTCGCAATGACATTATTCCTTTTTCTCTTCCTCATTTTGCAGGATCATCACCTTATACGCCTCGGCAAATGGGATATCCTTTTCCTTGCCTTCTTCCGCGGCCCACTCGCGGATCATCTTTTCGGGATCCCAATCCCCCAATTGGCTGGCGTGTTTCCTTAGCGCATTGACCTTGATGTCAATCGTCTCGCTGATATCCACCCACGTATCGGGCTTTTCCACGCCGTGGATATACAGCCGTTTAACATTATGCGGTTCATACCCCGCCGACAACAGGTCCGTGAAAATGAGCCGGGACCCGGCTGACGGAAAGACAGCTTCACACGCGGCCTGTGCCGCGGCGCGGTGATCGGGATGGTTAAGATACTCGTTTCCGTAAAACCAGGCTTCGGGATTGCCTGTGACAACGACCTCCGGTTTGTGTTGACGGATGACGCGTGTCAAATCTTTGCGAAGTCCGATGGTTGGTTCCAGTTCACCATCGGGATAACGCAGGTAAACCGTTTCTTTCACACCGATAATATTATTGGCCGCGCCTTGTTCGTATTCGCGGATTTGGGCGAGAGTCGCCTTGTACTCAGGACCATGTTGAGGGTCGTTTGAGCCGGAGTCTCCGCTGGTAATAATAACGGAGACGATCTCGCATCCAGCTTGGGCCCATTTGGCGAGAGTCCCGGCAACTGTAAATTCCTGATCGTCAGGGTGAGCATGGATGCTCATTGCGCGTTTGGGGATATATTCATTGGTCATAATTGCTCGATTGTAATCGCAAATTTGGTTGTAAAATTGGTCATTCTATTTTGAGGAAATATCATGAATGACACTGATCGCCCTGTTTATCGTATTAGAGATTTGCATGAAGCCGAACGTCCGCGTGAGCGGCTGGAACAGCTTGGCCCGCAGGCTTTGGCCAATGCAGAGTTGATTGCGATTCTTTTACGCGTGGGGGTACCGGGTGAAAATGCAGTGCAGGTGGCTCAACGACTGTTGCAACAGTTTGGCGGACTCAGCGGATTGCACCGCGCACCGTTTGAAGAGCTTGTCGCCCAGCATGGAATAGGCGAGGCGAAGGCCGCGCAACTCAAGGCCGCAATCGAGTTGGGCAGAAGGCTGACGCTTGAAGCGCCTGAAGAACGCCCGACCATCAACAGCCCCGCGGACGCGGCTGCGCTGGTGCAATATGAAATGTCTGCGTTGGAGCAGGAGCATTTGCGCGTGTTCCTGATGGATACAAAGAATCACGTGCTGGATATTGTTGAGGTCTATCGCGGCTCGGTGAATATGTCACAGGTGCGGATCGGGGAGGTGTTCAAGGCCGCCATCCGCCGTAACGCAACGGCTGTGATCGTTGTGCATAATCATCCCAGCGGAGACCCGACGCCCAGCCCCGATGACGTGGCCGTGACGCGCGCGCTCGTCCAGGCGGGAAAACTGTTGGACGTGGATGTTCTGGATCATCTAATTATCGGGCAGGGGAGATTTATTTCATTGAAGGAAAGGGGATTGGGGTTTGCGTGAAAACCAAGATGGTTGTATAGTTAAAAAAGTGAGAGGTTTCTCTACCATATAAACCCCCACAGCAGAGTCCACGCCCACCCACCTGCCAGTACCGATAACGCATTCCGTTAGCCCGCCCCTCATAAATAGAAAGGAGAGAGTGCAATGAACCACTATAAATCATTCCGACTGATAGTTTACCTAGTTCTGACAATGTTGTTTCTAATTGCTTGTGGTGCTACGGTCGCTCCGCCAACACAAACACCCGTACCACCCACAGCCGGGACATACATAGGAGGCATGGAAGATGGAAGTACTTTACGAGTTGTACTGGTTTCAAAAGACAATCAGATTCAAGTACAGGAAGTTGGTTACTTTTTTGCTCCTACGGGCATAGAAGTCAAGCGAGTTTTCCTGGAGGGCAATAAGGGTTTTGGTGAAGTGATGGACAATATACTAACTTTCCAACTGCCGGTCATGATGGGCTTCTTCGGCCCCATCCAATACTATGATGTAGAGTTGAGGTGGGACAAGCCAGGCGAACTACATTGCACGTTGACAGTGGCTGACCCAAAAGATGAGTCCTTGAAATTTCAAATAGAAGATATGAGCATTGACGCGACCAAGATACCGGCGGGCGCTTCAATGAAAGACGATTACGAACTAATTTTGAAACCTTGAATGGCGTATCTATTGGGACACGATGAGGTGCGGGCTAACAAAGCGTGCTGCTAACGCAAATCGTTAGGCAACCAAAAGCAAAAACAAAAGAGTCTTTGAATCGCAAGTTTGGTTTCATGGTTGGTTTCGAGTTCTGAATAGCAAGTTAATTTTTATGGGTTGGTCGTTTCCTTTTTTAGCGGTGGTACTTGCAGGATTTTCGTGAACGACGATACTCGTTTCTTGCGAGAAAACCTTTCATTCTGGTTGGAAAACTACCATTCCATCATGAAAAATGAGTGTTCAAAATTGAATAAAGCGCTTCAATGCTGAAATCACTTTATTCCATGATACGATATATTAATTCCTAGTGGAATAATTTGTACCCTACTTGGAATACAATATTGACAACAAGTTCAAGTCACTTATTAATGAAATAGTGTCTGTAAAGACATTCTTCAATCTACACTTTTTTTAGTCCATATAAGGAGAAAACTATGGCAAAATCACTACCTGATCTACTCGCTTCCGTAATTGGACATAAATGAAGGTAAATATATTTTGACGTGGAATTCAGGTTCCACATAGGAGAAAATTATGAAAAGCACTGAACAACGGATAGTTGGTGTTATGTTCGTTATTGGAGTTCTATTTCTTGCGTCACTTTTTTTCAATCAATCTTACACCCCCCCAGACAACGAAACGATAGCACCACAGATCACTTTACCAGCCAATAAAATTCAACTACCAATAACCTGCACAATCATCGTTCCCGAGACAATCTTAAAAAGCGGAAGTGAGATACCAGGGATAAACGTGGGAGCAGCACCGTCTCCACTCTCACTGCAACGACCCATTGGCGAGATGTTATCTGATTCTATGGTTGCTACGGCAGGGTATTATTTCAGTGATGTTAGGCTAGCCTCGCGTATTGAGGACGTTCAGGGCAGTGACCTAATTATTAATCTGATCAGTTGGAGATTTGGAACCGAAGACAAAGACACAGGCTACAATTTTGTTGGTCTTCCTATGCTTGTGGCTTCGGGAGACGCATACACAACACTTTATGTAGAAATGCAAGTGAGTGGACCAAATATCCCATTATTCATCATTACTGAATCAGCCAAAGGGACACAACACTTGAACCTTGCACTATTCCCAATATCTCGATTGAGTTTAAGCATGACAGAATCATCGGATCTGGCTGCGGCTGCAGTTTCAAAAAAAGTTTTCGATCAGATCATTCAAAATTCCAGTTTACCTTGATCATTTCTTTATTATCGAGAGGCGTAAATGAAAATTAAATTTCTGGTCACACTCCTGTTTGTCGCTGTGTAAAACTTGGGCGTGTTGGCGATGGTATCTTTTTTCTGCCATCGTTTTGGTAAGCATAAAGGTTGTCTAACAAAGCGTCCTAAGAAACAACAACCTCACGCACCCCCTGAGCCGGTCATCGGACTCGCCGATCCATGCGGATTCACGCCAATCGTCAAGCGCGACGCTAAAATTCAAGCATTTCGCTTCGCGTGGCTTCGAGTTTTTTTCTGCTCTACCACTCTCCATTTCGGTAAGCGCACCAGTTTAGTTTCCCTGCTCCGTAGTTTAGTTGTGACGCTTCGTCAAGCCATCCGAGTTCTCTGCCCCTGCGGGGTGCTTCGCGAAGAACTCGGAGGTCTAAGCTGTTATAAACTGTATTTGACGCCGAACTGTAAAAACTCGCCTGTGGCATCCTCCCACTCAACGCGTGCTTCATCCACTCTCGAAGCGCGCGGACCCTGTTTTACCTGCTCGATAAATTTTTCCAATTCATTAGGCGTGCCTTCTGCCAGTGCTTCAACCGTATCCAGGCCCACATTCCGTACCCAGCCGGTTACACCAATCAGGCTGGCATAATATTCCACGTGCGCGCGAAAGCCCACGGCCTGCACGCGTCCTTTTACCCAGATGTGTACACGCTTTTTTTTATTTTGATGCTCGTCCACGTTTTATCCTCGCGCGCAGCATATCAATTGCTCCCCATAATGGAACAATCAGGATCAAAGCCATGACCGTCACATAAGGAGACAGGTTGCGGATCGCCACGCCAACCACATTTTGCCCGAGTACGGTTTCGCGCCAACGGGTATCCAGTTGATTGAGCGGCACGCCAAGCGCGCGCGTGGCTCCGATCTCACATTCGAGACCATCCGCGTACTGGCGTGTCAACGTCGTCAGGCCGGTTGTGCCATAAGTCTCGCGCAGATAACGGACAAAGGACTGGGATTGGGCATAGGCTAAAAAGGCGCGGCCGGTATCGGGTGGGAATGAATCGCATAAATCCAAAAACGGGATCAATGAATTATTTTGGCTGGCAAGGTTTAATGCCTGGGCATAATCGGCGTTCGGGTATTGCTCCACCATGGATGCCAGCCCTTCGATTAACCAGGCTGGCAGGTTTTTATATCCATCATCAAGCGAGCGATATAACATGACGTGCGCGAGTTCGTGCGGGATCTCTGTTTCCATTTCAATGGATTGCAGGTCGCCCGGCGGGATGGCCGTCATCACCATACCCAATTCAGGGTTTGCATGCCCGCCGGCCCATTTCTCACCGCCAAGCCTGAGCGCGCCTTGCAAGTCTTCCAATGTTGAATAAACGTAAACGTCAACGGGCGCGTCGAGTGTGATTGGCGCGATCTCATTGATCTGAAGCAGGCCCGCGCCCGCCGCATCCAGCGCGGATTGTGCGAAGGCATCATCGCCATCGTACCAGTGGACTTTTACGGGGCCGGCCATTATATCGCGCCAGGGGAAACGGTTGTCGTTGTAGCTGACAGAATAAATGCCGCTCGTCTCGATGGAGCCGTCGACGAATGTTACCTGATACCAGAAGACAATGTTCGAGAATGGAGGAAAAACATTTTGAGACGCATCGTATACCAGCGACGTCCTGCCATCCGCGTCAAGCTGCAGGGTTTCCACGCGCGTGATCTTCTCGCGCGCTTCGTGGAATAGGAGCGAAACTTGAACCATTTGGATGGGGGACTGGATGCGCGCCGCAAATGTGATCTTCTGCCCAAAGACAGGTGCCACCCCAACCTCTGTCACCTCGATTCGGGACGACGCCTGAGCCTGCACGCCGTTAAATTGAATCAGCGCGGCGAGCAAAACGAATACCGTTAATGCGCACAGGAATATACTTGACCTCTTGCATAAGTGAGGGCTACAGCCACAGAGTGCACTGAGACCTTTGAGAAAAAGGCTCATAAAACTCTCTTTCTCTGTGATCTCTGTGGCTAAATTGACTTTCGCAAGAGATCTACTTTTGATTTTTCCCATATTTCTCTACCTTCCCAGATAGACAAGCAACGGCGTGAGTGTAAGCGGACTAAGCAGCGTACCTGCGAATACGATGGCAGTCACAAGCGACGGTTCAAGGTTGTATTCCGAAGCCAGCACGGTGGTGGCCACTGCCGCAGGCATGGAGGCTTGCAGGATGTCGCCATTGCGCGCTGCTCCGTCAATATTGTATACCTTTGTGAACAGAATGCCAACGATGGGGCCTACGATCAGGCGCAGGAATACACCGAGTCCCAGGGCGCGTAAACTATTTGTCCATTCCACGCGTGTAAGTTCGAGGCCGAGCAGCACAAGCATGAGCGGAATACTGCCACCCGCAGCCAGGTCAATTGTGCGGACGAAAGCTGCCGGCAGGATAAAGCCTGTGCTGTTGAGTAAAAGCGCCAGCGCGACGGCATATATGAGCGGCACCTTGAATAATCCAAATAGGGCGGCCTTCAAGTCCATGTGGCCGAGGGACGCGATCAACACACCGGCTGTATTTAACAGGACCGTTGTGGTCACGAAATAGATCGAGGCATACGCCAGGGCTTGTTCGCCAAAAGCAAAGGAGATGAGCGGCAGGCCATAGTTGCCGGTATTCCCGAAAGCGACGGTGATGATGACCGCCAGCAACATGGGGCGTTTAAGTCGCAGCAACTTGCCGAGCAGGAAAGCCAGGATGCTCAGCGTAGTAATGACTGTCGCTGTATAGGCGATGGTAGTGATGGCTTGTTGATAATCGAGTTTACTCTTGACTAGAAGTTCGAAGATAAGCAACGGACTGAAGAGATAAAAAACTACGCGCCCGAGCGTGCGTGAGTCTACGGTGATGAGTTTGCCCAGCAAAAAACCCGCGCCGCTGATGAGTATGATGGGCAGGATGTTGTTGGCAAAGGTGGAGAATAGCAGGTTGAAAGACATGGCGCACAGATGTTTTACCACAGAAATAAAAAGAGAGCACAGAAATTATGTGCTCTCGTCTGAACCCGGAGGTCTGATCATTCCTCGTTGTCAAGCTCTTTGATGTCAATTTCCTTAAGCTCGTCATCGGGGTCGAGCGCCAGCATTTCAAAGCGTTCAAGGTCTTCGGTGAAAGTCAGGTTCTCGAGGGCGTTCTCGATAAGCTCCAGTAAATCTTCGCTTTCGTCTTCGTCTTCAGTTTTATCGAGCAGGGCTTCGAGATAGGTGCGGACATCCTCGCCGCCGATCTGTGAAAGCGACCAGATGATGGCAGCTATGACCTCGTCATCTTCTTCGTCTTCGAGCATGCTGAGTAACAGGCCGCGTGCATCGGACGACATTAATTCGCCAGCGGCTTGCACTGCCGCCTTGCGAATACGCAGGTCTTCGTTCACAAGCATGGTGATGACCTGCTCTTCCCATTGCGGGTCACTGGAGCGGCCCATGGCTGTCAGCGCGCTGGCGACCCATTCGGGGCTTGCGCGTGTGAAGGCGGTCTCGATGACAGTCTCCGCTTCGGGGCGTGATGAATAACCTACGGCTTCGAGCGCGCAGCGGCGAAGTTGATCATCTTCCTTGCTGCTTACCATGGCGAGCAGGGCGTCCTCAATCTTGTGGCGAATGGTTTCATCGAGTTCTTCCAATTCGCCGAGTATCACATATTCGCCCAGCATGGTCGCGGCTTCGAGACGCGGTTCAAGCTCTGTATCTTTTTGCAGGATGTTGATGTAGGTATTTGCGAGTTTGGGGTCATCTGATTCGGCGAGCAGGCGAATCGCCGCGGCGCGGACGTCCCCATCCACATCCTTGAGCAGGGCGCGGCCGATATCTTCAAAGGAGACGATGGTGTCGCTGTCAACCAATGCTTCAAGCTGTCGAAGCAGGATCAGTTTTCGGGTCGGGTTGACGCGCGGCCAACCATCCAAAAAGGCTTTGAGCGAGGCCGGGTCAATATCGGAGAAGAATTGCAGATAGCGGTGCGGAAAGTCCTTGTTGTCGTTCAGCAAAGCATCCAATATGGTTTGGAAGGATGTCTTATTTTCAGCCATTAGGGCAACACCATTTGAGCAGGATTGATGAAATCCATGACGTTGATGTAAAGCATGAATAGCAGCAGGACAGCCATGCCAATGCCGTGGACATAGTTTTCGAATTTTGCAGAAACACGGCGGCGCAGGATGAGTTCGGGGATGACAAAAAAGATTCGCCCGCCATCGAGCGCAGGGAAGGGGAAGAGGTTGAAGAGGCCGATGGATATTGTAAGTGTGGCGATGAGTTGTAATGTGTAAAAGCTGGGTGATCTGGGCGCGGCGGGCGCGGGAGTTGATGTTTCGGTTTGCACGGGCGCGCGGCTTTCCACGTCGCGGCTGACAGCCTGACCGAAGAGATCGAAGATGCCTTTTAACCCGATAAAGCGGCCTTCTTCAGGGGATATGGCGCCGCGCAATATTAGCGCTGGGAGTGAGATCAACATGCGCGCCTGGTCATAGGTTTGAAGTGCGCCATACGGGACGGCATACAGGAAGCTTTCCGGCTTCACGAGCGCGGGCCCCATTTGAATGCCGACAGCGCCCTGTTCGGGAGCACGCGTGCTGAGAGGCGTGACGGTGAGGTCCACTGTCTTGCCGTCCCGTGAAACGCTGACCTTGACAGGTTGATCGAGATGAGAGTAGATGATGTTGCGCGTTTCTTCGTTGGTGGTGGGTGTTTGCCCGTCCATGCTGACGATCACGTCGCCGGCTTGCAGGCCAGCCTGTTCGGCGGGTGAGTCCGGCAGAACATTATTGATCTGTACTTTTTCGAAGTCCGGGATGCCGATCTGTGAGAAAAGAAAGCTGAATACGAGGATGCCGGTTATCAGGTTCATGGTTGAGCCTGCGAATAACACAGCCAGGCGCGCCCACGGACTGGCGGCGGCTAATCCGCCTTTGATAGCGGGATCGTTCTCGCCTTTCGGGCGCACGAAGCCGCCAAGCGGGAGCCAATTTAGCGTAAAGTCTGTGCCTGGGTGAATTTCGTTCACCACGCCACTTAGCTCGGTTTCGCCACGTTTCAACCCTGCCTGCATTGTCTTTTTGATAAAGACGGGTTCGGGTTTTGTCTCAGCAATTACTTTGCCCTGTTCGTCAACGTTGACAAATCCAGGCTGTGTCCCGCCGGTTATTTTCGGCTGCATAACTTCCTGTTCTTCAATGTATTCAAGCGTGCCAAGAACGAATTTATCGTCGACTTTATTGACCGTAATTTTGCAATCGCGGCCCTGCACGTTGGGCCAGTCCAACGATCTATCGAAGTTGGAGGGAATCTCAATACGCTGGCTGTTATGAATGAAGTAGCCTTTTCTGCGCCACATCTTCAACGCGCGCGGCGGCAGGCCGATGCCAAATTCCTCCACTTCCACCTTGCATAGCAAAGCTACAATGTAATGGCCGAATTCGTGGATGATCACAACGCCTGCAAACACCGCAACAAATATCAAGCCAGAGAGAATATTTAGGTTCATAGTTTCACCTTACTTTAAAATTAAAAGCCTCATAGGCGATTTTATTATATCCTTTTTTACTCTTGCCGGATGAGAGATGGATTAGCAACCGAAAAGTTTTATTTTTGGATTTGGATTAAACGATGCGCGCAGGTCCGCCGACCCCGGCGACAAGCACATTACTGACCCCTGGCATTTTCCTCAACCGCTTCTCGACCGCCTTAGCCTCTGCGCGCGGGCAAATAGCATGGACATTCGCCCCGGCATCCACCGTATAAGCTACGGGCAGTCCGCTTGCGCGCCATTGGCGTATGGCATGGAACAGGCTAACTGTGGCAGACTGCCAGTACATCAATGCGGGGGTAGATGTCATCATGACGGCGTGCATGATGTCCGAGTCAAGCTCAATGATATTTGCAAGGGCATTGAAATCGCACTTTAAGATTGCCGTGTGGCAGATGTCAAGCCTGCGCGGCACATCGGCGAGGCGTGCATTTTGTAATGGACTTGTGCCAGCGAGGGCGTGTCCCTCGGTGGAACCGATCTGTTTGTGCCCCGTGCTGACAACTGCAACGCAGTCCACCAGATCCCAATGTCTGGGCGGCGCAATGGAAACTGCAACGGAGTCTGAGTCACCTGTACCCATCTTCCACTCAACAAAGCCGGATGGAATGGAGCGCGCAGCCGAGCCTGAGCCGCGCCGCGCGAGACGCGATAATTCCACGTCGCTTAAATCCAAACCTGCGGCTTTGGATGAAGCCAGCGCCAAAGCCGCGAAGGCCGCCGCCGAGGAGGCGATGCCTGCGCCGGAGGGGAAGTTGTTCTCGCTGACCACTTCAGCTTTTTCCTTGATCTTCGCCAGTCCGCGCACAAGCTCGAGCATGGCAGAGACGCGGAAAAGACCCGGGCCAAAAACCGGCTTTTGGTTCAGGAGCAGACTATCGGTGGATAAAGAAGTGGAGAAGGTGACTGTGGTGCGCGTGAAGAGTCCATCCAGATTCATCGAAATGGAACCGTTGGACGGAAGTCGCAGGGCGTTATCGCGGTTGCCCCAATACTTGATAAATGCGATATTTGGGTGGGCAAGGGCGGTGAAAGACGTCATACACAAAGTTTATCACGAAGCGACATTTTTATAATAAAACAGGGCAAGCCGTAAAGCTTACCCTGCCCTAAGTCTCATGCGATCTGCTTTGCCTTGCGCGTCTGCGCTCCCTCGATCAACTCGTTAAAGTCAATGCAACGGATTTGCGTTTCAACGATATAAAAATGCGTGCATTCCTGGAGCAGATGTGCGCGTCGCTTGCGCCGGATCAAATCAATCATTGATTGGGGAGAAGAGTTGAGTACACTTTTGGCAAAGGGGTAATGACGCAATATCCATCTGGTAATTATAGTAGAATATAAAGACCACCCAAACAAAGGAGATGAAATGAAAAACAAAACTGGCGGTATTATCGCTACGCTCGCGACCCTGGCATTGTGCGGCTTGCCGGGTTTTATTTTACTGTGCATGGGAGCGGTTGGGATTATAACCCCGCCACCATCTAACAGCACTGCAACTACAGGTTATGTTGCTTTTCTAGCTTCTATTTGCGGGGGGTTACTCTTGATGCTGATTCCTCTAGTGGTCGGCTTCTTTACCTTACGAAACAAATCAACGCCTGTTCCAGTCCAACCCGTCGCCGCGCATGTGTCAACGCCTGTTTATCAAGCGCCCGCTGTGCCGGTTCCAGTTGCATCCGACAGTCAAATGAACACCGGAGGTATGGACGCATCCGCGCAGGCTGTGTATGACAGGATCATGGCACTTAACCGTCCGACCGCTCCCTATCAGATTATTGACGGCAAAGCCAAAGGCGTGGACCTGATCGCGGAGTGGAAGATCGTGGATGCGCGATGGTACGAGATCTTCGCAAAGGCCAACCTCACCAAAGTGTTTCGCATCTACATGAAATTCGATCCAAGCAAGCGAGAAGTCCGCGCCATGGATGAAGAACTTAACGTATCCTGGAAGGCAGGCGTGCCTAGTTTTTCAGCCGAAGCCAGTTTCTTTAGAGGACAGAAAACTTCCATCTCATTTGGCACAGGCTATGCCTTCACAGAAAACCTCGCTCCGGGTCAGGTTTACAAATATAAATTTAACACCAACGAATTGAAGAAGCCAATTCAGGATGCCATCGCGGCCAGCGGCTGGACCTATAAAGGCGTAGCGTTCGGGAAATTGTAGATAACAGTTAAGTGAGCAATTCTGGTGAAGTGACGCAGACTTGACCCATGTGGTCAAGTCTGCGTTTGAAAGTGTGTGGTAGCTACCAACATGTCCCCTACCCGTCCCCGTTATGGAATGCCCGATTACATCCGCGAAGCCTTATCCGCACGCGGATTAATTGACGCCTACCGCGCCCGTCCACCGTATCAGCAGAACGATTACATCGGCTGGATTACGCGCGCCAAGTTGGACGTCACGAAGAAAAAAAGATTAAATCAGATGCTGGATGAATTGGAACATGGGGGAGTTTACATGAAGATGAAGTGGAAAGGGTAAGGCAGATTAGTTATCTATCCTCCATTTGTGAGAAAATAGGGACATGACCCAAAACGACATCATCCAACGAACAACCGAATATGTAAAAGGGGAATTCCAGAACGATAGCTCAGGCCATGACTGGTGGCATATCCAGCGCGTATGGAAGAATGCCCTCGCGATTTGTGAGCATGAGAAGGCGGACGGTTTTATTGTCCAATTGGCAGCGTTATTACACGACCTGGATGATTGGAAGTTCAACGCGTCTGAAGATGAGACTCCCCGCCGCGCCAAAGCATGGATGGAGCAAAACGGCATTGATCCACACATAACAGAGCAAGTTTGCGAGATCATTATGCACATTTCATTCAAAGGCGCGCATGTGGAAAACAAAATGACGAGCATCGAGGGCTTGATCGTGCAGGATGCAGACCGGTTGGATGCCATCGGCGCAGTAGGCATCGGCCGCGCCTTTGCTTATGGTGGTTATAAAGGCAGGCCATTATATGATCCTGACCAGCCGCCGCAACTACACCAGAATTTCGAACAATACAGGAATAGCCGCAGCGCGACCATCAATCACTTTTATGAAAAACTGCTTTTACTCAAAGATAAGATGAATACCGTTACAGCTCAACGCATTGCGCAGGAACGCCATGATTTCATGGTCTTGTTTTTGGATAAATTCATGGATGAGTGGGATGGGTTTGGGACAAGAGAGTAGAGAAATGAGAGATGAGAAATGAGAAGAGAGAAGAGAGAAATGACTGACAATCTTCAACCTTCAACCTTCAATCTTCAACCTTCAACCTTTCATCCACTTTATGGAATAAGACCCACGTCATGACGATGGCTGTGAGATATAAGACCCCGGTGGTGATAAACAGCGGCGTAAATCCGTATGCAACCTGCACCAACCCGGAGAGATACGGTCCCACCGCCCAGCCGAGAGACCAGGAAATATTCAGCACACTGTTCACCATCCCTTGATCGCGTTCGGGCGTCTGCTCCATGCAAAAGGCGGAGTAAAGCGGCGCGGACATATTCATCAATGCGGCCCGCATCAGAAAGCCAAAACTTGCCAGCCACAATGAAGGCGTAAAACCGGCGATCATCAAAAAGACCAGGCTGGTAAATTGTGTAAACACCACCGTGCGAATTTTTCCGTTCAAACGCATCGTCAAACGCGGGCCGATAAAAGTCCCAATTCCAATTAACAACGAAGATAAACCGAACAGTGTTCCAAGCAATGAGTCGCTGATATTAAAACGATCCTTGAAGAAGACGTTCATGTACGGGATCAGGATGGCCGCCCTAAAGCCGGTCAACAAATTTGGCAGGGCCAGTTTAACGGTCAACCGCCTCAGCGCGGACCCTGGACCTGTTTCGCGGGACCCAGCCTCAGGTCCGGCTTGAAGCGTGCGCGGTTCGTCCATCAGCCATAAGGGAATCAGTGAAGTCGTCCCCAGTGCAATGCTTGTGATGAGTACCGCTTGATAGGCGCTGGCGCTTGTCGCTTGAATATGAAGCAGTGTCCCAAACACAGCAGGCAGTTGACCTGCGAACAGACTTCCAAGTGCACCAGCAAGAGTTGCCACGCCAAAGTTCAAACTGAAAAGCAAGGTGCGGTTTTCAGGATCAGACAGTTTCATCATCAACGGCGCCTGACTGATGATGAAAAGCATATTGAAGATGCCGCCAAGGAATGCCATGACGAGGATGATGACCGGTTGCTTGAAAGTGACCTGTCCGAGCAGAGCCAGGCTGGTGAGTGAAACGCCGAGGATCAGGGATGGCTTACGTCCGATGCGGTCTGAGAGACGGCCAACCGCGATCCCAAAAACCAACGCGGCCACCGAAGGGAGTGAATTCGCGAGGCCGAGGAAGTCACGGCTGAAACCGCTTTGCAGCATATAAAAATTGAAGAATAACTGCCAGACGCTCATGATGATGCCGTCAATGACGGTCATCCATAAGAACAAGCGTGCCGAGCGGTTAAACGAACGGATCGGTTTGATATAGTGGGTATACAGGTTGTTGAAGAAGGTCATATTGTGTTTCTATCATGCTTTATAAAAACTAGAAAGGCTCAACGGTTGAATACTTAGCAAATTGATTATGTCACTCTGAGGGAGCGTTTTCCCTGGCGCCGCCCGCCAGGGCAGGTGTCAGCGACCGAAGGGTCTCTGCCAGGCATAACAGAGATTCTTCGCGCCCCGGAAGAACACCGGGGCACTACTAAGAAACAAGGTTTCGTAGTGCGATATTCATATCGCTTTACCATGGCAAGGCGATATGAATATCGCGGTACATTTGTTCCTTCCGCTTTCCCCAAAGGGGATGCTATGAACAGCGTCCCGGAAAACGTCCCGAAGGTTTGAGCGGTAAATCCTGGTGACTGACGAAACCTTCGGGACGGTTGCGCTGTGGATTTACTCAGAATGACATGTCAGGGAGAGAAATATCAACATTGCGCTGTAATACTACTCCCTGATGTTTATGCCACAGGAAACACATCCGACAATTTTTTGGGAAACAGGATGTTGATCAGCACTCGCACGTCCTCGTGGTCGCACCAGCAATCTGCGAAGGCATTATGCAACTCATCATAACTGCGATAGCCGAATAGGATCTGCAGGAAGGTAAGATCAGGGAAAGCCACATCGCCCTCTTCCTTTGGCGTGGGCATCCAAGGTTCGATGGTCCTGAGCCTGCCTTTTTCGATAACGATCCGCAGGCCACTGCGATAAAAACTGATTTTAATCTCGCGGCTGTGTCCGGGCGCAATCGACTCAGCCAGCCGTCTTTCAAGGGCAGGCTTGATGTGATTCAAGAAGCCCGTCAGGTCTGGCACGCGCAGATACCATGCATAAGGCTCGCGCACCGATGGCAGATTTTTTCCGAGCGCGTCATAAGCAGGATGGCACCCACCGAGCGCAAAACCAAAGGATGTGCAAGCGCCTCCATCACGTTTTGCGTACTCCTGCCCCGTATTCCAAAGATAACGCATGACACCCGGCGTTACTTCCAGCCATGAAACGCCTTGCGCAAGTTCATACTGGGCCGCGTTCAGGCCCGTCCCGCCGAAATAATTTGAGTGCTGAAAGTATCCAACGGGTTTGCCGGATTTATCTTCGATCAGCCTCATTTCATAGCTGGTAACATTTTTTTCGCTGTGACCGTCCAATTCGTATTTGAAGATCCCAGGTGTACGCACACAGGCAATGGAACTTCGCTGGATGGCATGTTCATATACTTCGGCGACGAAGGGCAAATCCGCATCCGTTGCTGGGCGAATGTGATACGGTTCATCCTCACCATCCTTCAATTTCGGAACCTGTGGTTCATAGCCCAAACGACGACCTGCGAGATCAAGCACCATCTCATAACCGAATTGACGATAAAAATACGGGATGCCTGTGATGGCCTGTACCATGTCCCCGCGTTCAGCACTCCACTTGTGGATCTCATCGAACTGCGCGCGCACCAGTCCGCGCTTGCGAAAGTCCGGATGGGTCGCGACCACCTCGGGGCGTCCGATACCAAATTCGATGCCCTCATAAGTCCATGTCTGCGGAATCAGATTCAACGATGAGACGATCCGTCCGCTGGAGGTCTCTTCGACAATGGTGAAATTGCCCGGGCTGAAAGTCGGATGCGGCCGCGTGAGCAGGTCACGGATCCACGCGGCGAGGCGTTGTTTATCCGCTTCATTATCGCCAAGTATTCCAGTGTCGAATTCCACCAGCGCGTCCGCGTCTTCAGGCGTCGAACGGCGCAATATAAGGCCGTTCCCAAGGTCACGTAAAATTGTTTTTCGTTGGGTTGACATAATCCATCCTGTCCGGCAACTGCCAGCAGGACAGCCGCCGTTAAAGTAAGGCTTTTAGTTTTTGTTTGACTTCATCGGGATCTTCGAACAAGATGCCCTGCATACCGACTTTTTCACAACCTTCAATATTGACCTGGAAATCGTCCACAAAGACCGCTTCATTCGCCTGGATGCTTCGACTCTTCAGCGCTCCTTTTGGTTGCGAAGCGCCATCACGCTCAGCACAGGCTTGAACCTGCTCCAGCGCAACTTGATAGATCCTCACTTCAGGCTTGACCACGCCCACCTCCGCGGAGATGGTGATGCAGTCAAAGCAATCGTCAAATTTTTGCCTGGCGATATATTGACGCAGATCATCCCACGCATTGGAGATCAGGCCGGTCCTATATTTACCATGCAAAGCGCGGATCAGTTGGATCAACTCATAGTCCAGCACATCCCCGCCGAAGAACTCATCGCGTAACTTTTGCGCCTCAGACGCGGGACGCCCAAGTCTCACCATGAGCGCGGCCCAGTGTTCATCCGCGGTCAGCGTGCCGATGGATGCCTTGCGGCTGGTCTCACTTTCAAAGACCAACCGCACGAGGTCATCATATTCCATATTCAAGCGTTCAGCCAGATACTGACGCGGGGTTTGATACTCAGTGCGAAGAATCACGCCACCGAGATCAAAGAATATCGCACGAATTGGCATTAAGAACCAACCTGCATATTTACTTTCGCCTGGACTTGGCGGGTTTCTTCGCAACAGGTTTTGCCTTGGCCGCAGTTTTTGGGGTGGCTGTCTTTTTCAGCATGGCAGACTTAGTCTTTGTGGGGGCAGTCTTTTTCGCTTCAACCTTTTTTGCAACGGGTGTCGCTATTTGAGGTGCGGCCTTTGGGGCGGGCTCAACTTTTACCGGCTCAGGCGTGGATTGTACGTTAGCCGGCGCGGGCGGCATTGCCGCCAGTTCCTCAGCGGCCTGACGCCAATTTGGAAAGGCAATTTCCAGCCTCTGGGTTGGGAGTTGTGTTGCGCGACGGCAGCGCGGGCAATGTGCATCGTAATGATTCAGTTTTTCGCTATCTATTTTCTGTAAAGCAAATAATATTTCATTACGGCTGAGTGTGTATGGGGTCTGACAAAAGGCACAACGTATGTTCATAGGGTCTCCTTTTGGATCGTATACTGCTAGTATAGCCTATTCTTCGCCTTCCGGTTCGCGCCCGGGGCGCAGTTCTTTTTCGTAGGTCACAAATTCACTCGCCACATGCATGCCCGCTTTTTGATACAAGCGCGTTGCGCCAGTCGGGTTGGATGCATCCACACCGAGGCCGATCGTTTTCATGCCGCGCTGATAAAACTCGCCAAAGGAGCGGAGTAATAATGCCAGGCCGAGTCCATGCTTGCGCCATGGGCGGCGGACGCCGAGTGTCCCGATCCAGCCGATGCCCATGCGGTAACGATTTTGCGAGAAGCCGGCGATCTGGCCCCCATCCCATGCAATCATCCACAAACCTGGGTCAAAATCCATGCGGCTGAATTTGCGGTGTTTCCAATCCTCAAACGGGGTGAAATGGCTTCCCCAGTGATCGCGAAACGCTTCCTCCGTGGCTTCCCAAACAGCGCGGGCATCCTGATCCATGCTGAACGGACGCAATTCCAGGCCTTGAGGCCAAACAGGCGCGGGCGGCGGCTCCTGCAAATTGATCTCCATGCGCCAAAAGTACCGCACCAAATGATAACCCTGGGTCTCGTGTATGGAGCGTCCCACTTCATCGTGATTATCAAATGAACTTCGCAGCGATACACGTAAATCCGGTTCTGCCAGGGCTATTTCTTTGTGCGCGCGTTCTTCGATCACGCGCAGTAATGTTATTCCAATACCATGCCCTTTGAATTCAGGGTGAACAAAGCCATCGATCTGCAAAGAAGCATGGGCGTGGGCATTATAGAATTCTTCGTAGCCAACAATACTTCCATCTTTTGTCTCGACTACCCAAGTGTCAGTTTCCACGTTAAAGCCGGGACTCTGCCAGTCGACCTTGAGTTCCTCGGGAGTGACTGCCACCGTTATATCGCCGTCTGCTTCGCGCACATCGTAGATGAGTTGTGCCACGGCGTTGAGATCCGCCCACTTGGTGTTGCGCAGGTTGAAGCCTGTGCTGAGCGCCGTCGAAGCGCTTGAAGAGAGAAGCGGTTTATTGTCAATTATTTGTGTATCCATTTTTCACCATCCAATCATCACGCAGGATGCCCATGTAGAGCATGTCCCAGCGTTTTCCATCGCGTAGAAGCGCGCCGCGCAAACGCCCCTCATGTTGAAAGCCCACCTTTTCATAAGAGCGAATACCGCGCGGGTTATATTCAAAAACAGTCAGCGTAACGCGCCACAGATTAATTTCCGTAAAGGCAAAACGCAGCATGATCTTCATCGCGTCAGTTCCATAGCCTTTGCCCCAGTCGTTACGATCCCCGATGCCAAGACCCACGAACGAATCACGTGAACCCCAATTGTTGATGACATCGAGATTGATATCGCCAAGCAGGCGGTTGTCATCCAGCGCGCGGATCGCGAAATAGTGATGCGCGAGGGACGCATCTTTTGTCTCTTTTTCGACAAAATTGGCCATGCTTTTTGCAGATCGCAATTGAACTGACCTTGCATCCATCAACCGCGTCAGTTCCGAGTCTTGATTCCAAATGGAATACGCCTTGCCAAGTTCCTCGTGATCTAGGGCCGCCAGCCTCACGGACTCACCGTTGAGGATGTCTTTCATTTCGCAGCCTGCATGGCAAGCCACTCTTCGCGCAGGATGCCCATATCGAGTCCGTCATACCGGACTCCATCGCGCAAGCCTTCTTCACGCACTTTGCCTTCCAACTTAAAGCCCACTTTTTGATAGGATTTCAGGGCGCGTTCGTTGTAAGCATGAAGCCCAAGTGTGATGCGCCGCAGGTTGAGTTCAACAAATCCATACTGTACGATCAAACGCATCGCATCGGTACCATAGCCTTTGCCCCAATACTCGCGATCGCCAACCACGATGCCAAGCCATGCATCGCTGTGAGTCCAGGAATGAACCCACAGCGATGTAACGCCGATCAATTTATCTTCAGCAAGTGTGCGGATCGAAAACCGAAAGGCCTGCTCATTCTTTTTTTCACCATCTTTTTCGATGAACTCCTTGAGTTTTTTCTCGGACCACAACTGCACCGGGTCGGTGTCGGCAAGACGATGCATCTCGGTATCATGATCCCAATTGACGAAGGCCTTCGCCATGACTTCAGGCGATTCACTCCCAAGGCGGACAAGGGTGCCGCGATAGATGTCTTTCATCGCTTCACCCTCCGCCCTGAGCCTGCTCGCGCCATTCGGAATTCAACAACCCGAAGGAGAGCAGATCCCAAAATTGACCATCACGGTTCAAGGCTTTGCGCCTGCGGATCTCTTCCATGAAACCGAATTTCTGGAAGAGGCGGATTGCACCTTCATTATAGGCAGGCAGGACCGCAGTGACACGGTGGAGATTTAACTCACCAAAGACATAGCGTAACAACAACCTTAATGCCTGCGAGCCGTAGCCTTTGCGGCGATCTTCTGACGCGCCGATGCCAAGCCGTATAAAGCCATTGCGATTTGTCCAGTCTATCCACTCCACAACGGCTTTGCCGATCAAACGGTCATCTGCGCGGGCGCGGATGGTGAAATAGAACATGTTCTTGTCTTCATCCATCTCCTTTTCGATGACTTCATACTGCTTTTTCACCATCGCAGGTGACAGTGGACGAACGGGTTTAAGTTCCATCAAACGCATGAATTCGGCGTCATGCGTCCATCTGGATTCGATTTCGGGATGCGCTTCATGGTCAATCGGACCAAAACGAACATCCTGTGCTACGAAAAGTTGGGTTTGAATATCCAACATGGTGTCCTCCAATACATATTAAAACAAAACGGCCACGGGCAGGGATGCGCCGCGGCCGTTGATACACAAATGTGTGGTCTAACGGTGAACAGGCGCACTCCGCGAATCGAAAGCTCCATCAACGGTGCGGGAAGATTTGATGTGAAACATATTCATTACCATAGGTCGTGCGCCTCCTTTCGTTAGATTTGCTTTTTTCAAGCCCGCAAAGTTTATCATGCAGATAAAGATAGAGTCAAGGAGTTTAATTATGGGACGATACGACCAGCCAATAAATCTTCCAGTACTTGTCTGACAAGGCGTTGTTTTCCTGTGGAGAGCAGGGCCGGGTCAACATCTGTTAATCCCAGTGGAGATTGCACGGTCACGCCCCCTTGTCCCCCCGCCAGGTTGGGCCAGGCTAATTCAATGGCTTTGATCACATCCGGTTGAACCGTCATTACCCAGCCAGCCGGCATGGGATTTGGCGTGGTAATACCGATTTGCAATGCGCCGATCGTGCCGATGTAGGTGAGCAGGTCTGGTTTTGCCAGATCAGGGTAAACGTAAATTGCTTCCACCCTGCGGTCGACCAAATAATTTGCATAAGCGCCGTAGCTCGCTTCTTTTTCATCCGCCGGGATCTCGATGCTTACTGGAAAAGTCCAATCCAGGTAATAGAAGGGACGGCACAGCCCACAATAAAAAATCATTCCATCCTGGAATGCTTTGAGCGCGCGTTGCGCATCGGGGTTATCTTTTGGAACGATCATGCCAATCCGATAATCATCTATCAGCATGGCAGAGGTATAGCCGGCTAAAAAGGCGGGAAATTCCACCAGCGTGTTCGGGCTTAGCACGCTGACGTTGCCTCCCGGCGCCGTATTGGGAATGTTCACAGCCAGAAATTGTGCCTGTGGCGCGGACGGAGCAAGCGCCGCGATACCGGGGTCAGGCGGCAGGGCAACCACGATCTTTAGAGTTGGGTCAGCGAGGTCTGATGGGATAAGAGAGTTGCGCACCTGAAAGCGGAACCCGGATTGCTGTGCCAGATTATAGACCGTGGTTTGATACACACTTGAGACCGCCGGGTCCATATCCGCTGGCAGGACCAGTATAACAAGCGGTGTGGATGGCGTTGGCGTAAACGTCGGCAGGGGGATGGGTGTATTGGTTGGGGTAACAGTCGGGGGGACTTCTGTGGCTTTTTGTCCACAGGCATTCAAGAACAAAGCAACAAGCATTAAAAAGAGGGCAAATTTGAGACGCACAGGCTTTTCTCCGGGATTGGAATGCCCGAATTATACCCTCCGTTAATGAACACAGGGCGAAGCATGGTGCTTCGCCCTGTGTTGGCTTTTTTCTAATTTACAGCGATCTTGATCTTTTTCGGCTTGGCCGATTCTGCCTTGGGTAAATGCAGGTTTAGCACGCCATCGGTGATGTGAGCTTCGACGTGTTCGGCGTCTATGACGGTGGGCAGGCGTAAGCTTCGCGTGAAGGAACCGCTGGGCAGTTCATTCATCAGGAATTCAGCGTCATCTGCCTTGTATTCGCCTTCAATGCGCAGGACATCATCCAGCACCTGGATGTTCAGGTCTTCGGCTTTGAGGCCGGGGACAAGTGCCGAGAGGATATAGGTGTCATCTTCTTCGCGAATATTGACGTTGAGTTGATGCTGTTCAGACCGGTTCGCCAGACGGCGCGCCATGCGGTGAGGATAGGGATAAAGATAGAGGGACATATTTGTTCTCCTTTGATATATTGTTAAACTTTGCATATCTTATCGGGTGAGTATAAGAAAACAAATAGAGAAAAATAGATTTTATATAAGAACAATTAGGCTTCATCTGGGATGATTCGTATTGCCCGGGCCATCGCCACCAGGGCATTGATATTTTTGCAGACATTACATCCGTGACCATCGCATGTAACTCAGATTGGCAATCCGAGTTACAAAACGCCGCCCGATATAGTTGACCTCTTGCATAAGTGAGTTTAATACAGCCACAGAGCGCGCAGAGACCTTTGAGATAAGGCTCTTATAACTCATTTTCTCTGTGCTCTCTGTGGCAAAAGACTTTCGCAAGAGGTCTAGTAATTTATCACGGCCAAAGCCGGGAAATACAGAAAACAAAAGGACATGATCTTATCGGTCATGTCCTTTTACGGGTTGTATTCTATTTGTCCAGTCAGCGCCGCGTTAATCGAATGCAGGGGGCATAAAAGAAATTAAACTGCGCCGAGAGTGCCGCCAATTGTATTGAAGAGATTGCTGATACGAGGGCCGAGTATTGTCAGGGCGACAATTACAACGATGGAAACCAAAACAATAATTAATCCATATTCAACAAGGCCCTGGCCTTTTTCCTCGCGGGCTAATAGCATCATGGCGTTCCTCCTTTCTTATGGATTTTTCTGAAGCGGAACCAGAAATTACCTCCATTATAGCAAGAAATATGCTTTAGGGCATCATTTTCTTTGCGAATATTCACATTAAAATAATACTATGAGTGCTTAAACTTCGCCCTAATAAATCCAGGCCTCCAAATTGGAGGCCTGGAAAACGGATCGGAATGAACCTACTACTTGAGACCCAGATCGATTAAAGCTACTGATCTATCGGAACACAACAGAGTAGAATGCTACCCTTAGAAGAGCCCGCTTTCAAGGCGGGCTCTTCTATTAAGGCAAAACAAAATCCACAAACTTACTTTGCCGGACGCACCTCTATCTGCATGAAATTGCCCTGTGCGCTGTAGCTCTTAATGCGTATCTGTGTTCCAGTGACAGGCGTGATTACGCTTCCCATGGGATTGAGGGGATCGTAATACGACAATCTATCATCAAACACCGATACAGCCGGAAGACTGGGATGGTACGATGGTTCGCTGAGCCAATTCAGTGTAATCGGCTCGGTGCGATCCAAGCTAAAGGTCGCATCGTAAGACTGCATGCGGCCGCGCCACACGCCGCCGTCGGCACGAATCATTGCAGTGGGATGAGCGTCGACTGTCAGGAGCAAACCTCCGCAGCGACCAGCCGCACAATTTGCTCCGACATTGTTGTTCGGAAACGATGTGTCCCAGTAATTGATCAACATGCCGTCTTGGTAGGGGAATTTCTCTACCCAATCCTGCAACGCAGGATTATTCAGGAACCCGAAATTGTAAGCATAACGAAGCGATTTATCGTAGCCGCGATACTGGCGGAACTCGGCCACGTAGTAGTTATTGAACAACTTGCTCTCGACACCGTTGGTCACATGGAAGCCGGTGGTTGGCCTGTAAGTCCAGCCGGCATCGGTCTCGGCGCCATCAAGATCATAACCAGTTACCAAGATGTTATCCATCATGAAACCAAAACCGCCGGTATTGTCATCGGTCCAATAGCGGAAACCAAGTAACACATTACCTTCCGGAAGGTTGGCTGTCAAATCAACCCAGCCTCCAGAGGCACCAGTGATGCCAAAGCCGAAGTTCTGACCATTGGGACTCGTTGTGGTCGACCGATTGGTCTCAATTGGAGTCCAGGTAGCGCCTCCATTTGTAGAATAGACCAGGTAGGCGTAATCCCAATCAATCTCGATGTTGTATTTAACCTTGGCCTGTAATGTTGCTCCCGCAGCCAGGTTGAATGGCTTATACATGACGTAATCCAATTTATCGCCTGCGCCGCTGTAGTAGTAATATGAACCTTCATACGCAGCGCCAACATTCGATACAACTGATTTCTTTGGCAAGACCACAAACAAACCCTGTGCCTGTTTGGTGGTGGTTTCCATTGGGCCAAGTTTATGCGAGGATGTCTTTCCTGCATACGCTACTTCATAGTTCAACCAGTCGAGCTGGAACTTCTCCCAGGCACCCAGATGACTTGGTTTGGAACCGATGTCAGGATTATCGCCGCCAAGGTTAGAACCAGAGGACATCAGTGTCCAGAAACCGGTTGAATTTTCGCCGGTGTAGTCGTATAGATCCGGAATGCCCAAGTCGTGGGAATATTCGTGGGCGAAGACTCCTACGCCACCGTTCTCAGGTTGGATTGTGTACTTGTTGACCCAGAAGGCACTTTCGCCAATCTGGACACCGCCCTCGAGGAATTCAGGCGATGGACCGGCAACGTCGATTAAGTTGAAGAAAGCAAACCAGCTATGACTCCAGATGGCCCAATCGCACGTTCCAACGCAAGACTCGTTGCCCTGACCAGCATGCACGAACTGCATATGATCTATGTAACCATCCGATTCGTTGAAATTGCCATCGCCGTCCCAATCATACCGGTCCCAAACGTCGAACTGACTCAGGTAGGCATCGATCTGGCTAGGGGTCTTGCCGCCTGCAATCTGCGCGGCATACCAGCTATCAACCGAATCAGCCAAGAAATACCATACGGCATTTCCCCCAAGTGGTGATTCAAGGTCGTCGTCGTAAGTCCAGGCTTCACCCGGTACCTCGACCCAGTCGGTCACGTCGCCGTGGACCGTGTAGCGGTTCGAGGACTGCTCGATGAAATAGTTGCGCATCGAGTTCACCCCGGGCCCCTCAGCGAAGAGCATGTCTATATAGCTAGCTCTATTGAAATCAGATTTCCAGATGGTAGAGTTATCCACACTGCGATCTGGTGTAGGAATGGCATTATGTTTCAAATCACTGAACTCGCCAAGCACGGTCCAGATGGGGTCTTCGCCTTCGCGGGCGAGTTCAACGAACTGGCCGCGAGCCACTTCATGAGTCTTGCCATAGGCCTTACCGTTGAGCTTAGCCTCTAGCGCCTGTTCTTTTAGCTCCGCTTTCTTTGTGCTCAGCGGGTCTGGGCGGTTATCCTCTTTCGGAGCTAACTGAGGGTCATCATTGCCACTTGAAGCATTCGGCGCAGCGCCTGCTGTGGGCACAAGGGCGATCACGAGCAATGCCAATATCAAAAGGGTGCGTTTCATTTGAGTTGAAAGTCATGCGTCTCTCTGGTAAAGTGAGTTTGGATAAACCACTTCAGGAGAAACCTCATGGCTTT
>Ga0315273_10001903_pt1 | contig 24209 bp, 21 predicted proteins | sample YL17G02_0_MG_FD_205753 | JGI IMG/M metagenome (GOLD analysis project Ga0315273, IMG submission 205753) | Sediment microbial communities from Yellowstone Lake, YNP, Wyoming, USA - YL17G02_0 | ecosystem: Environmental > Aquatic > Freshwater > Lake > Sediment | place: USA: Wyoming | collected...
CACCCCCATGGAAAGGGATTGGGCCCGGTCATCGCGGGGCACGATGGTGTCGATGGAGCACCAGCCGGAAAAATCGGTCTTGTTCAGGTAGTAGAAGAACTCCAGGAGCTCCCAGAAGTTGATCGTGCCGAAGATCATGTCCGGGTCGGAGTCCTTGTAGTTCTCGTTCAGGTGGATCTGCCCCAGCTTCCCGTGCGCGTCCAGGATCACCAGCGATTCGGCCAGGTTCTCCTGGCACATCAGGGCGTGCCCCACGTCGACCACCCCGCTCACGTTGGCGAGGCCTACGTCATTGAGCAGGAGCATGAGCTTGCCCACGTTGCTCACGTACTGCCTCTGGCGCGGGTCCTTGGACTTGTACTCGACGCAGATCTTCACTGCAGCGTCCAGCTCCCCGATTTCCCGGATGGTGTCCACCAGGTACTTCCAGCCGTCGCGGTAGTTGGTCTGGAAGGGGTAATCCAGGCCGTCGTGGGCGGGCCAGAGCAGAACGCTTTCGGCCTTGATTTCCTTGGAAAAGGCAATGGCGTCCTTGAACAGCTTCACCATCTCCCTACGGATGTTGGCCTCGTTGGTGCTGAAGCCGCCGTGCTTCCACTTGCGGTCCGACCAGCACTCCACGGCCAGCTCGGACACCTTGAGGTTGTTGGCTGCCAGCTTTTTCACCAGCTTGTCCGGGTCGGTGGGCAGCGGCGGGGTGGGATAGAAGACGAACAACCCCGACAGGCCTTCGACTTTGGACATGATCGCGAGCTGCTGGTCCAGACTCAGGGGGTCGAAATACCCTCCGGGCACGTAGCGCTCCGCATAGGTTCCCAGGCACCAGAGGTGGGCATCGACATTCAGCTTCATGGATTACCTCCCTTTCGTGACCCCTATTGTATTTCGCCCCACAGCCGCTGTAAATGCAGAAAACGGACGGACTGATGCATTTTTCGCCCGCACCGGCTGTGGTATAATGTCGGCCGCGCGAATAGAAGCCAGACCCTCGGAGGAGTTCAGCAAGTACCTCACCTTCAGCCCCCTGGACCAGGCCCAGCACCCGCAGCGCTACGTCTGGGCCTGGAAGATGGGTCAGGGCGCCGACCAGGAGCTGAAGATCGAAGCGGGCAGCGTCTTCCATCTGATCCCGGGGGTGCCCCACTGGTACGCGCCGGACCCGGACACCGGCTGGGACGAACACTGGGTGGGCCCGGAGGCCGAATCGGTGTTCCAGCAGGCCCGCTTCCGCTTCCTGGAAAACCTGGCCCGCCCGCTGGACATCGAGGAGTTTGCCCGGGAGCTCAACCTGGACTACCCCTCCTGCCGCAGGCTTTTCAAGGACTACACGGGGCTTTCGCCCTACCAGTATTTTCTGCAGCTCAAGATCCACCGGGCCCGGCACCTGTTGCAGGAGGGCAATCTTTCAGTCAAGGAGGTGTCCTACGAGCTGAGCTTCGACAACCAGTACTACTTTTCGCGGATCTTCAAGAAAAAGACGGGCCGCTGTATATCGTAATAGATTCCGGTCGGAGGTGACATATGGCTCTTCGAATCGGGAAGTGGTTATTGGCATTATTGGTATTGGTACTGGTACTGGCGGATTTGGCGATTCAGAGCGCCCCGGTTGGGGCTATACCATCCCTCAGCTTGCCGAGGATGTCGTCGCGTTCATGGATGCCCTGAACATCCAGAAGGCGGTTTTGGTGGGTCACTCCATGGGTTCACTGGTGGCTCATCAAATCGGAGCGATATCTGCAGCCTTCAAGACTATCGGTTCACCGAGTTTCAAGGACCCAATAAGCGCCGAGTTCCTTAAGAGCGGGTGAGCAATCCGAATCCGGTTCCTGCTGAGTTTTTCGAGAAATTGCCGGCAGAAGCGGCGAAAGCGCCTGCGCGGCCTGTTGACCGATGATCACAGCAGTTTTTTGGCAGACATCAAAGCTCCCACACTCATCCTCTGGGGCGAGAACGACATCCGCGCCTTCCTCCAACGGCCGTAGGCCGCCTGTCGTTTAACCGCTTCCCCTTACAGGGAATCGAACTTCTGTATCTTGAGCAGGTCGGGCGCAGGAGTCTAGCAGGGCGTTGAGCTTCAGCCGGTAATATTTGAACTCTTCCCAGTGGACTTCCGGCGGAATCAGGTGATCGCCGAAGGGGATGTACCCGCCGGTGCGCAGCACCTCGGCCACCGGTAAAAGGATCTCGTCGATGCGGCTGCGCCCCTTGGGCAGCTCCGACTTGGGCACCCCGCCCATGAGCTGTAGTCGGGGGTAGGCCCGGCGGGTCTTCAGCAGGTCCAGGCCGCAGCTCACCTCCATCGGGTACATGCCCGTCACCCCGCCCTCCAGGAATAGGGGGATGATGTCGAAGCAGTTGCCGTCCGTGTCCACGAAGATCGTCTTGACCCCGTGCGCCTTCAGGAAGCCGGTGAGCCGCTTGTAGTACGGCAGCATGTACTCGCGGATCATGTCCGGCCCGACCATGGAGCCGCTGCCGGCGGAGATGTCCTCCCAGATGATGGCCAGGTCCACATCCGTCTGGGACAGCACCTCTTCGTAAATGGCGATCCACAGCTCGGTGAAGGTGCGCTGGATGTCGTGGATGAGCTTCGGGTCGTCCGTGTAATTGTAGAACAGGTGTTCGTAGCCCATCAGGTGGGCCAGGGTGCCAAAAAAGCCTGTCGGGTACCCGCCCAGCACCAGGGGGAAATCGCGATTTCGGTAAATCGCGAGCAGCTTTTCCCAGTGCGGGGGGAAACGGTCCTTCAGGTTCTTCAGGGAGAGCCGCTCGGACTTGAGCTTGTTCCAGCTCGGCCAGTCCCGGATTACGTTCTCCAGGGCGGCGGGGAGCACGCCGGTAGCCTTCATGAAAATACGCTTCACCCCGTCGATGTCCGTGTAGATGAGCCTTTCTTCATCCTCCTCGAGCACCTTGGGAGCGAACAGGGGGCAAAAAAGGAGGTTCACGTTCACGGCGATCTGGCCACGGTCCATGCCCAGGGCCTTCATGACGTCATTATCCTGGGGAAAGCTCTGGGTAGGCCAGTACAGGCCGCCGCCCATGATCCCTATGCCGGCCGGCAGACGGGCTCCCCGGAGCGAGTGCCAGCAGGGATAATACAGGGCGGTGTGGGTGTTCCCGGGCTTGGGGATGGTCGGGTAGCGCTGCCGCGGCAGACCCTCCTGGTACCAGTTCTCGTAATTAGCGCCCCAGTAGCCGAACTCCCACTTGGGAGGGACGGCCTTGAGGTCGAAGCTCATGACCCGGTGGAAGCGTTCGCGCAGGTTCACAATAACCCTCGCCCCTACTGCCGCACGCGCTGGCGCTTCTTGGTGGCCATGATCCGGGCCGCGTCGATCGAGATGGCCAGGATCAGGATCAGGCCCTTGACCACCTCGCGCCAGTAGTAGGACAGCCCGATGGCCTGCTGCAGCTGGACCATGCCGTTGCGAATGACCCCCAAGATCAGAACGGCGATGATCACCCCGAACAGGTTGCCCTTGCCTCCTGCCATGGACACGCCGCCGAGAACCACCGCGGTGATGACTTCCATTTCACTGCCGATCCCGGCGTCGTCCCGGCCGAGGCTGAGTTGGGCCACCAGGATGGCGCCGGCCAGGGAGGCCATGGCGCCCGAGATCACGTAGCTGGCGAATTTGATGCGGCGTACGTTGATGCCCGCCAGGCGGGCGGCGTACTCGTTGGCCCCGACGGCGAACACGTTGCGGCCGTAGCGGGTGTAGCGCAGGACGATGATGGCGAGCGCGTACAGCACGACCAGGTAGACCAGCGTGATGGGGACGGCCGGAACCTTGGCGCTGGGCAGGTACTGGCGAGCGAGATTCAGGTATACCTGGTCCGTGATCCGGCCGGTCTTGAGGATCTCGAATCCCAGGGCGAACCAGGAGGAAAGCCCGCGAGCGAAGGCCATCATACCCAGGGTGGTGATGACCGGGTTGATGCCCGCCCGGGTGATGATCAGACCATTGATCGTCCCGAGAACCACTCCTACCACTAGGCTGAACAGAACGACCAGCCAGGGGATCCAGGCCAGGGGCATGCCCGTCTTTTCGAACAGGTCGTGGAAAAGGACCACGTTCACCGCGGTGAATCCGAGGATGGATCCCACCGAGATGTCCAGACCCCCGATGAGCAGCACGAAGGTCATGCCCACCGACATGATGGCGATGACCGGGATGTTGCTGATGATGGCCCGGTAGGTGCCGAAGGCGAAGAAATTCTTGGTGGTGAATCCGAAGAAAAGCACCAGAATGACCAGAAGCAGGATCAGGGCCGGGACCATGCTCTTGCCGTAGAGCAGGACTTCCCCGACGCTCCGCCTCTTCATCCTGTTGGTCTCTCTCGGCGATGCTGCTGTGCTCATTTTAGTATCTCTTCTTCTCACGAAGCTCGTAGAGCGCCACGATCAGGATCAGGAGGATGCCCTGGAATACCCGGATGTGCACGTACCGGAAGCCGATCATGGTGAAGCCATTGTACAGAACTCCGAGAATCAGGACGCCCGCCAGGGTACCCAGGATGCTCCCCTTGCCGCCGGAAAGTGCGGTGCCGCCGAGAAGGACGGCCGTGATCACATCCAGTTCCACCCCGTTGGCGTGCTGGGGCATACCCACCGCGGTCTGCCCGGTGAGGATGAGTCCGCTCACCGAAGCGGCGATCCCGCTGATGAGGTAAAGCATGAACTTCACCCTGTTCACCCGGATGCCGGAAACCCGGGCCGCGGCCTGGTTAGCGCCGACGATGTAGACCTTCCGCCCGAACTTGGAGTGGCCGAGGAGGAAAAAAAGAAGGATATAGGTGAGGATCAGCAAGATCAACGGAATGGGAATCTGGATGCCCGGGATCACGGTCCGGCCGATGAAGCCCGTCACGTCCTCCATGATCAGGATGGAGCGCGATTTGGTGAGCACGTATCCCAGCCCGCGAGTGACGGACATGGTGCCCAGGGTCGTGATGATCGGGTTCAGGTCCAGCCGCGTGATGAATAGCCCGTTGAAGGCGCCGATGGAGGCCCCCAGGGCCAGGGCGATCGGAACCAGGGCCCACCCCGGCACGGGCTTTTCCAGATTGAAAAGGTAGGCCACCAGGCAGGAGGTCAAAGCGATATTCCCACCGATGGAAATATCCAGCCCTCCGGTGATCAGGATGAAGGTCAGCGTGCCTGCGACGATGCCGCTAAAGGAAATGTTGGTTAGCATCGTGGAAATATTCAGGAACGAATAGAAATCCTTGCTGAGAACGGAAAAAATCGCGACCATGGCCGTCAGGGCCAGAAAGAGGATCAGGGTAGTCGACAGCTTCTTTCTTTTCTTTTCCGACTTCTCCGGCTCCAATTGTAGTGCGTCTGCCATGAAGCTTCCTGCCTTACAGTGTAGTGGAGTGCAGCAGCTTTTCCTGCGTGGCTTCCTGCCTGCTGAACTCCGCCGTGATCCTCCCCTTGGCGATCACGATGATCCGGTCGGCCATCGAGAGCATCTCCGGCAGCTCCGAGGAGATCATGAGGATGCCGGCCCCCGCCTCGCAGAGGTTCTCCATCATCTGGTAGATGTCGACCTTGGCGCCCACGTCGATGCCTCGGGTCGGTTCGTTCATTAAAAAGATCTTCGAGCCGGTCTCCAGCAGCTTGGCCAGCACGATCTTCTGCTGGTTGCCTCCGGAAAGACTGTTCACCGCGGTGGCGATGTCGGGAGTGCGGATGCTGACATCGCGCACCCATTTCTCCGCCTCCTGCCGCTCCAGCTTGTAGTTGTAGAAGAAGCCGCCCCCAATCTGATCGATGTTCGCCATAGTGATGTTGGTAGCGACGGGCAGGCCGAGGGCTAATCCTTCCAGCTTCCGGTCGATGGGCATGTAGCCGATCCCATGGCCCAGCGCTCCATCCGGGCTGGCGATCGACACGGCTTTGCCCTTGACCATGATGATTCCGCCGTCATAGCCGTCCAGACCGTAAAGGGCGCGCAGCACGTTCATACGCCCGGAGCCTAAAAGCCCGAATAGGCCGACGATCTCCCCGCGGTGCAGGCTGAAGCTGATGCGGTCGATGATGCCTTTGATGGTCAGGTCCCGCACCTCCATGAGCACCTCGCCGACGGGGATCTCGCGTTTGGGGTAGAACTCCGCCAGCTCACGGCCCACCATCATGCCGATGAGCTGGGCCATGTTGGCCTGATCGGTCCGGACCGTGCCGATTTTCTGGCCGTCCCGCAGCACCGTGACCCGGTCCGTGATCTCAAACACTTCTTTCAATCTATGTGAGATGTAGATGATGCCCACCCCCTGCTCCTTGAGGCTGCGGATGATGCCGAACAGGGATTGGGTGTCCTCCTCGCCGAGTGCCGCGGTGGGCTCGTCCATGACCAGGATCGTCGCTTTTTTATGTATCGCCTTGGCGATCTCCAGCACCTGCTTCTGGTGTACCGTAAGGTCTCCCACGATGGTACGAGGATCCAGATCGATGTTCATTTGCCGGAGCACTGCCTTGGCGCTCTCGTTGGCTTCTTTCCAGTCGACCAACCCGATGCCTTTGCGGATCGGAAGGTGGCCGACGAACAGGTTTTCCGCCACGGTGAGGGTGTCCAGGGTGACCAGCTCCTGATACAGAACCCGGATGCCTTGCGAGGAGGCGTCTGACGGGGACCGGAAAACCGCCTTTTGCCCATTGATGAGGATCTCTCCGACATCCATGCTGTAGTCCCCGGCCAGGATCTTGATCAGCGTGGACTTCCCCGCCCCGTTCTCGCCCACCATTCCAAGGACTTCGCCGGCGCCCAGGTCGATGCTAACGTTTTTCAAAGCCTGGACGCCGGGGAACTGCTTGGAGACTCCGCGCATCTCCAGAAGTGCACTGTCCATCCGCTATTCCCCCCCGGAAAAGAAAAAAGGCTGGGCGCGTGCGCCCAGCCTTAGAATCACTGCTACTTCTTCTTGGGATACCACTTGTCGATGTTGGCTTTGATGATGATTTCGTTCTCCACGAAGATCCAGGGTGGAGCCGCGTTACCGGTGAGGAGCGCCGCCACGGCGGGAATGATATACTCGCCATAGCGCTCGGGGAAGAAAGCGATGCCCGCATCGCTCAGTCCGTCCCGGATCATCGTCTGGCCGAGCTCGTCCACGCCCAGGGTGATTACGATTTTATTATTCAGGTCCCATACACCCGCGCCCTCCATCGCGGCGATGGCACCCATCATGGTCTGCTCGTTGATGGAGGTCACGGCGATTTTCCTGGCGTCGGGATACGCAGCCAGGATGTCGTCCATGGCCGCCTTGCCCTGCTCAGTCTGACCCATGCCGCCGTCTGTGCGCACAATTTTGGGGTCCTTCTTGGCGTCGATGCCGAACTCTTCGGCCAGCGCATCGGCGAAGCCCTCGGAGCGCAGCATGGTCACTTCACCTCCAGCCGGCATCTGTAACAGCGCGACCAGGTCCACACCGTCCCAACCGCCCCATTTCTCCTTGATGAGTTTAGCCATATAGTGCCCGCCCATGAGCGCGACCTTGTAGTTGTCCACACCCATGAACGGCGCAGTGGGTACCGGCACGTCGATAGCCAACAGGGGGATCTTGGCGGCGCCGAACTTGGCGGCCACGAGCTGGTTGACTTTCGAATCCGACTGGAATTCGATGAAGAAGTGGGGTTTTTTAGACAACATGATGTCGGCGTTCTTCAGGCCGATCACCGAGTCGTACTGGTTGTCCATGCTGATCCAGCCCTTGGCCAGGTCCCCGCCGGCCAGCACCAGATGCTTTTTGATGTCGTTCTCCACCGAGATGCAGAACGGCAGGGTCCCGAAGATGTTGGCGAAGCCGATGACCTTGCCCTTGAGCGGCGCGCCGGCGTAGGCCTTACCGGTCTTCGCCATCGCGCGGTACTGGTTGAACACCTTGAAGGGGTCCTGCGCGAACAGACTGCTGGCGCTCAGCAGCAGCCCGGCGATCACGAGGATCGCCACAATCCATTTCACATGCTTCATGTCTTCCTCCTTAAAAAATGGTATATACCATTAAATACTAAAAACCGGCGGCTGTCAAATTCTCTGAAATAGACAAAAACCCCATTCTGATGTACTTTTATTATGGTGAACCGGCCATGACCGAGCGCCACGGCGAGGCTTGACTTTTTCCTTTCCGACAGGTAACTTAGGCACTCCCCGGCCTCGGTCCGGAGGGCGGGAGCCAAGCCAGACAGCTCAAGGAACGCTATGAACACCGACATCGCTAAGATGAGGAATATCGGGATCAGCGCCCACATTGACGCGGGCAAGACCACGCTGACCGAGCGTATCCTCTATTACACGAAAAAGATCCACGCCATGCACGAGGTGCGGGGCAAGGACGGAGTGGGCGCCACCATGGACTCCATGGATCTGGAGCGGGAGCGCGGCATCACCATCTCCTCGGCCGCCACCCAGGTGGAGTGGAAAGAGTACGTGCTCAACATCATCGATACCCCCGGCCACGTGGACTTCACGATCGAGGTGGAGCGCGCGCTGCGCGTGCTGGACGGGGCCATCCTGGTGCTGTGCGCGGTGGGCGGCGTGCAGTCCCAGACCCTGACGGTGGACCGCCAGCTCAAGCGCTACCGGGTACCGCGCCTGGCGTTCATCAACAAGTGCGACCGCACGGGCGCCAACCCCTTCAAGGTGGTGGAGCAGCTGCGCGAGCGCCTGGGGCAGAACGCGGTGCTGCTGCAGCTGCCCATCGGGCTGGAAGGCGAGTTTCGCGGCTTCGTCGACCTGGCGACCATGAAGGCCCGCACCTTTGCCGGCCCCATGAACCAGGACATCGTGGAGGGGGAAATCCCGGTGGAGCTCGTCGCCCGCTCGCAAGCCCTGCGCGGCGAGCTGCTGGAGGCGGCCAGTATGTTTTCCGACGAGCTGGCCGCGGCCTACCTGGGAGGCCATCCTACCGCGGAGCAGATCTACGCGGCGGTCCGCCGCGGCTGCCTGGCACTGAAGCTTACCCCGGTGTTCGTGGGCTCGGCGTACAAGAACGTCGGCGTACGGGCCCTGCTGGACGGGGTGGTGAACTTCCTGCCCGACCCCTCGGAGGTCACCAACAAGGCCCTGGACCTGGACCGGGACGAGGCCGAGGTGGAGCTCCGTGCCGACCCGGAGCTTCCGACCGTGGCCCTGGTGTTCAAGCTGGAGGACGGGCAGTTCGGGCAGCTGTCCTACATACGGCTGTACCAGGGCAGCGTGCGTAAGGGTGAGGAGCTGTACAACAGCCGCGCGCGGCAGAAGCTGCGCGTCGGGCGCCTCGTGCGCATGAACGCGGATAAAATGGAGGATATCAGCGAGGCTTACTGCGGCGACATCGTGGCCCTGTTCGGCATCGACTGCGCTTCCGGGGACACCTTCTCCCAGCGCGGCCTGAACTATTCGATGACCAGCATGTTCGTGCCCGAGCCGGTCATTTCCCTGGCCATCAAGGCCAAGGACAAAAAAGCCGACGACCAGCTTTCCAAGGCCCTCAACCGCTTCACCAAGGAGGACCCCACCTTCCGCACCTTCGTGGACCCGGAATCACGCGAGACGATCATTAGCGGCATGGGGGAGCTGCACCTGGATGTGTACCTGGAGCGCATGAGGCGGGAGTACCGGGCCGAGGTGGAAACCGGGATGCCGCAGGTCAACTACCGCGAGACCATCACCCGCGCGGCCGAGTTCGACTACACGCACAAGAAGCAGACCGGCGGCGCCGGACAGTACGCCCGGATCGCCGGGCGCATCGAGCCCAACCCGGGGGAGACTTACGAGTTCGTCAGCGAGGTGCGCGGCGGGCGCATTCCCACCGAGTTCATCCCCTCCTGCGACAAGGGCTTCAAGGCCTGCCTGCCCAGGGGAGGCCTGATCGGCTTCCCGATAATCGGGGTCAAGGCCACGGTCGATGACGGGGCCGCCCACTCGGTGGACTCCTCGGACCTGGCTTTCCAGCACGCGGCCATCGGGGCCTTCCGGGAAGCCTACCTCCAGGCGGCCCCCGAGATCCTGGAGCCCATCATGAAGCTCTCGGTGGAGGGGCCCACGGAGTATCAGGGCAACGTCTTCGCTTCCATCAACCAGCGCCGCGGCATGATCGTGGCCAGCACCGAGGACGGGGCCATGTGTAAGGTCGATGCCGAGGTCCCGCTGCGGGAGATGTTCGGCTACTCCACGGTCCTGCGCTCCATGACCCAGGGCAAGGCCCAGTTCACGATGGAGTTCTCCCGCTACGCGCGCGTCCCCTCCGGGATCGCCGAGAAACTAAAAGAAGAATACAGGAGATAGCCATGGTTCGAAGCGAGCTTGTGAAGCGCAGCCCCTGGCGGATCCTCGAGAACTCCACGCACGGGGGCCTCGGCAAGGGAAACCTCGGGGCCATCGCGGCCCGCCGGGGAGTAGGCAAGACGGCCTGCATGGTCCACCTGGCCACCGACCAGCTGCTGGAAGGCCGGCAGGTGATTCACGTTTCCTTCTCGGCCTCCACCAGCCACATCGTGGACTGGTACGAGGACATCTTCTCCGAGGTCGCCCAGACGGCCGGCCTGGAGAACGCCATGGACGTTCACGACGAGATCATCCGGCACCGCATCATCATGAACTTCAACCAGCAGGGGGTGGCCCTGGGCAAGGTGCTGGGCAGCGTACGCTCCATGATCCGCGACGGGCACTTCGCCGCCGACCTGATCATCGTGGACGGGTACGATTTCGCCGGGGTGAGCGCGGCGGAGCTCGCGGAGGTGCACCGCTTCGCTGGCGAGCTGGGGCTGGAGATCTGGTTCAGCGTGTCCCTCGGCCATGAGGAGCCGAAGTTCACTCCCGCGGGCATCCCGGAGCTGCTCACCCGGGTGATCGACGAGCTCGCCATCCTGATCTGCCTGCGCGCCGAGGAGCATCACGTGCGCCTGCAGCTGGTCAAGGACCACGACGCCCCGTCCGTGAAGGCCCTGCCTCTGGAGCTGGACCCCAAGACGCTGCTGATCGCCCTGGAAGGTTGAAGCCATGCACCCCATCACCCTGTTTCTTCAGAAAAACCTCTTCTACCTGCTGCTGGCCGTGCTGGCGCTGAACCTGTTCCAGCGGCGCTACCAGAAGCTCTCCGAGAGGAAGCGCTTCGCTACGTTGTACCTGGCCATGCTGGTGCTCTCCTGGATGATCCTGGTCATCGTGGTCGTCGCCTTGCACTGGCCGGAATGGCTGCTCATCCCCTTCAGCCTCGCGCTGGCCGTCGTCGGGGCGATTTTCCGGCGGCACACCTTCCCCTTCCGCTTCCGCTGCGTGCGCTGCGGGCAGAGCCTGGAGGCCAAGCGCGTTCTGTTTTTCGACTCCAACGCCTGCGAGCGTTGCGACCCTCAAGCGGAGCCGCCGAAGCTGCTCTGAGGCGGGTATGGCCGGAGCCATGGAGATCCGTCGGGGCCTGCGGGCGGGGCTGCCGATCGCCCTGGGCTACCTGCCCGTGGCCGTGACTTATGGTCTGCTGGCCAGGCAAGCCGGGCTTTCCCCCCTGGCGGCTACGGGTATGTCCGTGTTCGTGTACGCCGGGGCCAGCCAGTTCATGGCCGTGAAGATGCTGGCGGCCGGCCTCCCCGTGACCCAAATCATCCTGGCCGCCTTCATCCTGAATTTCCGGCATTTCCTGATGAGCGCCTCCCTTTCCCGGAGCCTGAAGCCCGCCCCCCCGCGCCCGGCACTGCTGGCGTACGGGGTTACCGACGAGACCTTCGTCGCCGGGTCCTTGAGCCTGGGCGAGGAGGGCTTCACTTCGGCGAGCTTCCTGGCCATGGCGGTCCTGGCCTACCTGTCCTGGGCGGCCGGCTCGCTGGCGGGCGCCCTGTTCGGGGCGCTGATCCCCGCCTCCCTGGCCAGCGCCATGGGGGTCGGGCTGTACGCCATGTTCACCGCTCTGCTGGTCCCGTCGCTCAAGAAGAACTGGAGGGGGGCGGTCGTGGCGGGCTGGAGCGCCGCCCTGGCCCTGGGGCTGTGGCTGGCCTTCCCCGGCTTCGCCGAGGGCTGGCGCATCATCCTGGCCACTCTGGCGGCCTCCGCCTGCGGCCTCGCCCTGCCCCGCCGCCGGGAGGACCGGGGATGATCTGGCTGGCCATCCTGGGCATGTCCCTGGCCACCTACCTGCCGCGCCTGGCTCCCTTCCTGCTGGGCCGGCGCTTCGCCCTGCCGCAGCCGGTCTGCCGCTGGCTGGAGTTCTTCCCTTTCGCGGTTCTGGGCGCCCTGATCGTGCCGGGCATCCTGACCGCCACGCCCGAGCCCCGCTGGCTGGGCGCGGCCACGGGGCTGTTCGCCGCCGGGTTGAGCCTGCTCACGCGCAACGTGACCCTGGTGGTCGCCGCCTCGATCGGCTTCGCCTACCTGGTGCAGCGCCTGTTCTGAAGGAGCCCGCAGGCCGGCCGGCCGGCCGGCCTGCGGCGCTGCGCGGCCTGCGGCGCTTCGCCCGGGCTTGCCAAGCGCACGCTTATTGTCTACAGTGCCAACGAAATGAACAGCAACCACGAAGCCCTTCTGGAAGAGCTCACCCGGCAGGCGGAGAAGCAGAACCGCATCCCCCTGGACCTGTTCCAGAAGTACTCGGTCAAGAGGGGTTTGCGCAACGAGGACGGCTCGGGCGTGCTCGTGGGCCTTACCGAGATCGGCGACGTGCACGGCTACATCATCGACGAGGGCGACATCATCCCGGACGAGGGGCGCCTCATCTACCGCGGCATCAACATCATGGACCTGGTAGCCGGCCTGCGGAAGGAGAGCCGCCCGGGCTTCGAGGAAGCCAGCTACCTGCTGCTTTTCGGCGACCTGCCCTCCCGCCGGCAGCTGGAACAGTTCACCGCCCTGCTGGGCGAAAGCCGGGCGCTGCCCAACAGCTTCACCGAGGACATGATCCTCAAGGCTCCCAGCCACGACGTGATGAACAAGCTGGCCCGCAGCGTCCTGGTCATGTACTCCTACGATCCCGACCCGGACGACGTGGGCCTCAAGAACGTGCTGCGGCAGTCCATCGAGCTAATCGCCCGCATGCCGACCATGGCCGCCTACGGCTACCAGGCCAAGCGCCACTACTTCGACGGCCAGAGCCTGTTCATCCACAACCCGCGCAAGGACCTGAACACGGCCGAGAACCTGCTGCACCTGATGCGTCCCGACAGCAGGTACACCCGCCTGGAGGCCGAGACCCTGGACCTGGCGCTGGTGCTGCATGCCGAGCACGGCGGTGGCAACAACTCCACCTTCACGGTGCGCGTGGTGAGCTCCTCGGCCACCGACACCTACTCGGCCATCGCCGCGGGTATCGGCTCCCTGAAGGGCCCCCTGCACGGCGGCGCCAACCTGAAGGTCCGGGAAATGATGGAAAACATCAAGACCAACGTCAAGGACTGGAAGGACGAGGAGGAGGTGCGCGCGTACTTAACCAAGATCCTGCGCAAGGAGGCCTTCGACCGCGCCGGGTTGATCTACGGGGTGGGGCACGCGGTGTACACCCTGTCGGACCCCCGCGCCATACTATTACAGGAGAAGGCCGCGGAGCTGGCGGTGGCGAAGGGCCTGGAGACCGAGTTCGGACTGTACCGGATCGTCGCCCGCCAGGCCCCCGAGGTGTTCAAGAAGGAAAAAAACTCCAACAAGGTGGTGGCGGCCAATGTGGACTTCTACTCGGGGTTCGTCTACCAGATGCTGAACATCCCCACGGAGATGTACACCCCGATCTTCTGCATCGCCCGCACCGCCGGCTGGGCCGCGCACCGCATCGAGGAGCTGGTGAGCGGCGCCCGGATCATCCGCCCCGCCTATCGCGACGTGCTGAAGAACCGCCCCTACCTGCCGCTGGCGGAGCGCAAATAGCCCGACCGGCTCCTACTGCAGGCGGGAGAGCCGCTCGCTCACGAACTCCGACTTCTCCTTCAAGCCGACGCTGCCAGTGCGGATGAGCAGGCAGTGGGGGGACTTGGGGTCCAGCGCCACGCTGCCCCCGCTCTCCGCGATCAGCCTCAACACCCGGTCCACCGAGACCTGCGCCACCCGCGAGAATTCCACCCGGGCCAGGCCCTTGGACTCCTTCAGCGAGGAAACGTAGAGGCGGCGGCAAAGTATACGTATTTCGGCGATGCCGAACAGGCTGCGCACCTCCTCAGGCAGGGGCCCGAAGCGGTCCTCCAGCTCCCGCTCGACTGTCTCCAGCTCCGCGTCGCTCGTGATCGAGGCGATCTTCTTGTACATCTCCATCTTGGCCATGGGCTCGGCGATGTAGGCGTCGGGGATGAACCCGGAGTACTCCAGCTCCAGGTACACCTCGGGGGGCTCCTCCCGCTTTTCATGCTCCAGCTCCCCGACCGCCTGGTCGAGCATCTTCAGGTACATGTCCAGGCCCACTACCAGGATGTCGCCGTGCTGCTCCCGCCCGAGCAGGTTCCCTGCGCCGCGGATCTCCAGGTCCTTGAGCGCGATGCGGAAGCCGGAGCCCAGCTCGGTGAAGTCGGAAATGATGCGCAGCCGCTTCATGGCCAGCTCCGAGATCACCCGGCGGTCCGGGTAGAACAGGAAGGCGTAGGCCGGCTGGTCGGAGCGCCCCACCCTGCCGCGCAGCTGGTAGAGCTGGGAAATCCCGAACATGTCCGCCCGGTCGATAATGATGGTGTTGACGTTAGGGATGTCCAGCCCGTTCTCGATGATCGCCGTGGCCAGCAGCACCTGGTAGTCCCCCCGGACGAAGTTGTGCATCACTTCCTCCAGCTCCTCCTCGGCAAGCTGCCCGTGGGCGGTCACCACGCGTACCTCCGGAAGCAGGCGGGCCAGGAAAGACTGGACCCGCTGCATGGTCTCGATGCGGTTGTGCAGGTAGTAGACCTGCCCCCCGCGGTCCAGCTCCTGCCGCACGGCGCGGGCCACCAGCTCCTCGTCGAACTCCTGAATAAAGGTCTCGATCGGGTAGCGGTTCGCCGGCGGGGTCTCGATCACCGACATGTCGCGGATCTTCATCAGCGCCATGTGCATGGTGCGGGGGATGGGCGTGGCCGTGAGGGTCAGGCAGTCCACCGAGGCGCGCAGCTCCTTCAAGCGCTCCTTGTCCCTGACCCCGAAGCGCTGCTCCTCGTCCACCACCATCAGTCCCAGGTTCTTGAAGCGCACGTCCTTCTGCAGCAGGCGGTGCGTGCCGATCACCACGTCCACCTGCCCCTCGGCCAGGGCGCTCACCACCCGCCTCTGCTCCCCGGGGGTGCGGAAGCGCGAAAGCATCTCCACCCGCACGGGGAAGCCCCGGAAGCGCTCCGTGAAGGTCTCGAAGTGCTGCTCCACGAGGATTGTGGTGGGCGCGAGCATGGCCACCTGCTTGCCCCCCATGACCGCCTTGAAGGCGGCCCGCAAGGCGACCTCGGTCTTGCCGTAGCCCACGTCCCCGCAGATCAGGCGGTCCATCGGCCGCTGGCTCTCCATGTCCAGTTTCACCGCCTCGATGGACGCGAGCTGGTCCTCGGTCTCCTGGTAAGGGAAGCGGGCCTCGAACTCGCTCTGCCAGTCGGTGTCCGGGGCGAAGGCGAAGCCCTGGGCGGCGTTGCGGCGCGCGTACAGCGCGGCGAGGCGGCGGGCCATGTCCTCCACGGAGCGCCGGACCCGCTCCTTCTTGTTCTGCCACCCCTTGCCCCCCAGCCGGTCCAGCTTGGGGGAGCGGCCCTCCTGGCCCACGTAGCGCTGGATCAGGTTCACCTGCTCGATGGGCAGGAACACCCGCTCCCCGCCGTCGTAGGCCAGGCTGATGTAGTCCCGCTCGTGGCCGGCTGCCCGGATGCGCTCGATGCCCTGGAACAGCCCGATGCCGTGGTGCAGGTGCACCACGGCATCCCCCGGGGCCAGGTCCACGAAGGAGTCGATCGGCTGGCTTTTCGCCGAGGACAGCGAGTGAGGGATGCGCTTCTTGCGCCCGAAGATCTCGTTCTCCTGGATGACCAGGATCTTCAACTGGGGCAAGGCGAAGCCCCGCGAGATGCCCTCCGGGAACACCTCTACCTCCAGGTCTTTCAGGAGGAAGCGCAGTCGCTCGGCCTGGTGGGGGTACTCGGCGAAGATGTACACCCGGTAGCCGAGGGCGAGCAGGTTGGCCAGCTCCTCGCGGAAGAAGGGGATGTTGCCGAAGAACGAGCGCGGCGGGTCGCAGCCGAAGCGGATGCGCTCCCCGTCACCCCCTTTCAGGGCGTGGAAGCGCACCTGGCGGGCGAAGGTCTTCTCCAGCACGCCGTACTCCAGCAGGATGTGCCGCGGCGCCGGCAGGATGGCGGCGTAGCCCGCTATTTGCGGCGAGCCCGCCTTTTGCGGTGCGGCCTCCGCCTCCCGCGCCGGCTCCTCCCGGCGCGGCCTCAACTGGGCGCGGCGGTACAGCTCCAGGTACTCCTTGCGCATGGCCGCCGAGCCGGCCGCGAGGCGCTCGGGATCGACCAGGAAAAGCAGCGCCTGCTCGCCCAGGTAGTCCGTCAGGGAGCAGGGGCGCTCAAAACAGAGGGGCTGCAGGTACTCGGCCCCCGGAGACTCCGGGTCCAGGGCCAGGCGCTCCAACAGGGCGTCGACCTTCTCCTCCTCCTCCCCGCCGCTGGAGGCCAGGCGGCGGCGGAGGCAATCGGCCAGCTGGGCCGAAAACAGCACTTCGCGCACGGGCGGGACGCGCGCCTGCCCCCAGCGCCGGGTGGAAGCCTGGCTCACCGGGTCGAAGCCCTTGAGCTCCGCCAGACGGTCCGGATCGAACACCAGCCGGAGCGCCTCTTGGGCTCCGTGGGGGTAGATGTCCGCCACCTCGCCGCGCAGGGCGAACTCCCCGTGCAGGCTCACGCGCGGCACCCGCAGGTAGCCCAGCGACTGCAGCCTCTCTGCCAGTCCGGCCGGGTCCAGGGCGGCGCCGGCCTGCAGGGCCAGGCTGCAGGAAGACAGATAGGCGGGGGGCGGCAGGGGGTGCAGCAGTGAACGCAGGCTGGCCACCAGCAGCAGCGGCTCGCCGGCCACCAGGCGGGTGAGCACGCTGGCCCGCTGCCCGCCTGTCGCGGCCGGCGGCCGCCCGTCGCCGTACGGGAGCGTACCCCAGGCGGGGAACAGCAGCGCCTCCCGGCCTGCCTCCGGCCGGAACACCGCGAGGTCCTCCACCATCTCGCGGGCCTCCGCTTCCGTGGGCACGACGAGCAGGCTGGAGCAGCCGGTGGAAACGCGTTCCGCCACCAGGGGCAGGAGCGCTCCGGCCAGGCCTTCCGCCTCCACGGGCCAGGCGTCCCCAGCCACCTTCCCGGCCAGAGCGGCGAGCGGCTGGTATTGACTCAGGACGGAGGCCAGATGATTAATTAATAAGGAAACCATGCATTTGGTCCGAAAATCAAAAAGGATACACGGAATGACTGCCTTGAAACGGACAGTGATCTGCCTCTTGTTTGCGGTATTGCTTGCCGGCCTCGGCCACGCCGAAACCCGGGGCGCGTCCTTCTCGATAGGCTACCACGAGAAGAGGATCTATTACCTGGGGGATGCCCAGAACCCGATTCTCCTGGAAGTGGCAATCATGAACGACTCCGACCGGACCTTCCGCTTCAAGATCGCGGAGAACCGCTTCTTCAACGTGGACTTCGAGGTGAGCACCCCTTCGAACCTGCTGCTGGATCACGCTCAGAAATTTATCAGATCCAAAAACTCGAATCAACCGGTGTTTTTCCGCGACCTGAGCCTGGAGCCGGGGGAGCGCTACGGCATCACGGTCGACCTGAACGAGTTCGTGGATTTCCGCGCGGCCGGCCTGTACACGGTGCGGGGGCTGTTCTATCCCGAGCTCTCCACCTCCCCCTCCGCCCCCCTGCGCTCCAATTCCCTTTCCCTGAGCCTGCGCCCCGCGGTGGTGTTCCCGGAGGAGAAGGCGCGCATCGAGGCGGAGACCGGCGCGCTGCTGGCCCGCGAACCACTGCCCCCCGACGAGGTGGTGAGCTACACCCTGCGGGCCCGGCAAAAGAGCCAGTGGGAGAAGTTCTTCCTGTACCTGGACCTGGAGAGCCTGTACCAGGCCAGCCCCGCCCGCAGGGAAAGCTACCGCCGCATGTCCGAGGAGGCCCGGCGGGCCGCCCTGGCGGGCTACCGCCAGCAGCTCACGCAACAGGTGGTGGACAACGATATCGTCCTGATCCCCTCGGAGTTCGAGGTCCAGGAAACCCGCTACACCCCCTTCGAAGCCACGGTGCTGGTGAGCGAGCGCTTCAAGCAGCGGGACTACACGGAAATCAAGCGCTTCAGCTACTACCTGACACGCCGCGACCGCATCTGGCTGATCACGAGGTACGAGACCGTCAACCTGGGCACGGAATGAAGGCGCTGGTCGTCGCCCGTAGCGATGCCCTGAAGAACCTCCTGGCCTACCATCTCAAGCCGCTGGGCTTCGAGGTGTTTTATTACAGCGACCCGGTCAAGGTCCTCGAAAACCTGGAGGAGCTGGACCCGGAGATGATCCTGGCCAGCGCCGTGGACTTTCCCCGTCACTGGAAGACCCTGCTCAAGGTGTTGCGGGAAAAGCGCTCCAAGGAGGAGTGCGTGTTCGTGCTGCTGGCCGGCTCCCTGCCCTTCGAGGAGGCGGCCAAGGCCACCCACCTCGGGGTCAACGGGATCGTGGGCGCCGACCTGTCCGACAAGCAGCAGGTGCGGCAGCTGGCCCAGCTGTTCCGCCGCTACCACTCCGTCAAGGACCAGCGCTGCTTCCATCGCCTGGTGCTCACCGTCCGGGACCGCGTCCAGCTGGTGTTCGTGCACCCGCGTAACTCGGCCATCGTCACCGGCTCCCTGGCCGAGATCTCGATCCAGGGGGCGGGGTTCAAGCCCGCCGACGTGGAAAGCACGGCCGACCTGCGCAGGGGGGAGGAGATCCCTCTGGCCGCGCTGCGAGTGGGGGAGGACATCGTCACCCTGGTCTGCCGGGTTTCCCGCAACCGCGGCGAGCTGGGCCTGCAATTCACCTCCTTCGAGTCCGGCGGCCACCACAAGCTGTTCGGCTTCATCCGCAGCCGGGTGGAACGGGAGCTCAAGGAAGCGATCGCCCGCCCGGCCCCGGAGGGTTGAGCCGCCCTGGGCGGCCTCGGGGCCCTGCCCCCCGCACCGCGTCGCAGAAGCGCTCCCAGGGATCCCCCGGGAGGCGGCTGTGACGACAGCCTGGGGCGTGGGGTTTTCCGGGGCGGAAGGCCCCCTCGGCCAGGTCGTCCCGGTGCGCGACCCCCAGGCCCATCTTGGCCAGCTGGACGAGCAGCGAGCGGCGCCTCTGCGGGATGTTCCAGCAGGCGGGACACACCCCGATCGTGGCCAGCTCCCCCGTCCCTGCCCGGCGCACTCGGATCATGGCCCTGCCCTCGGCTACCGCAAGCTTGCGCAGGAAGGACACCTTTCAGGCCGCCCTCAGACCGCGGCAGCTTGACACTGGCGCAGTCCCTCTCCTATACATATTGCAGCCAGTTTGTCACAGCAGGAGCGATTTGTGAAGGTTCTCTTTACGGGCATCCAGCCGACGGGGCTGCTGCACCTCGGTAACTATTTCGGCGCCGTCCGCAACTGGGTCCGCCTGCAGCACCAGTACCGCACCTACATCTCCATCGTCGACCTGCACGCGATCACCATCCAGTACGAGCCGGCGGATATGCCCGAAGCCGTGCGCCAACTCGCCCTGGAGCTGCTGGCCTGCGGCATCAACGCGGAAAAAACCCTGCTGTTCGTGCAGTCGGAGGTGCCGGGCCACGCGGACCTGACCTGGATCTTCAACACCCTCACCCCGCTGGGCGAGCTGGAGCGCATGACCCAGTTCAAGGACAAGGCGGCCCAGCACCGCAAGAACGTGAACATCGGCCTGCTGGACTACCCCGTGCTCCAGGCGGCGGACATATTATTATATAAGGGCGAGGTGGTGCCCGTCGGCGAGGACCAGATCCAGCACGTGGAGTTCACCCGCGAGGTGGCCCGCCGCTTCAACGCCCGCTACGGCGACACCTTCCCCGAGTGCCAGGCGGAGCTCACCTCCTCGCCCAGGATCATGGGGCTGGACGGCGACGCCAAGATGAGCAAGAGCCGGGGCAACACGATCGGGCTGCGCGAGAGCGCGGAGGAGATCTGGCCCAGGCTGGCCACGGCCCCCACCGATCCGGCCCGGGTGCGGCGCAGCGACCCGGGCACGCCGGAGAAGTGCAACATCTACTCCTATCACCGCCTGCTCACCCCGGAGCCGGAGCTAAGCGAGGTCGTGGCGGGGGGCTGCCGCTCGGCGAAGATCGGCTGCCTGGACTGCAAGCGGCTGTTCCTCAAGCACCTCATGGAGGAGTTCGACCCGATCCACGAGCGCTACCGGGAGCTGGCCGCCCGCCCAGGCATGCCCCGGGAGGTGCTGGCGGCGAACGCGGAAACCTGCCGCGCCGACGCCGGGGCCACGCTGCTGGAGGTCAAGGAAAAAATGGGGCTTACCAAGACATGGAAGATCTGAAACCGGACGATCTGCGCATCCCCACCCTGGGCCCGGCGACCATCCCCTCCCCCCTCGGCCTGTCCAGCCGTTTCGGGAACAACGTGGCCAACTACGTGGCGGAGGACGAAACCGTGCTCTACGACCTGGACCGCGGGCGGGTCGAACAAAGCCTGGCCCGGGGGCTTGCCCTGCCGGCGTTCGAGCGGGCCGGGCCGCGGGCCAGGATCTTCTTCGATCCCTCCAAGGCCCGGGCGGCGATCGTCACCTGCGGGGGTCTGTGCCCCGGCATCAACAACGTGATCCGCTCCCTGGTGATGACGCTGCACTACCGCTACGAGGTACGCACGATCTACGGCATTCGCTACGGCTACCAGGGTTTCATCCCCCGCTACCGCCACGACATGCTGCTGCTGGACCCCGAGGTGGTGGACGACATCCACGAAAAGGGCGGCAGCATCCTGGCCTCCTCGCGCGGGCACCAGGAGCCGGAGGAGATCGTGAATTGCCTCCAGCGCCTAAGCATCTGCCTGCTTTTCGTTATCGGCGGGGACGGCACCCTGCGCGGGGCGCTGGCCATCCACGAGGAGGTGCGCCGGCGCGGCCTGAACATCGCCGTCATCGGCATCCCCAAGACCATCGACAACGACATCGCCCTGGTCAAGCAGACCTTCGGCCTGGAGACCGCCTTCGCGGTGGCCGGTGAGGCCATTCGCTCCGCCCACATCGAGGCCAAAGGCGCGCCCAACGGGGTGGGCATCGTCAAGGTGATGGGGCGCATGTCCGGGTTCATCGCCGCCAACGCCGCCTTGGCCTTGAACGACGTGAACTACGTGCTGGTACCCGAGGTGCCCTTCGACCTGGAGGGGCCGCGGGGGCTGTACAAGGTGCTGGAGGAGCGCCTGCGGCGCAAGAAGCACGCGGTGCTCGTGGTCGCCGAGGGGGCCGGCCAGCGCTACGTGGCGGACTCCAGCGGGCGCAAGGACGAGTCGGGCAATCCCGCTCTCGGGGACATCGGGATCTTCCTGAAAAACGATATCAAGCGCTATTTCAAAGAAAGCACCGACCTGTACGTGAACCTCAAGTACATCGACCCCAGCTACCTGGTGCGCTCCGTCCCGGCCAACGCCCACGACGCCATCTACTGCATGCGCCTGGCCCAGAACGCCGTGCACGCCGGCATGGCCGGCAAGACCGGGATGCTGCTCGGGTACTGGAACGACGAGATCACCCACGTGCCCCTGGCACTGGCCACTTCCCGCAGCAAGCGCCTGTCCCCGGAGGACTCCCTGTGGCTGAACGTGCTGGAGGCTACCGGGCAGCCGCAGTGCCTGACCAACGAACCATCCACCGGAGGCAAACCGTGACTGAACGACAGGACTACCTTTTCACCTCGGAGAGCGTCGGCGAGGGGCACCCGGACAAGATCTGCGACCAGATCTCCGACGCGGTGCTGGACAGCGCGCTCAAGCAGGACCCGGGCTCGCGCGTGGCCTGCGAGTCCTTCACGACCACCGGTCTGGTGCTGGTGGGCGGGGAGATCACCACCAGCGGCTACATCGATCTACAGCGGGTGGTGCGCGGGGTGCTCAAGTCCATCGGCTACGACGACCCGGACTACGGGATCGACTACAAGTCCTGCGCCGTACTGAGTTGCATCCACGAGCAGTCCAGGGACATCGCCCAGGGGGTGGGGAGCGACCTGCGGCACCTGGGCGCCGGCGACCAGGGCATGATGTACGGCTTCGCCTGCCGCGAGACCCCGGAGCTGATGCCCGCCCCGATCCACTACGCGCACGCCATCATGCGCCGCGCCGCCCTGGTGCGCAAGCGGGGCATCCTGCCCTTCATGCGCCCGGACGGCAAGTGCCAGGTGACGGTCCACTACGAAAAGGGGGTGCCGCGGGAAGTGCAGACCGTGGTGCTGTCCCACCAGCACTCGGAGGACGTGAGCAACGAGGAGCTGCGCGAGGCGTTCATCGAGGAGATCATCCGCAAGGCCATTCCCGCCGAAATGCTCGCGGGCTCGGTGACCTTCCATATCAACCCCACCGGGCGGTTTGTGATCGGGGGCCCTCACGGGGACACCGGCCTGACCGGGCGCAAGATCATCGTGGACACCTACGGCGGCATGGCCCGCCACGGCGGGGGGGCATTTTCGGGCAAGGACCCCAGCAAGGTGGACCGCTCCGGAGCCTACATGGCGCGCTACATCGCCAAGAACGTCGTGTCCGCCGGCCTGGCCGAGCGCTGCGAGGTGCAGCTGGCCTACGCCATCGGGGTGGTCCAGCCCGTGCAGCTGAGCGTGTCCACCTTCGGTACGGGCAAGCTGCCCGAGAGCCGGCTGGAGAAGGCCGTGGGCGAGCTTTTCGACTGCACGCCGGGCGGCATCATCACCTCGCTCAACCTGCTGGAGCCGGTGTACCAGGACACGGCCAGCTACGGCCACTTCGGGCGCGACGAGTTCAGCTGGGAGAAGACCGACAAAGTGGAAGCCCTGCGGGGGCTTGTGGGCTAGGCGGGAGGCGGACCCTGCGCGCGACCCCTGCGGGGTTCAGGCTGCGGGCGCTGGACGCCGCGATCTTCGCCGCGGCCCTGCTGGCCATCGCCCTGATCTCCTGGCGGGTCTACGCGGGGCGCGAGGGCACCCCCCTGGCCTTCCTGCGCGGCCCGGAAGCGGAGTGGGTGTTCCCCCTGGAGGGCGCGCGGAGGGTTTCGGTGCCCGGCCCGCTGGGGGACACCGTGGTGGAGATCGCGGAAGGCTCCGCGCGCGTGCTGTCCTCGCCCTGCGCGGAGAAGACTTGCGTGAAATCCGGCCGGATCTCCCGCCCCGGCCAGTGGATCGCCTGTCTGCCCAACCGGGTGTTCGTCGAGATCCGGGGGCGCTCCCGGGAGCAGGTCGATGCCTTCAGCTACTAGCCGGGAGAGTCCCTGGGAGCGGCTGGTCCCGCTGGCTGCGGCCTTGTGCCTGTTCCTGTCCTCCATCGAGTACCTCATCCCCAAGCCGCTGCCCTTTCTGCGCCTGGGCCTGTCCAACCTGCCCCTGCTCCTGACCCTGGACCTGCTCCCGCCCGGGCCCTTCCTGCTGCTGCTGGGGCTGAAAGCGGCGGGACAGGGCCTGGTGCAGGGGTCGTTGTTCTCCGTGACCTTCCTTTTTTCGGCGGCCGGCACCCTGGCGGGCGGCGCGATAATGTACGGGGCGCGGCACCTCGCGGGGGAGCGCGTGTCGCTCGTCGGGATCAGCGTGCTGGGGGCGCTGTCCTCGAACCTGGCGCAGCTCGCCCTGGCCAGCCTGCTGGTGTTCGGTCCCTACGCCTGGGTCATCGCCCCGCCCTTCCTGGCCGTGGGCCTGGCCACTTCCACGGTGCTGGGCTTCGCCGCTCAACGCTACGCCCGGCACTCCGCCTGGCTGGCCGGGGTGACGCGCTCCGTCAGGGCCTGGCGGGAGACCGGGGCGCGCTGATAGAATAGGGACCATGCAGGCGCGCTTCTTCGAACCGGCGGAGGCAGGCCGAGTCCGCTGCGGCCTGTGCCCGCACCGCTGCCTGATCGCCCCCGGAGGCCGCGGCGTGTGCGGCGTGCGGGTGAACCGCGGCGGGAACCTAGAGCTCCCCTTCTACGGCCGCCTGTCCTCCATCGCCGTGGACCCCATCGAGAAGAAGCCTCTCTACCACTTCCACCCCGGCGAGCGCATCCTGTCGGTCGGCTTCACGGGCTGCTCCTTGCACTGCCCCTTCTGCCAGAACTACCGCATCTCGCAGGGCACCTCCTCGCCG
>Ga0315273_10001905_pt1 | contig 24204 bp, 12 predicted proteins | sample YL17G02_0_MG_FD_205753 | JGI IMG/M metagenome (GOLD analysis project Ga0315273, IMG submission 205753) | Sediment microbial communities from Yellowstone Lake, YNP, Wyoming, USA - YL17G02_0 | ecosystem: Environmental > Aquatic > Freshwater > Lake > Sediment | place: USA: Wyoming | collected...
ACCCGCTGAGGTTCTTCAACGCGGACCCGAGCATGACCTGAAGGTTCTTGCACTCCCGAACCCGGGTGATGCGCTCGGTGAGGAGATCCCGCGCCGAATCGAGGTAGGGAGCCGTGAGATCGACCCGAGCGAGGTTCCCGCCCAGATGGTCGTCGCGCTCGACGAGGAACACCTTGTGCCCCGCGTCGGCCATCTCCAAGGCCGCGGTGAGTCCCGCAACGCCGCCGCCGATCACGAGCGTGTTCGGGCACATGTTGACGGATAGCTTCTCGAGCGGCTCGTGGTGGACGACGCGCATCACCGCCGCCCGGACCAGAGCCTCGGTCTTGTTCGTGGCGGCGAACTCGTCGTCGTGCACCCAACTGCACTGCTCCCGGATGTTGGCCATCTCGAGGAGGTACTCGTTCAGCCCGGCGCTCCGCAGCGCCTTGCGGAAGGTGCGCTCGTGCATCCGCGGGCTACAGGCGGCGACCACGACCCGGTCGAGGCCGAGCTGCCTCACGTCCTGGACGATCATGTCCTGGCCGGGGTTGGAGCACATGTATTGGTAGGTGCGCGCGACCGCCACTCCGGGGAGCTTCGAGGCCGCCTCGCAGACCCTGTCGCAGTTGACGACCTTGGCGATGTTGGTTCCGCAGTTGCAGATGTAGACGCCAATCCTGGGCTCTGCCATAGCGTCTCTCATGTTCACGCTGCCTTACCTTGCAGCTGCGCCCCGGCCATGGCCGCAACGCTCTGCCTCGGGGGCAGCGCGGCTGCCTCACGTCGGATCTCGGCGAAGTACATCGCGAGCGGCCGGTAGATGATGTGGGACCACTTGGTGAACGGGTACCGCGAGAACCAAGTGACGACGAAGGACAGGTGGACGACGTAGGCGACGTTCGCCGCCGTGTCGTACCCGAGGCGATGGACCAGATGCTGCAGCACGCCTGTGACCACCACGACGACAAGCAGCAGCAGGAACACCCAATCCGTCGTGTGTGTGCGGTGACCCTGCGGCCCGCTCTTGAGGAGGCGCGCGCGCAGCATGATGGGCGTCGCGACCAGTAGCGCGGCGCTCGCCGCGTACCCGAAGGCGTGCACGGACCACCGGATCTCCGGACCCGCCTGCATGGCTTCGAGGAAGCCCATGATCAGCACAAGCATGGTGACGTACCCGAACACCACGCAGAAGTGGACGAGCCAGGGGCCCGTGTCGCCGCACTTGGCGTACCGCATCTGGCTGAAGAAATGCAGCGGCAAGAGGTAGATGCGCCTCAGGTAGAGCCAGAACGGCGCCCTCTTCTTCAGGCTCTTGGCTACCGTCAGCCACCACATGCGTGCCGCGTTGATGCCGAGGAACACGACCACCACAAGTGCCAGCAGGTAGTCGAAGAAGTGGATGGCCGCGCTCGGGAGGAAGGCGCCGGGGCCGTCGTAAACGTGGACGCTGCCCACGGAGGACCCGTACAGAACCAACCCCGCCGCAGTGCAGAGAAAAACCAGGAGGACGGCGGCCAGCTCGGCCTTCCAGGAGCGGTAGAAGTGCTTGCCGAGGCCGGTGAAGTCGTACTCCGAGATGAGCCAGCGTCGCAGGCTCATCATCGTCTCGCCGGGCTCGGCGTCTCGAGGGCACTGCTCGGAGCACTGACCGCAGTAATAGCACAGCCAGGGTTCGATCGATGATCTCATCTTCGACTCGAGCCCCATCTGCAGAGTGCGCATCGAGCGGCGCGGGAATATGTACGGCTCCTGCGAGTGCGGGCAGACGGCCGAGCAGTTGCCACAGTGATAGCACATGCTCACATCCTCGGCGCCGTACTTCTGGAGCTCGTCGATCAGCTTGGGGTTGACGCGAAGTGCCACGGTTCCCTCCTCAGACGCTTGCGACGAGGTTCTTGGCCCTGCTCTCGATATCGCTCAGGGAGAGCGATGCGCGGCTCCCGATGCCCCTCCCTCGCGAGATGGCCTTGAGCACGCCCGCCGCCACCGCTGAGGCCTGAGCCACGGTGTCCGGAATGTCCTTAGGTGCCTGGCACGCGCCCGCCACGAACACGCCGCCGCGCTCGGTGTCGGTCGGGTTGCCGTTGTAGTTGAGCTCGTGGAACCAGCCATCGGCCTCGAGCGACAGGCCGAGCATCCGGGCGAGGTCCCGCACTCCCTCGGAGGGCACGAGGCCCACGGCCAGGATCACCATGTCGACCGGGAACTCGACGAGGCTGTCGCTCAGGATGTCCTCACCCTTGACGAACATCTGCCCGCCCCTCTCGACGACGGTCGCCGACCGCCCGCGCACGACGAAGGTCCCCTCGGCCTTGATGCGCTCGGCGAACTCCTCGTAGCCCTTGCCGAAGGCGCGCATGTCGATGTAGAACTCGTAGCACTCGGCCCCGTGGAGCTTCTCCTTCACGAGGTGGGCGAACTTGAGCGAATACATGCAGCAGACCCGGGAGCAGTACTGGTTGTGCTTCTGGTCGCGGCTCCCGACGCAGTGGATGATCGCTACACTCTTCGGCTGCGGGCCCATGGGATCGAAGACCCACTCCTCAACCTTCTTCCGCTTGTTGAGCTTCTTGACCTTGGTGACGATCCTCCCGCCGGTGGGGCCCGCGGCGTTGGTCAAGCGCTCGAACTCGAGCGCCGTGAGAACGTTCGGGTACTCCCCGTAACCGTAGCGCTCGATCTTGGTCGCATCGAGAACGTCGTAGCCGGTGGTGAGCACGATCTGGCCCACATCGAGCTCCACGACCTCGTCCTTCTGGTCGAGGTTGATGCAGTCCTTGGGGCACTTCTTCACGCAGGCCCCGCACTTCTTTCCGTCGCTCAGCACGTAGGTGCAGCTCTTCTCGTCGACGAGGTAGGTGCTCGGGACGGCCTGGGGAAACGGCATGTAGATCGAGCGGCGCTCGGCAATGCCGTTATCGAACTCGCTCGGGACGCGGACCGGGCAGACCTCCGCGCAGGCGTGGCAGGCGACGCAGGCGATCTCGTCGACGCGCTTCGCCTTCCTCAGGACCTTCACCTTGTAGGCGCCGGGAGAGCCGGTGACGTCCTTCACTTCGGAGTACGTCATGAGGACGATGTCCTCGTGCTGCCAGACGGCGACCATCTTCGGCGTCAGGATGCAGGCGGCGCAGTCGAGCGTCGGGAAGGTCTTGTCGAACATCGCCATGTGGCCGCCGATCGTGCCCTGGCGCTCGACGAGGTAGACCTTCTTCCCGCCATCCGCGATCTCGAGCGCGGCCTGGATTCCTGCCACGCCCGCGCCGATGACCAGGGTCGCCGGGTTGACGGGCGTCTGGTCGGGGATCGCGGCGAGCGGAAAGGGAACCCCGCGCGTCGCGCAGGCGAGGATCGACTCGGCGCGCACGTTGGGATTGGAGGTCAGCGCGCCGTGCTCGCGAAAAGAGGCGAGCCGGACCTCGTCGGGGTTCCCCTCCGCGAGGGTCATGGCCTTGGTGAAGGCGGGTTTGAAATACCCCGGAGAGTCGCCGGCAATGACGACCCGATCGAAATGGTGGGACCGGATCTCTTCGGCGAGCTTGTGGGGATCGATCCTGGGCCGGAGTCCGAGGTTCCTCGCCAACTCCACCTCGGGCAGATTCCGGGCGTAGCTCGCGACCAACTCGTAGTTGACCGAGTCGCCGATCTCCGCCTGGCAGATGTAGACGCCGATTCTCATGGGTCCCCCGAAATTCGATGAACGAGGAGGCAGCACGCTCTCGTGCCCCCGGCCGGCACCGCGACTCTGGACCCGCTCGAGTTTCTCTCCCGTCTCCTCACCCACAGCCCCGACCCGCTACGTCCTTTGCGCGCCAACGCCCCGCCCAGACACCGGGATCGGTACGAAGGGAGTTCCGATCCGTGACATGAGCCGCAGAGCCACGGGGCCTGAACCCGGAGACTTCTCGCACCGGTGGCAGCGGGATGGATCGACGCCCGTCGCCTCGTGGAGCAAATCGATTAGATCGGAAAAGCGTTTGCTCGTGACACCCGCTACTGTCTCGCGAGCAAGGTCTCGACCTCTTTCAGAAGGTCCTGCGCCGTCACGGGCTTGTCGAGAAACTTGACGATCGGAAGCAACGTCTCGTCCGAGGCGAACTCGATCTTCTCCTTCAGAAGATCGTTGAAGCCCGACACCATGAGGATCGGGAGCGTCGGGAACTGCTTGTGGACCTCCTTCGCATAGTCGAATCCCGAGTACAGGCGATCCATCATCACGTCGAGGATCAGCACATCGGGGCCGAAGCCCTCCAGCTCCTGCCGAGCCTCGTTCTCCGAGTGGACGCCCAGCACTTGATGCCCCTTCGCGCCGAGCATGATGCGGTTGCTGTCGACCAGATCGACGTCATCGTCAACCAACATGATTCGCGCCACGACTGACCCTCCGTTCCATGCTCCGACTGAATGCATAGCGGATTCACAAACCAAGTGCAACAAGTCAGCGCAAGGAGAAGGTGACCTGGGATACGAGAGCGAAGCTCAGCATAACGTATCACCAGATCACCTTCGCGGAAAGGTACACGCTCGGCCTGCTGCTGCGGCTAGGCCAAGCCCATCCGCTCCAGCAGCGCCCGGAACCGCGGGTGCCCGCGCACCCGGTCGTAGATCGGGTGGATCTTGAGCCACGCGAGGTCGGTCGTGCGGTGCTCGGCCGCCCGCTCGAGTTGGTCCAGCGCGGTCGAGACGTCGCCGAGGGTGAGGCGGACCTGCGCCAGCAGCGCGGGCGAGACGTACGCCTCCCGGGCGCGCTGCTCGAGGCCGGCGAGGAGCGACTCGGCCTCCTCGTGGCGGTACGCCTGGGCGAGAGCGCAGGCGAGGGCGGCCGTGACCTCGGCGCTCCCGCTCTGCAGGGTGACGGCGGCCTCGAGCTCCTCGATCGCCTCGTCGCACCGGCCGGCCGCGAGGTGGACGTGGCCGAGGAAGTAGTGCGCCGTACCGAAATCCCGGTTGAGCTCCAGCGTTCTCCGCAGGGCCTGCGTCGCGGAGTCCAGCTCCCGTCGATAGAAGTGCAGCAGGCCGACGCTCATGTTCACCGCGAGGGAGAGCGGGTCGAGCGTCGTCGCGCGCTCCAGCTCCTTCATCGCCGCGTCGAACAGCCGTTGCGGTACCAGGCAGTTCATCGCGTACCACTGGTGCGCGGCCGTGTACTGCGGGTTGTGCGCGATCGCCCGCCGGAACGCCGCGTCGGCCCCCGCCCAGTCCCACTCGTACAGCGCGCGGACGCAGGCCAGCGCGGTGTGCGCTCCCGCGAGGGACGCGTCGATCGCCAGCGCCTGCTCGGCGGCGGCCTTCGCCTTCGGCATCACCTCGTCCGGCGGCCGGTGGCCGTACACGCCCAGGATGACGTAGGAGTCCGCGATGCCGGCGTACGACGGCGCGTGCGTGGGATCGATGGCGAGCGCCCGCTCGAAGGCCTCGATGCTGGCGTGGAGCGCGCCCGGCGTGCGCTGGTTCCACAGGTGACGCCCGCGGAGATATTGCTCGTATGCCTTGGGATCCCCGGACTTCGGCACTTCCTGGGTATACGCCTTCGGAGGCCGGAGGAGCTTCGCCTGCAGGACGTTGGCGATGGCGCCGGCGATCTCGTCCTGGATGGCGAACACGTCGTCCATCTGCCGGTCGAACCGCTCCGACCAGAGGCGGCACCCGTCGGCCACGTTCACCAGTTCGGCCGAGACGCGGACGCGATGGCCGGAGCGCCTCACGCTCCCCTCCAGGACCGTGCCGACGCCCAGGCGCGCGCCGATCTCGCGCACGTCCTCCTGCCGTCCCTTGAACGCGAAGGCCGACGCCCGGGCCACGACGCGCAGGCCGTCGAGATGGGAGAGCGCGTTCGTCAGTTCCTCGGCTAGGCCGTCGCTCAGGGCCTCGTCGTCCGGGTCGTGGCTCGCATTCGCGAACGGCAGGACGGCGATGGACGGGCCGCCTCCCGCGGCGGCGGCTCCGCGGCGCGGGGCCGCGCGCCCCGTCTCGCCTCCGGTCGCCAGGTCGAGCGCCGCCCCGAACTCGGCGGCGGTGGCGAAGCGGTCCTCCGCCCGCGCCGCCAGCGCGTGTACCAGCACGGCCTCCAGTTCGGCCGGCACGTCCTCGCGCAGCGCCCGCAGCGGCGGCACCGGGTCCACCAGCTTCTGCGCCGTGATCGCCATCGGCGTGTCGCCGATGAAGGGCTGCGTCCCGCCGAGCATCTCGTAGAGGACACAGGCGAGGGAGTAGAGGTCGCTGCGCGCGTCCACCGGGTCGCCCAAGGCCTGCTCGGGGCTCATGTAGGCCGGCGTGCCGATGATGACGCCCGACTCGGACATCCGGCCTGCCTGCCCGGACCGCACGGCCAGCGCGATGCCGAAGTCGGTCACGAGGGCCTCACCCTCGTAGAGCATCACGTTCTCGGGCTTGATGTCGCGGTGCACCACCCCGCGCCGGTGGGCGTAGTCCAGCGCGCCGATCACCTCCTGCGCGATCCTCACGGACTGCTCGAGGGGCATGGCGCCGCCCCGATCGAGGAGGTCCCGCAGCGACGGCCCCTCGACGTAGGGCATCACGTAGTAGACGAGACCGTCCGCCTCGCCCGAATCGTGGAGCGGCAGGATGTGCGGGTGCATCAGCGCCGCCGCGATCTCGATCTCGTTCAGGAACCGCTCCGCCCCGATCTCCTCGGAGAAATCATTGCGGAGCACCTTCAGCGCGATCGGCCGGTGATGGCGGAGATCCTCGGCGAGGAATACGGTCGCCATCCCGCCCGCGCCGAGCTGGCGCTCGACGGCGTAGCGGCTTGCCACGGCGGCGGTGAGGCGGGCTTCGAGGTCGGACACGATGGCTAAAGATGCGGTGCGGCACGCCCCCGGGCTAGCGGTACAAGCGTACCGGCGTACCGGCGTACCAGCGTACCAGCGTACCGGCGTACCAGCGTACCGGCGTACCGGCGTACTGGCGTACCGGCGTACCGGCGTACCGGCGCACCAGCGTACCGGCGTACCGGCGCACCAGCGTACCGGCGTACCGGCGCACCAGCGTACCGGCGTACCGGCGCACCAGCGTACCGGCGTACCGAAACGCCCGTGTGCCGGAGCGTCTGCGCGATTCCGATACGTCGGCGTGGCGTTTCGGTTACCGCCCACCTCTTCGTAGTCGGCACCTTGCGCGTGGCTGGTCGCAAGCCGCGTGGCGGGTCGTGTCGCTGTGCCGGAACCATCGTGCGCATCCGGGTGCCCGGGTGGTGGAACAGGTAGACACGGCAACCCGTCAAGTTGCTGGCCGTGAGGCCGTGCGGGTCCAACTCCCGCCCCGGGCACACCAGCCGCTAAGCCCTTGACTCGGCCATCGCGCCGAGCGTAGAATGATCACACTTGGCGGGTTGCCGGGTGGTTCCACCACCCACGACGAGGTCGGGCGAGATGTCCGGCCTCGTTGGCTTTACTGGTACCCGGCCCCAACGGCTGCTCCGTCCGCCGGTACGCCGGTGCGCCGGTACGCCTCTGCGTGCCCACTCTCGTCACCGCCACCGCGCCCTCGCCACGATGCGCTCCGGCTGCGCCCGCAACGCCTGGATCCTCGGGTCGTCGGCCAGCGGCGCGTTGACCGCCAACCGCAGCCAGCGCCGCGTAAAGAGCGACGGCCCGCACCCGAGAAAACGCTGCACCGCCTGCTCACGCCGGCCGGTCCAAAGCAGATACGTGGCGGAGACGGGATCGCAGCCCAGCTGCGCCCCTCTCGCCTCCATCGCGCGCACCGCCGCGCTGTCGTGCGCGAAGACGGCGAGGACAGCCGGGCCCCAAATCAGGCCCGGCGCCAGCCGCGCATCAGCCACTGCGCCCGCCGTGTCGCCGGCCGTCAGCCGGTACAGCACACGCAACGAGCGGAACGGGCCGTCGGGGTCGAGGGCGACCGCGCTGTCCACCGTCGCGAGCGCACGATCGGTGCGGCCCATGAGGTAGTAGATCCGTGAGAGATCGGTGTACGTGACGGCCCGAGCCGGGTCGAGCGCCAGCGTGTGGCGCAGCGCGTCGAGACTGGCCGAGTCGCTGACGTAGCCCAGGGTCGCGCCGTACTGATGCCACGCCTCGTCATTGCGTGGATTCAACTCGACTGCGCGCCGGAATGCCGCAAGGGACGCCAGCAACGAGTCGTCACTGTCCACCTGAGTGGCGGCCCATTCGACGAGCAGCAGCCCGAGACCCATCCACCCATCGGAGGACCGGGGGTTGAGGCGGAGGGCGCGCGTCGACGCTTGCCGCGACAGCCTCAGGAGCGAATCCACATCGCCGCCGCACTTCCAGTTGGCACACATCGCATACGCATACGCCAGGCGGCCGTACGCGTCGGTGAACTCCGGGTCGGCTGCGGTCGCCTCCTGGTAGGCGGCGATCGCGTCTCGCAGGGCTGCCGGTGAGCGCCGTCCAAGCAGGACATTGCCGCGCACGAACTGCTCGTACGCGCGGCTGTTGGCGGTCACCCGGCTCCCCAGGGCGCGCCGCTCCTGCGGACTGAGACGCCCCGCCACCCCTGCCGCGACCTCCGTCGCGATGGCCTCCTCGAGGCCGATGAGGTCGTCACTGGCGCGGTCGAACGCTTCGGACCAGACCGCTTCCCCAGTGGCCGCCCGCAGCGCCTCCACGTTCACCCGCACCCGGCCGCCGGCCGCGCGGATGGAGCCGCTCACCAGGTACGCAGCGTTGAGCGTCCGGCCGAGCTGCTGGACCGACAGCTGCTCCGGGCTACGCAGCCGGCGCACGGCGGTCCGCGAGATCGTCGTGAGGCGCGCGACGCCGCCCAGGCGCGTGAAGATCTGGTCCGCGAGTCCCTCGGCGAGGTACTGCGCCGAGGTGTCGCGGGTGGTGTTCTCGAAGGTGAGAACGGCGATGCTGCGGGACGCCGGGCGCAGCGGCGCGGCCGCCCCCGCGCACGGCGGCGGCGAGCCATCGGGGCACTGCTGCGCGGCCAGGGGCACAGCGGCACAGGCGCAGCAGGCGCACAGAAGTAGCGCTGTGAGCGCAGACCGATTGGCGTACAGGCCCAGTTGAGACCCTGCGAGGAACTCTAAGGAGCGTCGCATGACTCTCTCAGGGGCACAGGGGCACGGGCGCACAAGCGGACAAGCGTACCGGCGTACCGGCGTGCCAGCGTACCAGCGTACCGGCGTACCGGCGCACCGGCACAGTGCGCCGAGCGCGACTTCGGTGCGCCGGTGCCCCGGTACGCCCTCGTGGCATTTCGGTTACTCCCCACCACTTCGTGGGCGGCACCTTGCGCGTGGCTGGTCGCAGGCCGCGTGGCGGATCGTGTCGCCGTGCCGGAACCACCGTGCGCATCCGGGTGCCCGGGTGGTGGAACTAGTAGACACAGCAACCCGACACGTTGCCGGCCGAGAGGCCGTGCGGGTCCGAATCCCGCCCCGGGCACACCAGCTGCTCAACAACCAGCTGCTCATCCCTTGACTCGGCAGCGGAGCCGAGCGTATGGTGAGACTACGTGTCAGGTTGCCGCGGTGGTTCCACCACCCACGACGAGGTCGGGCGAGATGCTCGGCCTCGTTGGCGTTCTCGGTGTTTGGCCCCAACGCCTGCGGCGTCCGCCGGTACGCCGGTACGCCGGTACGCCGGTACGTCCGTGCCCCTATGCCCCTGTGCGCCCGTGCCCGCTGTCCTCACCGCCATCGCGCCCGCGCCAGGATGCGCTCCGTCTCCGCCCGCAACGCCTGGATCCTCGGGTCATCAGCCAGCGGCGCAAAGACCGGGAACCTCAGCCACCATCGGGTCCGGAGTGAAGGCCGGCACCCGAGAAGAACCCGCAACGCCTGCTCACGTCGGCCGGTCCATAGCAGGTACGCGGCAACGCCTGCATCGCACGACCGCGCAACCCTCGCCTCCATCGCCCGGACCGCTGCGCTGTCGTGCGCGAAGGCGGCGAGCAGTGGGGGATTCAGGCCCATCCCTGAATCCAACCGTGCGTCAGCGAGCGCGCCGGCCGTATCGCCGGCTGCCAGCCGGTACAGCCCTCGGTCCCTGCGGAACAGACCGTCGGGCTCCAAGGTGATCGCGCTGTCGACGGCCTGGAGCGCCTGGTCGTTGCGGCCCATAAGGTAGTAGGTAATCGCGAGGTTGAAATACGTGATGCCCCGGGCCGGGTCGAGCGCTAGGGCGTGGCGCATCGCGTCGAGGCTGGCCGAGTCGCTGACGTACATCAAGGGATTACCGTACTGATGCCAGGCCTCGTCATTGCGTGGGTTCAGCTCCACCGCGCGCCGGAATGCCGCGAGGGACGCCAGGAGAGAGTCGTCGGTGTTGAGGAACCCGACTACGAGCAGCCACCCGCGACTCATCCACGCGTCAGAGGATCTGGGATTGAGCTGGAGGGCACGAGCCGACTGCTGCCGCGAGCGCGCGAGGAGCGAATCCCCGTCGTCGCCGCAGCGCAAATTCCGACACATAGCGAACGCATACGCCAGGCGAGCGTAGGCGTCGGCGAACCCCGAATCCGCCGCCGTCGCCGCGCGATACGCCGCGATTGCACCCTGTATCGACGCGGGGGTCCGCCGTGCCAGCAGCACATTGCCGCGCACGAACTGCTCGTACGCGCGGCTGTTGGCCGTCACCCGAGTCTCCAAGACGCGCCGCTCTTGCGGGCTGAGGCGCCCCGCCACGCCTGTCGCGACCTCCGTGGCGATGGCCTCCTCAATGCCAATGAGATCGTCACTGGCACGATCGAAGGCGGCGGACCAGACCAGCTCCCCCGTGGCGGCCCGCAGCGTCTCGACGTTCACGCGCACCCGGCCGCCGGCCGCGCGGAGTGAACCGTTCACCAGGTACACCGCGTTGAGGGTCCGGCCGAGCTGCTGGACCGAGAGCAGCTCCGGTCTGCGCAGCCGGCGCACCGCCGTCCGCGAGATCGTGGTGAGCCGCGCTACGCCGCCCAAGCGGGTCGTGATCTGATCGGCGAGCCCCTCGGCGAGGTACTGCGCCGCGGTATCGCGGGTGGTGTTCTCGAAGGTGAGCACGGCGACGCTACGGGGCGCCGGGCGCGCCGGCGCGGCCGCCCGCGCGCACGGCGGCGGCGTGCCGTCGGGGCACTGCTGGGCTGTTGCCGGACGGGCGGACGCCAAGACGCCAAGGGCGGCGAAGAGGATTGCGCGCAGGCAGGTGCTCATGAGGTTGCCAGACCGTTCACGGCTGCAGCCCGAGCCGGCGCTTGAGCGCCTCGAAGCGGGGGTCCCCGCGGAGGGGCGCAAGGTCCTCGAAGCGGTGGATGAGCATGGCCCACCAGGTTCGCTCGTCCGCGCCGCGCTCGAGCCACCGGATCGCGCCGTCGCGGTCGCCCAGCGCCAGCAGTCCGATGCCAACGGAGACGGGGTTCACGAAGCGCCGCGCCGTGTCGGCGATCGCCGCACGCACCACGCTGTCGGCTTCCGCACGGCGCCCGAGGCACACCAGTGCTTCGACATACCACCCAACGTAGACCTTCCCGGCGAACGGACGCAGGAGCGGCTCGGCCGTGGCGCAGTCGCCGCGCCTCCTGGCAAGGAGGCCCTCCCAGAACCGCGCGTCATCGGACGCCAGCCGTGGCCGCACCAGTGTGAACGCCTCGGACGCCCCTTGCGGCTCCACGAGCCAGGTCGCCAGGAGCAGGTAGAAACCCGTGTAGCCCGAGAGCGAGTCGAGGTCCCAGGCGCGGTGGACGGCTGCAAGCGCCTCGGGCGCGCGGCTCTGGCACGTCAGCATCATGCCACGGAGCGCCCACGCTTCCGGCAGCATGGAGTCGAGAGCGATGGCGCGGTCAACGAGGCGTTCCGCACTCCGGCAGTCGCGGTCCAGCGCCGCCGCCACCCACCCGAGGGAGAGGTAGACGCTCGCTATGGTCGAATCGAGCGCCAGCGCGCGGCGCGCTGCCTCGCGGCCTTGGGGTAGCGCTTCCAGGGGCGCGATCGTGATGTCAGCGAGTTCGCCCCACACGAGCGCCAGCCCCGCCCACGCCGGGGCATACATCGAGTCCCGGGCAATTGCCTCCTCGAACAGGGCACGGGCGGTGGGGACGTCATACCTCGACAACAGGAAGAACCGCCCGCGCTGGTACGCCTCGTAGGCTCTCTGGTCCGGCGACCGGCGCTCCTCCCGCTGTGCGCGCGCGCCGAGGGCCCCGGCGAGATCCTGCGTGATCGCATCCGACAGCATGGCCAGGGAGTCGCGGGCGCGGTCGTAGACCCGGCCCCACCGCTGATCGCCCGCCGGCAGGGCCAGCAGGCGCACCGACACGCGGACGCGCGTGCCCACCCGCCGGTAGCTCCCCTCCACCACGTAGCGGACCGATACCAACTGAGCGACGCGCCGGGGATCGCGCCCCGCCACTCCTACCGTGCTTCGGACGATCCCCGCGCCCCGCACGGTCACGCCGGTGGCAGCGCCGAGCTGGGTGGCCACCTCCTCCGCCAGGCCGTCGCCGAGCCAGTCGAGGGAGGTGTCGCGGGCGGCGTTCTCGAAGGCGAGGATGGCAACGCTCTTCGGTGCGGTGCGGGCCGGGGTAGCGCGGGGCCGGCACGGCGGCGGTGTGCCGTCGGGGCACTGCTGCGCTGCCAGTGGCACAGCGGCACAGAGGCAACAGGCGCACAGGAAGAGCGCGCGCCAGGCGATGGCGGTGCGCCGGTAGGCCGGTGCCCGGGTACGCGCCCTCATCGCAGCGCCGCCTCGCCCGCGGCCTTGAAGCGCTCGTAGCGGGGGTCGCCGCGCGCATCGAAGCGGCCGCCGAAGTAGAAAGCCCCAGTGATGCCGAGGGGGGTCCGGTTCCAGGTCGGCGTGCTGTTGCCGAGGGCGTCGAGCGCTCCCTCCCGGTCGCCGGCCAGGAGGCGTGACATCGCGGCAAACGCGGGTCCACGAAGACCGTCCGGCACCTGCGCGAGCAGACGCCGGGCGGCTGCCGTGTCGCCTTCCATGGTCAGGAGGTCCGCCGCAACAGGCCAGAAGGCGGCCCGGTCTTCCGGGGCCATGCGATCGAACGCCGCGCGTGCGCCGCGGGCATCGCGCCGCATCAGGCGCACGTTCACCCGAGAGCGCCAGGCGTACCGGTGCTCGGGGGCGAAGGCGATGAGGCTGTCGGACCAGAACGTCGCCTCTTCCACGCGCCCCTGCTGGAGCAACGTCCACGAAAGGTCCGAGTAAGTCACCGCGCGATCCGGCGCCAGCGCGATGGCCCGCAGGTAGGCCGCGACGGCGGCGCTCTGCTCCTCGGGCAGCACCAGCACCCCGCCAAGGCGATGCCAGGCTTCCGGATTGCGCGGACCGATGGCCACCGCGCGCCGGAAATCGTCGCGCGCGCCGCGGAGGTCGTCGCGCAACTGCCGGATGTAACCCCGCGCCAGCAGCGCGTCGGTGTTGGCCGTGTCCTCGCGCAGCGATCGAGCGGCGAGCGCCAGGCCGCGGGGAGCCACGCTGTCGCGCGGCGCGCCCGGAAGCGCCCAGTCATTCAGCAACGCGATCGCGTGGGTGTAGGCCAGCCGACCGAGCGCGCGGGAGAACCGCGGGTCGAGCCGGAGCGCGGCCTCGTAGGCGGCGGCGGCCTGCGCGAGCCCCGCCTCGGTGCGCGAAGCGAGGTCCCGGTTCCCCCGAAGGAAATGGCGGTATGCTGCGTCGTTGCCGGTGGGCCGCGCGGCGATGCGCGCTGCCTCCTCCGGCAGGAGTTCACCGGCGATCGCGCCGGCGACCGCCGCGGCGATTGACACCTGGACGTCCAGCAGGCTGTCCGAGGTGCCGGCGAAGGGGCGGCTCCACACGATGCGGCCGTCCTGCGCACGCACGAGCTGCGAACGTACCCGCAGGCGTCCACCGACCGCCTGCACGGTGCCTTCGACCAGGAACCGCACCGTCAGCGTCTGGCCGAGAGCGCGCAGGTTGCCGGCGAGCGTGCGCTCCTGCCGCCGCACGAGCGTGCGGGTGCGGACCTCGAGCCGGGCGACGCCGCCGAGCGCGCTCGAGATCTCTTCGGCCAACTGATCGCCGATCCACGCGAGCGACGTGTCGGTGCCGCTCACGGCGAAGGTGAGGACCGCGACGCTGGTCGGCGACGCCCCCGTCGCGGGCCGCGGCCCGCACGGCGGCGGCGTGCCGTCGGGGCACTGGGCGGCCAGGGGCACAGGGGCACAGAGGCAGCAGGCGCACAGAAGGAGCGCTGTGAGCGCAGGCCGATTGGGGTGCAGGCTCGGCAGAGACTCTACGAAGAACTCGAAGAAGCGTCGCATGGCTCTCTCAGGCGCACAGGGGCACGGGCGCACAAGCGGACAAGCGTACCAGCGCACCGGCGTACCGGCACAGTGCGCCGAGCGCGGCTTCGGTGCGCCGGTGCCCCGGTACGCCCTCGTGGAACCGGCCCACACAGCAACCTTGTACGTTGCCGGCCGAGAGGCCGTGCGGGTTCAAGTCCCGCCCCGGGCACACCAGCCGGCCAACCAGCCGGCCAACCCTTGACTCGGCAGCGTAGCCGAGCGTATGGTGAAACCACGTGTCAGGTTGCCGCGGTGGTTCCACCACCCACGACGAGGTCGGGCGAGATGCTCGGCCTCGTCGGCGTTCATAGAACCTGGCCCCAGCGGCTGCGGCGTCCGCCGGTGCGCCGGTGCCCCGGTGCGCCGGTACGCCCGTGCCCCCGTGCCCGCTGTCGTCATGGCCCCGCGCGCGTCGGCGAGCACGAGACAACTGAGAGCAACCGTGCGCATCACGGTCGTCGCTCCGCGCTCGCGAGCGCGGCCCGCGCCTCGTCCACCAGGTGCTGCAATTCGGGATCCGGAGAGGTGAACGTCTCGCTGAACACCTGCCAGTGGCGCCGCGCATCCGCGGGGCGCCGCAGGCGGGAGTAGAGCATCACGAGACGCTGGTGGGCGAAGGGGTGGGTGAGCCCGCGCTGATTGACGTCCGCCCTCGACGCCCCCTGCCACGCCGCCAGCCGCTCCAACTGCGCCGCCGCCGAGTCCGGCTGGCCAAGGCGCTCGTAGGCGTCCGCCAGCGTCCATCGCGTCTGCTGCAGCAGGCCCCACTTGTCGAGCGTGCCCAGACGGGTGAGTGGCAGGAGAAGGTGGACGACTTCGGCCGGCCTCCCGGCCGCGGCCTCGAGACGCGCCGCCGTGACCGTGATGAACGCGTCCGTCCTGGGACGCTGTGCGGGAGGAAGGCCCTGGACCCGCGTCAGGATGCGGCGCGCGGCAGCGGTATCGCCCGCGTGGATATCCCACAGGGCGCGAGTCAGCTCGTCGTATGGCGCGGAATCCGGCGGGAGGATGCCGAACTCCTCCGCGCGCACCGGAAGGCCGGTGACGAGGTTTAGCACCACCTGCGATTGGCGGCACGGCTTCGGCTCGCACCCGTCCAGGACGCGCAGCGCCTCCCGCACCTGGCCCCGCGCCGCGGCCGCCGACGCCTGCGCGACGATCGCCTCGAGCCGCCACCCAAAGACGGGATTCCTCGCGAGCAGGGCCGTCGCCAGGCTCTCGGCGGCCGGCCAGTCGGCCGTCCACGTCGCCACCCAGAGGCGTGCCTGGGTGCCGCGGTCTCCGGGGATGGACGCCGCCAGCCGGCGCGACTCGTCGTAGCGGTCGAGCGGCAGAAGCCAGAGGGCGAAGTCGTGCCGCTCGAGGGGGTTGAGGCCGAACGGGGCAGAGCGCTGCCACGCCTCGTACAGCGCCGCCGCCTCGGAGAAACGGCCCCTCCAGGCCAGCGCGTCGGCGGCGTTCATCGGCGATCCGCCCCGGAGCCGCAGTACCTCGAGATGCGCGTCCACGTTCGTCTCCCCCGTGCGAGAGGCGCGGTTCGCCTCGGCATTGAGCTTCATCCACGGGGCGAGGCGACCGGGCCGCGACAGCGCCGAGTCCATCGCGGCCCACATCGAATCCGGGTACCCCATGTTGAAGTACGCCGCGCCGAGGGCTCGCCAGGCCGCTGCGAACCCGGTGTCCAGCGCCAGCGCGCGCTTGTATGCGGCCACGGCGCCGGAGAAGTTCACAGCCTGGTTCAGCTCCATCCCGCGTCGGTACTCCTGGTAGGCGGCGAAGGACGGCGTGGTGGCCTCCATGAGGCGGCGGTTCGCCGCGATTGCCGTCCGGACCTCCCCCAGATCCGTCCGCACCAAACGGAGTACCCGATCCAGCGTGGGGATGAGGTCGTCCTCTCCCCGCGCGATCTCGCTCCTGGCCGCCACGACCACATTTGAGTCGGCATCGAGCACCCGCACGGCCGCGTGGTACGTCTGCCCCACCTGATCGATTGTGCCGGCGATCACCGTCCGCACGGCGCCGCGCACGGCCAGCTCGCGCGCCGTCGCGACGTCCACCCGCGTCGTCTCCGGTCTTCCCGCCAGCCTCAGCCCCAGCCGGATCTGGTCGTCAGGGAGCGCGGCGATCTCCCGCGACTCGTCGAGCGCCGAGGTGATGAGGTTCCTCGCGGCGGCCCTGACATCGGCCGGGGCGTTGCCGTCGAGCGCGGCGACGATCGTGAACGGTCGCTGCCTCGGGGGCTGCCCGCGTGGTGATTCGGCTCGGAGTTGCGGGCAAGGCGGCGGCGTACCGTTCCAGCACATCCGCTGCGCAAGGGCGGGCTGCACCGCGGCCAGGGAGATCAGAAGGAGAGCGAATGCGCGCATGGTGCGAACCTCTAGGGAATCGAGTCGGTTCCTCGCCTTGCCCACGTTGCCATCACGGTCGTCGCTCCGCGCTCGCCAATGCCGCCCGCGCCTCGTCCACCAGATGCACCAGCGCGGGATCCGGCGTGGTGAACGTCTCGCTGAACACGCGCCAGTGCCGGCGCGCGTCGGCGGGGCGCCCCATGCGAGCGTAGAGCATCACCAGCCGCTGGTGGGCGAAGGAGTGGGTGAGGCCACGCAGGACGCCGAGGACTCCGTGCAACCCCTGCCAGGCAGCCAGGCGTTCGAGCACCGCCGCCGCCGAATCCAATTGGTTCTGGCGCTCGTACGCGTCGGCCAGCGACCAGTGCATGATCTGAGTCAGGGTGATCTCGTAGTCGGGCGTGCCTTCCTCGGCGCGTGGCTGGAGGAGTCGGACCACTTCGGCGGGACGCCCGGCCGATGCCGCGAGCCATCCCTCGATGAGCGTGGCCAGGGAGTCCAGCTGGAAGCGCCGCTCGGGTGGCAGGCTCCGGACACGCGTCAGGATGCCGCGCGCGGCCCCCGTGTCACCCGCCGCCGCGGCCTGCAACGCGACGAGCAACTGGAGGTACGGGTGAAGGCTGGGCACGTCCTCGGCCGGCTCGACACCGCTCACCGGGGAACCGCTGACCACACGCAGCACGATATCCTGAAGTCGGAGGCCTCGTCTCTCGGTCGCCAAGGTGTCCAAGGTGCCCAGCGCCTCCCGCACCCGGCCCCGAGCGGCGGCCACCGATGCCTGCGCCAGAAGGGCATCCCGCCGGAAACGTGATTGCGCCAGGAGGCTCTTTGCGAGGCTGTCGACAGCCGGCCAGTCGGCGGACCACGATGCCAGCTGCAGTCGACCCCAGGTCAACCACCCACCGGTGAGCGACTCCGCCATTCGACGCGCTTCGTCGATCCGGCCGAGCCGCAGCAGGGGCAGCACGAGGTTGGCACGTGCGATGGGGCGCAGCCCGAACGCGGCCCGCCGTGCCCACTCTTCGTGTATTGCCACCGCCTCGCTGTCGCGACCGTTATAGGAGAGCCCCAGCGCGAGATTGATGGGCGGCTCCCCACCGGATAGCTGGTAGGCCCGCTCGCGGGCCGCCAGACAGGCCCGGACATCATTGGCATCACACCGCCTGCCGGCTTCCGCCTGGAGGCGCTGCGCCTCGGTGAGCCGGTCGGGCCGCGCGAGCGCTTGCGCCAGGGCAGAATGCGCCGAGTCCGCGAAGCCCAGGTTGCTGTACGCACCCCGCAGGCCCAGCCATGCCGCCGCGAACCCGGAATCCAGCGCCAATGCCTCCTGGTAGGCCGTTCGCGCGCCGAGATTGTCGAGATTCTGGATGAGATCCCTGGCTCTCTGATACCGCTGGTACGCCGCGAAGGACGGGGTAATAGCCTCCATCAGGGGCCGATCGGCGCGGACTGCCGTCCGGCGCTCGCCGAGGGAGGCCCGCACCGCCCGCACCACGCGGTCTAGGGTAGGAATCAGGTCATCCTCGCCCCGCGCGATGTCCCGCCCCGCCGCCACCGTCCGGTTCGAGTCGGCGTCGACCACCCGCACCGCCACGTGGAAGGTCCGTCCCACTTGGTCGATGGTGCCGGTGGACACCGTCCGCACCGCGCCGCGCACCGCGAGTTCGCGGGCCGTCGCAACGTCCACGCGCGTCGTCTCGGGTCTTCCGGCCAGCGTCAGCCCCAGCCGGATCTGCTCGTCCGGCAACACGGCGAGCACGCGGGACTCGTCCAGCGCCGACACGATGAGGTTGCGGGCCGCGGCCCGCACATCCGCGGGAGCGGTGCCGTCCAGTTCGGCCACGATCGTGAACGGCCGTTGCCTGCTACCGGGCGCGGGCAGCGGCGCCGCTCGCCGGGGAGCGGCGCGGCACGGCGGCGGCGTGCCGTCGGGGCAGGGCCCTTGGGCGACGGCTGGCCGCGCCGCGGCCAGCGCGAGACAAACCAGAGCGACAGCGCTTCTCACGGCCGCCGCTCCGCACTCGCCCGCGCCGCTCGCGCTTCGTCCACGAAGTGCTGCATCTCGGGATCCGGCTGGGTGAAGGTCGTGCTGAACACCTGCCAGTGCCGCCGCGCGTCGGCGGGGCGCCCCATGCGAGCGTAGAGCATCACCAGCCGCTGGTGCGCGAAGGAGTGGGTGAGGCCGCGCAGGACGCCGAGGACTCCGTGCAACCCCTGCCAGGCAGCCAGGCGTTCGAGCACCGCCGCCGCCGAATCCAACTGGTTCTGGCGCTCGTACGCCGCGGCCAGCGACCAGAGCACGGCCTGGGTCAGGCTGCGGTCCACCCTCGGCGTGCCCTGCCCGGCGAGCGGTCGGAGGAGGCGAACCACTTCAGCGGGACGCCCCGCCGACGCCGCGAGCCAAGCCTCGGCGAGCGTGGCCATGGAGTCCCCCCAGGGGTGCCGCTCGGGAGGCAGCGCTCTTACGTGCGTCACGATCGCTCTCGCGGTGCCGGTGTCGCCCGCCGCCGCGGCCCGGAGCGCCGGGATAGGCTGCCCGTACGGAGAATCCATGGCTACCGCCACGTCGCCAGGCTGAGGGCCGATCACCCGGGCCCCACTGACCACGCGCAGCACGATTCCCGGGATCTGGCAGCAACGCTCCTGAGGGTTGAGACTGCCGAGCGAGTCGAGCGTGCCGAGCGCCTCCCGCACCCGGCCCCGGGCGGTAGCCGCCGATGCCTGAGCCACGAGCGCGTACTGCCTTAACGGTCGGTTTTCACCCCGCGCCAGGAAGCTTGGCGCCAGACTGTCGACGGCCGTCCAGTCTCCGGTCCACGACGCCACCGTCAGTCTGCCCCAGATGCGCCTGTCCTCGACCGGGAGCGACTCCGCCATCCGCCGCGCCTCGTCGATCCGTCCGAGCGACAACAGAGGGGCCACGAGGTTCTGGCGCTCGACGGGTTGCAGCCCGAACGGTGCCCGCCGTGCCCAGGCCTCGTAGAGCGCCACCGCCTCGCTGTCGCGGGCGAAGAAGCCTAGCATGCCGGCGTAGTTCACGGGTGATCCGCCGGACGCTCGGTAGGCCCGGGCACGGGCGGTGAGACAAGCCCAGGGGCCTGAGCCGCCATAACACGCGCGGCCGGCCTCGGCATCGAGGCGCTGTGCCTCGGTGAGCCGGCCGGGACGCGCGACCGCCTCCGCAATGGCGGATTCGGCGGAGTCCGCGAATCCTAAGTTCGAGTACACGGGGGCCAGGCGCGCCCACGCCGCTGCGAAGTCGGGATCCAACGCCACCGCTTCCTTGTATGCGGCTCGCGCGCCGAGGTTGTCGAGATTGCGGACGAGTTCCAGCCCCCGCCGATATCGCTGATACGCCGCGAACGACGGCGTGGCTGCCTGCTCCAGTGGCCGGTTCGCAGCGATTGAGGCCCGGCGCTCACCGAGGTTCGCCCGCAGTGCCCGGACCACGCGATCCAGGGTAGGGATCAGGTCATCCTCGCCCCGCGCGATGTCGCGTCTGGTCGTCACCACCCTGTTCGAGTCGGCTTCGATCACCCGCAACGCGGCGTGGTACGTCTGCCCCAGTTGGTCGATCGTGCCCGTCACGAGCGTCCGTACGGACCCACGCATGGCCAGCTCCCGCGCCGTCGCGACATCCACACGTGTCGTCTCGGGCCTTCCGGCCAGCGAGAGCCCGAGCCGGAGCTGCTCGTCAGGCAACGCCGCGATCACGGCGGATTCGTCGAGCGCGGAGCTGACGAGGTTCTTCGCCGCGGCCCGCACCTCGGCCGGCGCGGTACCGTCGAACTCCGCTATGATCGTGTAGGGGCGCTGCTGCGATCCTGGGACGGGGAGCGCTACCTCCCGTCGAGGGGCTGGCCGCCGGCACGGCGGCGGCGTGCCGTCGGGGCAGCCTTGTTGGGCGAACGCGGGTGGTGCCGCCGCCAGTACCAGACAGATGAGACCGACGACGCGCCTCACGGCCTCCGCTCCGCATTCGCCAGCGCCGCCCGTGCCTCGTCCACCAGATGCACCAGCTCGGGATCCGGGTTCGTGAACGTCTCGCTGAACACGCGCCAGTGCCGCCGCGCGTCGGCAGGGCGACCCATCCGCGCATAGAGCATCACCAGGCGCTGGTGCGCGAAGGAGTGGGTGAGGCCGCGCCGGCCCCTGTCGTTGACCCACGCGCCTTGCCAGCCGGCCAAGCGCTCGAGAACCGCAGCGGCGGAATCCAGCTGCCCCTGACGCTCGTACCCATCGGCCAGCAGCCAGCTCATCGGTTGCCTCACGCTCGGCCCATTCGGCACGCCGCGCTCGGCGAGCGGCCGGAGCAGCCGGACGACCTCGACGGGTCGTCCCGCTGCGGCCTCGAGCCAACCCTCGACGAGCACAGAGAGGGCATCCGCTTGGGAGCGCCGTCCTGGCGGCAAGTCTCGCACACGCACGAGCGTGGCGCGCGCGGCCACCGTGTCGCCCGAGGCCACAGCCCACAGCGCAGCGAGTAGTCGGCCCACCGCGGTCGTGTCAGAGGAGGCGGCACTAGGCTGCGCTCCCGTCACCGGCGAACCGCTGACCACGCGCAGTATCAGTTGCTGGAGTCGACAGTCGCAGTTTCCCAGGGTCTCGAGCGCCCGCCGCACCTCGCCCCGGGCGGCCGCCGCGTTCGCACGACCCCCGAACGCGGATTCACGCATCAGCGGGCTTCCCAGCAGGCTGGTCGCGAGAGTCTCGGCAGCCGGCCAGTCGGCGGTCCACGTCGCCACGTGCAATCTGGACCATGTGCCCCAGTCGCCGGAGACCGACGCCGCTCGCCGACGCGCCTCGTCGAACCGCCCGAGCGGCAACATCCAGATCGCGACGCTCGCCTGACGGATGGGCCTCAGTCCGAAAGGCGTCGACCGTTCCCACTCCTCGATACGGTCCACGGCCTCAGCCACGCGACCCTGTACGACGAGGGCGTCGCACAGAAGCCAGGGTATCTCGCCGGTCAACCGCTGGGCGCGTTGCTGGAGAGCGAGGGCCCTCGGCAAGTCTCCCAGGACTCGCGCCCGCCAGCCCTCGATGTTGAGGCGCTGACTCTCGGTCAGCCGGTCCGGATGCGCGAGAGCTTCGTCGACAGCGGACAGCGCCGAGTCGTCGAAATCCATGTTCCAGTAGATGGCGGATAGCGCTCGCCAGGCCATCGCGAACGCGGGATCGAGCGCCAGCGACTCCTTGTAGCCGGCTTCCGCCGCGGCATAATCGCCATCGAGGTTCAGTTCTCTCGCGCGCCGATAGTGCTGATACGCCGCGAACGAGGGCGTCGCGGCCCGCTCCAGAGGCCGGTTCGCGACGATCGCTGCCCGGTGCTCGCCCAGGTCCACGCGCAGCGCCCGCACCACTCGATCCAGCGTGGGGATCAGGTCATCCTCGCCTCGGGCGATGTCGCGCCTCGTCGCCACCACCCTGTTCGAGTCGGCATCGAGCACTCGCACGGCGGCGTGGAAGGTCTGCCCGACCTGGTCGATCGTGCCGGTCATCACGGTCCGCACGGCCCCGCGCACTGCGAGTTCGCGAGCGGTCGCGATGTCCACGCGTGTCGTCTCGGGCTTGCCGGCCAACGTGAGCCCCAGCCGGATCTGGTCCTCGGGCAGCGCCGCTATCACGGCGGATTCGTCGAGCGCCGAGATGATCAGGTTCTTGGCTGCGGCCCGCACGTCGGCGGGAGCGGTGCCGTCCAGCTCGGCCACGATCGTGAACGGCCGTTGCCTGGTACCGGGCGCGGGCAGCGGTGCCGCTCGTCGCGGCGCGGCGCGGCACGGCGGCGGCGTGCCGTCGGGGCAGGGCCCTTGGGCGACGGCTGGCCGGGCCGCCGCCAGCAGCACGAGCGCCAACACTAGGCATTTCATGGGGAGCCTCCCCCGGATTCGGCCTGCCTGCGGCAGCAGTTCCCTCGGCGCCAGCGGCTGACGCCAGGCCTCAGGACCTGCTACAACCCGTACGTCCCCTTGCCCACCTGGCCATCTCGCCCGCCAACGCCACCCAAGTCATAGAACGGGTGGCGGCGCGCATCCATCTCCTGCCACGACACCGGCCAGTTGAGCCCCGTGCCCTCAGGCAGGTCGTTCCAGCGGCGGGCCGGGAAGTACCACGCCGCGTAGCCGACGAACATGTTCTCCATCCGGTACTCCCACTTCATCGCTTCCCAGATGTCGCCGCACGCCGATCCGGTCCACTCGGGTCCCGTGCCCACCGGGACGCGCGGCACGCACGAAGTGCCGCCCGGCACCGGGTTCGCGGCCGTCCCGCCCGGGACCGGCTGGCCGAGCGCGGTGATGACTCCTGCCAACGCCGGCAGGCCGACCCGCGTGCGGTAGATGTCGATCAACGCCGCCGCGGCCGGGATGTTGCCGGTCCGGATGTAGGCCTCGGCCTGCAGCATGTCGTTCTGGTTGTGCGAGAAGACGGGGTACGGCCCGCCTCCCGCGGTGTAGGCCCAGGTGTAGAAGCGATACCACTCGTAGTAGGACGTCCCGTACTCGTCTACGGACGCGAGGTCTGCCGTCGAACGGTTGCGGAAGTACAGCACGCCGGTCGGCGCGGTCGGCGAGTTGGCCTGCTGGGCCGCTCGCGTCAGGCCTTGCGGATAGCGCCTGTCCGGCGTGACCACGAGGAACGGCACCTTGTTGCGGAGCGGCGCCCGGAGCCAGGCATCGAAGCCCCCCGACGTATCTGCCATCCCGGCGTACAGCTGGTGGGACTGGTTCCATAGGCCACCGGACAACGCCCCGCAGAGGTACACGCTCCAGCTCGGCGACGCCTGGGTCGTGATGAGCACGTCGGCGGTGATGCCGTTCGCCGCATCCGCCAGCACCGCGCTCCAGTCCGCCGCGTCGCCCTCGGCCTTGGTCCGGGCCACGTCGGCGCGGAAGTGCGCCTTGTACGACCGCGCCAACTGGCCAAACTGCGCCGCCGTCAGGGCATTGCCGTTGATCCAGGTGCTCGGCAACGGGAAGCCGTTGCTGCCGGTGGCGGTCGTGGCGATGCTCGCCCAGGCGAGCGCCGAGTCGAGTGCCGCCAGCGCCGCCGCCATCACGTCGCGATAGCTCAGGAGATCGGAGATGTTGCTGAGGTCGGCGTACGGGTCGGCGATCGCCGCCGAGTCGTAGACCAGCGCGAGATTCCCCTGGGAGACCCCCAGCGTGAACCAGGCGAACGCCTTGAGCCGCGCGTCCTGCGCCGCCGAGCCCGTGCTGATGCCGGCGACGAGCAGGGCATTCAGGCCGTCGGCCGCGGTCCGTGCGGCGACGGACTCACCATTGAAGTCGTAGACTTGCTCGGTGGACAACAGGCTCTGCCGCGTGTTGTTGATGGGCACGCGGGGGATCCCGCTGCGGAGGTTCAGTCCGCAGTTGTTGAGACCCGAGGAATGCTCGCCAGCCGCGGCCCGCGCGTGAGTTGCGAGGCCGCTGGCGAGTCCGGCGCCGCCAATCGAGCCCAGGTGCATCGCCCGGAAGGCGCTTGCTGTCAGCGCTTCGAGGTCTGCGGGCGTGGCAAGGACGCGGCGACGGTCCGGGTTGTTGCGGTTCTCCACCGCGAGGGGATCGTTGCAGGCGGCGAGCAGGGTCGCCACCAGAACCCCCGACAGCGCACGGCTGAGCGTGTGCATGG
>Ga0315273_10001907_pt1 | contig 24201 bp, 30 predicted proteins | sample YL17G02_0_MG_FD_205753 | JGI IMG/M metagenome (GOLD analysis project Ga0315273, IMG submission 205753) | Sediment microbial communities from Yellowstone Lake, YNP, Wyoming, USA - YL17G02_0 | ecosystem: Environmental > Aquatic > Freshwater > Lake > Sediment | place: USA: Wyoming | collected...
GCGAGGTTGCCTGGGCTTTTGAGAAACTCAAAAAATTCGATCTTCTAACCCCCGCGCCGGCCGATCTAGAGAATGAGCTCTACATCGGGTGGCGAGAACATGGAGATCATGACGTGTACTATCGACGAGTGTACGGCAAAGAGATTACAAAATTCGATTCAGAACAGAATTGCAACCGCAGCGTTTTTCAGATTCCAAAATCTGCCGAGACGAAATTACGAGAAAAATCTAATCACGGTGGAACGCGTCAAGGCGCGGGATCCAAGTTGACCTTGGCTGGGCGCATCGAAGCGCTCAAGAATTTGCCTCAATTTGCCGATCGTCGGAATCTCTTGATCCACTTTTTGAAGAACTTTCCCGACCAGGATTCTGATGAAATTCGAGCCGCCATTTTCAGCGAAAGACAGCCCATGTTAGAGAATTTTGAACCCTCGCCGAAGGTCATTGAAGATATAAATTCTACAAATTTTGAGCAAAAAACCTACAACACAGTTTGTGAAACAAACCCGAATCAACTACGTACAGGGTCCGAATCAACAACGTACCAAATAGAAGATCTAGAAACTAATAGAAGAGCTATAACATCTCTCTCTACTAATAGTAGTAGAGAAGAGATGTTTGGCGCGGTCGCAAACGTGGCGGCGGCGCTGGTTTTTGTGACGACCAAAAATCTCAACCAAACTCTCGACGCTTGCCGACCCCTTTCTCAGGTTGCTTCGCAACCCTCGCAAGTGTTCGGTGAGGCTGCGCCTCAACCATATTCTCGAGACAAAAAAGATGGCGTAGCCCAATCTCGAGATAAAAATCAGGATGAGAATCTCAACGAGAACCTAGTTCAGATTCAGAGCGTCAACGATGACGAGAACCAAACTCTGATCGCTTATCGACCTACTCGGGTTGCTACGCAACCCTCTCAAGTCGATGGGGCGGAGCCCCAAACAGCAATTGAATCTCAATCCACTCGAGATGAAGTCGACGATGCCCGCGCCAGCGAAATCACTTCGAGACTAAAAGCGTCAGCGTCACGGGTGCGCGCAGATGAAGAAAAAGTTTTGCGCGCGACAAACACAGATTTAAAAAAGGGGTTGCGCGCCGCTCCCAGCAATGAAAAAGGGGTTCCGCGCGGCGAAATTTTGCGCGATGGGCGCCTCGATTTCGCCGCGTTGGTTCCGTTGCCGACAGATTGGCCGGCGCTCCCCGCGCTCGTTGCGCTTCCAGAAACGTGGGCGAGTTCTCCCGACGAAGTGTCGACGCCGAGTCTTCCGCTATCGCTGGAGACTTGGTTACCACCCCCGCCAACGCTCTCAGATGGGCACGACAGCGATTTAGACGCCGAGCTTGTCATGAGCGCCTATCGGGCGGTTTCGACGCGCCATATGGGCAAGCAGAGCTTTGCGCTGACCAAGAAGGGGGCGCTCAAGAAATCGAAATATTTTCAGATGGCGGTAAAGCTCGCCTCGGTTTTGCGCAAGCACGACCTTGCGCCGATGGTTTGGTTCGAGTGGTCGTTCGGCAAGTGGCGCGGCGATAGTCAACCGCCTCTGAATTTTCTGTTGAGCTCGACTCGAGTCGAAAAATATTTTGATTGGTGCGAGCGAGAGATGAGCGCTTTCGCGCCGCCGCGAAGAGTCCGAGCGCCTTCGATCGACGCTCTCAGTCTTCGCTGTTGGATGCTCCAAGAGATTCTCGCGCAGGTATCCACGACGCAAAGAAAAAGTGTCATTGAATTTTTCTTCCCGAATCATCTTTTCGAGGAAATGTTAGAGCAGGCGAAAAAAGATCGAGAAAAAATTCGCGAAACGATCAAGTTCTATATGGCCGGCGGTCGCGCTTGGATTTGGGGCTAGAAACTTTTTTTGAGAGTGAAAAACGAAGAAAAACAAAAATAGTTGGAAAAAAAATCAGGCAACCGGACAAGTATAGCAGTGAGGCAAAAATCACGGGGGAACGCATGAGCGAGGTGCCGAGTAACGTTGTCAGTCTAGATGCGGCGCGGTTAGAGAAAAAACGAAAAGTTGAACCTTACGGTTTCGTCGAAGAGTTCGAGCTCGCGGTCGTCTACTTGCTCTGTCACAAGAAGGCATTTTTCGCGCAGGTGGGTCACCTGCTCGAGGCAGATTTGATGTCAACGCCCAACGGTAAACTGGGTGTGAAGGTTGCTCAGATGCACGCGGCAGAGCGAAAAGGGGTTGGCCCTGGCATGACTTACTCGGCCATGCAGCGGGCGCGAGAGTTGGTTTCAGACGGGAAGTTGCTAGAAGAAGAGTTTGAAAATTTTTGCGCAGTGCTCATCAGGTTCGACATTCTCAGTGCGAAACGCAGACCACAGATCGACGAAACGCTAGCAGAGCTCATCCCGATTCTCAAACGACGCGGCAGACGAGAGGCACTTATGCGAGGTCTTGATTGTATTTCTAAAGGCAAAACACTCACAGACGTAGCGAAACAAATTACGAACATCGAAGAATTGTCTTCTTCAAGTATGTTTTTTTCATTCGGCACGCGAAACCTAGATCACGCAGCGCTCGAGTCTATTCGAGAACTAAAATATGCAATGCGATTGTCAACCGGAATTCGTGAACTCGATGACACTCTCGGTGGGGGGCTTCCGCTTAGAACAATGGGTGTTGTCATCGGCGGCGCCGGCGAGGGTAAGTCGATTTTTTTAGAGCATGTCGGCACCTATGGAATTCGCAGAGGGCTGAACGTTGCGACTGCGTCTCTCGAACTCGACTCGGCATTCGTCATGTCTCGATATTTTGCAAACCTATCGGGCGTGCTAGAGAGCAAAATTCAGGCATCAGAACCTACGACACATTGTGAAGTTCTGCAAAAACTCGAAGCACAGAAGTTAAACGGTATGTTACACGTAGAGTATTTTGATCCTGGCTCAACGACGGTTCCGCAATTGCGAGAATGGGTCACGCAATGTGAAGAGAGAAGTGGAAGGAAGATCGATTTGGTGCTCGTCGACTACGCGGATCTTTTGAAGCCTGTATCTCGAATGCAGATCAATCGGTACGAGGCGGCCGGCTTGGTTTATCAGGCGCTCTCAAATTGGGCGAAGGAAGCTGATATTTGGATCTGGACGGCATCGCAAGCACAACGAAAACACAAACTGAGCAAACACGAATTGCGCACGATCGACGAAGCGGCAGACTCACAAGAGAAAGTGCGCATCGCAGATCTCGCAGTCACTCTTAATTGTAAAACGGACGAGTTCAGCGGCTTCAAGGAATGCACTTACAATATTGTGAAATTCAGAATGGGCCGAAGTGGTGTTTCGGTTGGGCCTATCCCAACAGAATTTGAGTATGGACGCATGTGTCCGAATGAATGGTGACCAACAAAAAAAAATACGCGGGGGCGTGAATGTTTTTTCAGAGGGAATATTCGCGGCGAGAGAGGGATGAGCTTGTTTTAGCGGCACTGAATACAGCAAGGGGAAGCGGCGAGTGGGTCAAGACCCATTGCCCGTTTTGTTCGACGGGCAGGAAGAGCCCATCGTTTGCAATCTCGAGAACTCACGGCGGGTTCAAATGCCATCGTTGCTCTATCAGCGGGATGCTCAAAGATTTTGAAGAAGATGCTGAGATTATCGAACAACCCAAAAGCGCTATGCAATTGCCCGATGAGTTTCTATCGCTCTCAGAGGAGCCTGGAAAGTCGGCATTCTCAACAAGTGCGGCGAGAGCTTATTTAGCTTGGCGAAATATTTCACCTAGTGTGATAAAGCAGGCTCATGTTGGGGCGTGCGTAGAGGGTCGATACAGAGGAAGAATCGTAGTTCCTGTTCTATCGGCTCGAGGCATTTTGCTTGGTTGGGTCAGTCGCGCATGGTCGAAGAAGGTTCAGAAAAAATATCTTTACCCCGTTGGTTCGTGGCGAGCATCGGCTCTATTCAATGAGGCTGCACTGCTCGTGGAAACAGATGTTCCGCTGTTCGTTGTCGAGGGAGTTTTCGATGCTTTGGCTCTTTGGCCTAACGCTGTGGCTGTGCTTGGCAAGCCAAGTGTCATTCAGGAAAACATGCTTGCGCTCTCGAATCGACCCCTTGTCAGCGTGCTCGACGGCGACGCATGGCGAGAGGGAGAAGCGCTTTCGCTGAGATTGAGATTGACAGGCGCAACGGTTGGGGCGATTCGATTGCCGCCCAAGATCGACCCGGATGAAGTTTACCGGGAAGATTTGATGATGGCGGGCATAGAGTCGTTGTCGATGATGGAGGCAGTCGCATTTTGAGGTTTTAAATGATTTCACATTACGTGCGGTCTCGAGAGAGACTAAAAAGAATGATCGATGTTTGGGAGCAGGTTTCTGTTTGGAATGAGTTGAGCCCAATCGGAACCGAAATCTGGTTGATCGAAGATGACGGGTCGAAAACATCGACAAAGACAGCCAGCGAAGCGTGGATTTTAGGGCACGACCAACCCGTCGTGAAAGTCTCGGGCAGAACGGGCGGGTTCGCTCTTGAGCGGATTCGGCGAAAGTAGGGGTCAATGATAGATGAAATCGTTGGTGTCGAGTTCGAGGACGTGTTGACTTTGCATGAGACCGAGAAGGCGGTGCTTTGTAATATCGCCGGCGAAGATCACTGGGTGCCCAAGAGTCAGATTCTGGCTGACTCTGAAGTACAAGGGCACGGTGACCAGGGAGTTTTAAGAGTGACAGAATGGTGGGCCATTAAAATCGGATTATACATAAAGGGAGATACACCAAAATGATCGTAACAGTGAAGATTCGAGATATTGAAATCAAGGTGAGTGGAATTAACACGAGCGATGAGGCATTGAAATTCATCGACACGGTGATGTCTCGCTATGGTAATTCACCGCCTGTTAAAGAAGAAGTGAAAGCGGTTGTGAAGGCCGCGCCGGTTCAGAAGCCTACCGAGAAACCAAAGGTTGCGCCCGTTGCACCTGCTGTGAAAGTAGCCCCTAAAAAAGATGTTTGTAACTACGACCATGAAGACGAAGAGCCCGTCGATGATGACTTTGAAGAAAACGAAGAACCCGCGCCTAGAAAAATCGAGGAGCCCATCGAAGCGCCGGCCATCAACACGAAACCGCAACCAGACATTACCGATTTCGACTTCGGCGCGAATGCAAAACCAAATGGAGCAAAACGAAAACCAACAGTCGACGAGCTTTCGGCTTTCTCGTCAATCGGACACCTGATAAAACACCTCGTCGCGTTAGGCATCAATCGAGAGGATGACATCTATGATCTCTGCAAAGAATATCGAGAGCAGATCCCAATTCTGAATAGAACTCCCAGTATGAGTTTTGAAGAGACAGTTCGCACGAGAGCGATGGCGATTATGGCGGTAATTCCTGCGGGAACAAAATGAAAATCTTGAGGGTGTACGATACCTCGCCGGGAGAAATTCCCAAGTCTGCCGTCGAGGTAGTAGCCTTACCATTTGCAACGTTTGCCTTTCCAACAGAGGAAGGCTGCGAAAGATGCGCGCTCGGTAAGAGAAACACCGCACCGATTAAGCGACCTTTTTCTTACGACGAAAAGAAAGCGGGGAAGGCTTTACTGGTAGTGCTTAGTCAGACTGTGAACGCGAACAACAAAACCATATCCTTTCTTTACTCGACGATAAGTAAGATTTGGAAAGGCCCTATTTATTTTGATTTCGCTGTGCGGTGTGCCTCGGTTTTGAATGATATCTCTCCGACGAATGTTGACGCGTGCAGAGCATATATGCAGACAAGCATCGCCGAGATTAAGCCGACTTTGATTTTGGCGATGGGCGCGAATGCAATTTATTCTCTGCTCGGTCGGTCGGTCGATACGATGAGCGTTCGGCGAGGCTTCGCTTTTTTGTCGACGAGAACGCCTGTCGTGTTGTTCTTCGACCCCTCGTTGATTTTTTCAAATCGGTTTATCTCACAGTTTTTTGAGAGTGACTTGCAATGGGCATTGACTCATCAATTCGAGTTGCCACCCTACGATGCGGAAGCGCGAGTCGTACAAACTGCTAGTGAATCGAAAGAAGCGGCGGACGATTTGAGGTCGGCTGTCTGGCTGTCGATAGATGCTGAATGGTCGGGCGTGCCGTATCGAAAATTGGAATTGCTAAGCATCGCGTGCGTTCCTCGAGGAAAAAGTTACGCGTACGTTTGGGATCGAGAGTCTCTAAAAAATGCCGAGATATGTGCAGAGTTGGCGAAATTGTTGGAAGACGATTGCGCGCGCAAGGTGGGCCAAAACATCAAGAGCGATGCGCATGCGTTGTGGTGCGGTTTGGGAATTCGTCTGCGAGGTATTGTTTACGATGCTCGCCTCATGCGAAAAATTCTGGACCCCGAGGCACAGACACGATTGAAAACGATGGCAGAGCTCGTGGGAATGGGCGGCCACAAAGAAGAAGCCGAGCAGTATTTGGACGACGCTGAAAAGAATATCAATGTTTGCCTCAAGGTGGCGCACGCGACTTTTCACGGCGAGACATGCAAGCTCACAAAACAAGCGACCCCGCGCTACGACAAAGCGATGTTGATTCTCGACAAGGCCGTCGCGGAGGATATCAGGTCAACGGATGATCCGAAGAGTTTTGCATTCGCATTGATTCCACAGACTGTGTTGCTGCGATACAATGCGGCGGATGCAATCGCAACGGACCGTCTAGTCGACTTGTTCGAGACAGATATCGCCGACTCCGAGGAGAATTTTTATGTTTGGAATCGGCTCATTCGTCCGACAATTGAGCCAATCATAGAGTTGGAAAAATGGGGAATCGCTGTCAGTAAAGACGCCATCCTCTCGTATCAAGAGATGTTGATTCTCAAACTGACCGACGCGCACAGAAAATTGATTGCTCATACTGGACCCGATTTCAATCCCGGTTCGTCGCATCACGTTTCAGAGTTGCTCTATAAAAAGATGAAATTGAAAGTGCCGTACACAACCAAAGGCGGTGCGGCTAGCACAGACCACGAGGCGCTTGAAGAGTTGCTCAAGGTCGCGGCGGACGGCAAGAAAGAAATTATCGAGAGTCTACTCGAGTGGCGTCACTGGGATAAACAGAGAAACACCTACGCAGCTGGTAAAACTGGCTGTGAAGGAATGCTCGCACACGTTCGAGGTGACAATAGGATTCACACAACGCTTCACACAGACGGCGCAAGAACGGGTCGCACGAGCTCGGCGGACCCGAATCTTCAGAACATTCCGAGCGGAGAAAAAGAAACTTACGACCCGAGTTTGGCGAGCATGTCGCGCAACGTCTTTGTGGCGTCGCCCGGTAATTTGATGATCTCGGCCGACTATTCGCAACTCGAGTTGCGCGTGGCAGCGATGCTGTCAGGAGACCCCGAGATGCGAGCGATCTTCGACGAGGGCGTTGACTATCATCTTCGCACAGCGCAAATGCTCGCCGAGCTTGTTTGGGGAATCAAACCCGAGCAGGTCGAGAAGTCGCATCGCAAAGCGTGCAAGGCGGTCAACTTTGGATTGCTCTATGGGCAACACGATAAACAACTCGCAGAGAAAATTGGGTGCGACGCAAAAATGGCGGCGAGAATTCGGGCGGCGGTTCTCGGACGTTTCAAAGTTCTGGCGGGGTGGATTAAAAACTGTCTCTTGAACGCGCAGAAGTACGGCGGCGCGTACACGATGTGGGAGGGGCGAAGAGCTCGCTGGCGTCCGCTCTCGAAGATAGGAGACCAAGCGGATGATTGGGCGCGCGGGAGCGCCGAGCGTTCCTCGTGGAACACACCCGTACAGGGAACCGCGAGCGAGTTTTGTGTTCAGTCGCTCGTCAGATTGATCAATTGGGTCGAGGAAGAAAAACTGGCGCCCGATGTCAGGGTGATTCTGTCGGTGCATGACAGCATCATGCTCGACGTGCGAGAAGACCTCGTGCCGTCGACAATCGAAAAGGTGACGCAAGTGATGCAAGGCTGGGAGACCCCGTTCAATGTTCCGCTCGTGGTCGATGTTGAGGTCGGCGAGTCATGGGGAAGCCTGAAAAAAATAAATTAAAAATAGTTGGTAAAAAAAATCATCGATCGGACAAGTATATAGAAAAGGGGGTCACGTGAATCTCGAAGCGGATTACTTGAAGGAGTGTTTGGAGCTTTCGCCGGTTGCCATTCAGGCAGAGTTTTGTCGAATGGCGTCGGATGTTGCCTTTTGGAATGAGGAGTATCGAAAAGTTTATCGAGCGTATTGGATTAAGAAAGTCGAGTTTGAGTGGTTCGAGAAACGCTTGAGTCTCGAGACAAGAACAATGCTTGAGACAGCCGAGTCAAAAGGCCGGGTCACCGAGGCATTGATCGAGTCGACAATGAAGGGGCAGTCTCAAGATTGGATCAAACTGCGCCTTGAATTGGTCGAGGCAGACTGCGAGCGAGTCAAGCTCATTGGAATTCTCGAGAGCCTGAGAGACAAAAAGGACATGCTCGTTTCACTGGGGGCGCACCTTCGAGAAGAGATGGCTGGCGATTCGATGTTGAAAACGCATATGAGAAATCAGCACGATTCAGATGTCGAGCGAGGTTAAAATGTCTTCTCCTGACGAGATGCAGGATTCGCGCGATTTGATGACGTCGATAGTGATGTTATTTAAATCCGCTGGCGATTTCGCCTATAGCATTCCGAAAGGCGAGGCGTCAGAACTTTACATCGGCAAAGACCAAGGCGACCCGAGAATAAAAGTCGGTACGCCGCAAGCACAAGTTTTGTTATTTTCTGCTCTGAATTTTACGCTTCGCTATTTTGTGACCTTGGAGCACGACATGCCAGGCAGCACGCTCGAAGATTGCGTCAAAAAAATAGCGAGCGATATTTCAGTGGCGCTCAAAGATATAGAGATGTCGACTGCGGTTCGAGAAGAGAAGGTTGACCTGAAAGGAGATATGAAAAAGTGCATTGAACAGATACGTTCCGCAAAATTACACTGACCATAAACGATTCACGAATAGTAAATCTAATCTCGAGGGGAAAACACAATGCCGAACATCGTAAAATATGGAAGCTTTGATGCGACCGAGGCCGAAAAACAATTGAAGGAATTCGATTCTGGTTCAACCTTTTTTAAGATTCCAGAGGGGCGAACGGTGGTGCGAGTTCTTCCGCCTAAAGCGGGGAAAAAAACTCCGATCAAACTCGTGAACCAGCATCGCATTGTGGTGGGCGATAAAGTCATCGTTTTTCTGTGCCCCGGCGCGGCAATTTGTCCGGCATGCGCGCAATGGGAAGTGCTTCGGAAAAGCCGAAGCGACGAAGAGCGAGAGTTTGCAAAGGAGACTTTTGCACCTCGACAGAGCGCATATACAAATGCGATTGACCGAGGCGACCCCGAGAAGGGGCCACGAGTTTGGAATTTCGGGAAGAACATTTTCTCGAGCATGATATCGATTCGGAACGACCCCGAGAGCGGCGGCGATTTCACGGACCCCGTGGACGGTTTCGATCTGATTGTGAAACGCAAGGGCATGACTCGCAATGACACCAAGTACACAATTCTTCCCGCGCGCAATCGAACGCCGCTTGGCGACATGACGTGGATTGATACGCAGGTTGACCTCGACGAGTTCATCCTCACCAAAACGATTGATGAGATCGAAGACCTCGTTGCCGAGGTTGAGAGTGGAGGCTTCGAGGCAAAGGAATCTAAAGCGCCCATGCGTCGCACAGAAAAAGAAGCGCACGCGTTGAAGGCGAAACCTCGGTCGAGAAATATTCAAGAGGACATTGCCGATGCAGACTATGAAGAAGACATTCCGCTGTAGGCGCGAATAGAACTCTGAGATCGATAGCGCTTTCCCCCATATCGTTCTATCGAACTCTTTGTGATAGTCGTGCCGAACCGCTGGGAGATGCTCGCGCACCAGAGCCCGAGCCATAGACGGGGCAAGTCATCAAGTTGGGCCGATGACTCCGTGTTGGTGCAATTCCAACCCCCAGCCAATTTTAGAAAAAGAGCGCTTGAGCTCGGATGGCCTGGGCGCTCTCCTCTTTTCTCATACAGAATGTGAAAAGAGGTTTATCTCGCAACGGAGAAAAAATGGCGAAGAAAAAGAAGATGGAAGACTTACAGAAAATGATCATCGCCGCAATTAGAAAACAGTTTGGCAGTGATAGCGCGGGCGTGTTGGGCGAGGGCGGTCAGAGCGATGTTGTCGAGGTTCTCTCGACAGGAATCGATGTGATTGATCAATACGTGCTCGGATGCAAAGGCTTGCCTGTCGGGCGCATCGTCGAGCTCTATAGCGAAGAGGCAGGTGGGAAAACGAGTTTCACTTGGAGTTGCATCAAGGGCGCTCTCGAACAGAACGCAATTGTTTTTTTATGCGAGACAGAGAACGCTTTGAATCTCGAACGCGCGAGTGTTTTCGGCGTTGATTTGAAACGTGTGATTCTGCTTGAGCCCGACCACATGGAAGACGCGATTGAAAAAATGGCGTTCACACTTGAGCAGCTACCGGGCAATGTGCCCACGCTCGGGGTTTGGGATAGCATTGCCTCATGCGCTACCAAAGCTGAGGTTTTGAAGGGACTACAGGGCAAAGCTATTTGGGACAGCAGAGCGAAAATATTGAGTCAGGCATGCAGAGTTTTATCGAAGCTCGCCATCGAGAAGAAGTGTAGTTTACTATTTGTTAATCAGACTCGGCAGAAAATCGGCGTTATGTTTGGCGACTCATCGACGACACCGGGCGGCAAAGCCGTGAAGTTTGCGGCATCGATTCGACTTCAGCTTTACCCAGGTAAGCACGTCGAGAATAAACATGAAGAGAAAATCGCAAAGTCTATCACTTTCTTGGCAACCAAGAATCGAATGGCGTCACCCTATCGAAAAGCGGTAGTACGTCTGAACTTCGCGACTGGTTGGGATAACGCTTGGTCGACACTCGAGAGAGCAAAGTTATTGGGGCTCGTGAAGCCGGCGGCCGTTCGAGGATTGAGAGGCGAAGCGTTGAAGCCTTTTGCCGAAGAAGCAAAAATAAAACTCGACGCTTGCGGTTGGTGTCGTGCAGAGAGTGAACCGGCAATCGATACGGAAGAGTCTGAGAATGAAGAGACGAAGAACGAAGAGACGGAGGTTACAGAATGAAGATTGCTTTCTTCTCGGATGTTCATATCGCCAACCATAAAACCCTAAACGATATTCCCTTTTTCAAGGACGCCGGAGTCTCGGGAATCAACGTTCGCTGTGCGGTTGCCTGCGGTGTTTTAGAGCGTGCCTTGAAGGCCGCCGATGACGCGCGGTGCTCAGAGGTTTTTATCGAGGGGGATTTGTTCGATGGCGCACGCCCCGAGCCGCCTGTCCTTGCGCACGTCATGCGAATTCTAGAGTCATACAAAAACCTCACAATAAATATCTTACTCGGCAATCATGAGCAGGTTGTTCTCGATACAGGCAATCACGCTCTTGGTCCGTTGGCATTTGTGAAAAACGTTCGCATTGTCACCACGTGTTCTAGTACTCGGATGGCCGGCTGCGATGTGTGGCATATCCCCTTCAGATCTGCGGCTTCTTTCGAGGCATCTTTGGCGGGATTATTCACTAGTGGTGCAGCTAAGGAAAAGTCGTTTAGAATTTTAGGCTGTCATTTAGGGATCTGGGATTCTGCTACGCCAGCATGGGGGCAGGCGGGAACCGATTCGATATCAATCGAGCGCCTCTTGACGCTCTGTAAAGAGTATCAAATTGACGCGGTGATGGCGGGGCATTGGCATCGGCACGTCGAGTGGCAACCGTTCAATGGAATTCACATTGTGCAATTGGGCTGTCTCTGCCCGACCGATTGGCGAGATGCGTTCGACGATGCGGTTGGGAAAGTGACAATCGTTGAAGGAATAAAAAACAAGCAGCTAAAAACAGAGACCATTGAGATAGCAGGTCCGCGATTTGTTTCGTGCGAGAAACCCGACGCCTCGGAATTGAAACGCTTTCGCGGGTTGAGTGAGGAAGGGAATTTTGTTTTCGCGCGCATGAGAAGCACAGACGAGGTCGGAATGCAGGCAGCATCAGAGTGGCTCGGCAAACAGAAAGAAGAGAAGGCGATTCTTGGCTATGAGGTGCTTCCCGATGATCAAACGAATAAGATTCAGGCTCGCACCGCTGCGACTTTGGCTCGTTGTGAAACTGGATTGGCGGAGTCTCTCGCGGCATTTGTGAAAAATATGCCGATAGAGGAGGGAGTGAATCGCGATAAGGTGCTCGCTCTCTCGAAAAAATATTTGAGGTTGTGAGGGTGAGATGCCTTTTCATTTTGTGAAATGTAACAAGTGCGGGCTCGTTGCTGTTTGCCTTCAGAATATCGTGGGAGAACGGCATCGAGTGGAAGCGTGTTTTGAGATAGACGAATCGCAAAAGCGATTAGTGCAATCGGAAAAAGTTGTATGGCTTCAACCTTGTGGTACCTGGTTAAGGATCGACAATGCAGATTCAAAAAGTAGTGCTCAAGAATTTCATGAAGCACAGAGAGAGTGAAGTCACACTACCAGAGAAAGGAATTGTTCTTGTTACGGGTCCGAATGGCTCGGGCAAGTCGAGTCTCGTCGAGGCGGTGTCGGTCGGGCTTTGGGGGAAGACTCTTCGAGGCACAACGCCATGGACCCCCGAGGACGGCGAAGTCAAGGTATTCACCAATACTGTGGCCGCAATTCGTGGGAAGCTTGGCGCAAAGATAAACTTGCTTTGGTATGACACACGCAGTGAAAACGCTAAAGAGATCAACTTCGCCTCGACAACTAAGGCACAAGAGGCACTCGAGTTAGAGGTAGGCTCTCATTGGGTTTGGCAAAGAACGCACGTCTTGAGCGCCACCGATATCGCGTGCTTCACGCAGTCGACCGACGCCGAGCGGAAGCGATTGCTCGAGGCGTTCATCGGAATAGAAAAGTTTGATGCGGCTCTCGAGGAGTGTCGAGGAGATTTGCGAAACACAGAGGTCTCAATTCACAAAGCCGAGAACGGTCTCGTGATGGGTACGGCAAGAAAAGAGTCTGCCCAAAAGTTATTGGCTCTCTCAGAGGACGTGCTGAAGTCGTTTGAGAAGACGTTTGAGATTGAAGATCTGACAGAGTTAAACGCGCGGCTCATTCGACTAACACAGGCAGAGCGAGTCAATGCCGAGTTGATATCAAAATTGAGAGCGGAGCGGAAAGAGATCGATGAGAACGTGGCGCTCGCCGAGCTCGAGCTCAAGAGCACCATGAAATGTTTTGACGTGCACCTCAACACCACCGTTTGCCCGACGTGTGATCAAAAGATACCGCCCCAATCTCGGGCGAAGGCTCAAGCAGAGGTCGAATCAAAACGGATTGAAGTACAGAAAGCGAAGGCCGCAACCGCCGCCAGTGTCATCGAGAACGAAGAGCAGCGGCACGAGTTCGAGTCAGAGTCGAAGGACATCAAAGAAGCGCTACAAGAAATCAGAGAACGAATCTCGAAAGCGAAATCTCTCACAGAAGAAAAAGTTCGATACGACTCACAGAGAGCGGGCGCATTGGAGCGCAAAGAGAAAGCGGCAATAGACGAGAAGGCGGCAATCGAGTTCGAGAAAAAATGGGCTGATATTTTACAGGCTGTGACAGTTGATTTCAAAGAGCTCGGCGTTACGGAAAAGGTGCTCGGCACAAAAGGCGTTCGCGCGCATGTGCTCGGGGCGACGCTGAACGCCATCTCGGAAATGTCGAATACGTGGTTGCAGCGTATCGCCGGCGAGGGGTTGCGCTTGCGTTTGTCGCCCTATCAGGAAAAGAAATCGGGCGGCGTGACCGATTCAATCAGTCTCGAGATCGAGGGAGCCGGCGGCGGGTATGGTTACAAGGCGGCGAGCGCGGGGGAGCGACGTCGAATCGATGTGGCGTTACTCTTTGCTCTCTCTGAGATCTCGAGTGCGGCGCACGGAACAATGGCGGGAACGCTGTTCGTCGACGAGTGCTTCGACGGTCTCGATTCGGTCGGCGTTCCGAGGGTGGTTGAGGCGGTTCGAGAACTCGCCAATCGTCGCGCGGTCGTGGTGATTTCGCATGACGAAGATTTAAAAGACTTGCTTGATCCAGCGTTACATTTAAAAATCGAAGATGGAAAACTAATGAGTTGATGGGGGATAAAATGAGTTTGCGAATAGAAGGCTTGCCCATTGATGCGTTGCAAGACGCTCTTAAAAATCCAAAATTGCACAGCGATCAAATTGAAAACAGCATCGGTCGTTTTGGTTATGTTGAGCCGATTGTTTTAGATGAGCGAACGAATCGAATTGTAGCGGGGCACGGGCGAAAAGCCGCGCTGTTAAAATTGAAATCATCGGGAGGAACGCCACCCGCTGGTGTTGTCGTCAATGAAAATGGCGATTGGATCATCCCGGTTATTCGTGGCTGGTGGAGTAAGAATGACAAAGAGGCTGAAGCGTATTTGATTGCAAGCAATCGATTGGTTGAGCTCGGCGGTTGGGATGAAAAAGAACTTGCTTCGATGATGAGTGGTTTGCAAAGCGAAGATTTGTTGAGTGGCGTTGGCTACACGTCGAGTGAAGTCACTCACCTCTTGAGCGAAATAGAGCGTCAAAACTCGTTTGAAGGAATGTCAGAGCCTATTTTGAATTCTGTTTGGCAAATTGTTATTGATTGCTCTGATGAGCCGGAACAAGAAAAATATTTGAATGAGTTTATCTCAAGGGGTTTGAAATGCCGCGCGCTCATATTGTAGTCAGTTCTCCGATTGTTGTTACGTCAAAAGTTTTGCAATTGCGTGGCATATTTGATGTTCCTCCGAGCGAAAATGTTTCTTCAGAATGGGATGTTGATCTTCCACTCGACGAACGAACTTGGAATGTTGGTTTAATAGTGGGCCCAAGTGGCGCAGGCAAGACGACCATTGCACGTGAGTTATTCGCTGATGCGTTGATGAAGCCGTTTGAATGGGACAAAAACAAAGCGATTGTTGATTGTTTTGATAGTGAGTCGATTAAAGATGTCATTGAGCTTTTATCTTCAGTCGGTTTTTCTTCACCGCCTTCATGGCTGAAACCTTTTCACGTGCTGTCAAACGGAGAGCAATTCAGAGTTAATATTGCAAGAGCTCTTTCAGAAAATAAACAGTTGACAGTCGTCGATGAGTTCACGTCCGTTGTTGATCGCACTGTCGCACAGATTGGCAGCGCCGCCATTGCGCGAACCGTGCGAAAGAGAAATCAACAGTTCATCGCGGCTACATGTCATTACGACGTGATCGACTGGCTTCAACCGGATTGGGCATTCGAGCCGCATATAGGGAAGTTTTACTGGAGGGACCTTCAACGAAGACCAGCAATCAGTCTTGACATTAAGCGAGTCTCTCGTGAAGCGTGGGAAATATTCGCATCGCATCATTATTTGAGTCGTACGTTGACGAGATCTTCGAGGTGCTTTGTTGCGTTTTGGAATAATATGCCTGTTGCGTTTACGGCTGTGATTTATTTGCCGCACGCGACATTGAAAAACAGTTGGCGAGAGCATCGCACTGTTTGTCTTCCTGATTTTCAGGGCGTTGGTATAGGCAACGCAATGAGCGACGCAATTGGTTCGCTGATACGCGGCCTTGAAGGGCGTTATTATTCTAGAACTTCTGCGCCGGGAATGATTGTCTCAAGAAGAAGAAGCAAGAATTGGAAGACAACCATCATTGGGCCTTGCTCTTTGCAGAGATCGGGGTCGACGAAAGTTGGGCAGGATTGGACGGCGGATCTTGTCAGACAAACGGTTGGATTTGAATATGTAGGATCAAAGATGGATTCAAAACTTGCGTGGTCACTTTGGAATGAGAAAGTGTAGACTTGATTTGAGAGCGAGGCAGCGAATGAACTTGTTAGACTTGCAGTTGCTAGGTGACCACGAGAAGTTGATGACGGGTGTCGAGCACGAGCTTAAACTGCTTGTGAAAATAAAGCCGGGTGTCGACCTCGATCAGAAGGTTTCGCTCCCAGTCGACGCTTCGCTCTGCCTGCTCTTCGATTGTAGTGCATCGATGCTCGTGAATGGCAAGCTCGACGCCGCCATCGATGCGGCAAAGATGATCGCGTCATCGGTCAGCGAGAATCAAAAGTTTTCGCTCATCGCGTTTCAGTCGCGCATCCACATTCTGCTCGACAACGAAACGGTCACCGACGCGAACCGCTCCGAGATTCTCGCTCAGATAGACGCCATTCGTGATCTCGCCGGCGGCTCAACGAATATGACCGACGCGATCACAGAGGCAACGCGCGCCTGCGAGCGAGGGCAAAAGCCCGTTTCGGTCGTCATCCTCTTGACCGATGGCGTCGCCGATTTCCCGGAAACGGCAAGCGCGGTTGCTCTCGCCGCCGCCGAGTCAAAGGTGCAACTCTTCGCGGTCGGAATGGGAGCCGACTACAAAGCCGATCATCTTTTGCAGATGGTTACGAGCTCAAACGGCGTGGTCTTCGCCGCGAACGAGAGCGAGAAAATCAAAGAGACGCTGATGGGAATCGTCGGCCGCGTCGAGAATTTCGTCGTAGCGAACGTACGCCTTGAGCTCAAATTCGCATCGGCGGTTGAGGTAAGCCTCGCGTACAAGGCGGCGCCCGAGCAGGCGTTCCTCGGCAACCTAAAACTTGACAGCAAGCGGACCGCAAAATTTATTGTCGGGAATGTCGAATCAGAAAAAGAATATTCGTTCTTGGTTGTGGTGGACGTGGAGAGCGCTCTCGCTGGTACACAGACTGTGTGTGAAGCGACCGTTTTTTATGACGTTCCCGCGATGAACTTGGTCGACCAAACGGAGAAGAAACTCTTTTCGGTCGAGCTCGTGTCGGATAGGAAACTGACACAGCTAGCAAACGCAGAGGTCTCCGAGGTCTATCGTCGAGTGACGATCACTCAACTCACTTCCTATTTCACGACCGCGCACGAGAAATTTAAGAAGGGCGAGGGCAGCATCAACGAGGTGACGAAATATCTCAGAGTGCTCGTGAAGCGGTGCGCAGAGTTGCACGACGAAAAAATGAGACAGCGCTACGAGGCGATACTCGATGAGATTATCGCAGAGGGATTGACATCGATGGACGCCGTCAATCGCGCGGTCGTCGAGAGCACGGTTGTCGCCGCGCGCCCCGCGTTCATGAAACTCGGTTTGCAGGTCGAGAAGAAGGAGAACTAAAATGGCAAAGAGATGCCCGACTTGCTCTTGCGTGACCGAGAACCCCGAGGCGATCAAATGCGATTCTTGCGGAGGAGACTTGCTCTCGGGCAATTTGCCTCCCCCGCCCGATCTCTCCCCGCTCATTCCCGCCGAAGCGCTCGAAGGCTCAGAGGCCCTCACCGTCAACGCAAAGGCGCCCGACCTAGTGAGCACCCCAACCGAGGGGGAAAAACCAACAGCGGGGCAGCCAGAGCCCGAGAAACAGCAATGCGAGAGCAGCGTAGACGACAAAGAGAACGCCGGCGCGCCACCCTCGCAGGTCGTCGACACTGCCGAGCAGAAACGCGATGAAAAAAATCAGCAGAGTGACGGTGACATTTCCAACGATGAGATCGAACGTCATGGCGATGCGCTCCTCGTGCTCGACTCGAACGGTCGAGAAACCATTGTAACGCATTGGATCGAGAGCGACGTGACGCTCATCGGTCGAGAGGATCCGCAACGAGATATTTTCCCCGACCTCGACCTCGGAAAAGTTCCCGGTGTCTTTTCACAGGGAGTCTCACGCCAGCACTTGCGCTTGTTGCGAACGACCGAGGGCGACAAAGTCGTTTATAAGCTTTTCATTTTCAAGGGGAGCACGGGAACGCAACTCGGAGCCGACGTTATCGACCCGCGATTATACGGGCACAGGATCGCTGTCGAGCTCGGGTCGGTGATAGTGCTCGGCGGGCGAGTGTGGCTCAAGCTCGTGCGACTCTGACCGTGTGTTGCGATCTGTTCGATGCGGTCATCGGCGCGATAGTGCTGACACTCGTGGTTTATGTTTTGTCGACGATGGAGTGATTTTTTCGCGGGAAGTTTGGACACTGCCAGTGAGAATCAGGAGTCACACAACCAGTGAATAAGAAGACGCCATCCGAGGTGTGTCGCGAAACGCACGTTCAAGCGTGCCATAACTGCGACGATTTTAATTGCGGTGATAATCTTCAGCGTACACAACCAGTGAAATGCCCGCGATATCCACCCCACGACCTTTGCGCGACCGCAAAAGCGCATCTCGCGGGCGATAGAGGAGCCCACGGGTGCGACACCTGCGAGGCAGAGATTGCCGCGATTATGGCGAGGACGAGCGAGATATTGTCAAAGCGACTCTTACTCGAAAAAGAGGCTAAGCGATTGAAATTGTTAAGCGAAAAAAATAGTTGAGCGAAGCGCTTGCATAGTTCGCTTAACTCGCTTATACTAGTTACATAAGGTTGAGAAACAGAGAGCGTGTGACGCTCAAAGGGGTTTAAGATGAAACCAGTTTTTATAATTCTTGATGCGAAAATCGGATTGCATAAACGTTTGGCGACTCTTGAAGAAGTCGAGATTTGGAATTCTGCTGATCGTCGACTCGTGAAAGACTCGGAGGGTTTTTATCGAGCAGATCCTCCGCTGCGGTTAACCGAGACTGAATCTCTCGATGTTATTTGGGGCTCTGAAATTACGCGAAAAATTCGGAGTTTTTGAATCCACAGAGCGTGTGACGCTCAAGGATAAACAAGATGAAAAATTCACAAGTCAATCAAGAGTTTTTAGCGAGAGCTGATGACGCAACCAGGCGAGAGATTCTCGAATCAATCGCGCGACATTACGGCATCTCTCAGAAAGAAGCATTCAACGAGATCGTTGGCGAGAATGCCGAGCACTTGCTGGATTACTTGGTAGAGCCGATTCGCTCTGCCGTCAGTGTGCTAATGCAGAGGGCGCAAGTTCGTGAAATGAAAACCTGGGCGGACGTAAGAGCCAACCATTTCGCTCGAAGAGTCCGGGTGCCGTGGAAGATAAGTGATTGAAATTGCTAAGCGAAAAAAATAGTTGAGCGAAGCGCTTGCATAATTCGCATAGGTCGCTTATACTAGTTACATAAGGTTGAGAAACAAGAGAGCGTGTGACGCTCAAGGGAGACAAGATGGAAAGCAAAATTATCGTTAAGCCGGTCAAGACTTGGAGCGACGGTCGGACCTGCACAGAATTCAAGGTCGAATGTTTCGCCGGTGGCGACGTGATTGTTCGCGCCCTTGATCCAATTAGCGATACCTACACGCTTCACCATTACTTGACAGCGCGTCAGATAAAAAACCTTGTGAAACTGGCGAACGCGCAACGGTTGCTGATAGAGGAATATCAGATTCAAGACATGAAGCGGATTCAAGCTTTGAGATTGTCGAATTCGACGGCAACTCGCTTAGGAAATCTCCCTGCGAAAATTAAATAGTTGAGCGTGTGACGCTCAAGGAGAATCAAAATGGAAACCCCGAATGTTGAAGTCAATGATGCCAGCAGTCTTGTCGATCTGTTCGACCGCATCAAGGCCATTAACGCCTACGATCGCAAGCATGAGACGAATCTCTCCGATCAGATCGATATGACTGACCTTCCAAATTTTGGGGGGGTGACCCCCGAATTCACGGACGCCGTGTGGTCGTGGGATGAGGATTCACTCATCATCGGTCGGGGAGACGACGATTTCGAGATCGTGAATAGGTACACGATCTCGAGTTGCAAAGACGAGATCGAAATCTCGGGCGGTATCCGAGAGGCCATTCAAGCGGCGGTTGAAATGGACTTCGATGGCCAGGCGGCTGGCGGCGTCGCAGTCTGCGAGAACGGCAACGTCATTGTGACGATTGACTTCCCGGGCGCATCAAGTGTTACCGAGGGGCAACGTAGCGAGATGCCCCCCGAGGTCGTCGAACTCATGAACGACGAACTCCGCGAGAAAGTGCACGCCGAGGGGGGTTATGATTCGGCGGCTGAATTCCTTGGTCGCTATTGCGAGCTTCATGCCGAAAAATTCGGCGAATATTTTAAGTGGTAATTCACAGGTAGTCAATCAGCGTGTGACGCTCAAGGAGAAAATAAAATGCGAGAGAGTGCCTTTGAGACTTTGTTGATGAACGTTATCGAGGAATCTGAGGAGATCGATGAGAAGAAAGCGATTACAGTTTCGACTTTCGCCGCAGAGGGACTGCTCACGAGTAATCGCGGATTGGTCGTACGAATCGGCGACGATGAGTTTCAGTTGACAATAGTAAAGGCTCGCTAAATGGCGCATGACGCCAAAGGGAGAATCAAAATGACTCACGAAGAAAAGAAAACATTGATTAAACACCACAGCGTTAATGGCAGAACCGGCCTCGAGATAATCGGGGCGGAAGAGTTGTCGGGCCGGAAGATTTTCAGGGGGACGCTCGTCTCCCTCGGGCGAAGCGCCGGCGTATCATGCTTCCGGGTTGACCCCGGAAGTGATTGGATCGTCGTCGGGGAAGATATCGCGCCAGTCGAAGGCGCGGGGTCGTCTCAAATTGCTAGAGAGGATTTGCAGGGCAACTCATTTTGCACCGTGCTCACGGTGCGAGAGGCCGGCGTCTACAAAAAGTTTGAATACAAAAGGAGGGCACTTGCATATCTGCAGATCATCAATGGCGAGGCCCTTGAGGTCTCCCCCGCGTTTCTGCTTGACGCGGGCATAATTCAACCCGCTGTCGCGCCGGTGCCCGTAGTCGTCGCGCCGCCCTTCAACGCGGCCTTCGCCGCCGCTCTGGCGAAAATGACGCCAAAGGAAGAAATAAAATGACTCACGAAGAAAAGAAAACATTGCAGGCGATCTGGAATAAGACTCTCGAGGATTTTTTTGAGTTAAAAAATAAATTGAGGCGGCATCTTCCCGCCCATGAATATGAACGACTTAAGGCGTATGGAATTGGAAACGTCGAAGCGGGGCTTGGTGAGGGTGATGCAATGGAGTGTGCATGCACGCTCAAGAAGAAGATTAAAGAACTGCTCGAAGAAGAGAATGAAGAAGAGTAACACTATCAGTGAACGCGCATGGCGCCAAAGGGAGAAATAAATGGTTCATCGAAATGAGGATGGCAGCATTCATTGGGGGGCAACAATCAGGTTTTTTTTCGCGCTGATTTTTCCAGCGCGGAACTCGAAGATGATTGAGGGGAGGGCACTCACGCCCTCTGAGAGGAAGAGAGCGTAGCACTGCTGGTGAAGCACTCGGGCGAGAATTGTCTCGCTCGATATTGCAGGGCGCCCGGAATTGTCTGGGTATGGGAGCACAAATGGAAACGAAAATGATAGTTCGGTGTCACGAAGTAGAAGTTGATCATTTTTTCCTCAATTGGTCGACGCCCGATCTCGCTGCATACGCCGACAAATTCGGTGTGCCGCCTCAAAAAATATTCGTCGCGGTTAAAGGGACCGCGACCCAATTGAGTGCCTACGGGCGCATCGATCTCACGACGGGTGAGGTCGTCGATAACACGAATCATCAAACGCTGTATATGCTCTGGCATTTGTTCGCCAAGGGCGAGGCGGTTTCGCCCGAGGTCGAGATGTCTCTCGAGGAGTTTGAAAAGCTCGTGGCGTACTCGCGGGATTTTTCGGAGGCGCGATTGATTGATGCTGAGATCGATAGCATTTGCGAGGAAAAATTTTGTCATCTTATGTATTTGCCGAGAATTGAGAAAATTCGTGATAGCGCCCCGACGTTGGCGCAGAAAGCGATTGATAAAATCGAGAAGAAAAGTGCCGAGTCGACAGCGGCGGAAGCAATAGAAAAAGAAAAACGTGAAAAAGAGATCGCTGAGCTTGGGTCCGAGTATAGAGAGAAAAATCAGCGCATCGAAAAATTCCTTCGCGAGGGTTTATTGGAAGAAGAGGGCGCGAGTGAGATTGCCAATCAATTTCGTGATGGTCTTCTCGCCGAAGATGATTTGCGCAAGTATGCGCGGATTATTTTTTTCGCACCGATGAAGGAGTTTGCGCGCTACAAATCGCTTGAAAAAGATGAATGCCCCGAGTGTACGGATTCTTGTTATCAGCGCTCGGTTAGCTTTTACGCCGAGAACGCAGAGTCACTCCCAGTAGACCTATATCCCATATATACCGAGTTTGCTGCAAAAGTGCGTGGGTTGCTTCCGCAGGCTAGGTGTACTTTGCGCTATCATCAGGTTACGTGCGAGAATTGCGAGGGTGAAGTTTTCCCGAAATACGCCGTTCTTGTTTCTATTTATTGGGAAGGACTGACCATCAGCCGAGAGTATGACCCCTTCTCGACACAGCAATAAAATAACTTTCACGCCCGGTGCATCTTGCCGGGCGTTTCTTTCGGAGATGAAAATATGGATGACCTAGATAAAACATTGGCGGGGTTAGTCGAGAAATATTTGCGCTCGCATAACATGGAAAGTCATCTTCAAGACCAACTCGATTCACACGTGGTGCTAGCAGTTGATATTCGTCTAGCACTTCGATCCGCATACTTGCATGGCTTCCAGGCTGCGGGCGGATTGGTCGCAGAAAACCCGCCGGAAACGGTTTTTCGTGACCCTTTGCTTTGCGTGAAAGAAGAGCCAAAACCAAAGTGGTACGTGCCCGGCGGGTCTTTGCCGGGGGAAGGAAGAAAGTAGTAATTTTGGCAACGCTGGAATTTTTTAGCATGAAATACGAGAGAGCCTCGAAATTCAAGGCCTCGAATTATTTCTATACGGAATTTCGAAGAGGGGTGATATCGATATCGAGGAGAGCGGGGAGGACTTCATCATGGATACCGCAACGGATTTCAGCGCGGCGACGGGTGTACTCGAACAACAGTTTGCGCTCGTGAGAAAGGCCGTGCAAGACCTTGAAGACGAGTGCGCTATCATTTCACAACACGTGAAGGAGGTCAGAGTACTAGCAGAAATATATCGTAGGTCGCTCTCGCGGGTGACCTTGCAAGAGGTGAAAGATGAGCAGAGAGAACGAACGGATTGAGAATTTGATTTCACACGCCGACGCGCAAAAGGAAGAAGCGCTCTTGCGTCAATGGCGAGAAGGACACCTCGGTCACGAGCAGGCGCTCGCCGAGCTCAAGAAGATTATGCTTACTCGATACGGTCTCGACACGTATCCGAGGTGGTGCTCAATGCGCCCCGTCGATGTTTGCGATAGCGAATACTGCGAGGACAAGGACGTCAAGTTTGCGAGCGAGCATGGCAACATCTCGTGCACGCCCGAGCAATTCGAGATCTACGAGGAGATCAAAGAGAAACTCCCTGAGGGTTGGTCGGCGACTCTTCGAGCGCACGTCGGCAGATGCCAGCGATGCGGTGCCCGTCGACGAGTCGTCACATGCACGATAGGAATGAGAATCGGAGTCGAGGTCTACCATTACGAGGTGACGATCTCGAAAATATCGAATAAACTCTGCCGACAGGGAGAGCCGATCTCAGAGCAGTATGGAAAGAAAAAGTTCTCAAAGCGATAGTTTCACAGGTAGTTAATAGCGCATGGCGCTCAAGGGAGAAAAATTATGGGAAGAGAAATCTATCGGGTGCCTCTTGATTTCAATTGGCCTTTGCGCAAAGTGTGGCAAGGCTTTCTGAATCCGTACTGGAAGCAATGCGCGCATTGTGGCGGCACAGGCGCAACGGCGGGCGACCGCTGGTTCAATAAATGGTTGGAAGAGTTTCAGATATCGGCGACCAACCCCACGGATGCCAATAGAAACGCACGCGCAAAAGAACTCCATGAGTTATTCGTCGCGTTATCGGGCGAGCCCAAAGGAGTGGTACTTCTAGAATGGGGACAGACGTTCAGTCTCAAACAAAAACTCCTCGAGATAGCAGGTCTCCCCGGTTGGGGAAGGTGCACCGCCTGTGATAGTACGGGCATCGATGCCGCGGTCAAAGCAAAGTACGAAGCGTGGGAGGAAGAGTTGCCGCCCGAGGGTGAGGGGTATCAGCTCTGGGAAACGGTAAGCGAAGGCTCGCCCATCTCGCCGGTATTTCCGACGAAGGAAACGTTTGTCGACTATCTCGTCACGCAAGGTTACTCGAGAGAGGCGGCGTTGAATTTCGTCGAGCATGGATGGGCTCCCACGATGATGGTGAGAGACGGAATGGTTTTGAAAGACATCGAGTCATGTCGATGATGTTTCCCCGCACACGCGGGGCTGAACCGACCGCGGGCATGGTGCTCAGTTGGGTCTATCAGTATTCCCCGCACGCGCGGGGCAAAAGAAAATGCCGCCCGACCTCCTCAGAAAAGATCGAGCGGCA
>Ga0315273_10001908_pt1 | contig 24196 bp, 18 predicted proteins | sample YL17G02_0_MG_FD_205753 | JGI IMG/M metagenome (GOLD analysis project Ga0315273, IMG submission 205753) | Sediment microbial communities from Yellowstone Lake, YNP, Wyoming, USA - YL17G02_0 | ecosystem: Environmental > Aquatic > Freshwater > Lake > Sediment | place: USA: Wyoming | collected...
GCCTTCCCGCGGTTTCTCCCTGCGGCGGCACGTGAAGGCCGGAGTGACACCGACTGAGCCGCCATCCGGCCTCCCTCGCGACGTTATTGATGAGTTTCGCGACAGAAACTAGCTAGTCGTTGGACAGGTGGTCGGGGTAGTCGTTGGTCGTTGGTTGGGGTCGTTGGGGCCCGCCCGCCGCCGACGCTCGACGGGCGAAAGCGGGTCGTTGGCCTGTGTCATTGGTCGTTGGTTGTTGGGTTGTTGGTCAGTCGTGAGTCGTTCGTCGTAGGTCGTTTGTCGTTTGTCGTTCGTCGCTCAACGTGAGCCGTCCGGCCGCGCCGGTCGAACGACCAACCGACGACCATCGACCAACGACGCCGGCCAACGACCAACGACCTGAACCAACGACCAACGTCTACCCCGACCACCTGTCCAACGACCAACGTCTCCCCGACCACCTGTCCAACGACCATCACAACGCCTCTCCCGTCTCCCCGTTCTCCCCCGTCTGGGCGTTCGTCTCCTCGCGGGTGGCGCCACTCCCGTTGATGGCCTTCCGCCGGCGCGGGCGGATGTCGTAGCGCTTGATCATCTCGTTGAGCGTCGTCGGCTTGATGTGCAGCAACTCGGCCGCGCGCTTCTGCACGCCGCCCGCCGTCTCCAGGGTCGACTCGATCAACCGCTTCTCGAAGTCCGTGATCACCTGCTTGAACGACACGCCCTCTGGCGGCAGCGCCACGTGCGGGATCTGGAACGTGCGGCTCGTGCGCACCTGCTCGGGAATGAGGTCCTGGCCGATGCGACGGCTGTTGCTCAGGACCACCGCGCGCTCGATGGCGTTCTCCAGCTCGCGCACGTTGCCCGGCCAGTCGTAGTCCACCAGCATGTCAAGCGCGTCTGGCGCCAGCTCGAGATCGGTCTTCTGGTTCTCCTCGCCGTACTTGCGCAGGAAATGGCGCACCAGCGGCGGGATGTCGTCCTTGCGGTCGCGCAGCGGCGGCAACTGGACCGTGATGACGTGCAGGCGGTAGTAGAGATCCTCCCGGAACCGCCCCTCCTCCATCATCCGCCGCAGGTCCACGTTGGTTGCCGCGACGATGCGCACGTCCACCTTGAGGGTTTCGACGCCGCCCAGCCGCATGAACTCGCGCTCCTGCATCACGCGGAGCAGCTTGGGCTGGGTCTCGAGGGGGATGCTGCCGATCTCGTCGAAGAAGATGCTGCCCTTGTCGGCCAGCTCGAACAGCCCCTTCTTCGGGTACACGGCGCCGGTGAACGCGCCCTTCACGTGGCCGAACAGGTTGGATTCGAGCAGGTCGGGCGGCAGGTTCCCCGAGTTGACGGTGATGAAACTGCGGTCCGCCCTCGGCGAGTTCGTGTGGATGGCGCGGGCCACCAGTTCCTTGCCGGTGCCGCTCTCGCCCTGGATGAGGAGGGTGGACCGGCTGGGCGCGGCCTGGATGATCAGGTCGAACACCTGGCGCATGCGCGGGCTGCGCCCGATGATGTTGCCGAACTTGCTATAGCGCTCCTGCAGGTTCTGGCGCAGGGCCAGGTTCTCGCTGACCAGCCGGCGGCGCTCGAGGGCGTTGCGCAGGACGCCGAGGACCTCGTCGTTCTTGAACGGCTTGGTGACGTAGTGGAACGCGCCGCGCTTCATCGCGGCGATGGCGGTCTCGACCGAGGCGAACGCGGTGATCAACGTGATCGGCAGGTCCTCGTCCAGCTTCTTCAGCTCGTCGAGTGTCGCGAGGCCGTCCATCCCCGGCATCATCAAGTCCACGATGGCCGCGTCGAGCGGGACGGTGCGGGCCAGCTCGAGGCCCGCCTCGCCGCTGGCCGCGAGGCGCACGTCGTAGCCCTCGCGCGTCAGCAGCGTCTCGAGGATCTCCCGCATGATCTCCTCGTCGTCGACGACGAGGATCGTTCCACGTTGAGGCATACTGCTCCCGGTTGTCCCGGCGATCGGACGTCGTCCGGCCCGGCGCCCGCGTCAGTTCGCGATCCGCTCCTGGCGCTCGACGGCTATGGCCGCCAGCGGGAACGTCAGCGTGAAGCGCGTGCCCTCGCCGACGGCGCTGTCGCACGCGATCGCCCCGTCGTACTCGCGCACGATCCCGTAGGCGGTCGACAGGCCCAGCCCGGTGCCCTGCCCGATGGCCTTCGTCGTGAAGAAGGGATCGTAGATGCGGGACAGCAGCTCGCGCGGAATGCCGCCGCCCGTGTCGGCGACCACCGCCACCGCCCGGTCACCGTCGTCCACGCGCGTCGTGATCGACAGCCAGCCGCCCTTCGGCATGGCGTCGCGCGCGTTGAGGAAGAGGTTCAGGAACACCTGCTGCAGCTTGAACTCCAGGCCGGACACCACCGGCGCCGGCGACACCAGGTCGCGCCGCACCTGGATGCGCGCCACGCGGAACTGGTGCTCCAGCAGCGACAGCACGTCGTTCACCACGGCGTTCAGGTCCACCGGGACCTTCTCGCTGGCCCCCGACCCGCCGGGCCGAGACAGGTTCAGCAGGCCGTTGACGATCTTCGCGGCCCGGAACGTCTGCCGCTCGATCTTCTCCAGCATCTTCGTACGCGGGTCGTCCGGATCGGAGCCCTCGAGCAGCATCTGCGTGAAGCTCGAGATCCCGGTGAGCGGCGTGTTCACCTCGTGCGCGACGCCGGCGGCGAGGATGCCGATCGACGCCATCTTCTCCGAGATCTGCAGCTGTTCCTCGAGGTGAATGCGGGACGTCACGTCGTCGATGATGATGATCGTCCCTTCGATCGACGTCGCGTCCGCCGCCCAGCGCCGCAGCGGGACGACGGTGACGTTCACCAGGAGGCGCTGCTCGCGCGCGCGCGGGTGGAGCGACAGGCGGTAGACGCCCGCGGCGTGCTGCGATCCCGACCGCGCGTCCTCGAGCTGCCGCAGGAAGCTGCTGTCGAACAGGTCGCCCAGCCGCCGGCCGATGGCCTCGGCGGCCGTCACGCCGTAGAGCCGCTCCAGCGCGCGGTTCCAGCGAATCACGCGCGAGTCGGCGTCGGCGACGAGCAACCCCGCGTCCAGCGACTCGACGATGCTGTCGCTGAACTCGCGCATGCGGTTCACTTCCTCGGCCTGCCCGCTCAACTGGCGATACAGGCGCCCGTTATCGAGCGCCGTGGCCACCTGCCCGGCCACGCCGAGCAGCAGCGCCAGGTCCTCGCTGTTCAGGGGCTCGCCGTTCGACCGGCGGCCCAGCGCGATGACCGCGATGCAGCCTTCCTTCGACACGCACGGCACGAAATAGTGGACCTGGCGCTCGCGCCACTCGTCCACGTCCTCGGCACGCAGCCGCCGCGCGGTCGAGGGATCGTCGAGCGCGACGGTCTGCCCCGAGACCAGGCGCGCGCCGAGCGAGCTGCGGCGCGGCAGCACGGGCACCGGGCCCTCGAGGCCCACGCGCTGGAACGCCACGAACGCCTGCGCCTCGTCGTCGGCCAGCATCAGGGCGAGACGCTCGACCAGGAACGTCTCCATGATGCGCGAGACGAGGCGCTCGCTGAGGCGGTCGAGGTCCAGGTCGCTGTTCAGGTCGCGCGCGAAGCCCACCAGCGCGCGCCGGTAGTCGTAGCGGTCGCGGTAGAAGGCGCGATCGAAGGTGGCCTGGATCGCGCTCGTGACCGGCCGGGCCAGCAGCACGACGACCAGCGTGGCCAGCATCGCGATGATGGTGCTGTGCTCGCGCGTCGCGTCGTCCTGGAAGACGATGGTCGCCAGCTGCAGCAGCGCCGCGTAGATGCCGCCGATGGCCACCACCGCCGCCGCGTAGACCAGCGTTCGCTTGATGATGACCTCGACGTCCATCAGCCGGTAGCGCACGATGGCCGAGGCGAACGCCAGCGGCAGCAGCGCGAATGGGATCGCCAGCAGCGACATCGCCGGCGTCGGCGAGACGCGCAGCGCCCACGGCAGCGCGTAGCCGAGGGCGAACGGGCCGCCGCCGAACACCATGCCCGAGATGATCCAGCGCAGCTGGCGCCGGCTCGTGACCGAGCGCACGCGCCACAGCGCCACCATCCACACGACGAGGCCGGCGACGAGATACCCGGCCATGTGCAGGTGCTCGAGCCGCTCGAGCACCGGCAGCACCTGGCTGATGTAGTAGCGCGGATCGTGCCGCGCCTGCACGAAGGTGACGACCTCGGCCAGCCCCAGCGCGATGGCCGGCACGTAGAACAGCGGCAGGATGCGCCCGCCGAGCGCCCGCGGCTCCGGCGTGCGCTCGGGGAACCCCAGCGTGAAATGGAAGAACAGCGGTGGCAACAGCAGCACGAACGCCTCGTCGGCCCAGTAGAAGATCCAGTCGAGGCGATCGAGGCGGCCGCTGAACGAGAACGTGAAGACGCCGAAGAAGGCGACCGACAGCAGGAAGAAGTGCAGCGTGGCCGGGTCGCCTGGACGCCGGACGCGGACCGACATGCCGACCAGCAGGCTGAAGATGCCGACCGCGGCCAGGACGAAGTACAGCGGCTTGTTGCCCACCGGCACCGGCGCCAGCGCGACGGTGAGCAGGTTGGGGGTGTTCAGCCGGAGGATCGTGTAGGTGTGGCTGTCGCCGTCGCGCGAGGCGGCCAGCAGCCGGTCCACCTCAGCCTTGACGTCGATCGGCTGGTCGTCGATGGCCTGGAGGATGTCGCCCCGCTGAATCCGGCCGGCCGCCGGCGTCCCGGGCGCGATCTCCTTGGCCACCACGCCCGCGTCACGGCTGTCGCTCCACAGAACCCCGTCCTCGACCTGGTGCCACGTCGCCCGCAGCGCGATGTTGGCCGCACCAAGAACCAGAAAGGTGCCAACTACTGCAAAGCCGACCAGCGACTGCAGCGACCGGAACGACGCCGACCAGGAGCGAAGGCCTGGCGACCCGACTTGGGGCTGCGGTTGACTTCCCATCGGCGAATCGACACACGGGGGGCTGTCCGATGGCCAATTAGCAATCGCCATACCATTGGATGAGCCGGCAGAACTACCTGAAAACCCAGAACAATCAGCCATTTCAGACCGATTCCCATCCGGCCTCCGCCGTTGTCTTCAACTATATGAATCACCGATCCAAGCTGCCGGATTCAGAAAATGAGCCAAAAAAACCGGTCCCACGGAAACCGTGAAACCGGTGCGGGCGGACGGCCCGGCCACCCGCGGTTGCCGTGTAGGAGCGTGTCCGAGTATTGCCCGACACGCTCCTACTAGCCGGCTGCGCCGGCGAGAAGCCATACGCGGTAGGAAATTCCGCGCGAAGCGCGGCTGCTAGACATCTTCCAGGGCCGGAGGCGTGACGATTGAAGCAAGTTTCACGCGACCGCCCTGGAATCTGTCTTAGGCCCCTTCGGGGCCAGGTGATCGTTGGTCAGGTCGGCCCTGGAAGATGTCGTCGCCCCGCGTGTCGCGGGGCCAAGCTAGCAAAGGTCTAGCGAGGCGAGCCTGGGACCGCCGCACGTAACATGCTCGGCGGTCTGAGGCGCAGCCTCGCTAGACATCTTCCAGGGCCGGAGGCGTGACGATTAAAGCAAGTTTCACGCGACCGCCCTGGAATCTGTCTCAGGCCCCTTCGGGGCCAGGTGATCGTTGGTCAGGTCGGCCCTGGAAGATGTCTAGAAGCGCACGATCAGCCCGCCCACGATGCGCTTGGGCGGCCGCACCACCAGCAACTCGTCGTAGACCGACGCGTCACGCGCCGACTCCCGGAACAAGTTCCGAATGGCGAACACCACCTGCCACCGGGCGGAGGTGAAGTCGAGCACGCGCAGTGGCTGCGACACCTGCAGATCGAACCGGCCGTCGAAGCCGGACGACGCCTCGCCCGGATGCGCCTTGGCAAAGCCGGTGTCGAGCTTGTAGAGCAGGTAGACGCGCGTCGAGGTGCGCGGCACCTCGGTCTCGACCAACGTCGTGATGTCGTGGATGCGCTCGCGCATGCTGCGCGTGACCGACGGGGCGATGAGACCCACGATGGCCGCGTCGCCGGCCGGGTTCCAGTCGGCCGTCGTCATCTGGTAGGTGACCGAGCCGCGCACGTATTTGATCGCCGCGCTCGCCACCGACACGCCCCAGCCGCGCGCGTTCAGGTGGCCCACGGTGCCGACGCGATAGCGCGACCCTGCGGGGCCCAGTCCGGTGGTGGCGGCGGGCAGGCTGAACAGCGCGACCAGCTGGTTGTCTACGTGCTGGAAGAACGTCCGGGCGGTGACGGCGAACAACGCGCCGAACTGGCGATCGACGGCCATCTCGTAGGTGCGGGTGTGTTCGGACGTCAGCGGCGTCGCGGTCGAGAGCCGCTCGAACGTCCGCTCGGACGGCACCCAGAGTCCGGGCACGACTGGCGGCAGGAACTCTTCGGCGCCCGGCGCGAGCACGTGCCGCGACACCGCGGTCCGCACGTAAAGCCCGTCGAACGGCTCCAGCGAGACCTCGGCTCTCGGGCTGAACAGGCCGGCGCCGCCCAGGTAGTCGTAGCGGGAATAGCGGCCTGCCGAGGTCACGACCAGCCTGGGCGCCACCTTCCAGCGGTCCTGCCCGTAGACCGATCCGACGGCCCGGGTGTCGTCGACGCCGGGGACCGTGAACTGGCCGACGCCTGGCGACGAGAGGCGCTGTGCGCTGTAGGCGACGTTGACGTCGTAGACGTGCGCGCCGGACGCGCGCGACTTCAGCGTGCCGGAGAGGTACCACGAGCCGAGCGCGCCCTGCGACGCGATGCCCTGGAACGCCCAGTCGGCCCACGATCCCACCGGGCCGTGGAGCGACAGCGCGGCGACGCCGTGATCGAGCGCGTCGGAGGAGAACAGCCGCTTGACGGTGTCGAACGAGCCGCTGGTGAGCAGGTTGACCTGGCCGGTGACCGGGAAGCCGTCGAAGAAGGCGAACGCGGAGTGCGCCGACGCGTTGAGCGTTCGCGCGAAGCCGCCGGACCTGTCGGCGCCCGACCGATCCGCTTCGGCCGCGACGACGCCCGGGCGGTCCGTCCTGTCTTTCAGCACGCTGCGCGGCTTGTGCCGCAGCCGCCACGCCAGCTCGGTCTGGTCGTCGATCCGATCGTCACCCGCCTGCGCCAGCGGGCCGAGGCCCGCGGCCAGCAGGGGCGGACGGTTCGCGCGCTGCAGCGAGACCGATATCGTGGTGCGGCCGCTCGGGCGCACCTCGACGAACTGGCGGCGCGACGAAACGTAGCCCACCGAATGCACGCGCACCAGGTACGGTCCGGCGGGCAAGGTGCGCAGCGCGAATCGGCCGGTCCGGTCCGTGATCGCGAGCGCGCTGGTCACGCCGAGCGCGGAGACCGTCGCCCCTCTCACCGGGGCGCCGACCCCGTCCACCACGACGCCTTCGACGCTGCCGCCGAGCGCGGCGGCGATCGGCCGAAGCTCCTCGCGCGGTCCCGCGCGAGGCGCCTGTCCAGAGGCCGTCGCGGCACTGCCCGTGAACGCGGCGACGACGAGCGTAGACGTCACGAACGTGCCGAGGCGTGTCATGGTGCGTGCCTCTTGCAGTTCAGGAACTGGTTCGGCGCAACCCCGGCCGGTGCCGGGACCTCAGCTACCCAACCGTGAAGCCGACGTTCGCGGTGATCGCCTTGCCCGATAGCTTGTCGGTGACCTTGATGTCCAGCCGGTACGCGCCCGTCGGGAACCCCTGCAGCGGCCACGCCCGGCACTCGAACAACAGGAACTTGCCCACTTCGAACTGCGGCGCGAGCGTCGCCGCGTTCTGCACTTGCGTCTCCGTCCCGAGCGCCCGGTCGCCGCTCTCCTGCCGGCGGTAGAACGTGTAGTCGACCCGCAGATCCGGTTTCTTCGCCGCATCGACCGCCGGGTTGTAGATCTGGAAGTAGACCGTCAATTCCTGGGTGTTTGCCAACTTCGTGCCCGGCACCAGATCCATCAGCCCGATCGCGTACGGCTTCTCGCTCTGCTGCTCGGGCGTCGCTGGCGTCGTCAACGCCTCGGCCTTCTCGGCCACGATCACGCTGCTCAGCCCGAACTCGGCGCTCGCGAAACCCGGCACGCCGAGCGCGTGTTTCAGGACCGTCACTCTCGGTCGCACATCCGGCTTGCCCGCGACCGCGCGTTCCTTCATCGCCACGTACACGTCGTACTCGCCCGGCTTCACCTGCAACGCCCGGCGAAACCGGTACGGCTGCCCTGCCTGGCCCGGCTTCGCGTCCACGAAGTAGAGGAACGGCCCGCCGCTGTCGGCGGTCTTCTTCTCGTCGTTCGCCTGCGTGACCGCCGGCTGGCCGGTCGGCGCCTGCCCCTTTGGCACGACGCGCACCAGCACCGCGAGCGACGGGCTCGCCAGGCTCGCCGGGTCGGTGACCGTCACCGTGTAGGGCAGGTAGGTGTTCCCGTCGCGAGCCCGCAGGAAGTGGTTGTCCCACGTCACCGCGAAGTCGGACGGAGCCGCCTGGCCTGCTCCGACGTCCTGGAGGATCCGGACCAGCGCCTGTCCTTCCTGCTCCTGATCCTTATCGAGCTTCCGGCTTCCCTGCCCGGCGCCGAGCGAAACGACGGTGGACGCAAGCACGAGGACAATGGCGGGGCCGGACATGCAAGCCCGGAGGCCAGCCGTGGCCCAGCCAACCCTGATCATGACGAAGATTCCCCTACCAAACGGGCGTTGGAGAATTGCTCGCCCGATCATAGGCGCGTTGGGGTCAATAGTCAAAATTCCAGCGGGGGTATGTCGGTCGGTGCAGCACCGGCGTCCCGCCGGTCAACCGGGGCCGGCTCCGCGACCGGGCTGCAGGCCCCGGGTTGGAGTTGGGAGCCAGGGGTTGGAGTTGCGGGCCCCGGGTCGGAGTTGCGAGACCCGGGGCCCCCCAGGTTACAGAATCGTCAAGTTAAAGTTCTTCGCGACCGACTTCTTCGCCGCCTTGTCGATCACCTTGATCTCGAGCCGGTAGTCGCCCGACGGAAAGCTGTCGAGCGGCACGCTGTCAAACTTGTAGATAACCGCCGGCTTGCCATCGGTCTGCCCGGGCGGATCGACCGGCGTCTCGGCCGTCGCGTTGAAGAACTTCTCGGCGCCATCCGCCTTCGCATAGAAGCTGTACTGCACGGCGATGCTGGGCTTCTTGGTGGCCGGATCGACCGCCGTGTTGAAGATCTGGAAGAAGAACTGGACCTGGTCCGTCTTCCTGTACTTGGTGTCGGTCTGCAGCACCAGCTCGAGGGGCCCGATGGCGTACGGGTGCTCCTTCTGCTGGTCGGGCGTCAGCGTCCCGGCGAGCTTGTCGGCGCGCTGGTACATGATAATGCTGCTCAGCGCCAGCCCTTCCTCGAAGCTCGGCACCGCCAGCGTGTGCTTGAAGAGCGATACCTTGGCCGGCTTCTTCCTGTCGCCGCCCCGCTCCTTGAACGCCACGTAGATGTCGTACTCGCCGGGCGCCACCTGGAAGGCGCGGTTGAACTTCACCTGTTCCTTCTTCAACTCGAAGAACGACACGTCCTCGAAATCGGGCGTGATGCGCGGCCGGGGCTTCTCGACGGGCGGTTCCTCCTGGCGGATGTCCGTGGCGATGCCCGACAGCGGCGGGTCGTCGACCTTCGGCTCCTCCTTCGGGAGCGGCGGCATCATGGTGCCCTTCTTGACGACCCGCACCAGGAGCGAGACATTCGCGTTGGTCAGCTTGCCGGGCTCGATGGCCAGCGTGTAGGGCACGTAGGTGGCGCCGGTGCTGGCCTTCAGGAAGTTGCACCCGTCGAAGGTCAGCGCGAAGTCCTTCGGCGGCTGCGTCTTGGTGCCCGTGGTCATGACGTCATCGATGATCTTGGACAGCAGTTCATCATCCGCCTGCTGGATCTTGTCGAGTTTCTTCGGCGCCGGCTGCCTCGGCTTCTGCTGAGCGGGCGCCGGCACGGCGACGAGCGCAAACGCGATGAGCAGTCCCACAGCCAAGCCTGCCGTTCTTCTGCTCCGAGTGATCATGATGGCCTCGTTCTCCGGCGGGATTATGGGCGAACTCCAACGGGGGGCTGCCTGAACCACTGATTGGTTCATCATAGGCGCGTTCGCCTGCCGAGTCAAAAGGCCTGACCCCGCCTGCCGGGGGGCCGCTCCAGGGCGGCCGGTGGGCCGCGATCTTCATGCTATAGTTGTCGCTTCCGGGTGGTCGTGAATCTGTACGACGTGAGCGTGCGCCTGACGGACTGGACACCCACGTCCCCCGGCAGCCCGCGCGACGAGATGACGCTGGTCACGCGCGTGGCGTCGGGCGACAGCGCGAATGTGTCGGCCCTCCACCTCGGGGCCCGCCCGGGCGCGCACGTCGACGGGCCGCGGCACCTGGTGCGGCGGGGACTGCAGCAGCAGCCCGGGGGCTGAAGCTCCCGGGGCGACAGGATCTATGAGCTTTGTCGACGACGCCCTCGTGATCGTGCTGGCCGGTGGGGCTGGCGAGCGGTTGTACCCGCTGACGAGGGACCGGGCGAAACCGGCAGTCTACTTCGGCGGCCCCTATCGCATCATCGACTTCGTCCTGAGCAACTGCATCAACTCGGGGCTGCGGCGCATTTTCATCGCCACGCAGTACAAGTCGCTCTCCCTCAGTCGCCATATCCGGATGGCCTGGAGCGTCGTCTCCGAGGAGATGGGCGAGTTCGTCGAGATCCTCCCGCCGCAGAAGCGGGTCGGGGAACACTGGTACCTCGGGACGGCGGACGCCGTGTACCAGAACCTGTACTCGATCGTGCGCGAGAACCCGACGCACGTGATCGTGCTGGCCGGCGATCACGTGTACAAGATGGACTACGCGAAGATGCTCCGGTACCACCAGGAGCGGAAGGCCGCGGTCACCATCGCCACCATCGAAATGCCGGCCAGCGAGTCGAGCCGCTTCGGCATTCTGCAGGTGGACGCGCAGGACCGGGGCATCGGGTTCCAGGAGAAGCCGGAGGACCCGGTCCCGATTCCCGGGTCGCCGGATCTCGTGCTGGCGTCGATGGGGATCTACATCTTCGACATCGACGTCCTCGTCCGGGCGCTCGAGGCGGACGCGGCGCGGCCCACGGCGCACGATTTCGGCAAGGACATCATCCCCGCGCTCATCGCGCAGGCCCCGGTCTACTCGTACCGCTTCTACGACGAGAACAAGAAGGCGGCGAAGTACTGGCGCGACATCGGAACGCTGGACGCCTACTTCGAGGCGACCATGGACCTGGTGCAGGTGAACCCGGAGTTCAACCTGTACGACCCCGAGTGGCCGCTGCGGACCTACCAGGTTCAGGCGCCGCCGGCGAAGTTCGTCTTCGCCGAGCAGGGGCAGCGGTGCGGCCAGGCGTTGGATTCGATCATCTCGGCCGGCTGCATCGTCTCCGGCAGCACGATCATCGGCAGCATCCTCTGCCCCAACGTCCGCGTCCACAGCTTCAGCCACATCGAGCAGAGCATCCTCATGCCGGGCGTGCGCGTCGGCCGCCACGCGCGGATCCGGCGGGCCATCCTCGACCGCGACGTGTTCATTCCGCGCGGGGTCCGCATCGGGTACGACCGCGTGGAGGACGAGCGCCGGCACACGGTGTCGGAGGGCGGCATCACGGTCGTCACCGTGGACGATCAGCCGCTCGTCGGGCCGGTGGACGAAGAAGCGCTACGGCTGGAGGCGGAAGCGGATCGGCGGGCGACGCGCGTCGGGGCGTAGCCCTCCAGACAATCAGCACTCATTCGACGGAGAGACGACTGTGAAGATCACACGCGTGCACGGCCGGGAGATCCTGGACTCCCGCGGAAACCCGACGGTGGAAGTGGATGTGACGCTGGACAACGGCGTGCTCGGCCGCGCGGCGGTGCCGTCGGGCGCGTCCACCGGCGAGCGCGAGGCGCTCGAACTGCGGGACGGCGACAAGCGACGCTACCTCGGGAAGGGCGTGACGAAGGCGGTCGCCAACATCAACACCGAGATCGCCGGGGCGGTCACCGGCCGCGAGTTCCACCAGCGCACGCTGGACCAGGCGATGATCGCGCTCGACGGGACGCCGACCAAGAGCCGCCTTGGCGCCAACGCCATCCTGGGCGTCTCCATGGCGGCGGCGCGCGCGGTCGCCACCAGCGAGAAGCAGCCGGTCTACTCCTACGTCCGCGAGCTGTTCAGCCCGGCATCCGGCCCCTACGTCCTGCCGGTGCCGCTGATGAACATCCTCAACGGCGGCGCGCACGCCGACAGCAACGTGGACGTGCAGGAGTTCATGGTCGCCCCGCTCGGCCTGCCCTCGTTCCGCGAGGCGCTGCGCGCGGGCGCGGAGATCTTCCACGCGCTGCGCGGGATCCTGAAGCAGCGCGGCCTGTCGACCGGCGTCGGCGACGAGGGCGGCTTCGCGCCGAGCGTCAAGTCGAACCGGCAGGCGCTCGAACTCGTGCTGGAGGCCATCGGCAAGGCCGGCTACAAGGCCGGCCAGGACGTCTGCCTCGCGCTCGACGTCGCGGCCAGCGGACTCTGGGACAACGGGAAATACGTGTTCGCGAAATCGGGCGACCGGACGCGGACCCCGGACGAGATGGTGGCGATGTACGACGAGTGGCTGGCCGCGTACCCGATCGTCTCGATCGAGGACGGCCTGGCCGAAGGCGACTGGGACGGATGGGCGACGCTGACCAGCGCGCTCGGGTCGCGCGTGCAGGTGGTGGGCGACGACATCTTCGTCACCAACCCGGAGATCTTCAAGCGCGGCATCGACCAGCACGTGGCCAATGCGATCCTCATCAAGCTGAATCAGATCGGGACCGTCACCGAGACGCTGGACGCGATGGAGATGGCGTGCGCGTCGGGATACGCCGCCATCGTGTCGCACCGGTCGGGCGAGACCGAGGACACGACGATCGCCGACCTCACGGTGGGCACCAACGCCGGCCAGATCAAGACCGGCTCGGCAAGCCGCACCGATCGCGTGGCGAAGTACAACCAGTTGCTGCGGATTGAAGAAGAACTCGGCGGGAAGGCAGTCTACGCCGGCAGGACGGCCTTCCGGCAATTGGGCTGACGCAGAACGGTCCCACCCCGCTGCGCCTGAGGGTGGGACCGTCTCTTGATTCAAAATTCGAAATTCAATTCTGAATTCTGAATTCTACATTTCCCGTCCCTACACTTCCTCTTTCGTTTCGTCCGCCGCGATCCTCAGGGACCGAAGGAAGCGGCGGTCGCTGGCGCTGATTTCCAGCGGTCTGGCGATCTGACGCACGGCGGCGGGCCGCGGCTGCTCGCCGGCGGACCGGTGGTTGAACCCTGCGACGGCTTCGACCGATACCTTCATTTCGTAGCCGGCTGCCCGTGCCCTGGCCCGACAGGCTTCGACCCGCGGATCGGTGGCGGCAGCGGCGGAAATGGCCTCGGCGAGCTCCTTTGCGAAGCGTTTGGTGATGTCGTCCATCTTGCTCGCCTCCCTGGAAGACCACCCGGCAAGCCGGGGTGCTTCGGTTGAGGCCCGAATCCGCCTGCGCGAACACCCTGACCGTCCGGCGGATTCCGACGTCAATTGTGAGAAATCGGCAAAAAGGGAGGAACAGGCGCTTTTTTTGAATTGTAGGGCCCTGGCAAGCCTCTGTCAAGGCGAGCCCTGACGCCACCGGCGCGTCGGGCGTGTGCGGTAGAATGGCACCAACATGGCGTCAATCCCCGCTCCGAAACCGCGTTTTCCGGCGTCCGGCGAGGCGCACATTTCGAAAGCGCCCGCCTACGGCCCCGACACCGCCGAGGGCCGCGACCCGGCCCAATCCATTGGCTTTCCTGGGGAGTTCCCCTACACCCGCGGCATCCAGCCGACGATGTACCGGGGCCGGCTCTGGACCATGCGCCAGTACGCCGGGTTCGGGACGGCCGCCGAATCGAACCGGCGCTACCGGTACCTGCTGTCGCAGGGGGTGAGCGGCCTGAGCGTCGCCTTCGACCTGCCGACCCAGATGGGATACGACTCGGACCACCCGCTGTCGGCCGGCGAGGTCGGCAAGGTCGGTGTGGCCATCGACTCCATCGAGGACATGGCGGAACTGTTCGGCGGGATCCCGCTCGGCAAGGTCTCGACGTCGATGACCATCAACTCGACGGCCATCATCCTGCTGGCGCTGTATGTGGCCGTCGCCAGGCGACAGGGCGTCGAGGGGCGGGCGCTGTCGGGGACCGTGCAGAACGACATCCTGAAGGAGTACGTGGCGCGCGGCACCTACATCTACCCGCCGCGCCCCTCGCTGCGCCTCATCACCGACCTGTTCGCCTACTGCGAGCAGCACGTGCCGAACTGGAACGTCATCTCGATCAGCGGGTATCACATCCGCGAGGCGGGATCGACGGCGGTGCAGGAGCTGGCGTTCACCTTCGCCAACGCGGTGGCCTACGTGCAGGCGGCCATCGACGCCGGCCTCGACGTGAACCGGTTCGGCGAGCGGCTGTCGTTCTTCTTCAACGCGCACAACGATTTCCTGGAGGAAGTGGCGAAGTTCCGCGCGGCGCGCCGGCTGTGGGCACGGTTGATGGCCGATCGGTTCCACGCCACCAACCCGCGGGCGCAGCAACTGCGCTTCCACACGCAGACGGCCGGCAGCACGCTGACGGCCCGGCAACCCGACAACAACATCGTCCGCGTCGCGCTGCAGGCGCTGTCCGCGGTCCTCGGCGGCACGCAGTCGCTCCACTGCAACTCGCGCGACGAGGCGCTGGCGCTACCCACCGAGGAGTCGGCGCGCATCGCGCTGCGGACGCAGCAAATCATCGCGTGCGAGAGCGGCGTCGCCAACACCGTGGACCCGTTCGCCGGGGCCTACGCCGTCGAGCGGCTCACCGACCAGATCGAGGAGGCGGCCGCCGCCCTGCTGGCCGAGATCGACCGCCGCGGCGGGGCGCTGCGCGCCATCGAGACCGGCTTCATCCAGCGCACCATCCAGAACGCCGCGTACCGGGATCAGCAGGCCGTCGATGCGACCGACCGCGTGGTCGTCGGCGTTAACCGGTTCTCAACCGGTGGCGGGCCGGAGATCGACGTCCTGCAGATCGATCCGGACGTCGAGAAGCGCCAGCTGGAACGCCTGCGACAGGTGCGGGCCAGCCGCAGCGAACGCGCCTGGCGGGCGTCGCTCGACCAGGTGGCGGCCGCCGCCCGCGATGGCCGCAACCTGGTGCCGCCGATCATCGACGCCGTGCAGGCGCACGCGACCGTCGGCGAAGTGGCCACCGCGCTGCGCGACGTGTTCGGGGAGTACCGCGAAGTGATCGCGGACTGATCGCCCTTCATAGCATCGCGGCACCATCCACGGCTGGGGGGGCGGGGCCGCCGAGTTCATCGTCCGGGGATTACGCGGATTACGCCGAAGGCAGACGGCCCCTGGACAGGCAGCAGGGCGGGGCTTCAGATCCGCCAGGCGGATGAGTGGTGTTCGCGGATGCGCATCCGTGACGGAAGGATCCCTTCCGCGTCGTCCGTGTAGCCCCCGGATGAGCACGTCTCCATGTAATCCGTGTAATCCTCGGATCAGGTAGCCCGTGACGCAACCACCCACCTCGACCGCTTCGGCGGATGCCGGCGTCCTGCTCGAGGTCGATCGCCTCTCCACGGGGTTCGACGTCGGCGGGCAGGTTGTGCGCGCGGTGGACGACGTCAGCTTCGCCGTGCGCCGCGGCGAGACGCTGGCGCTCGTCGGCGAGTCTGGCTGCGGAAAGTCGGTGACGGCGCTCTCGATCCTGCGCCTGGTTCAGCCGCCCGGCCGCATCCTCTCCGGACGCATCACGCTCGAGGGCCGCAACCTCCTGCCGCTCGGCGAGCGCGAGATGCAGGCGGTCCGCGGCGCGCGCATCTCGCTCATCTTCCAGGAGCCGACCGCCGCGCTGAACCCGGTCTTCACCGTCGGCGACCAGGTGGCCGAATCTCTCCTGGTACACGGCCAGGCGTCGCGGCGCGACGCGCGCGATCGCGCGGTGCAACTGCTCCACGCGGTGCGCATCCCGGACGCCGCCGAGCGCGCCCGCGCCTACCCGCACCAGCTCTCCGGGGGCATGCGCCAGCGCGTGCTCATCGCCATGGCGCTCGCCTGCCGGCCGGCGCTGGTGATCGCCGACGAGCCCACCACCGCCCTCGACGTCACCATCCAGGCTGAGATCCTCGACCTGCTGCGCGACATGAAGGCCGAGTACGGGCTGTCGCTTCTTCTCATCACCCACGATCTGGGCGTCGTCGCGGAGATGGCCGACCGCGTGCTGGTGATGTACGCCGGCCGCATCGTGGAGGAAGCGCCCGTGCGGACACTGTTCCGGACGCCCGCCCATCCCTACACGCAGGGGCTGCTCGCCTCGGTCACCCGCCGCAGCGAGGGCCGCCGCCTGCCGGCCATCGAGGGCACCGTGCCCGACCTGGCCAGGCTGCCGAAGGGCTGCGCGTTCGGTCCGCGATGCGCCAGCCGGCTGGCGACGTGCGGACTCGAGGCGCCAGGCCTGTCGCCGCTGTCGCCCGACCAGGCGGTGCGGTGTCACCTGCACGGCCCGGAGCGTCGCGCATGAGCCTCCTCGACGTCCGTCACCTCGTGAAGCAGTTCCCGGCGAAGGGCCGCCTGTTCGGCGCGGGCGCGCCCGTGCGCGCCGTGAACGACGTCAGCTTCAGCATCGAGGAAGGCGAGACGTTCGGCCTGGTGGGGGAATCGGGCTCGGGCAAGACGACGACGGGGCGCTGCATCCTGCGGTTGATCGCGCCGACCTCGGGCGAGGTGCTCTTGCGGGGCGAGAACGTGCTGGCCGCCTCACGCGCGCGGATGCGCGAGCTGCGGCGCCAGATGCAGATCGTCTTCCAGGACCCGTACTCGTCGCTCAACCCGCGCATGCGGGTGGGCGCCATCGTCGAGGAACCGCTCATCATCCACCAGGCGGGCGACCGCGCGGCACGGCGCGAGCGGGTGGAAGCGCTATTCGGCCTCGTGGGCCTCGACGCGGCGGCGATGCGGCGTTACCCGCACGAGTTCAGCGGCGGCCAGCGCCAGCGCATCGGCCTGGCCCGCGCGCTCGCGCTCAACCCCTCGTTCGTCGTCGCCGACGAGCCGGTGTCGGCGCTCGACGTCTCGGTGCAGGCGCAGGTGGTCAACCTGCTCATGGACCTGCAGCAGCAGCTGAAGCTCACCTACCTGTTCATCGCCCACGACCTGCGGCTCGTCGAGCACGTCTGCACGCGGGTGGCGGTGATGGTCCGCGGCCGGATCGTCGAAATGGGCGAGACGGCTTCCCTCTTCTCCGCGCCGGCCCACCCCTACACGAGGTCGCTCCTCTCCGCGGTGCCCGTCCCGGACCCTGACCATCGCCACGCGCGCCTGCGCCTCGCGCGCGCGGCCGCCGACGACCAGGCGCCGCTGCGCGAAGTCGGCCAGGGACACTGGGCGGCGGTGTAGGGCGGACCTTAAGGTCCGCCGTCACGGCGGGGCTTGAGCCCCGCCCTGCAGGGGGAAGCTCACGCCACGCGCCGGACGTCGTCCGAGATCTGTCCGTCGCGGATGTGCACCACGCGGTGGGCGTTGGCGGCGATGTCGGCTTCGTGCGTGACCAGCACGATGGTGTTGCCGCCCTCGTGGAGCCTGGCGAACAGCGCCATGATCTCGTTGCCGGTCTTGCTGTCCAGGTTGCCCGTCGGCTCGTCGGCGAGCAGGATCGACGGGTTGTTGACCAGCGCCCGCGCCACGGCGACACGCTGCCGCTGGCCGCCGGACAACTGGTTGGGACGGTGCGTCATGCGGTCGGCCAGATCCACGCGGGTGAGCGCCGTCTGGGCCCGGGCCAGCCGTTCCTTCGTCGGGACGCCGCCGTAGACCAGCGGCAACTCGACGTTGTGCAGGGCCGTCGCGCGCGGCAGCAGGTTGAACGTCTGGAAGACGAACCCGATTTCTTCGTTCCGGATCCGCGCCAGCTCGTCGTCGTTCATCTGGCCCACCTGCTTGCCGTTCAGCTGATAGCTGCCCTTGCTCGGCGTGTCCAGGCACCCGATGAGGTTCATGAGCGTGGACTTGCCCGACCCGGAAGGCCCCATGATCGCCACGTACTCGCCGCGCTCGATGATGAGCGAGGCGCCGCGCAGCGCGTGGATCTCCTCCGATCCCATGATGTAGGTCTTCCAAAGGTCCTGGACTTCAATCATCGCCATGATGCACTCACCAAGAAGGGGACGAGACGAGGCTCTTCCCAGATCAATACGGCGGTCCGGCCACCGCGGTTCCCGCCCTCACGAAATCGCCACCCCTGCAGGGGAGGCAGGTGAGGAATCTGAATTCTAATACGGGACGTGCCCTGAGGAGGAGCGGGGAATCGCAGGGTGAGGATCCGGCGCTCGCCCGGCTGCAGCGGCCGGATCCCCTGGCTGCCGCCGGCGCACAACGGCATCGCGGTCACTGCGACCGCCGCGATCGGGCCGGCGAGCACGCGTGGGAACGGCATCAGGCCCCGCCGCTCTTCCGCAACTGCACGGCGAGCGCTTTCGCGGCGGGGTCGGCATCGGTCGGGACCCACGTCTGCCAGTCGCGCACGTCCACCGGGATGATGGTCACGCCCGGCATCCCGGTGGTGGCCCGCCGCCGGTTGGTGGCGAGCGCGTCGGCGATGTCGCGTTTCGATCCGATTTCGCCGGCCAGGACGAAGACCGAGACCGTCGCCTTCCGCCTGGTCGAGGCGCGCAGCGCCTGCGTCCAGATCTCCTGCACGGCTTCGCTCGTCAGGCGCGGCACGAACCTGGCCAGCAGCCACGAGCGGCCGCTTCGACCGAACAGCTTGGGCTTGGACAGGCAGCTGAGATCGAATCCGGGCGCGTCCGGCCGCTCGCTCGCGGCGAACGCCCGGTCGAACAGTTGGTCCACCCTGGCCAGCGTGGCGCGCTTGAGGACGGCGTCGCGGCCTGCGCGCAGGCTGTCGAGCGGCAGCCGGTTCGCGGCGGGCTCCGGCCGCGGTTCGGCGGAAGCGGGGGGCGGAGGCTTGGGCGGCGGCGGCGCCACCATCGGTTCTGGATCGGGCCCGGTGACCGCCGTGAGGCTGCGATCGTACGCGTCCCGCTGCTCGGGATCGACCAGCGTCTTGTAGGCGATCGTGAGTTCCGCAGAGCGCTTCTGCGCCAGGTCCTGGAACTCGTCGCCAAGGTGCTGCACCTTGTCGGGGTGGTAGCGCGCGATCTGCTGGCGAAACGCATGCTTGATCTCGGCGGCCGACGCGCCTGGCGACACCTGGAGCAGATCGTAGTAGGTTTTCACGGGTCCCCGGGACATAGCGTCCCAGTGAAGCGTTGGCTCAAACCGCCCAGCACGACAGCGGTTCACCCCGCTTCGCTGGGAGCCTCGTTGGCTGGCCCCGCGAACGGCGGGGCGACGACATCTTCCGGGGCCACCGTCGGTTCGGGTGTCAAGCCCCGAAGGGGCCTGAGACAGATTCCAGGGCGGTCGCGTGAACCCTGCTTCAATCGTCGCGACTCCGGCCCTGGAAGATGTCCAGTGCCCAGATGATATCAGGACTGCTTCTTGAACTCCGCGACGTTGCGGGGCGCGATCTCGCGGCGTTCCTGCTCCCCGCGCAGCCGGCGCCGGCGCTTGGGCGACTGGGTGGTGGACGCGCAGTAGGGACAGAAGTTCCAGCCGTGCTGCAGGGCGCGCCCGCACTGGGGACAGCCGCTGCCGGCGAGCCGCCGCCCGCAGTGCGGGCAGACGACAAACTCAAGGCCCACGACGCCGTTGCACGCCGGGCAGGCGGCGTGCATGTCGCGGACCTCGGTCACCACGCGCCGGAACTCCTCGGGCGTCGTCAGGCCGATCTTCACCTTGGCCAGGCCGTCCTCGCCCAGGCTCATCATGCCCGCCGGCACCGCCGCGTCGCGGATGGCGTCCTCGGGCGCGCGCTGCACGATGAGGCGGCGCAGCTTCGGGCCGATGCGCATCACCTCGTAAATCCCCACGCGTCCCCGATAGCCGGTGTGATTGCACTGCTCGCAGCCTGCCAGGCGGTAGAAGGGCATCGACGTCGCTTCCGTGTCCGAGATGCTCAGCCCGCGCAGCACCTCGGCCGACGGCGTGAACAGTTGCCGGCAGCTCGGGCACAGCCGTCGCATGAGGCGCTGCGCCACGATGCCGATCACCGCCGACGCGATGACGTAGGGCTCGATGCCGAGGTCGACCAGCCGCGTGATCGCCGCCGGCGCGTCGTCGGTGTGCAGCGTCGAGAGCACCAGGTGCCCGGTCTGTGCCGCCTGCATCGCGATGCGGGCGGTCTCGAGGTCGCGGATCTCGCCGACGAGGATCACGTCCGGGTCCTGCCGCAGGATCGAGCGCAGCGTGCTGGCGAAGCTGAGGTGGATCTTCTCGTTGATCTGCGTCTGGTTGATCCCGGGCAGCTGGTACTCGATCGGATCCTCGATGGTGACGATGTTGGTGCGCTCCGACTGGATGGCGCACAGGGCCGAGCAGAGCGTCGTCGTCTTGCCGCTGCCCGTGGGGCCGACGACGAGGATCATGCCGTGCTGGTGCTTCAGGAACCGCCGCAACTCCTCGTGGGCGCCGGGCGAGAGGCCCAGTTCCTCGAGCGGCGGCACGCCCTTGCGGTGATCGAGGACGCGCAGCACCATCTTCTCGCCGAAGAGCGTGCGCAGCGTGGACACGCGAAAGTCCACCTGCATGTCGTCGTCGGTCGTGACGCGGATGCGGCCGTCCTGCGGCAGGCGCTTCTCGGCGATGTCCATGCCCGCCATGATCTTCAGCCGGGCAATCAGCCCCTCGTGGACCCACTTCGGCAGGTCGAGGACCTCCTTCAGGAGCCCGTCGAGGCGCTGCCGGACGACGAGCGCCTTTTCGAGCGGCTCGATGTGGATGTCGCTCGCGCGGCTGCGGATCGCGCTCTTCACGATCAGGTCGACCAGATCGACGATCGGCGCGCCCTCCGCGTCGGCGTCGGCATCGACCCTGGCCAGCGTGGCGCCAGGCGCCTCGGGCACCGCCGACCGCGCGTGCCCCGCCGCCGGCGACGGAGTGCGCAGCGAGGCCGGCACCGACCCGGTGGCCTTCGTCAGCGCCGTGTCCGGGTAGCCGCGCTGGATCGCCTCGATGATCTCGCTCTGCGTGGCGATGACCTGCTTGATGCGGTACCCCGTCTTGAACTCGAGGTCCTGGACGAGGCTGAACAGCAGCGGGTCCGCCATCGCCAGCGTGACGACGTTCTTCTCGAGGCGCACGGCGATGCACGCGCGCCTGAGGGCGATCTCCTTGGGAACGAGGACGACGGCGGCCGGGTCGGGAGGATTGTCGGCGAGCGACAGGTGCGGGAACCCGAGCTGGTGGGCCAGCGCCTTGGCAATCTGCTTCTCGGTGGTGAGCTTCAGGCGGACGAGCACCGCGCCCAGACGCTCGCCCGTGCGCTTGTGCTCGGACAGCGCCAGGTGCAGTTCGTCTTCGCTGATGAGGCCTGCCTGGATCAGGCATTCCCCGAGTTTCTTTCGCATAGTCCGCCATCGCGGTCCGGCGTCCGACGACGACGTCCGCGGACGCCGTCATCGGATGTCGGACTAGTACCAGATCTCCACCAGCTTCGTCCTGCCCCCGCCCGGCGACGCCACCGTCTGCTGCGCCAGTGCCGCCGTCGGCGCCGCGGCGGCCGCCGCGATGTCGCCGGCCTTCGGCGCCGCGCCGACGACGACGATGGCGTGCAGGCCCATCGGCACGTTCTCGAAGATGAACGGCGCCTGCGTGTCGGTCAGCACCGCCTCGGTGCCGTTGTGCGCGTAGTAGAGCTGCACGGCGCACCCGGCGGGATCGATGACCACCTTGCCGTCGAGGTTCGCCTTGACCGTCACCTCGATGCGGCCCGTGATGTTCACCGGCGACGGCGGCGACACCAGGTCGTCGGCGTTGCCGGCGACGCCGTCCGGGCCCGCGCTGCGGATCTGTCCCTGCCAGGCGCCGGTATAGGGACGGCCGAACGCGTCGTTGACCGCGTCGGTCGTCGAATCGCCGAAGTTGGCGTACGGCCCGTTCCACCCGATGCCGACGTGGCGCACCGTCGTCTGCGTGTTGTAGAGCGGCAGGCCGCTCGACTGGTTCAGCTCGCCGAACGCGCGCGGCAGGCGCCCGATGTCGCCCACGAATCCGTAGCCGCCCTCGCCGTCGGACTTGCCGATCATCGCCTCGAGCAGTTTCTGCTCCTCGGCCCTGGTCGCCTCGACGCGGGCCTCGACGACCCGCTGGATGATCGTGGGCGTCAGCGCCGTGGCCAGGATCGCCAGCACGGCGACGACGACGACGATCTCGAGAAGCGTGAACCCGGCGGCGCGATGGTGTTTGCTCATCTGAGTGGCGGAGTGGTTGTGGGAATCACCCTCAACATGCGGAACAGCGGCAGGTAGAAGGCGATCGCCATGGTCACGAACACGGACGCCAGCAGGATCAGCGAGATCGGCCCGAACAACGTCAGCGCGCGGCGAACGCTGCGCTCGACTTCCTTGTCGTAGTACTTGCGCACGTCCTCGAGCGATCGTTCCATCCGCCCGGTGCGCTCGCCGAGGCCGATCATCTGGATGACGACGGCCGGGAACTCGCCGACCATCGACAGGGCGTGCGACAGCGAGTCGCCGGCCATCACGCGCTCGACGGCGCGATGGAACCTGCGCGCCAGGTACTCGTTGCCGAACAGCCGTTCGATGAGCGCCATCGACGGCGCCACCTCGAGGCCCGCGCCGTGCATCGTCGCGAAGTAGTGCGCGAAACGCGAGAAGGCGATCTTGCGCAGCAGTTCGCCGACGACCGGCACCCCCAGCAGCCATCCCTGGATGCGCGCCCTGCCGTCCTCGGTCTCCCACTGCATCCGGAACGCGATGACCAGCGCGATGCCGCCGGCCACGAACGCCAGCCAGTTCGTGCGGATGAACCCGGTCACCGCCATGATGATTCGCGTCGGCAGCGGCAGCGGGATGTTCAGGTTCAAGTTGGCGTAGACCTTCATGATCTGCGGGATCGTGAAGCTCACCAGCACGGCGCTGACGATGCCGAGGAGCACGAGCACGATAACCGGGTAGGTGAGCGCCTCGCGGATCCGGTTGGTCAGGTCCTCCTGCCATTCGAGCTGCGCCACCAGGTCCTCGAGCGCCCGCTCGGCGCGGCCCGTCGCCTCGCCGGCGCGCACGACGCTCACGTAGAGGTCGTTGAACACCTTCGGGTAGCGCGCGAGCGAATCCGACAGGCTGAGGCCGCTCTCGATCCCCTGGCGGACGCCGGTCACCACCACCTTCACCACGCGCTTCTCGACCTGCTGCTCCATGTCCTTCAGGCCGTCGATCAGGTTGACGCCCGTCGAGAACACCGTGGCGAGCTGCGAGGTGAAGAAGATGACGTCGCGGCGGTTGACGCTCTCCAGAATGCGGATCTCGGAGAACGGCGTCGCGGCCGTTTTCGCGCGCGCGTTCACGAGGTGCTCGCCGCGCGACCGCAGCAGCTCGGCGAGCTGGTCCTCGGTCTCGGCGGCCGCGGTTCCGCTGACGCGCTGCCCGAAATCATTGACGGCGGTGTAGGAAAAATCGCTCATACCAGAACCAGATGGCTTAAGGCTCAGGGATGAGGGTCTGATTGGGCTGATGGCCTCGAGGCCCTGAGACCCACGTGGCCTTGAGCCCTTAGCCTTAAGCCCTGAGCCTTCCTACTCGTACGCAATCCGCAGCACCTCTTCCAGCGTCGTCACGCCGAACAGCGCCTTCGACAGGGCGTCGTCCAGCAACGTCTTCAACCCGTCGCGGACGGCCGCTTCCTTGATCAGCCGCGAATCGGCGCGCTGCCGGATCAGGTCGTTGAGCGTGCGACCGACGGGCAGGATCTCGAACGCGCCGGTGCGGCCCCTGTAGCCGGTGCCGTTGCACTTCGCGCAGCCGCGCCCGCGGTACAGCCGGATCGACTGGCCGCCGGCCAGCCCCACCTTCGCCAGTTGCTCGTCGGCGTACTTCGCCTCCTCCTTGCAGGCGGGGCAGATGACGCGGAGCAGCCGCTGCGCGATGACGCCGACGACCGCGGAGGCCAGCAGGTACGGCTCCAGGCCCATGTCCATGAGGCGCGGCACGGCGCCGGCCGAATCCTGCGTGTGCAGCGTGCTGAACACGAGGATGCCGGACAGCGCGGCGCGCAGCGCCAGCTGCGCGGTCTCCGGGTCGCGGATCTCGCCCACCATGATGACGTCGGGATCCTGCCGCAGGAGCGCGCGGATCGCGGTGCCGAACGTGAAGCCCG
>Ga0315273_10001909_pt1 | contig 24185 bp, 13 predicted proteins | sample YL17G02_0_MG_FD_205753 | JGI IMG/M metagenome (GOLD analysis project Ga0315273, IMG submission 205753) | Sediment microbial communities from Yellowstone Lake, YNP, Wyoming, USA - YL17G02_0 | ecosystem: Environmental > Aquatic > Freshwater > Lake > Sediment | place: USA: Wyoming | collected...
CTGCGGCGCCTGCGGCACGACGTGCGCCGCCGGCACGGTCTGCAGCGCCGGCGCATGCCAGGTCTCCTGCCAGGCGGGCCTCGTCAACTGCGGAGGCCAGTGCGTGGACCCGCAGACCAGCCCGAACTTCTGCGGCGCGAGTGGCACCTGCAGCGGCGCCGCAGCGGGCGCGGTCTGCGCCTCGGGCCAGTTCTGCAGCGCCGGAACGTGTCTATCCCCGTCTTCCTGCCCCTCCGGCCAGGTCTTGTGCGGCGGGACCTGCGTCGATCCGCAAACGAATCGCACCTACTGCGGCGCCGGCGGGACCTGCAGCGGGGCGAGCGCGGGCGCGACGTGCGGCGTGGACCAGGCCTGCACCGCGGCCGTCTGCACCTGCCCCTCCGGTTCGCTGGCTTGCGGGACGAGTTGCGTCGACCCGACACTCAGCAGCCAGTACTGCGGCGCCTCGGGCAACTGCCAGGGGGCGAATGCGGGAACCGCCTGCGCGGCCGGGAACACCTGCGTGAACAGCACGTGCGGGCCCAGGGGCGTCACCGACATCGACTGGCGGCCCGTGCCCAGCACCGTGCCTCCACACTTCGTGAAAAACGCGACCACGCTCGCCCACATCGTCTTCGACGGGACGAACATGGTGGACCAGTGCGCCCTCTCGGGCTCGGGTTGCCTCGGGCACACCGGGGCCGCCACCACCGGCCTGTGGAACCGGGTCGGCGCGCCGCCTCGCCTGTCGACGGGCATGTGGTCGCCGAACCAGTACGCCTCGGGGCCGTTCTCCAGCACCAACTACTGGCAGGCGGACGCGGCGAGCAAGACCTACCTCGACGCCCAGACCGCGGGCGAGTTCTTCATCTGCGCCCGCTACAAGCCGGGCCACTACCCGATCTCGAACCCGACCAAGATCATCTTCGCGAACGGCATTCCCCAGATCGCCCACAGCGCGACCCCGGGCGGCTGGGCGCTGATGCAGATGCACACGGCGTTCTGCTTCCACTACATGGACAGCAGCGCCGGCTACAACGGCGAGTGGATGTCCACCAGCGTGCCCGGCGTCGACAGCCAGACGGTGTCCAGCATGGAGTGGACCTGGCAGTGCGGCGGCCGGGACAACCAGGCGGCGCCCAACGTCGTCCGCGAGATGTGGGAGTCCTACTCGGGCGACATGATGGCGGGCGACAGCGCCGCCGTCCCCCCGCCGGGCGCCGTGCTGGGCACGTACAAGCCCGACCCCGTCGCCGCGCACGTTCCCACCATCGGCGCGTACTTCGGCGGCAGCAACGCGCTCCTCGACGGCGGCGTGTACGAGATCATCATCAAGAGGGAGTCGGCCACCTTCGGGAACATGTACCGGACGGTGGCCCAGGCCTCCGGCGGCCTCCGAGTCCACAACGAGGCCCCGGTCTGGGTGCTCGGGGCCGACGGCGAGTTCCACGCCGGGGCTCCGAGCACGGTGGTGGTCCAGCCGGGCGGCTACGTCAACGCCGATCAGGCCGTCTACCTCGCCGAGGCGCTGTCCGCCTCCCCGCTCACCACCGGCGAGTGCTACGGAATGGTGGCCTCGTCACCGAGCTGGGGGGGCATCCCCAACTTCACCAACCCGCTCAGCTGGTACGCCCTGCCCCAGCGGGAGGCCTCCAGCCACGCGCTGCTCTGGAACAGCCAGTTCGAGATGTGCGTGAACGCTAGCGACTTCACCGTCGTCCCGCCGTTGCTCCTGCAGGCCGCCTGCGCCAGCGTCTCGCCCGCCCAGGTGGTGGACAACCAGCGCTACACCTTCCTCAATTGCTTCGCGCCGGTGGCGGGAACGCCTCCGACCGGAACCATGGGGGTGTACCTGAACGGCAGTCTCCAGGGATCGCTCGCGCCGCTCGGCACGGTCGACTACTTCCCCCGGCTCGACTTCGTCAACTGGGGCAGTTTCGGCACCGACGTGGCCTCCAACGCGACCAACCTCCGGATCCACCGCATCTTCGCCTGCCGGACGCCGACGCCGACGGGCTGCAGGTAGGGGCCCCTCGAAGCGGCCCGTGTAAGAGGCCGGCGCCCGCCTGGGGCGTCGGCCTTTCCTCGTCGTGTCGTCGCCACGGAGTCAGTATCGGGCGAGCGCGGGTGGCGTGCATGCGGCCCGCCCACGAAAAGATCAACCGTGCGTCCCCTGGCCCGTGTTGTAAGAAGGGCTGGCCGCCGCTGCACCGCCACTGGTGGGCCGACGGCGGCCGGCGCATGCGCATGATTCCACCGTATTTCACAAAAGGTGAACTGCACGTCTGGCACGCCGACCCGGACCTGACTGGGGCCCAGGGCGCCCGGCGCGCCTCTCTGGATCTGCTGGACGCCGGGGAGCGCGATCGGATGCGCCGCTTTCGCTTCGAGGCCGACGGGGCGGTCTACCTGGCGGCCCACGCCTTGCTGCGGTCGGCGCTGTCGCGTCTCGCGCCGGTGGACCCGCGGCTCTGGCGATTTCGCACCGGGGAGCACGGCAAGCCTTTCGTCGACGAGCCGAGCTCGCATCGCCACCTCGCCTTCAGCCTCTCCCACACCGCCGGGCGCGTCGCCGTGGCCGTCGCCACCGGCGCCGCGGTGGGCGTCGACGTCGAGCACGCGGGCCGCGCCGCCTCGCTCCTGGAGCACCCCGATCGCTTCCTGTCGCCCGCCGAGGCCCGGACGCTTCGCGCCCTTCCCCCCGAGGCCCGGCGCGACCGGTTCCTCGCCTACTGGACCCTGAAGGAGTCGTACCTGAAGGCATGCGGCCTGGGGCTGTCGGTTCCGCTCCAGGACCTGTCCTTCCACCTCGACGAGGGGCCGCGAGTACGGGTGTCCTTCGAGCCCACGATCCGGGACGATCCCGCTAGCTGGCAATTCCTGTGCCTCGCGGCTACGAGCGACCACCCTATGGCAGTGGCCATCCGGCGCGAGGAAGGGACCGAGGCCCCGGTTCGCGTCCACGAGGCCCGCGAGATTCCCCTGTTCCCCCCTGAAGATGGGACTGGATCTCGCCCTTGACTCCGAGTCCTTGGGCTCGTCGCCCACATTTCCGCACACTGCCGCGCGTCCATGAGCTCCCCACGTCATCGCATCATCATGTGACGGCCCTGGGGGTCGACTGCCTTGTTCTGGTAGGGAAGAATTGTTAGGTCGTCCTGCGAAGCCGGGGGATTGCCCTGCGGAGAGCCATGTTTCTCGATTCGCCTCATGTCGACCCCTCGCGACCGGCGCTCTTCGACCCTTCGAAGGGGCGCTGGTGGAGCCACGCCGAGCTGCGAGCGGCGGCGACGTCGCTGGCGGGTCGGATGACCGCCGCCTCCGGCGGCCTCGCCTTCCTGCTCTCGCGGAACACCCCCGGATCAGTGATCGGCTACCTCGCCTGCGTGCAGGCTGGAGTGGCGGTGGCCCTCCTCGACGCCAGGACCCGTCCCGCGGATCTCCAGAAGCTCATCGACGTTTACCTCCCCGAGCTCGTCCTCACCGTGGACGAGGCCTCTCCGGGCTCCACCTACCAGGTCGCCCCCCCCGACGGCGAGGTCCGGCCCTGGTGGCGCACCGGGGATGACCGGGGCCCGCCGGTGCACCCACAGCTGGCGGTGCTGCTCTCCACTTCCGGGAGCACGGGCAGTCCCAAGCTGGTGCGCCTCACGCGGCGCAACGTCGAGGCCAACGCGCAGTCGATCGCGGCATGCCTCGGTCTCGCCCCCGACGAGCGGGCGATGGCCAGCCTGCCTCTCAACTATTCGTATGGCCTCTCGGTGGTGAACAGTCACCTTCACGCTGGGGCGAGCGTGGTCCTCACCGAGGAGACCGTGATCTCTCCGCACTTCTGGAGGCTCTTCCGGGCTCAGCGCTGCAGCTCGATGCCCGGCGTGCCCTACACCTACGACATGCTCCTGCGCATCGGCTTCGAGAGCCTGGAGGTGCCATCGCTCCGGACGCTGACCCAGGCCGGCGGCCGCCTCGCCCCGGAGCTGGTTCGGCGATTCCACGCCGAGATGGTCCGCCGGGGTGGCCGGTTCCACGTCATGTACGGCCAGACCGAGGCCACGGCGCGCATCGCCTGCCTGCCCTGGGACCGCCTGCCGGAGAAGGTCGGGGCCGTGGGCATCGCGATTCCAGGAGGCCGGCTCTCCGTGGATACCGGCGAGGGCCGGGAGGGCGGGCCGTCGGAGCGGGGCGAGATCGTCTACTCGGGGCCGAACGTGATGATGGGTTACGCCGAGTCGCGGGACGACCTCTCACGCGGCGACGATCTGCAGGGGGTCCTCCGCACCGGCGACCTCGGGTTCCTCGACGAGGAAGGATTCCTGCACATCACCGGGCGAAGCAAGCGCATCGGGAAGGTCATGGGGATGCGGGTGAACCTCGACGAGGTGGAGACCCGCCTGCGCTCCCGGGGACCCACCGCCGTGGTGGCCGGCGACGACGGGCTGATGATCTACTGCGAGTACGGAGACGAGGCCCTCTTCTCCGCGCTGGCGCGGGAGCTGGCCCGCGACCTGCGGGCCACCGAGGGGTCGTTCTCGTTCCGCCGGGTCCGCGCGCTCCCGCTCACTGGCAACGGCAAGCCCGACTACCAGAGCCTTGCCCAGGCGTAACGCCACGTCGATCGAGGAGGGGGCGATGGATTCCAGCCGCGACGGGACCCTGGCCAACCCCGGGATCGAGCCACGCCCGAACGGGGACCCGTCGGCTAAGGCTGGCTGGACGGAACTGGAGAGGCGCCTGGAACGGATCTGGGCGGAGGTCCTGGCGCGAGGTCCTCTCGATCGCCTGGACGACTTCTTCTCGCTGAACGGCTCGTCGATCACCGTCATCCAGATGCTCGCCCGCGTCCGCGACGAGACCGGCGTCCACCTGTCCTTCCAGGACGTCTTCCGCGCACCGGTGCTCTGCGAGCTTGCTGAGGTGATCGAGAAGGCCCAGCTGGCAGCCTCCGATCACCGAGCCCCGGTCATCGGCCGGTCCCCTCCCCGGGAGGAGTATCCGCTCTCCCACTCCCAGGCGCGCCTGTGGTTCCTGGAGCAGCTCTACCCCGGCATGCCCGCCTACCGCACCATCACGGGCATCCACTTCCGAGGCGCCCTGCGCCCTCAGGAGCTGCAGACCGCGCTGGGCAAGGTGGTGGCTCGGCACGGCTGCCTGCGCGCCTCGTTCCGCAGCCACGACGGCGTGCCCGTGCAGGTGATCCACCCGCCGCAGTCGGTCCCGCTTCCGATGCAGGACCTGTCCGGCCTTCCTCCGTCGGCCCGCGAGACCGAGGTGAGGCGCCTCGCCAGGGAGGACGTCCGCAGCCCGCTGGATCTGGAGAAGGACCCGATGCTTCGGGCCAGGCTCCTCCGGCTGGACGATGACGAGCACGTCCTGCTCCTCACCATCCACCACATCGTCTTCGACGCCTGGTCCCGCAACGTCCTCGAGAGGGAGCTCGCCGCCTTCTACCGGGAGGCGTGCGGGGACACCGGCCCCGCCGCCCCGCTCGCGGCGCTCCCGCTCGAGTATGTCGACTACGCGGTGTGGCAGCATACCGCGCTCCACGGGGAGCGGCTGGAGGTCGACCGCGCCTACTGGAAGGGGCATCTTGGCCAGGACCCGACCCCGCTCGAGCTGACGCCCGACCACCCTCGGCCGTCGGTCCCGGGCTTCGAGGGGCTGCGTGAGACCCTGGCGATCCCCTCCGACCTCGGCGGCCGGCTGAGGGATCTGGCGGTGCGGGAGGGGGCCACCGTCGCGGCCCTGCTCCTGGCCGCGTTCCAGGCGCTGCTTCACCGCTACACGGAGAGTGATTCGATCGTCATCGGCCTCCTGGTCGCGGGGCGCAACCATGCGGGGACCGAGCCACTCATTGGCCTTTTCGTGAACGAGCTCGCCCTTCGCGTGGACGTGGCGCCCGACCAACCCTTCACCGCCCTGCTCGCGAAGACGCGCGAGGCGATGCACGGCGCGCTGGCGCACCAGGACCTGCCGCTGGACGAGCAGGTCCGCATGGCCCGCCCGGCGCGGCAGATCGGCCAGTCGCCCCTCTTTCACGTCGCGTTCAACTACAGGCCAGAAAGGCAGACCCACGCGGACTTCGGCGAAGGCCTTAGCTGCTCGGAGGTCCTGCTGGACTCTGGCGTTGCGCCCTTCGATCTGACGCTGGACGTGGAGCGGGTCGGCGACACGATGACCTTCCACTTCGACTACAGCCGGGATCTCTTCCAGCCCGCCACCGTGAAGAGGATGGCCGGGCACCTCCGGGTCCTGCTCGAGAGCCTGGTCGCCGAGCCTGTCCGGCCCGTGGCGCGGCTACCCATGACGGCCGAGTCGGAGCGGGCCCACCTCCGCGCCTGGAACGACACCGCCCTGCCGTTCCGCGACGACGCTTGCCTGCAAGCCCTGTTCGAGGAGCAGGTGACGAGGACCCCGGGGGCCATCGCCGTGGTCGGCGACGGAACCTCCCTCACCTATGACGAGCTGAACCGGAGGGCCAACCAGCTGGCGCATCACCTCCGCTCGCTCGGCGTCGGACCGGAGGTCATCGTCGGGCTGGTGGCCGAACGATCCCCGGCGACGCTGGTCGGGCTGCTCGCCATTCTCAAGGCCGGCGGGGCCTACGTCCCCCTCGGAGCGGCCCTACCCCGCGACCGTGTCGCCTTGATCCTCGAGGACGCCCACGTGCCGTTGGTTCTGGCTGCCCGGCATCCCACTTGGGATCTGGACTTCCCAGGAATCGAGTCCGTGCGACTCGACGACCCCACGCGCGCCGCGTGCGTGGCCGACGAGAGCGTGGAGAATCCCGTCTCGGGCGCCACGCCCGGCTCCCTGGCCTACGTCATCTACACCTCGGGCTCCACCGGCCGGCCCAAGGGAGTGCTCATCGAGCACCGCGCGGCCGTGAACATGTACGCCGGGTTCGAGGCGGCCGTCCTGGCACACGCCCCGCGGCGCCCGCTGAAGGTCAGCTTCGATGCCTCGATGTCCTTCGACGCATCGGTCGAACAGATCCTCAACCTGCTCGGCGGTCATACCCTCTTCACGGTGCCGGACGAGGTCCGCCTCGACGCCCGGGCCATGGTCGCCTTCGTGCGCCGGAACTCGCTGGACGTGATCGACTGGGTCCCCACCCAGATGAAGATGCTCCTCGAGGAAGGCCTGCTCGACCCTGCGCACTGGAGGCCGGGAATCGTCGTGGTCGGTGGCGAGGCCGTGGAGGAGGACCTCTGGATGACGATGTCCAGCGCCGGCGTGGAAACTTTCAACACCTACGGACCCACCGAGTGCACCGTCCAGGCCACCGTCTGCCGGATCACCGGACGGCGGGACCGCCCCCACATCGGCGGCCCGATGGCGAACCTCCAGACGCACGTGCTCGACCGTCACCTGCAGCAGGTTCCGGTGGGCGTGCCGGGCGAGCTCTACCTCGGCGGCGAGGGAGTGGCTCGTGGCTACCTGAACCGCCCCGAACTGACCTCCGAGCGATTCATCCCTGATCCCTTCGGCGACCGTCCCGACACACGGCTCTACCGCACCGGCGATCGCGTCCGCTGGGTCGACGGGAACCTCGAGTTCCTTGGGCGAATCGATGACCAGGTGAAGATCCGCGGCATGCGCATCGAACCGGGCGAGATCGAGGCCACGCTCGCCCAGCACCCCGGTGTCCGCGAGGCGGCGGTCGATGCGCGCATGGAGGCCGGTGGCGGGAAGTTCCTGGCTGCCTACGTGGCGCTGAAGTCGGGGGCAGCGGAGCCCTCCTCGACCCGGCAACTGAGCGAGATCCGCGAGTTCCTCAGGTCGCGGCTTCCCGAGCACATGGTGCCGGCGGCCTTCGTCGCGGTCGACGAGCTTCCCCGCAATCCAAGCGGCAAGGTGAACCGGAGGGCGTTACCCGACCCCGACCGCTCGAACCTCGGCGGCGGCCACTACTCTCCGCCCTCGGACGACCTGGAGAGTGAGCTCGTGGCGATCTGGCAGCGACTCCTCAAGCTCGATCGTGTGGGAATCGACGACCGGTTCTTCGATATCGGAGGGCACTCCCTGCTCACCGTCCAGTTGGCACAGACCGTGGAGTCCAAGCTTTGCCGGACCTGCTCGCTCGCCATGGTGTTCGAGACCGGCACCATCCGCACCCTCGCCGCGCGCCTGCGATCCGGCGGCGCGGTGGCGGAGGGGACGGCCGGTGGGGCGGTGGAGGGCGCCACCGTGGTGGCGCTGCGAGCGACCGGGACGGGCCGGCAGTTCTTCTGCATTTGCGGGGTCCACCTGTACCAGCATCTCGCCGATCGTCTGGCGCCGGAATTCCGGACCTACGGCATCTTCCTTCCCTACGAGCAGGAGCTGTTCGCCGCCTCCGGGAGCGGCGCCCGTTCGCTGTCGGTCGAGGACATGGCGGCGGGCTATCTGAAGATGGTGCGCCAGCAGCAACCGAGGGGACCTTACCTCCTGGCCGGCATCTCCTTCGGCGGCATCCTGGCATACCAGATGGCCCAGGAACTCCTGAGCGCTGGCGAGAAAGTCGACGTGATGGTCCTCCTCGACACCATGCTCCCCGGCGCTCGCAGGAGGAACTGGGGCCGCTGGGCGGTCGAAAAGCTCGTCCGAATGGGGAGGGGCGGCGCGAGCGGGCTGCTCCGACGGGCAGGCGATCTCCTGGGTTGGGCGCCCGGGGAGCGTGGCGAAGCCACCGCCTCCGAAGCGAACCTGGTCGATGCGGAAGCGCGCCGCCTCGCGGACATCCGGGAAGCGATCTACGGCGAGGCGATGAACCGCTACCGGGCCAGCCCCTATCCGGGAACGGTGCTGCTCGCTCGCGCCGAGGACAAGAGCTTCTATGCGAGCGACATCGCGGACGAGACCTACGGATGGGGGTCTCTCGTGGCGAACCTGGGGACCTGCGACGTCCCCGGCGACCACATCGGCATCCTCACCGAGCCCCACGTTTCCATCCTGGCCGAGCGGCTCCGGCGCTACCTGCGAGGCGAGGGGGAGTCCGGCGAGGCCTCGCAGCTTCCGCCAGCGGCCCCCTAGCTCCCGCGCTATCGCTGCAAGGCGCCGGCGTCGATGGGTGGGACGCGTGCGAGGCCGGTGTCGGAGGGGTTCCAGGTGATGGAGCCGACGGCGGTGGGCGAGTAACTGGTCTGGCTCGCGGTGCCGATGAGCGGCCCGGGGTTGGCCGGCGCGAAGTTGCCGCCCGCGCTGTCCACCCAGGCACTGCCGGCGCTCACGCCGCACACGTTGCTGCCTCTGCGCGCCGTCGTTCCGCCGATGATGCAGGAGCCGGTCACGGCGTTGTTCTCCACGATGTTGTTCGTGCCGCCGATGCCCATGGTGCCGATGACGCTGTTGTTCTGGACCGTGGTCCCCGACGTACAAGCCAAGTTACCGCCGCAGCTGCCGGTCCCGACCGTGAAGGAGCCGTTGACGAGGATGTTGTCGGAGACGGTGCAGTTGACGCAGCCCCTGATCTCCATGGAGTTGCCGCCGAAGCCAGGGGCGCTGGTGACCCGGTTCCTGCGGAAGACCGCGTTGTCGAACTCGGCCCAGGCCACCATCGAGAACGAGGTCTGGATGCCGTAGCAGTTCACGTTGGTGCTGGGCGAGTAGATGCGGTTGTTCTCCACCAAGACATTGGGGAGGGTCATGTGGAGCACGACCTGGACGCCCCCGCACCAGGAGGCTGTGCGGATGTCGTTGTTCACGAAGCGGATCCCGCCCGCGTACTCCGCGAGGTACACGGAGTGGGTCTGCGGCGTCGCCGTGGTGCCATTGTCCTCGAAGTAGTTGCTGTCGATGAGGATCCCCGGCGCGCCCCCGTAGATGGCGCAAAAGGAGCTCCGGTAGAACTGCGAGTTCCGGATGACGATGCTCGTCCCCGCCGTCTGGCTGATGTTGAAGCCCAGGCGCATGGTGTCGATCTGAACGTTGCAGACGTCGATGTCGTGGGCTCCGCCGTTGAACTGGAACTTCCCGTCGTCCACGCTGGGGACGCCACGAATGTCGATGTTCCAGAACCGGTAGCCACCTCCGGAGGAGACCCCGAACGCGTTGGAGCCGCCGGCGTTGATCCGGGGTCGGGCCGACGAGGCGCTCCCCCAGGATGGGACGTAGTCCCGGAAGTCGCAGTAGGTGCTCTCGTCGGTGGCGCGGCAGTTGCCGTTGTTGACGTAGCCGCCGCCCTCGTTCCACGCGCCGCCGCGGCACAGCGCCACCGTTCCTCCCGCCGCCATCCCGCCGAACCGGGACCGCGCGCTGGAGAAGGTCCGGCGCGGCGCCGAGGGGCTGGTCCCGGCGTTCGTGTCGATGCCCGCCACGCATCCTGCTGCCGCGCCCGTCCCGCAGTCGCAGTAGTAGTGCACCGGCCCTGTCGTCCGCAGCGGCGCTGTGGCGCAGTTCGTCGACGACCCCAGGCCAGGGCCGGGGATGGTTCCCCCCGATGTGGCCGATGCCTCGGTACAGCACTCCATCAGGACCGTGGCGATCAGGAGAGCCCGAAACCCGAACGTTCGGCGGCTCCTCATGTCGTTCTAGCCCCCTCAGTCGGACTTCATGCACTCGGCCCCGCACATGCGACCGCACGCGGCCGACGGCAGCGCCGTGGCGGATTCATCCCCGGCAATCGTCATTATGTATCAGAAGTTGGGCGGGGATGGGGCAATGCTCGCTGCCAGGGGGAGAGCCGCCGGACCGCGGGCAGGCGATCCGTGTGCTAGCTTCGGGGCTTGCTCGTCGGAGGGATGCGCACCTTGAAAGTTCTGGTAACCGGCGCCGGTGGATTCCTGGGGCGGGAGGTGGTGCGCGGTCTGCAGCGGCGAGGACACTCGATTCGCGCCCTGGACCTGCCTGGGGCCGGGACGTCCTTAGCGCCCACAGGCCCGGGCGTGGAGGAGTTCCACGCCGACCTCTGCGTCTCGACCGACCTGACGGCTGCCTGCGAGGGGGTGGAGGCAGTGATCCACCTCGCCGCCCGCCTGTCCGGTGAGGACGCGGCGGTCGTAAGCACCGCGGTCGAAGGCACGCGCCGGCTCCTCGACGCCATGGAGCAGGCGCGGGTACGGTGCCTCGTCCTGGCGAGCTCCCTGTCCGTGTACGACTGGGATGGATCGGAGGGCCTGCTGGACGAGAACTCGTCCCTGGAGCCCCACCCGGAGGCGCGCGACGGGTACACCAGGGCAAAGCTTCTACAGGAGAAGCTTGCCCGAGACAGGTGCCGAAGGAGCGGAATCACCTTGACTGTGCTTCGGCCGGGCGTGCTGTGGGGCCCCGGCCGCGAGTACCCCCCGACGATCGGCCAAGACGTGGGGCCGGTCCACCTGCTGTTCGGCGCGGCACGACAGCTTCCCCTCGTCCACGTGGAGAACTGCGGGGATGCCTTCGCCGCGGCGCTCGAGGACCCCGAGGCTGCCGGGGGAACGTACAACATCATCGACCACCCGGAACTCACGGTATCCCGGTTCGCGAGGGATCACCTTCGTCGTTCCGGGCGCGCGGGAGTGCTGATGCCGGCGCCCTACGGTCCCACCTTGGCGGTCGCGGCCTTCGTCCACCGGTTTTCGCCCGGTCCGCTGAGGAGGAAGCTTCCCAGCTTCATGGCGCCGGCGCGATTCCAGGCTCGGTACAAGGCGGTGACGATCGATGGCGCGAGGTTCCGAACCGCGCTCGGCTGGCGGCCGCCCCTTACCTACGAGCAGTGCCTCGAGCGGACTTACCCTGGCTCGACCGCCAGGTGATCCGAGGCCGCAATCCACCCCAAAAGGGGCAATAACCCATCTTGGCTGGCGTGTCGGATCCCACCCGACATCAAACACGCCTTTTGAATGTACCGAAGTGATTACGACGCCTTGCGTTATATGGGTGTTAAACCTACCATCGGCGTAATAGTCAAATCATTCAAAATTTTCTAAGTAGGCGACACGTGGGCAGATTTACCACTTTATCCCCGCCTATTTAGAGGGATTTTCCCCGGGCTGGTTTTGTGGTTGACTGCGCCGGTTCGTACCGCTTCGCGACGTCACCGCATCAGGTGACAACGACCGCTGGCATGGCGTGGCGCGTAACACAGCCTGCGTCATCTGTCCTCAAGAGGGGTCGATCAAAAGGCTGTACCCAATCGAAAGGCTGCCCCGATGATGATTCGCAGAAACGCTCTCGCCGTCGCCATCCTTCTCGCCGGAGGTCTCGCGGCATGCGGGAACACCAACCCGGTTGACGCGGTGGGCAGCGCCCAAGGCGTCACGCTCGACCTTCAGCCCCTTCAGGCCCAGGTCCAGCCCGGAGGAGCCGTTGCCTTCCTGGGCGCGGTGACCGGGACGGCAGATGTCGCCGTCACCTGGGAGGTCGTGGAAGCCGGCGGCGGTTCCATAGACGCATCCGGGCACTACTCCGCTCCCCAGGCGACCGGTCAGTACCACGTGCGGGCGGTCAGCCATGCGGACCCCACGGTGCTGAGTGTCGCGACCGTCTCCGTCGTGGCGACGCCGGTCGTCGGCGTGAGCGTCTCACCCGCCTCGCCGTCCGTCGCCACCGGAGGGTCGGTGACCTTCGCGGCCTCGGTGACGGGATCCTCGGACACCACGGTGAACTGGACGGTCCAGGAGACCTCCGGCTGCGGCGCGATCTCCTCTTCTGGCGTGTACACCGCCCCCGGCACGGCCGGAACCTGCCACGTCGTTGCCACGAGCCGCGCCGACACCACCAAGCGCGCCACGGCCACCGTGACCGTGACGGCGGTGACTCCGCCTCCGCCTCCGCCTCCGCCCTCCGGGCCGCTTCCGGCATGCGCCACTGCGCCGCTGCGAACGACGGGGCCGGTGTATTACTACTGCGACTGCGGGACGGGCGCGGCAGCGGGATGCGTGGCGGGCAACGATGCGAACGCCGGGACCAGCCCCTCGGCGCCGCGCATGAGCCTTGGGAATGCGGCAGCCAGATTCAACGGAATGAATGCTGGGAGCACCGTCGCGCTGTGCAGAGGAGGGGCGTGGAGTGGCGGCTTCGGCGGCCTCCACAACTCTAGCTGCGGCACCAGCGAGACCACCTATTGCGACTTGCGAGAATACGTCCCGTCCTGGGGCTCCTCCTCGACCGCCCGGCCCCGTCTCAACGGCGCTGGCACCGGATTCATCAACCTCACGACAGGGCAAGGATACCGATTCTGGAACCTCGACATCCGGGGTGCCGGGGACGGGGACAACGGCATCTTCTACGTCAACATCGACGGTTCGGGCGTCCACGATGTCGATGCGTGCAACATCCAGGTGGACGGCGGACGCCTCCACTTCAACATCGTCCGCGGCAACTTGCGAGGCACGAGCAACTTCGTCGTCCGCAATTCCCAGTTCTACCGGGCCAATTTCTCGTCCTTCTACGGCGGGATGGACGGTCTGACGGTTGATCAGAACCACTTCGAGGACAATCACCGATCGGCAAGCACGGCGACCGGGGGTACGGGGCACACGGTCTACTTCGCAGAGGGCGCGGACGGGATCCGATTTACCAACAACTACGTCACTACGTCGCCGTCGCAGTGCTCTGGCGTCCAGGTAGTGTTCCACCAGGCGGTCCCCAACATGTTGGTCGAGAACAACTTCATTTACTCGGCGGCCACCTCTGCGAACGTGAACGTGAATGGAGGGCATGGCGGGAACTGCTACGGCATCCAGTTGTCCGCAGGCGCGGCCGGCGGGTTCTTCCCCAACGCCATCATCCGGCGCAATCGCATCTTCAGGGTTCCCGGCGCTGGCTCGACCGGCAACACCCTGGAGGTCACGATCTGCCCCAACTGCACCATCACCGACAACATCGCCGTCGGTGGCAACTTCTACGTCGGTGGCTCCAGTACGACAAACAACATCGTCCAGAACAATAGCCTCTACCTGACGGGGATGACCGTCCAGGGCACGGGGCACACGGTCCAGAACAACGCAGTGACCGGGGCTTGCTCCCTCAGCGGAACCGACGTCAGCAACAACGTCTGCAACGTGAACGCCTCAGCGGCATGGACGAACCCGACGGTGGATCCGGCGAGCGCGAACTTCACGCCAGTCAATGCCGGGCCGCTTGTCGGCGCGGCGAGCCAGACCAACTACTCGCCCACCGCCGTCGACTCCGTCACCTGGAACCCCTCCGACTCCGGCCTCGCACGCGTCCCACCCATCAGCGCAGGCGCCATGCAGCGGTAGGGTGGAACTCTCCAGGAGCACGGGTGCCCGCGCAGGAGCCGGGCACTCGTGCTCCCCCCTTCCGCGCCCGGGTCAGGTCCCCGGTGAACGCTGGAATGCCAGCCGCGGACGGGGTCGACGCACCGGCCTTGCCGGCTGCGTGCTCGCCGCTCGCGCGCTGAGGACGAACGTGACGAGCGCTCCCGCCATCGCCGGGTACACCGGCGATGGCATGGCATTGAAGAGGTCGTCGACCGCCCAGAGAACCAGCATCACGGCCACGGCGGCCGGGGCCGCCAGCCGGGGGTCCGTCCAGAATCGACCCGGATAGATCCAGAGCAGGGCTAGGAATGGAGCCGCCAGGAGCGCCCCCATGGCGACGAGCCCGATGAATCCCCGGATACCGAGGATGATGATCCAGTACCCGTCGGTGATCGCCGTCTCCCGCTCTCCGTCCTCGTTCTCCAGGAAGAACGACCGACCGTAGCGGCCCCATCCCAGCCAGGGCCTCATCATCGCCTTCTTGATGAGGATGTCCTCGTTGTGGATCCGGAACTCGATCGACTGCGAGCGCCCGACGTCGATGACGTCCCGGCTCATGGCCACGAGCGTCTCCCCGTTCCACCCCGAAACCCTCGCGGCACAGTAGGCAACGGGGACGAGCAGGAGGGTCAGGAGCAGTGCGGAAGTGCGCAACGCGCGCGTGCTCTCGAGCACGGCCACTCCCACGGCCAGGAGGATGATTGCCCCGGTCGACTTGGACAGCACGGTGGTGACGGCGAGCAGAAGGCACGCCCAGCCGAGCGGCAGGCCGGCTATGTGCCTGCGGGCGCCGGTCCTCCACAGCCAGAAGGCGATGAGCGTGCCCGAGGCCATGAACATTCCGGCCGCCAGCCCGTGCTGCATGAACACGCTCGGGCGGAAGCCCCCCCATCGATAGGCCTGTTCGAAGCTGAAGGGCCGGAACCCGTAGACTGTGGTGTGCAACTGCGGGCTCATCCGGACCTCCCACAGGCAGAGCGGCACGTACACCAGGGCTGCGACCACCAGCGCGTTGGCAGCGTCCCTCAGCCCGCCTGGCCGTCCCAGGTAGAGGCGGCCGAGCAGGTAGGGCGCGCCCCAGGTCATCGACGAGTCGAAGGTGGCCGCGGCGGCCTCGTATGCGCCCAGGTCGTTGTAGAGCGACGTGACGAAGGGCCCAAGGCACAGCACCGCGATGGGCAGGTCGAGAAGCTGCGGTCGAAAGCCCCGCCAGCGCTTCCCGTCGAGCAGCAGGCTTCCCAGGATCACCGCGGCACCGACGAAGGTTGCCTTCGAGCCCAGGATGAGGAACTTGTACCGTTCGTCGAAGTGGGGCAGGAACAGCCAGCCGCCGAGCATGGTGAAGAGCACGGCACGCCTCGGCTCCACGAAGGCAAAGCACACCGCCACCAGCAGGAGGAACGCGACCAGCGCGATGGGGACCATGACGTTGGGTTCACCCATGCGTCGCAACCGCTCCCGATCGAAGGCCGCCACTGCGGTTCCGCGAGCCTGGCCCGGCGCTGTCTGGCGCCGTGGAACGCAGCGGGATTCCAGGACCGCAGCTTCCTGCGATCCCGTGCTAACGTAACGGATGATTGCATGCCTGTCGACCTGGCCGTCATCCTGCTGAACTTTCGCACCCGGAAGATGACGGTTGACTGCCTTTCGACGCTGGCCGGCGAGATGGAGCCCGGCATGCGCGTGGTCGTCGTCGACAATGATTCGGGGGACGGCTCGGCCGACGAGATCGAGGTCGCTCTCCACGAGCGCGGATGGTCCGGATGGGCGAGCGTGCTCCGGTCGCCGGGAAACCGGGGCTTCGCGGCCGGGAACAACCTGGGGATCCGCTCCATCGAGGCCGCGGCATACCTGCTCCTCAACAGCGATACCCTGGTGCTGCCCGGCGCGCTGCGGTCCCTGCGCGAGGCGATGAGGCTGCATCCCGAGGCGGGGATCATCGGCTCGGGTCTCCTCACGGGCGGCGGCGACCCCGATCACAGCTGCTTCCGCATCCCGGCGCCGCCGTCCGAGCTCATCCGGGGTGCCAATACCGGCTTCGTTACACGCCTTCTCCGCCGATACGACCCCATCCTCCCGCACACCGACCAGCCCTTCGAGCCGGACTGGGTGGGGTTCGCCTGCGTGCTGGTGCGCGGCGAGGTGGTCCGCACGGTGGGGCTGCTCGACGACGGATTCTTCATGTACTTTGAGGACGTGGACTACTGCCGCCGCGCCGCCGCCAAGGGATGGAAGGTGCTCTACTGGCCGGCGGCCAAGGTCGTCCATCTCCAGGGGGCGAGTTCCAAGGTCACCGGGGACAGCGGCTGGCGGCGTCGCGCCCCGCGCTACTTCTACGAGGCGCGCTCCCGCTACTACGCGAAGTTCTATGGGCGCATCGGCCTCTGGCTGGCCAACCTCCTCTGGAGCCTGGGCCGCCTCGTGGCCCTGCCGCGCGAACTCCTGGGTCGCCCGCCCTCTACTCGGGAGCACGAGGCCACCGACATCTGGACCAACGCCGCAAACCCCATGTCGACGACCCAGGCCACTCCGCTTCCCAGGCCGGTTCCTCGGCAAGAGGGCGGCGAGGATCCGGCACCGTCGCACGACGCCCCGCTGCCGACCGGCTCCACAAACGCCAACCCCGGCGGCATCGGCCTGTTCCAGCTCATTGCCGAGGACTACCGCACACACGACCGGAAGCTCCTCGAGCCCGGGTTCGTGGCCATCGCCGTGCACCGGCTCGGCAACGCCCGCATGTCCGTCCGGTTCAAGCCGCTGCGGGCCCCCCTGACAGTCGCCTACGTTTATCTCTTCACGGTCGTGAACTGGCTTTGGGGCATCGACCTGTCCTACACGGTGAAGCTGGGGCGCCGGGTCCGCATCTGGCACCACGGCGGCATGGTCCTCGGAGCCCGAGCCATCGGGAACGACGTGCACATCCGGCACAACACGACCCTGGGGATCCTCAGCCGCAGCGACCCGAGCGGAAAGCCGATCATCGGGAACCGGGTCGACATCGGCGTGGGTGCTTGTGTCCTGGGCCCGGTCACCATCGGCGACGACAGCATCATCGGCGCGAACTCGCTGGTGATCCGGCACGTGCCGTCCGGATCGGTGGTCATGGGAGTACCTGCTCGACAGGCATCCCTTCGGATGGAAAGCCCCGGATCCCCGGTCGGCCCGGGCGCGGGGACCTAGCGCGGGAGGCCGCCATGCGAGATACGAGAGACCTCCACCTGACCTCGGCGCTGGCCCTGCTGCTCGCGGCCGGCGCTGGCTGCGGCCCCGGTGGACCCGAAAGCGCCCGAGATGGAGGGACGAGCGGCATGACATCCCAGCTGGCTTCAGACATCGCCAAGGCCCGCCAGGGCCGGATCCTCTTCGGGCACCACTCGGTAGGGGTGAACGTCCTCGCCGGGCTGGAGCGCCTCGACGCCGAGGCCGGAGGCGGTCGGTTGCGAACCGCTGCCCTGGAGCAGGCCGCGTCCATCCAGGGACCGGTGCTGGCGCACGGCGGGGTCGGCCGGAACGGCGACCCGAAGAGCAAGGTCGACGCGTTCGCAGCCGCAGTTCGAGCCGGCCCAGGCGTCGAACTCGCTTTCATGAAGTTTTGCTATGTCGACTTCGAGCCCGCCACAGACGTCGCCGCCCTCCTCGCCCACTACCAGCGGACCCTCCAGTCGCTGAAGCGCGAACATCCAGAGATCCGCTTCGCTCATGTCACCGTGCCGCTGACGGTCGAGCCCACGACCCTGAAGTCGCGGCTGCGCCGACTGCTGGGCCGGGAGGTCTGGGAGGACGCGGCCAACGCCAAGCGAAGCGAGTTCAGCCGCCGCCTCCGGGAAGCCTTCCCCTCCGACCCCATCTTCGACCTGGCCCGGGTGGAGTCCACCGGGCCTGACGGCGTGGTCCGGCAGTTCACACATGCTGGAGCAACCCATCCGAGCCTGGACCCGCGCTTCACGGACGACGGCGGGCACCTGAACGAGCCGGGGCAACGCGCCGCCGCCCTGGAGTTGGCGCGCTTCCTGGCCCAGGCGCTCCAGGAACCGGGTCGAGCCCGCTAGGAATGGACGGGGTGTCGTCCATCGACGAGTCGCCGCAGACGACACCGCACGACCTCCGGGCGGTGGGCGTGGTCGCCATCGGTCGCAACGAGGGCGACCGCCTGCGCCGGTTCTTCGATTCGTTGCCGGGCGGCTTGGGACCCGTGGTCTACGTGGACTCCGCTTCCACCGATGGGAGCGTGGAGGAAGCACGGAGGCGCGGCATCGAGGCGGTCGCTCTCGACATGTCCCTCCCCTTCACCGCCGCGCGTGCCCGCAACGCCGGATTTCGAAGGCTTCGCGAGCGCTGGCCCGGGGTCGCGTTCGTCCAGTTCGTCGACGGCGACTGCGCCCTCGCGCCCGGATGGCTGGAGGCGGCCTCGCGGGCACTGGAGACGAACCCGGGCGTGGCAGTGGTGTGCGGTCGGCGCCGGGAACGGAGCCCCGAGGCCTCCGTCTACAACCGCCTGTGCGACATGGAGTGGAACACCCCGGTGGGCGACGCGCTGAGCTGCGGAGGCGACGCGCTGGCGCGCGTGGAGGCGGTGCAGGAGGCTGGAGGCTACGACGACCGCCTCATCGCCGGCGAGGAGCCCGAGATGTGCGCCCGGCTTCGCGCTCGCGGCTGGCGCATCCTTCGTATCGACTGCGAGATGACCCTGCACGACGCCGCCATGACGAGCTTCGGCCAGTGGTGGAAGCGCACCGTCCGAGGGGGCCACGCCTTCGCGGAGGTCAGCTCGATGCACCCGGGCCTGTGGCGGAGGGAGTTCCGCTCCTCCGTGGTCTGGGGACTGGTGCTTCCGGCGCTGGCCATCCTCCCGGCCCCCTTCACCCGGGGAGCCAGCCTCCTCCTCCTCGCCGCCTACCCCGCCCTGGCAGCGCGGATCGCCAGATACCGGCGCAGGCGCGGGGACGCCATGCGCGACGCAGCGCCGTACGCTGGGTTCTGCGTTCTCGGCAAGTTCCCCGAACTGGCGGGGGCCGCACGGTACTGGTGGAGCGCGAGGCTCGGACGCCGGAGCCGCCTCATCGAGTACAAGTAGGATCTCCCGCCGGGAACGTCCCTCCGCGCCCGGTCGCCCCTGTGATAGGCTTCGATGCGAATGAACCGTGACTCTTCCGCGGGCGACGCGGATTCGGACCTTCCCCGCGTCGAACGCTACTCGCAATCAGAAGGCCAAGGCCTGACGCTCCTGGACTGGGGCCGCATCATCCTCCTGGCCGCCAGCCGACGAAAGAAGGTGGCGGTGGCCGCGTTCCTGGTTTGCATGGGACTCGTGGTCGCGGTCTACAACTTCAAGCAGCCGGTATATCGCGCCGAGACCCGGATCCTCACCCAGCGTCAGCAGGCCTTGCCCTCCCTGGTGCGACCTGCAGTACCGGACGACTTGCCCACCCGATCGGCCTGGGAGCTGATTCACCGCCGCGAGAACCTGATGGCGATGCTGAGGCAAACGAACGTCATCGACGAGTCGCGGGCCGCTCAGCGGCCGGGAATACTGGAGTCGATCGGACTTGGCGCGAGCATCTCCGACGACGACCCAGCGAAACTTCTCGTGAAGCGCCTCGATCGCGCACTCACCGTCGAGACCACCGAGGGGACGATCACCATCACCCTGGACTGGCCGGATCCACTGCATGCCTACCAGCTCGTCGAGGCCGCGTTGCAGAATTTCCTGGAGGCTCGCCAGCTTCAGGACGTCACCGCCATCGACGACGCCATCTCCCTGCTGAAGGGACGTCTGGCCCCGCTGCGCGCCCAGCTCGACAACGCCATCGAGGATGTCCAGCGAGAGAACGCCCCCATCTCCGAAGCCTTGCCTCGGGTCATCGCTCCCCGGGCGCAGCCCGCGGACGCGGCGCAGAGCGAGGAGCTCGCCCGGCTGCGGGCGACCATCGAGGCCAAGGAGCGCGCCATTCGCGACACGGAGGAGTTCCGGCGTCGACGCCTCCTCGAGTTGCAGGCCCAGCTGGAGGAGCGACGGGTCATCTACTCCGAGGCGCATCCCAACGTCGTCAGCCTTCGCAGGGAGATCGACAGCCTCGGCCGAGAATCCTCCCAGGTCGCCGCCCTGCGCGAGGAGGAGCAGCGACTCCGGGGCGAGTACGCTGCCCGCTCCGGCGAGGAGGCCCGGTCCCGGACCGCGACGGATCGCCCCGGCAACGGCCGGCGTTCTCGGCCCATCTCGAGCGCACTCGTGGATCAAAGCGAGCGCGTCCGAGACGCCCGCTTCCAGTACCAGCAGATGGTCGAGCGCGTGAACGCCGCCCAGATCGATCTCGACCACGCCCGGGCCGCGTTCAAGTACCGCTACAGCATCGTCTGGCCGGCCGAGGTGCCCAAGAAGCCCATCAGCCCCAATCCCTTCAAGTACCTGGGCGTGGGCGCGCTGGCCTCGCTGGTCCTGGCCCTGCTCGCCGCTGCGGCACCCGACCTCCTCCACGGGCGGGTCCTGGAGCGCTGGCACGTCGAGCGGGGCCTGCGCCTTCCGGTCCTCGCCGAGTTGAGCCGCGACTGAGCCAGCGCAGCTCTCCTGCGTGTATGCTCGCCGCCGATCTCGAAGGTCCTTTGACCGTGGGATTGGCATGCGCACGCTCCCGAGATGAGATGATGCCTTCATCCGCTACTCGAGCCGTGTGTGCGCCCCTGCGCGGAGGAAGGTATCCAACCTACCCATGTGCGGAATCGCAGGCATCATCGGTCGCATCGGCGAGCCCAATCTGAAGGCGCTCGCGCGGATGAGCGCTGCCATGGTGCATCGCGGTCCGGACGGCGACGGGACGTGGCAGTCGGCTCCGGACGCCCGTGGGTGGGGTGCCATGCTTGCGCACCGGCGCCTCTCGATCCTGGACCTCTCTCCCGCGGGGGCCCAGCCCATGGTGGATGCTGCCACCGGAGACGCCCTCGTCCTCAACGGAGAAGTCTACAACTACGTCGAGCTGCGGCGGCGCATGGCGGGGTCGGGACCACCGTTCCGGTCGACCGGCGATACCGAGGTCGTCCTGCGGGCCCTGGCGGCGCGTGGACCGGAAGCGCTTCCGTCGCTCCGGGGCATGTTCGCCCTCGGCTTCTGGAACGCGGCGGAGCGCACGCTCTCGCTGGCGCGCGACCCACTGGGCATCAAGCCCCTGTACGTGACCGTGAATCCCGATCCGCACGGCGAGTGGTCCGTGGCATTCGGCTCGGAGGTGAGGGCGTTGCTTGCCTCGGGCCTCCTTGGAGTCGCCCGGCTCCATCCATCCACGCCGGCGTCGGTGGCGTGGAACGGCTTCGTCGTGGGGCCGCGGACTGCGATCGCCGGGGTGGAATCGCTGGCGTCCGGGCGCGTCCGCGTCTTCGACGGCGCGGGAGCGGAGCGCGGATCCCACGACTACTGGTCGATACCCGAGCGCCCGACGGCGGAAGCCAGGGACGGGCCGCCGCTGGAGGCGCTCGTCGAGGAGTGCGTGCGCTTGCATCTCGCCAGCGACGTTCCGCTGGCGGTCTTCCTCTCGGGCGGCGTGGACTCCTCCGCCGTGGCGAATCTCGCCAAGCGGGCTTCCGGGGCTCCGGTCCACACCTTCACCCTGGGGTTCGAGGAGGCCGAGTACAACGAGGGGCACGACGCGCGAAGGATCGCCGCGGCCATCGGCACGCAGCACCAGGAGGTCGTCCTCACCGAGCAGCGGTTCGTCGCGCACCTCGACGCCGCCATCGACAGCCTGGACCAGCCGACCTTCGACGGGCTCAACTCGTACTACATGTCGCAGGCCATCCAGGAGGCCGGCTTCAAGGTGGCACTCGTCGGCACCGGCGGGGACGAGCTCTTCGGAGGGTACACGTCGTTCCATGACCTTCCCATCCTGCTCCGGTGGTCGCGCCGAGCCCGGTGGGTGCCCTCTGCCTGGCGGGAGGCAGCGGCGAGGATCGTGGCGGCGGCGGTGCAGCGGTCCTCGGGCCCTATCCCCCCGCAGACGCGCTGGGCGAAGCTCCCGGAGATGGTCCGGCGCGGCGACGACCTCCTCGCGCTCTACCAGCTTGCCTACGCGCTGTTCCTGCCAGATTTCCAGGCGCGGCTGCTGACGAGCCAGGCCCGCGACGGGCTCGTCGACGGCCTGCCCCCGTCGATCCGCGCCCAGCTCGAGCGCGAGACCCGGTTGCGCTCGCCTCTCTCCGCCATCAGCGTCATGGAGGAGCGCCTGTTCCTCGGTGAGCGGCTCCTGCGAGACAACGACGCGGCGAGCATGGCGTCCTCGATCGAGCAGCGCCTCCCCCTGGTCGACCAGGTGCTGTTCGAGGCCGTCGACCAACTCCCGGACGAGATGCGGTATCATCCGGTCCGGAGGAAGTCGCTGCTCAGGAAGGTCGGTCTTCGCGGGCTCGACCCCGCGCTCTTCGACCGGCCGAAGAGCGGGTTCGTGCTTCCGTTCGACCGGTGGATCCGGCGAGGCCTCGGACGAGCCATGGACGGCACGATGCGCGACGACGAGGCCCTCCGCAGGGCCGGCCTGGACCCGGAGACCGTGGGGCGCCTGTGGCGGGCCTTCGTGGAGGGGGCTCCAGGGATCTACTGGTCGCGGGTCTGGGCCGTGTTCGCCCTCGTTCGATGGAGCCAGCGACATCGGGTCTACCTATGAGCCCACGCCGATACTGCCTCATCACCCCCTGCCGCGACGAGGCGAAGTACGCCCGCCGTACGCTCGACGCCGTCACCCGACAGTCCCAGCTCCCGGCCCGCTGGATCATCGTCGACGACGGGTCGAAGGACGAGACGCCCCGGATCCTGGACGAGTACGCGGCGCGGTTTCCCTACATCCAGGTGCTCCGCCGGCCGGACCGCGGAGACCGCAAGCTCGGCGGGGGGGTCATCGACGCCTTCTACACGGGTTTCGACACCCTGGATCCCACCTCCTTCGACTACTCGTGCAAGCTCGATCTCGATCTCGACCTGCCTCCGCGCTACTTCGAGATCCTCATGGACCGGATGGAGGCCAACCCGCGCATCGGCACCTGCTCGGGCAAGCCCTACTTCTTCCCCCCGGGCGTCCCGGATGGCTCGCCGCGCTTTCCCCTCGAAGACACCGCGGGCCTGGTGTCCGAGAAGATCGGGGACGACAACTCGGTGGGCATGACGAAGTTCTACCGGACCTCCTGCTTCCAGCAGATCGGCGGGTTCGTGCGCGAGGTGATGTGGGACGGAATCGACGGGCACCGCTGCCGCCAGCTTGGCTGGATCGCGGCGTCGTGGGACGATCCGGACCTTCGCTTCGTCCACCTGCGCCCCATGGGAACGAGCCACAAGAACTGGTGGACGGGCCGCACGCGGCACGGGTTCGGACAGTACTTCATGGGAACCGCGCCCACCTGGATGTTCGCCAGCGCCACCTATCGGATGTCACGTCCACCGCTGGTGGTCGGGGGCATCGCCATGCTGTACGGCTACTTCCGGAGCATGATTCGTGGAGTGCCGCGGTACGGGGACGACGAGTTCCGCAGCTTCCTCCGTAGGTATCAGTGGGCGTGTCTCCTGAAAGGTAGGGCTCGCGCTACCGCCGACCTGGACGCCCGCCAGGCGACCCGCTGGAACCCCACGGGACCCGCCGCCCCAGCCGCAGGCGGCCGCCCCACGACGCGGGCCCAGTGACCTACGTCACAGGGGATCTCCGGCTCGTGGCACACGCGTCGCAAAGTCCATGGATCCTGGGATTGGCGTCCGCCGGCGCGTCTGCTACTTCGATTGAATCATGATCAGGGTCGGACTCATCGGCGTGGGAAAGATGGGCATCTCCCACCTCGCCATCCTGGGGGCTCATCCACGGGTGAAGGTCGTCGCGGCCTGCGACAGCGCCACCTACGCCACCTCGGCGCTGCGCCGGCGCACGGGGCTCGACACCTTCAAGGACCACCGGAAGATGATCGACTCGGCGGGCCTGGACTGCGTGTTCGTCGCAACCCCCACCGCCACCCATTTCGAGGCGGCGTCGTACGCCCTGGAGCGCGGACTCCACGTGT
>Ga0315273_10001910_pt1 | contig 24184 bp, 36 predicted proteins | sample YL17G02_0_MG_FD_205753 | JGI IMG/M metagenome (GOLD analysis project Ga0315273, IMG submission 205753) | Sediment microbial communities from Yellowstone Lake, YNP, Wyoming, USA - YL17G02_0 | ecosystem: Environmental > Aquatic > Freshwater > Lake > Sediment | place: USA: Wyoming | collected...
ATATAAATCTTGTGTTTAAAAAATTTTCCTGACCACCCGTAACTATAGGCGTTACTGTTGGAGATTCAGTTGGAGGTCTTTTGATTACTAACAATTGCTCCAATGATATTTGGTCTATATTCGCTATTGGATTAGCGTAATTTCTTTGTGTATTAATAAATCTTGGAGGGTTGTAATCATCTGTAAAAAACAATAAAGGTCCAAGAATATTTATCCCTGTTATAAGATACAGTTCATTGAAATTTAAGGTTGTATTTATACCTCCGCCATCATCAACGCTAATTATATGGTACGTCAATGAGCCTGAAAATACATTTAAAGATAGTATCAAGTCAAGTTTTCCTGTCGCTCCAACAGTAAATGCAGGGTCGTGAACAAACCAATAGAGTAAATCATTAGCATTATCCTCAATAGCTCCAATACATTTTGCAGAACTGCTTAATGGAGTCCCATCAATATAAATCAGCTTGGTTAACGGAGTGTTTCCTTTTGTATTCTCTATAACGCCTACCTCTGATTTTTCTGTAGAACCCATACGAATATTCATAGCGTCAACGTACTCTCCATCAGGAAGGATACGTTGGTCCACCATTTTATTCATTCTACCCGCTAAAAAATTTCTTGATATTTTCGCCATCTTACTTGATTAACTTGTCCATTCCACGTAAATTCATTAACAATCTCCCGGGATGAATGTTGCTGATTCTTATTTTTGCATTTGCCAACAATGCTCTTCGGTCTTTTTTTGCTCTTTGAATTATATACTCTTGAACTCCGAACTTTGCATTTAATATCTCATACTTAATTGCTGCATAAACATATTGTTCAAATAATTTATTTACAGTAATTAAAGAATTGTCTCCTCCTTCCATACCATCGGATATGTACTCAAGAATACACAATTCTCCTGCCATACTCGAATCAAAGTTTATAACTCCTGCTTTTTTATCAATATTGAAAGTAGGATTAAAATTTGCTGTTTCTGTATTCAAACCAAATGCATCGCCAATTCTATAATCAAAATACCACATACCATCATAATTCCAACCATATTGATTGTCAAATTGGTTTCCGCTATTGAGATATATACTTTTTTTAGTTTTTCTAATTCTGTCAAAATCAATATCAGAATACTGAGGTTGAAGAATATTTCCATTTTGGTCAAAAAGGATATTTCCTTGTTGGTCCTGTAAGTATGCATTTGAAGATAATGTTTGAATGTTCTCAGTAAGAGGTCTCAGCAATCCATCTTTGTACATTGATATTCTTACCCAATTTACATAGTCGTGAGGTAATACAAATCTTAAAGAATCAACTACACTTAGCTCTAATACTTTTACTTCCTTAAAAGCATCGTAATTCAGCTCCTGAATAGCACGTTTGGCGTGAAATAATACTTTGTATCGTTCCTCATTATTTATCAATGAGTGATTTCCTGAATACATCAACAAAAAATTGTTAACAATGTCGGTTAGGCTTACATATTGGTATGAACCCCAATTTGCTTCTTGAGGACTTCCACCGTTATTGTCATAATATTGATATTGAGATAAATATGCCATTTGTCGTATTTTTTATTATTATTGCTGCATACTAAATGTAGGCTGTTCGTGTTGTTGTTGAGCCATACCGAATTGAGTAACTTCAGATTCTCTAATAGACATACCACAGTACTCAAGTATTTTTGTAACTAATTTATATTCATCCTCTGTAGGAAGCTCAAAGTCTTGATAATCAGTTTGTGATTGGTCAAAAGAAGGAGAACCATCTACCAATGAAATGTAAGTCCATTTAGGAACTTTAGGAAATCTAAAATAAACAGCCTGAACTTGCCCTTGAGTTGATATTGTACTTGGATATAATTCAAGTACACTTCCTTGATAAACATAAGAAGGATACTCATTAGAAGGCGCTGTAAGATTTGAACTATTTAACATAGTTATTTTTCCCATACTTACCTTATCTGCTTCAGTTAGGCTTGAGGCTTTAAATATAGCAAATCCATTATTAGTCGGTGCGCCTGTTGGAAATATATTTGATGATAATAATATTTGCGTATTACTTGTTACAGAGACAACGGTACTTGTTGCTTTTGTAGTTGTATTTACTACAATATCTCCTGATATTATTCCATAAGTTGTAAAATTACCTGTAGTGCAAACAAGGTTATTTGTAACTTCAGTTCCACTTTGTATTCCACTTGTTAGCATTATTGGATAACAAAGTAATTTTAATAGGTAGTATGATTCATCTCCTGTAGTTACAAGAGATGGAACAAAAAACTTGTTGTCAGTTGATTTTGTAAGTGAGTTTGTAACCAAAAAACTTTCTAAAGTTTCCGCAAGTGGGCTTTCAATATCAGCGTAATCAGTTCCTGAACCACGTTGATTCTCTGCATTTATAGTTTTATTATAACTGCTATAGTATTCCTCGTAGATTTCCATCTGAGCGTTTTTGGCATACAAATTGAAATCTGATGGAGAAATGTATCCATAATTGTTTTTATTTAATATGGATAAAACTGCATTTCTAACCTCGTTTATCATCTTTATTCTTTTTTACAAATATACATAAAAAAAGCACAGAAATAAATCTGTGCTAATTTTTGACCAAGGACACCTCAATCCGTTTTTATTATTGTGGAAGATTGGCTTCCAACATTTTAAGCGAATCAATACCTTCATCACTTGATAAGAAACCTGCTGCCATATCATAAGGGTCTTCCCCAAATGGCACTGATAACATTTTCTTTTTGTTAGTTGGAGTATTAAACCAAATCTCCTTATCTCCATTGCGTAATGCTAATAATTTTTCTTCAAAGAATAATCTAATCTTAGCTTGAAACTGAAGTTCAGGGTCATTCAATGTAGTCAAGAATCCTATTGGGTCATTTTTAGCAAACACTAATATGTCTCGTTTTAATTCTGCTGTCGAGATTGTTGAGGGGTCTTTACCAAACATAACTCTTGTAAGAGTTTCTATTTGCTCAAGAGAAAGTTTTCTTGCTTCAACTAAAGCATCGATTTCAATATCTAAGCTCTCAACCTCATAAGCTGCGTCTTTTTCTTCATCTACCTCAACGAATATTCTTCCGTTTAATGGATGGTAGTGTAAAAATGCTTGAAGCGCAGGATTTGTTCTTGGAACACTTAAAAATCCATCCTCAAACATAATTGGCTCAAGTATTGCGTTTCCATCTTGCTCATCCTCAAATGGAGACTTTTGATTTATTGCATATCTAAGAGCGCGGTTTTCATTCTTTTTTTCATCGTACCACATTAGTGGGAATCTTGGATGATTTCTTGCCGCTAAACTATAAGAAAGCGGATTTCCATTTACTAATTTGTAGACTTTGTCTACTGAAACTACTGTTGCCATTTTTTGTTAATTATTTAATTTAATTTAATTTAATTTTTTAAAATATAAAAAGGAGAGTGCCTTTAAAGACACTCCCCGATTTACTATATACTATCCGAAACGGAATAACACAAAGTTGTTTGCACCTAAAGTACATACACATCTTTCAGACAAGAAGTTAACCTCCATTGCGTCTAAGTCAGATGTTTGAGCACCACCGGCAGAACCTGTAATCCACGTTTTGTATCTACGGTCTTCAGCTTCTGAAGCACGGTATCTAACGTGTAAGAAAGGTCTCTTTGCGTTTTTACCCATAATTTGGTCGTACACTGATGTAGAACCGGCAGGAACCATAAGTCCTGTGATTGTACCCGTAGCAGTAGCTGCAACGTTAGACAAACCACCTCTCATAGTTGGGTCGTTTAGATATTTCCAATCAGATTTGTAGAAATCGTAACCTCTACGGAATCCTGTGAAACCTAAGTTAAGAGCCATATCAACATCATTATCGAATAAACCAAAAGATGCAGATTGAGCAACACCACCTGAAGTGTATCCATTTAATGTTGCCAACATATTGTCGATGTCAAAAGACAATCCACGATTAACAAAAACAACGTTTTCTTCGATAGCACCTTGCTTGTCTAAACGAGAAACAATAGAATCCCACTCATTCAAAGAAGTTGGAGAACCACCTCCCCAAACGTTACCTCTATTGTTTACAACATAGAAGATACCTTCAGACCCCATCATACCTGCTGTTTTAGCGCCCGAACCGGTTGCGGCAGGAACTGCTTCAATCATAGAAGTTTCGATGTAATCTTCAAAACGCAAACGAGTTTCGTGCTCTGATTTTAAATACCACAAGTACCCTGTAGCACCGTTCTCAGTAGTAACTTCAACCCATCCGATTTGAGCCATATCAGAACCATTAACCGCATATTTATCTTTCAAGATAATTGGGTTATTGCTGTAGATGTCATCTTCAGCTTCCAAAGAACCAACCATTCCGTTAGTTCCTTTTTTAAACTCAGAGCCGTAAATAAATACAGTGCATTGAGTAGATACAGCAAATGCTTGTCCTGTTGCTTCGTAGTAAGCTACTGTGAAAGTAGTTGCTGAAGGAACTGCTGTAACAATTGCTTTGTTAAACACACCTGATGCGTTATTTTGAATCATCACAGTTTGACCTACTCTGATTGCAACGTAAGTAACGCCTGAATCAGCCACAGTGAAAGTAGCAGTATTTGCTGCTGCTGCCGCACCTGAAGTACAGTTTGTATACTTAATATGAAGACGACCTTGTTCTGCCCATTTGATTTGGTCAGAATTAGAAGGCATCTCTGCACCTACCATTCTCAAGAATGATGCGATGGTTCTATTACCGTAACGCTCAAATTCTTTTTCGTAAGTATCAGGAAGATACTGATTCAAAAAGTTGAAGTTGGTAATGTAGTTTGTCTGCAACGCTACTTGCTCAGCACTTGGCTGTAATGCAAAAGTAGGGTTTGATAATAATGTACCTGCCATTTTTTTTAATTTTTAAATTTATATTTTTTTCATACTACGGATTTTTAGACTCTTACCGGAATCAGGGTTTACCGCTTTTACCTGCATTCCTTCCATTGATTTTGTGATTTCAGGAGCTCTATTTGCGGACATTTGAATATTTTTAATGTTCTTCATAGTACCTTCAGTCGCATCTGCTTGTCCTTGTTCGTAAAAGAACTTTGCAAATTTCTCAGGATTCATAGCTACAGCTAATGACCTATGATAACCTGCCGCATCCTTAATTAAGCCCTGCTCATCTAAAAACTTATTTATAAAGTTTGCAGGTGTAGCTTGTGCCTTTTTAAGTTCATTAGCATCTCCGGGATTGAAAGCGATTCGCTTGTCATTAACATTGAACTCAAAACCTTTGAACTCTCCGTTAAATACCTCATCAGTCTTTTGGTTAAACCAATTCCTTTTTCTTTCATTCTCTTCCTCATTAGTCTTCGCTTGCTTGGTATATTGCTTGTAGCTTTCATAAATTTCTCTCTCCTCATCAGAAATCAGTGGAGCACTTGACTCAAGTGGCACTTTGTATTGTTCTTTTTGAGCATTAAAAAATTTCTTTGCCTCAGCAACTGCCTTTTTTGTTGCAATCTTAACTCTTTTTATGTGTGATTCATCATCAATGTCTTCGTCATAACGATAATCATCCATTAAAGAGTCAATATCATCAGCATCAAGTCCTTCTTGAGTTGCTGATAAATATTGTTCAAGTAAACTTTCCGAGTCCATTGAGTCAAAATCTTTTTTAAGACTTAAAAAATCCTCAAATCCTCTTCCTGTTTCTTTTTTGTATTTCATATAAGCGGCAACATCTTCAGGTAAAGCCTCAGCTTCTTGCCTTTGAGATGTCAATTCATCTAATGAATTAATCTGCTTATTGTATCTTTTTCCAATATATGAAAGAACTTGCTCTTCATTTAATTCAACCTCTTGCCGTTGCTGTTGCTCTTGCTCTTGCTGTTGCTCCTGCTGTTGCTCTTGCTCTTGCTGTTGCTCCTGCTGTTGCTCTTGCTCTTGCTGCTGCCCCGGTATATTTACATTTTGAAATTGTTGCTCGTGTTTTTCAAGTAACTCTTGTTCTACTTGAGCAGTTCCTTTCTCTTCTGTACCATCTAATAATCTTACTTTAATTTCCATTTGATTTGATTTAATTTTTTACAAAGCTATACAATTTTTTTTAATATTTTAACGAGGCTCAAATTCAGCCAAATCAAAGCCATCTAAACTATCTTCATTTGATTCAAAATTCAATGGAGGAAGATTGTTTTTACGTTGGTCTATTAATTTAGATTGCTCTGTATTTTGTTGACTAATCCGCTTAGCTTTAGCATCTTCACGAGCCTGTTCACGACCGCCTAACGTCTCCATTTCCATACCGTGAAGTTTTTGATTATACATAAACTCTTCTGCCATTAAGTGAGATTTTAGTTCAGCTTCTACTTGAATTTTCCTAATAGTTAATTCAGTTTCCATCTGCATCAACTGACTTTTAGTTTGAACTTCTGTCTGCATTTTTTGCATAGCCATTTGACCTGCCATTTCTTGAGACTTCAATTGCTGTTGAGCCTGCATAGCTTGTTGTTGCATTTTCAGTTGGTCTTCACGCTCTTGCTTCTTAATTCGTTTCATTTTCAATAATTGATTAGCAAGTTTAAGATTTTTAATCTCACGAATATCAATAGCATCTTCAAGATTAATATCTCCTTTTTGTAAAGCCATTTGAACATTAGCTTCAAGTTGTGCTCTCTGCTCTTCATCAGGCGCAACTTCAATAAATATACCAAAGTCGTAAATATAAAGGTCTGCTATATCTCCTAAAATAGACACATTGTACCTGCCAATTTGATTAATAAACTCATCTTTAAAGTCAGAGTATTCTAATATATCTCCAATTCTATAAGTTAATGCCTCTGCCATTGAGCGATATATATATAAACCTCCATCAAGTATATGTCGAGTTGCTGTATTTGAGTTTAAAGCTGCTAACTTCTGTAATCCTACTAAAGAATTAGGGTCAGGAGTAGAACCATCTCGTGCTTCGTTAAGCCCGGTTACAGTTCTAATCATATCCATATAGTGATTATAATTAGTGATAAGCATTTGAGTTTTACCTACACCTGTGTTAGAGCTTAATTGAGTAATAGGAACTTTAGCATTATTAAAATCTCCATCTTGAGTAAAACTTCTACCAATTACCGAACCTGTTTGGAAATAAAGTCTTAGAGCGTCTTCCGGGTTGTAAGCAGCGCCACTTCCTAAATCAACTTCATTAAGTCCATCAGCATCAATAAATACACCATCAGGAACAACTCGATTAATTACTTGTTGTAATTTTAAATGTGTAATTTGAATAAGGTCTGCAAACGGTATCATTCTACGAACTAAAGACTCTATAGCTCCTTTATACATTCTTGGGGCACAAGCTACATAATTTGGCAATGCGTGTTGAGAAGCAGACTTTGGCCGTACCATATTCTCAGACATTTTCCATTGTAAAAGAATATTAGTTCCCATTACCATAATACCTTCATACCATACGTCAATAGTTTTTTCTATTTTCTCAAAATTACCTTCTTCCATCATTTGTGCCGGAGGATTGAAAGTATCATCTTTAGGAATAACTCGTGAACCGCCATTCTCAAGAATTTTTTTCTTAAAAACTATTTTCTTTGTAGTTTTATAATTAAAGTACATCAATGTACAAGTATCTCTTGAAAATACACTATTTTCGTAGAATTGAGCCACATTAAAATAATCATACCAACTTTGACTATATTGAGTAATTTCCTGTAAGTCTTCTTTAGTAAGGCTTTGGTCAATTTTCATTAACTCACTAATTGGAAGAGTTTTAATTTCTCCCCAATAAAAACAATCTTTAAAGTGAGGGTCTTCAGTATAGCTATAAACAACATTTGCAGGGTCAACATAAGATATTTTAACTCCTGTTCCTTGAAGAAATTCGTGTTTAGCAATAGATATACCAAGTACTGTAGCATCGTAATCTAATCTCCAACGAATGTCGTTATAATGATTCTCATCAAATATGGTGTTAATAGCTTCTTCTTCTGCAATCTCAATTGCGGGTTTATAATTAAGTTGCATAAACAAAGAAAGTTCTTCATCTGATTCAGGAAGTTTTTCAGGGTCCATTGTAAATGCATCAAAACCTGTGCTTTCTTTTATTTGATTTAAAACAGGTTTAGCAATCATTTGCCCTTCAATCATATCCTGATACTTACTTCTTTTGGATTGAGACATAGCGTCTTGCGCGTATACCTTTACCTTAAACAATCTATCGGACATCCCATTAACAACAATATCAACAAACTTAGGAATAATAGGAACAGGTGTCCAATCCAAGTTCAAATAAGATAAATCTCCATCAATAGCTAATTCATTCTTATACTTTGAAATCGACTGCTCCCCTCTTGCATATAGCCTTAGCCTATGAAATTCTCTCCATTGACCATAATATCTACAATTATTTCCATCCTTTCTGAACCATTCATATTGAATAGCTTGACCAACTTGTAATCCAAATTGTTGGGATGCTTTTTCCTTATCAGTAGCTAACTGACTTGGAAAGGCTGACGATGTAATATCTATTGTTACGTTTTTCATTTGATTAATTGACTTGTTGAACCATCATTAGAATACCTTGCGAAGTTAATACTTATTTTTGAATCTTTTTTCTCAGGCATATATAAATGCTTTTGGTTAGCCATAATAGCTAACCCCGAACTTATAGACGCATCAAATTTAGTTCTATCGTTTATATCAAACTTTGACCAATCTTCTAATGTTCTTGTAAAAGGCATAGTGCCTATATCTCCTCCATCTCTATAAGCTCCTGAAAAATCTATCCCAACATACTTTTCTATGTAAGATTCAATTGCGGATGCGTGAGATTGTTTTACATCTTCTGATGAGTTGGGTATTCCTCCAAGCTCACGTTCAGTTTTTGATAATTTATTGTATTGTTTATCAGGCCTATTTAAACAATAGTTCCTATAACCTCTATTTTTAAAATGATAAAGTAATCGAGGTTTATTGTTCTCTATCAAAATTGGCATACCATAAAACACACAGGCCATTAAAACTTCCTCAAAAAATATCTCAGCAGTCTGAGGTCTTGCTATGTATTCTAAAAAAAATTCATTTGAAGGAGCATCATCCATATTAAATTTAGTAAGTCCGTGAAGAGAACCGTTAGACCCCCTTCCCCCCACTACTGCGGATATATCGTAAGAGTCGCAACCAAAGGACCCAATGTGTTCATTTCCGGGATATTTCATCCCATTTTTTGTATGTATATTGTTTTGTAAATGTTTTGCAGGAGTCCAACTAGTTAAAAATCTACCTCTTGAGTCAGGAGTAAAAACAACCTTGGTATCTTTAATACCATCTCTCCAATGCAAAGAACCACGAGTAAGATAATGTTCCTTTATCAAACTATCATTGTAGTCAATCTGTTGGTATATTTTTGTAAGATTAAACAAAGACTGCTTACTCTCATCTCTAAATGCGTGAGATTCTGTTCTTGGAAACTGTCTGTAAAACTCATTTAATGCATCAGCGTCATTTTTAAGTGAATCAACTTCATTCTCCCAATAGTCAATAGCACCCATACTAATTATTCCTCCATCAACTCCTGTAATTGGAACTTCAGGAGTCCTAAATACAGGCATACCATATACATCTATAAAGCCTTCCATATTCCATTCCATAGGAATAAACAAGCCATACAGTCCACTTTTTGTTTGACCATTAGCGTTACGAGTTGTAACCACTGAGTCTTCAAACATATCTTTATAATTCTGACCCCCTTTTGACAATGCATTTGAGGTTGACCCCATCATACATTTGCCGATAATCTTAGAGCCTAATCTTAAACAAGTTTTAGTTACTCGCCAATTCTCTTTTATATTTTGAGGTTTAGTCCATTTAGCACTTTCATCGTGAGCTAATAACAGTAATTTTTCCCCATCATAAGAGTTGTCATCTGTGTTTTTCCAATCTATTGATGTATCTAATCCTTCTATGACTTCATTTTCGGTGTCATACATATTTTTCTTTGTAATCTTAGATGCCGGTACACGAAAAGACAATTCAGTTTTTGGCTTATCCATACCATCCATAATAGGTTTGAAGAAAAATGGAAGTCTGCTATTAATCGGAACTACTTTATCAGTAAACATTTTCTTAGCATCAGCTCCCGTTTTTGATAGGATACCGACTCTCGCATCACGCGCAAGAGTTCCTACGTTTACACATTCAGATGAAGACATAAAAGAAAATCCTGAACGTCTAATCTTTAAGTACATCATACCGAAACTTCTTTTGTCAGCCCTACAAGCCTCCCAAAAAATCCAAAATATTCTATTTGCTTCTCTAAAATCAGGATACCCAATATCAATACTTGCCCACTGAAGATACATATAGTGAGAACCTGTTATGTATGTAGAAACCCCATTATTCATAAACCACACCCCATTCTCTCTGCAATCAAATTCATTCTCAATATAATCAACCCATTTGTTTTTAAATTCAGATGGCATTTCATTCCATTGGAATATTGATTGTATTCTTGAAAGTTGCTTAGGTAGTGACTCTCTTTCCCAATGTTGTTCAGATTTTGTAGTACTTCTTTTTATGCAATCCTTTGGAGTTGGAGGAAGTGCAATATAAAGACCTGTTATATTTATAATATCCCCTATCTGTCCTGTTTTAGATATTATAACAACATCGTATTGGTCATTATATCCATACACCCAAGACTTGTTACCATTCTTTTTTGTAATGGCATTTTTGGGTATATAGTCTTTGACTACCGTATATAAGCTATTTAGACCTTCTTTCTGCAAACCCTTGTTTTGTATCAGTTTTAGTTCCTCCTTTTTCAGACATCTCAATGCTTTCTTTTTCAGATTCTATTCTGCTAAGAATCTCAAATGCATCAAATATAGCTAATTTTTTTGTAGCCGCTGCATTTTTTAACTTATCAGCAGCTAAGTCATCTCCTTCCATATCAGGATTTAAGATTGACTCTTCAGCTACTTTTATGAGCTCTAATACTGCTTTATGTCCGGCAGCAATAATTTTTAATTTCGTTTCTTTAGCTGTCATACAATTATCTATAAAACATTACATATACCATTCGCCCCTCTTTCCAACCTGTGTTTGGATATTTACTATGAAAGTAATTAGAAGGATACATAAGTGCACGATTGGGTCTATATCCTACTACAGAATGTAAATCCCAATTATCTAAATTGTTTGCCTCCTCTGAAAGAAATCTATTAGTTTCTTCATCAGAGGTATCTAAAGACATCTCATAACCTACATCTTTATGCCTCCAAAAAGCGGTCCCGTGCAACCCTTCTTTTGTAGATGGAGATATATATAACACAAGTGCTCTTTCGGGTCTAATATCGCCTACTTTTGAGTCTGCGTGGATTCTCCAATCAGTATCGAACTCTTCAGTTGCTACTCTAAAAAATCCTAATAAACATTCCCTTTTGGTTTTATCTATATCGCTTAATTTTTCAATAATAAAATTATCAAATTCTACGCTACTATATTGAACCCAAAACTTTTTATCTCCAACCTCAACTTCTTGAAACTGATTACTTGCTAATCCATTATAAATAGAATTATAAATATCTTCATCCAAGAAATCATCTATAATGTTTATCATAGCTTTATGGTTATTTGATGGTCATACATACGATATAACTTCTCTCCATCAACAGTAAATTCGTATTCACTATCGGGAGAAAAACAAATATAATCGCCTTCTTTTATGCCTTTACTTAAAAGGTACTCATTTGGATAAACCATCTGACCCATTAACGGCTCTTCTTTTATGAATTTTTTTATGTAATAATCTACAGCAGAGATTGGTCTAACAAAGCAATACTTATCATAAGCATTCCAAGTAGAATCTTTTTTATACATAAAGAATTGGTCTGTTTCTATAAAGAATAAATCATCTTTAAAAAAACTTTTGCCGCTTTTTTGACGACCTCTCATATCATTATAATACTTAAAAGCATTGTGATGAACGAGAAGTGTGTCTCCTATTGATATAGGACCGGTATAGCCTACGGGAAGCTCGATAACTTCTGCATATCTGTTAGAGAACTTATGGTCCTCTTCTGAAGTACTGACGATAAAATCAATTCCTCCTATTTTTTTTGTGTTATCGTATCGCTTTCCATTCATAGGCCTTACTATGAAATAGAATGGAGATTTCATTAAAAGTTTATATTAAATTCGATTGAAATTGGTATAGTAGCAGTAAATTCTTTCCAAAGAACAACTTCTTCCTTCACATTAATAATATATATTAATATGCTTCCTGTTTCAGGTTGTCTTCTGATAAGATGAATTGTATTTGAATCTCCAAGAATGGACTGACCAACAATGTAATGCATAGCACCACTTTTGTAGTCAGGTCCAATGGATATTTTACGAATATCCATTAAGATTCTTTTTTGACTAAGTACTCGTATAAAAACGACAATTCATTATAATTCAAGCCACGGGTTAAAATCACAAAATCTTCTTCATCAATTTTGTTTAAATATTCAACTTGATATTCAACATCTGACAACTCAGTTAATGCAGAATTGATTTTTTCTTTTACTTCTTCCGGCTTGTCATTCCAATCGAAAACATCTTTACCATCGACTTCTTTTTTATCTACTTCTAATTTAGATAATAATTCGTCTTGAATTGAAAAATGTTTCTTTACAACACTTTCTATAGATTTACTTAATCTAATTACTGATATTGTAGTGTGAAAACTTTTTAAGTCTTTGTGGTTTTCACATTTACTAAGAACTGAATTTAAACTTAACAGTTCACTAACTTTTAATTTTTGTTTTGACATTTGATTTGATTTAATTTAATTTAATTTAATTTTTATTATACTATGCTTTCCAATTCTGTTTTTTGAGCGGCTGTCAGTCCTCCAACAAACCAATCTTTTCCAAGCATTATTGATATATGCTCTTTATTTCTACTCAAAGTATCTACTTCTTCTTCTGTAATAACTTCTTGTGCTTGTAATTCATTAATTAAACTTACTGAATCATAAGCAGCAGCTATACTTGACTGTACTTGTTCTTGTGTTAACTCTTCCATTTTTTTATATTTGTTTAAATTATATTTACTACTGTTCCATTTCTCCACAAATCTCCTGCCACTAATCCTGTTGCTGACGTAGGAAGGTTAGCCATATTAACAGTTCCTCTAAGAAGTGTTTTTACTATAGCTGTGCTACCCAATACAACAGTGTTACTTCCTGCGCCTACTGCTCCTGTACCTATTATTATGGAGTTAGTATTATTTATACCCAAAGTAGCTGTTCCTTGTCCAATTGCAACGTTTCCACTTCCGGTAGTATTTGCTCCTAATGCATTAAATCCAATTGCAACATTATTTGCTCCCGTTGTGTTTGCAGGCAATGACCCATTACCAATAGCAGTATTGTTGATTCCTGTCGTACTAACTGACATTGAGTTATACCCAACAGCTGTATTGTAACTTGCTGTTGTAGCAGTAAGTAAAGCACTTCTTCCAACTGCTGTATTTTGAAACCCTATAGTATTGGCTCTCAATGCTTCACGACCAAGTGCAGTGTTGTTGTTTGCTGTATTAAAATACAAAGCCTCATAACCAACTGCTGTGTTTTGAGTTCCTGATACATTACTAAATAATGAACTTGTTCCAATTGCAACATTAAAAGAAGCTGTTGTAGATGAAAAAGATGCGTATGCTCCAAGCGATGTATTGCCACTTCCTGATATATTACTTCCTGATGCAAAATCTCCAACCGCGGTATTATCATTTCCTACAGTATTAGATTCTAAAGAATTATTACCAACTGCGGTATTATTATCTCCAAAAGTATTAGATTGTAAAGAACGATTTCCAATAGCTGTGCAATAATCTGCTGCTTCATTAGTAGCCATAGACCTAAAGCCTACTGCTGTATTATTAAAACCGTTTATGTTAAGATTCATAGAATCCTTTCCAACTGCGGTATTTTGTAATCCTACTGTATTAGTTAAAAGTGCATTTTTTCCAATTGCAGTATTATCATCTGCTATGTTATTTTGCAAAGAAAGGTCTCCAATTGCTGTATTATTATTTCCTATTAAATTTGTAATCAATGACCCAAAACCTACCGCTGTATTAGAATTACCTGTCGTGTTTGAAGACAATGAACCATAACCTACCGCTGTATTAGCACTACCCGTTGTGTTCTCTGCTAATGAATTTGAACCTATTGCAACGCTGCCTGAGCCTGTCGTATTATTAGCAAGTGAAGACTGACCAATTGCAGTATTACTACTTCCGGTAGTATTTGTGTTCATTGAAAGTTGACCGATTGCTGTATTAGAACTACCTGTTGTATTATTAGGTAATGAATTTTGACCAATTGCTGTATTTAAAAGTCCTGTTGTATTACTAAATAATGAACTTGTTCCAATTGCAGTATTACCCCCCCCTGTTGTATTGTTAAATAATGAATTTTGACCAATAGCAGTATTAGAACTACCTGTTGTATTTGCATTTAATGCTGTAAGTCCGAAACAAGTATTTGATGTTATATTTCCATTACCTTTTCCTGCACTTATACCATTTATTAATAAATCATTAGTAAACGACAAAGTGAAACTACCCATAGTAACTACTCTGTTTCCACTTAAAGTACCATTTGAGTTGTATATATTAACTGATGCACTTCCGGTTGTAACACTTCCATCTGCCATTAAAAATTGAGCAGAAGTACCTCCTACCTTTACAAATGAATTTGCGGTTATTGTATTAGTTCCTAAATTAACATTTGTTGTAGCACCTGTGTAAGGCACATAAGTTGCTAACGCAGCTGCTGTAATGTAAACGCTACTGTCAATAGTACCGTTTGCTTTTAAAAATTGAGCGGCAGTTCCACCTGACTTTATGAAAGAGTTTGCGGTTATTGTGTTAGTCCCTAAATTTACATTTGTTGTAGCACCTGTGTAAGGCACATAAATTGATAATGCAGCCGCTGTAATATAGATACTGCTATCAACTGAACCATCAGCTTTTAAAAATTGAGAAGAAGTTCCTCCTGACCTTACAAATGAATTGGCTATAATAGGCAAAGTGGTAGTATTGCCTGCTGTTGTTACTGATTGTAATGTATTAGTGACACCAATGGAAAATAAGTCCTTTATTGATTGAAGAGTAAAGTTAACCGTATTATTCTGAGGAGGTCCTCCTGCGGTTGTTCCGATTAATTTATCTGAAAGCTGAGGAGTTGAGTCTATTTCGTATGTGCTTATTTTTGCCATTTTTGTATATTAGTTTAAAGTCAATAAGTATAAAATCTTGTCTGTTAATGCAATCATCTCATCCATTATATTCTGCAATTCAGAAGGATAATTTGCTCTTTCAGTATCAATGATTGAACGTAATTCTTTCAAATGAGAAGTAGCGTCTAAAATTTTTGATTCAGGTATTACTATCTCAACTCTTTTAAATCTACCAAAATAAGCCTCGGTAAATTTATCTGTCAAATCAAGTATTCCATCATAATAAGCATTTAATGCTTTATGCTCTGCAAACGATGTCGTTTGAAGGTGTGCGATGTGCATTGCATCTCTTGAATGGAACAATGTTCCGATAAATTTTCCCGGTGTCATCTTACTGTGCGTTTTTAGTTACTTCTCCTGTTTGAATATTAATTACAGCGTCTGCGCCATATTTTTCAACTAACAATTGTTCGTGTTTAGTGAACTCAACTTTTAATTCGTCAATATGCCTCAAGATACTATGCTTTTGTAATTCAGAATCTCCAAGTGCTATCTTAGCTTGATTGAATTTAGAGTTCATTTCTTGAATTTTAGCAAGTTCTTCTTGCGTTGCTTTTAAATTTTTCATTTTTATTTAATTTGATTTGTTAGATTACAAAGATATAAAAAAAACAATGCTTATTATTTACATTTAGCTTTACCGCTATTATTAGTGTAAATACATCTACCCTTGTCTCCAAGTGGATTTAATCTACTTAATAAACTTGGTCTATCCGTATTAGCACTTTTGGTCTCTTTCATTTTACCACCGCCTTCAACTTCTGTAAATTTTACCTTGCTATCGTTTTTTACTTTTTTAGCATACTCGTCAACGGTTAATCCTCGTCTTTCAGCTCCTTGTTTAAATTTTTCTGTCATTCTATTTGTTACATCTTGACTTATAGAATCTTTATATTGTTTAACTCTTTCCATTCCTCCCTTTTGTTTCAACTCAGCTATTTTTTTTGCTTTTTCAGGCTGAGACATTTGCTGCCAAGTTTTAGGGTCAGGAGTACTTGCTAACGGGGTGTCGGGTCTTTGAATTGCCATAATTTTTAGAATAAAGTTTTGTTAATTTTTTTGTACATATAGAATCCAATTACAATAAGAAGCAACACTAAAAGCCACCACAAATAAATTGAATAATTAGTTTTTTTATCAATTTCCTTTTTAAAGGTTTTTACTGAAGTATCTTTTTTTACATTAACTTCAATTGAGGCTTTTTCAGACACTTTTATTTTTGTAGTATCTACTAATACCTTTTTTGTTTTTTTATACTTCAGTTTTACGTTTTTGTATTTTTTTCCATCTACTTCAATACATTTTGAAGTGTCAATAGGAACTATTTCTAATTCATCAGTATTTGTTGTAATACTAATGTGATTATCTTGAGTCGTTACACTTTCTTTTTTTGTTACAGAAGTACTGTCTGTTTTTATTTGAGAATCTACTTTGTTTATATCTACTTTTCTTGCAGCGCAAGAAGTGATAAGAACAAGTACTACTATATATAATATTAACTTTTTCATTAACAATTCCATTTTCTTAATGCTAATGCCTTTCTTGTTGGTTCTCCGTTTGGTTTTTTCATAGGACCTTCCATTCCTCCCATACGAGCACAAAAAGACTTTCGTCTATTAGCATCTTTACTTCCGGGTTTTAATTTAGAAGGTTTAGTGGTAACAGCCATTTTTAATTTGCTTCCCGGATTAGCAGCTCTATAACTTGCTACTCCTTTAGCATTCAATCCTCCTGTTTCAGATTTACCTTCTTTTCTTGTCCAAGCTGCTGTCTTTGCCATAACTATTCTTTTATTTGAAAATGCATCCAATCGTAATTTTTCTCTCTTCCTAATGACTCGAATCCGTATTTATAGAATATGTCAATCATTGGTTTGTATTCAGGTCGAGCAAATCGAGCAGTTTTCGATGTCTCTTTTAATAAATTTCTTGCCGGGTCTAAGTCAACTGCTATTCCCCAAGAGTGAGTTGACCAAGCAGACCCACCTCTCATTTTTCGATAGTTGAAACATCCACCAAACAAATCAATTCCTAATTCTTTTATTTTGTTAGAACCATAGTGAGCAAGTATATCAGCAAAAACTGCTTTAAATTTATCAGCCACTAATTTATGACACATCATTGTAGTTACATTTGTATCAATATCCCAAGCAAGACGCATAGGATATGGAAGTTGAATTTTTACCAAATAATTAACTCCCGTTTCATTGGGAGTTCCATATTTTTTTGTAATTTGTTGTGTTGTCATTATTGTAAATTGTTTATATTTTGCTTCACTTCTTTTGCTCTTAAAAATGCTTTTTTAAGCAATTGCCAAATGTCAACTTTAAAAGTCTCCTCAACATTTTCTTTTATAGAAACCAACTCTATAAAAATTAACATTATTGCACATATCTTAGTAAACATATAGTCAAACTTAAACCAATGGAATACAAATTCATTTAAAACAAATTTATCTATTAAAAAAAGGAACAAAATACATATCTCATATAATGCCATTTTTGATATTATATTTGACAAGACTCTACTCCTAATGCTTGCCCATCCTTTTAATTTTACACTTTTAAAAATTCCTGTAAAGGTATCAAGAATTATTGCTGCTGCTACCGCAATTAAAAGCCCGTGTATCGGAACAAATAATAATATTAGCGATGAGAATATGTAATTTATATATTTCATTATCTTCCTTGTCCTCTATACGCTTTCACGTAGTTTTTACTTGATTTTAAAGTGCTCGTTTTAGTCTTTGCAGCTACGCCTGACTTCTTTGGTTTTGCTTTATAAGCACTATCTTGTTGTTTTACTTTTGCCATTTTACCAAAGAGCTAATACATTAGTAGCTGTAGTTCCTGTTGCTCTAAGCTGTACAATTTGAATAGGAAGAATTGTTCCAACAGGTACTGATAAAAAAGTTACAATATCTCCACCTATAGTAACAACAGATACATTTCCTGCTCCACCTATATACAAATTACATCCTTCGTTTGCTATTCCTGATTGAGGAGACATTCCATAAACAGAAAAAGTTTTACCTGTAGCAGTGAATATATTTGCATTTAATGTTAATTGAGTTTGACTATCTACATTTAATACAGTTGCAGCAGTTCCATCGGTATCATTATGAACAACATCTCCTGCCCTTACATTATCTGAAACAAATGTAGCTGAACTACTTATTAATTTTAAAGACGTTGAGGTGGTATTTGTTCCTGTGTCAACAAAACTATATGGAACTGCAATATCAGCATTGTCTGATTTATGCGCTATTATCGCTCTTGAAAATTGTGATTTGAATACTGACATTATTTTAGTATTTTATTGATTAATAAATCGGGGTTATTTAATTTTTCTTTTCGTGCCTCACATCCACAAGGTACTCCTGTAATTTCAGAAACTTTTTCAACAACAGTTTTTATTCCTGTTGCTGTCGTTACTTTTTCAATAACATCTCCAAAGCCAAGTCTTTTAGTTCTTATATAGTGCATAACAAAGGTATTACTTTTTTTTATTTTTTTGAACAGGTAGTTTACTTACGTTCCCTTTTAAAAACTTCATCTTACCATCTAATGATTTCTTAGACTCGTATTGTTTTGCTTTCTCAGTTACTTTTTTCATCTTTTAAATTTTAGTCACACGATTACCCATTCCAACTTTTGATTTTTCTGCTTTTTTAGCAGTCAATTTAGATTTGCTTATTTCAGATATGGTTTTTGGTGTTTTTGAAGATACTTTTACTTTTGGCCTACAATACTCATTACTTCCTCCCGCACCACAAGCTTTGCCTGTTTTAGTATCAGTCCATTTTTCTTTATCCCATCTTTTTAGAGATGTTCCTGCTTCTGTTTTTCTAACAACGCCTGAACCCTTCCTACATTTAGCAATAGCTTGTGACGCTCTTGCAGATGGAAAAACATCGTACTGAGCTTTTACTTTTTTATAACACGCATCTTTTGGCATTAGTACTTTCCTTTACGATTACTTGGATTTGGTGTTGTTGAACCTCCCGACCCTGCCCATAAATTTTTACAAGCCCAATATCGGGGAGTTAGTTTGTCATTTGCGGTATCACAACTATGCCTTGCTTTAAAACTTCTTCTTGCAGCAGGACTATAGTTATTACCATATCCTTTTGCTCCAAAATGGAGAAGTTTTTCTTCTCCATTGGAACAAGCTTTTACCATCTTCTTCTTCCCCGGTCTATCCGAAGGAACAGGTCGATTACATTGCATTTTTGACTTATTGGCCATTTTACTCAGGAGTTACTTCAGGAGTTGCTTCAGGAGTTACTTCTTCAGGAGTTACTTTAGAAGCTCCTCTATTAAAATCTCTGCTGCCATTTCCCGGGTCTTCTCTTTCAGGAGGGGGAATATTTAAAATAACCTCCACAGTAGGAGTTGTTTCGATAATAGGAACTATTTCGGAAACTACTTTTTTGTTTAATTTACCTGCCATTTTTTTAAAATTTAATAATTAACAATAAGGGTTTTTACCACCCATACCTTTTCCTGATGCCGATTTTGTAACCTTACGAGTTACGCCATTAGTATCAGCTTTTAATTTAATACCGGAACTTGCTACTGAAGTACTTGGCATCTGCATACGAGATGAACCCGGTAAGTTTGGAGTGTCTTTAGCCATTTTTATTTCTTTTTAATGTTTGCTTTTACACCTGCCGCTTTGGATGGTGCTTTGAATCCATTTTTGTTTGCAGGTTTAGCTGCTGCCATTGGCATTTTTTTTCTTGATGCTTCAGGTAATCCGGGTGTTGCTTTTACTTTTGCCATTTTGTTTTTATTTATTTACGTTGTTTTTATTTTAGTTCTATCTGCGAATGATGCTAATCCATAAAGTCTTGAACCTTCTCCTGCAATAGACTTTCTTCCTTTACTTCTTTCTATTCTTGCCGCATCAAGCTTTGCTTGAGTTTCATTTTTAGATGCCTGCCTTTCAGCGCTTCTTTTATTAATATCATCTATTATTGATTTTAAATTTGTAACAGGTGTAGTTGCATCAGGTGTTTCTGCCAATGGAGTATCAGGCCTTTTAACCGCATCAGCTTTTCTTTCTTCCTTTGTTTTTTTTACAATTCCCATAGTTTCTATTGTTGAGGTGTTTCAGGTGCAGTAGGCACGATTGCTTTGATTTTATCTATAGCACTGTTTGCAGTTTGCTCAAATTTTGTAGCAACTCTTTGCTGAGGCATACCTCCAATTTGTGTTGTAGGTTGTAAGCCTGAACTAACAGGTTGTGGTTCAGGCGTTGCCGCTAATGGAGTATCAGGTCTTTGCATTGTTATTTATTTTTTTTAAAAAGATTTATTATTTTAGGACCTAAATCATTTCTTCTTGTAGCATTATAAAGTCTTTCGTCTCTATTCTCATCAGTAATTGGTGGAGGAGTAGCCGCTAATGGTGTATCAGGTCTAAGAACTTTTTTACCTTGTGATTCACGATTAAGTTTGCTTTCTGACTTCATTATAAACTCATCAGCCTGCGCCTTTCTTTTGTTTAGAGACTCCTTTCTATTCTCAGCCCTATCTTCCATCCTGTTAGCAACTTTTTTTGCTCTTTCAGGATTTGTTTCGGCTATTCTGCCAATTCTTTTATATTGACCGGGTCTTAATTCTTCCATCGTTTTAATTTTTAATTAATAACTTTGTACAAATGTATAAAAAAAAAATTAAATGAAATCAAATCAAGATGATTACCTAAAATATTGGAGAGTCATTCGCCAATTCGCAAAAATTAAATACGAACTAACTCAGGCTGACTTAGATATGCTATTGTTCTTATACTCTGAAAAGTATTTTGGAAAAGATAAGTTTGAAGAGTTTGACAGTCTTTTAGGTTGGGATGTAACTCGTTTCTTCAGACTTCAAAAAGATGGGTGGATTGTAAAGTTTAGAAATAGAGTTGGCAATAGAAAGGCTCTATACCAATTGACAGTCAAATCCACGAGAATGATTCAATCACTTTATAGAAAACTAAGCGGGGAAGAAATCCCCGTTAGTAATTCTAATAATAAAATGTTCTTAAAGAACGTATCATATTCAGACAAAGTCTATCGCGATATGATTATCGAAATGAACAAAGTTATAAAACAACAACGACATCATTCTCGCGAATAATTGTGTATTGCTTATCATCAATCAGCATTGTAAATCCGTGCGCCTTATCGTAGTAGATGTCATCATCTTTTTTGATATGCGGTACATCAGTACCGCTTTCTACTACTAAGCCACGCTTGTAACGCATCTGATTCATATCTTCTCCCGATAGAAACAATCCTGATTCAGTTTTTAACTCTTCATCAATGGTCTTGATGACGATGTATTTACCAATTGGTTTCATAGTTTTTAGTTTTAAGATTGTTCATAGCTACGCGCTAATGTAATTATTGCATCGGTGCTCAAAATTGTCACAGCTACACTCACAGCATTTTGTAATGCACTTCGCGTTACTTTCAATGGGTCAATTACTCCCATCTTAATCAAGTCTCCATACTCTCTTGTCTTCAAGTTGTATCCTTGACCTTCAGCAATACCATCTTTGTAAATATCTTCAGCTTTCAATCCTGCGTTTGCAAGTATCTGTAAGAACGGAGCCATAAGTGCTGCCTTCAAAATCATCATAGCTGCATTATACTCAGGACTTTTATCCTCATCTATAGCCAAAGCCGCTGACTCTTCAAGTAAAGCTTTCCCTGCGCCCGGAAGAATCCCCTCTTCAAGTGCTGAACGTACCGCGCAAACAGCATCATCAACTCTGTCGTACAACTCTTTCTGCTCCAAGTCTGTCTGTCCACCCACAAAAATAACCCCAATTCCACCTGTTAATGAAGCAATTCTCTCCAATAAATGGTCCTTTTCGTGCTTCTTTGTTGCGTTTTTATGCGAATCCCATAGCTGACTTACCCTCTCATCAATAGTTTTTTGGTCTAATTTCAAGTCTGACCTGACAATAACAGTCTTATCTTTACTTACAATTACCTTAGCTGCGTGTCCAAGGTCTTCATAATTAATGATACTCAAGTCATCTCCTGTCTTTTCGCTGAAGTATGTAGCGCCAACACTAATAGCAATGTCTTGCATTAACTCGTGTTGCTTATATCCAAATGCCGGAGGCGCAACTGCGCATACTTTGATAAGTCCTTTTACAACATTAGCTGCCAAACTGTTAATCAAGTTCTGATTGCACGGAGATATAATTAATAACTTCTTACCTTGTTGTACAATTGGTCTAAACACTTCCTCAATCTGAAGAACATTTGTAATCTCCATATCAGCAACCATAACCATAGCATCCTCAAATACGCACTCATCTTTCTTTTGGTCATTGATAAATATTGGACTCAAGTACCCTCTGTCAAATTTCAACCCCATTGTGGTCTCAGCATAGGTCTCATCGTTCTGACTCTTCTCCACCGTAACAATACCTGTCTTGCCGACATCTTTGTATACCTCTGAGATAATCTTCCCAATCTCCCTGTCGTTATTTGCCGATATACTCGCTACATCTGTAAGCATTGTACTTGTAACTCTCTTGCTACGTCTTCGTAACTTGTCCACCACCTTGTCGCTTATCTCCACCATACTTCTCAGAACCTCTGTCCGGTTCAATCCTTCAGTGATATGCTCAAGTCCACTCAATACCAATCCTTCAGTGAGGACAATGGCAGTTGTCGTACCATCTCCTGCCGAAGTAGCAGTCTTCTCAGCGGCTTCCTTCATCATCTTAACCGCAAGGTTCTCCGAAGGGTCCAATAAATCAATTGATTTGGCAACAGTAACTCCATCTTTGGTAACTGTGATACCGTGAGTATGGTTTGGAGATTCAATAAGTACAGGATTACCTCCCGGACCTAATGTACTTTTTACAGCTTTGGACATTTTCCTAACGCCACTTACTAATTTTCCTCTTCCTGCCGCCCCAAACTCTAAGTTTTTTGGGGAATAACCTTGATTTTCTAACATTTGATTTGATTTTTAATTGTTATCTGCAAATATAATACAATAAATTCTAATTAATGCCACTTTCAAAAAATATATGCGTTAGCATTATGAAGATTATTAAGTCTTGGTTGTTGTTTGGATTTTGGCTTGAAGTTGTCATTGTGTCGGAATGTCGATTTTAGGTTTTCCCTACTCTCTCTTAGGAAATACCTTTATATATATTTTTTTTTTGACTATAAAACTTACTCTTTTTTGACATTATCGACATTAAAAGAATAAAGTATTAATAATTAAGAAGTTACAAAAATTAAGTTGTCGCAAAAACAACAGAAAATATAACCGATTATGTCGATTATAAATAAAAAAAGGGAAACTTTACGAATCCCTCTTTTTTTTACATTGGGTTTTTACTAATTGCAACCGCAACTTTCATCTTCCATCATCTCAGACATAGCATTTCCTCTTGCTATAATAGATACTTTTTCAGCCGTTTTCATAGCTTTTTTCATCTGAGCAAGTTGTGCAATGCCGGTTTGGCCATCAGGTCTGTCGTTAATCAACATACCATCTTTTACAGTCAACCCATTATAACCACCTGAGGTCTTTTGTTGGTAGATACTGTTTCTTAAATTTAAAGGCTGTTTCATCTTATGAGTTTTTAAAAGTTCTCACAAAGATAGTAATTTTTATTAGGTGGTAGTAGTGTTTGGGTAGTACCCCCATTTGACGCTGAGCCACCCCAACCGAAAGCGATAAAAAAATCGATGGGGGGGTGTACTTTCTAAAATTTCTTTGTAGTTTTTTTGGCTTTTTTGGTTCCCTTGGTTCCCTTGGTTCCCTTGGTTCCCTTGGTTCCCTTGGTTCCCTTGGTTCCCTTGGTTGGTTCCCGTTGGTTGGTTCCCGTTGGTTGGTTGGTTCCTATTGTGGTTCCTTCGCCTTGGTTCCTTATATGT
>Ga0315273_10001911_pt1 | contig 24181 bp, 15 predicted proteins | sample YL17G02_0_MG_FD_205753 | JGI IMG/M metagenome (GOLD analysis project Ga0315273, IMG submission 205753) | Sediment microbial communities from Yellowstone Lake, YNP, Wyoming, USA - YL17G02_0 | ecosystem: Environmental > Aquatic > Freshwater > Lake > Sediment | place: USA: Wyoming | collected...
TCGGGGTCGGCGCCCAGCTCGTCCCCGGTGAGCAGCCAGCGGGGCGGCACGGTGAGCGCGCACGTTCCCGGGGGGAGGTCGGAGTTGGGGACGAGGCTGCGCCCGGCCGGGCCGCCGGCATGCAGACGGGGGTCGATGGAGAAGCCCTGGGTGAGGAGGGGAGGGTCGTTGGACGCCCGGAATGCGGCAATGCGGGCGGCGGCCGCCCCACACACCCCTCACACACCTCGCCCCGCGCCCAGTCGATGAGCGCCTGCAGCGGTGAGGGCGGCATGACTATGGGCGCGGCGGCGGCATCGAGAGAGAGGGGGAAGAGGAAAAGGAAAATGTGTGTGCACGTCGACCCTCCTCTCTCCCTCCGCCCTCCCCTTCTCCCGACCATCACGCGTCCGCCTCCTTGGCCTCCTGCGCCGGGAACTCGGCCGCCACCGACGCCCAGTCGCGGGCGCCGTCGACGAGGGCTTTGACGACGGGCGTGAGCGACGCGCCCGGCACGCGCACCTGCGCCATCGAGTCGCGCTCGCGCAGCGTGACCGTGCCGTCCTCGATCGTCACGCCGTCGACTGTGACGCCAAAGGGGACGCCAATTTCGTCGGTGCGGGCGTAGCGTTTGCCGATCGTCACCGACGTCGTGTCGAGCAGCGTGGCGAGCCCCGCACCCCGCAACCCCGCCTCGACCTTGCGCGCCGCGGCATCCATCTCGGGCCGCGACAGCAGCGGGAAGATGGTCACCTTGACCGGCGCGACGGCGGGCGCAAACTTGAAGAAGGACCGCGCGGCGTCGCCCGCGCGCGTCGCGTAGCAGTGCTCGAACGCGCAGTAGATGATGCGGCCCAGCCCGAACGAGGGCTCGATGACGGAAGGGACGATGGAGCGGCCCGTGATCTTCTTGGTCTGGCGCTCGACCGAGACGTGGGCCGGCGTCAGCGTGACCGCGGTCCCGCACGCGAGCGTCAAACTCGCCTCGCCGCCCGCCAGCCCCGCCTGCAGCGCTTCCGCGCCGGCGTCATCGAGCCCCGCCAGCGCATCGAGCACGGCCTTGGCCTCTTTCTTAAACGCGATGCCGAGAGCTTTGCGGTCGGGCACCGCCACGAGTGCGTCCACGATCCGCGGCTTGTCAAACGGTTCAAACACGGACAAATCTTGCTTGGACTTGAGCGCGTGCGCCGTGAGGTCGTACGCCGACCGGTCGGCGAGGCCGACGCACTCGACCCACCCGTACGTGCACTGCACCTCCGCGTCCCAGCAGTCTTCCGCATAGTGCGCCATCTCGTGGGTGAGGTGCTGCCGGAAGCGCAGCTTGGTCGGGTCGATGCTGGGGGGAAAGGAGAGGGGAAAGGGGCGTCGGCGCGCTCGCCCCCGCCCCCGCGCCTCCCGTCCCCTCTCCTCGTCTCGTACCCGATCTTGGTGAGGAAGAAGTACGTCCGCCCGATAAAGTAGGCCAACGTCTCGTTGGCGATGACGCCGGCGGCGACGGCGTCGCCGAGCGACCGCGGGAGCGCGACCTTGTCGGCGCCCATTTGCAGCTCGCGCGAAAACAAGAGCGGCGCGGCGCGCGCCACGGACTGAAACTTGGGGTGTGACTTGTCGTCGGGCCGGCAAAAGTGCTCGACTTCCGCCTGCGTAAACTCGCGCACGCGCAGCAGTCCGGCTTTGGGCGAAATCTCGTTGCGGTAGGATTGCCCGATCTGGGCGGCGGCAAACGGCAGCCGCCCGCCGTTGTAGTAGAGGAGGTCCCGGAAGTTGACAAAAATGCCTTGCGCGGTCTCGGGGCGCAGGTAGCCGACCTGGGAGGGGGGGGGGGGGGGGTTTTGGGGGGGGGTGGGGGCCGGGACCGCGACGGCGGCACCCGCCAAACAACCCGCCCACCCCCCACCCCGCCCCCACCTGGTCCCCGCGGGGCCCGATGCTCGTCTTGAACATGAGGTTGAACGCGTACGGCCGGGACAGGGCGTTGCCGGTCTCGGGGGCGAGGACCTTGTAGCGGTCGAGCGCGTCGCCGAGGCCGTCGGCCGTCAACTCTTCCACCGTCGCCAGCAGCTCGCGCGCCTCTTCCCGTTGGTGGGGGGTCAGCGGGGTTTTGGTGTCGGCCAGGGCGGCTTCCAGCGCGGCCTCCAGGAGGTGGTCGGCGCGGTGGCAGTCCCCAGTGACCGCGTCGGCCACCATCAGGTCCGTGAACCGGTCCACGTGCCCCGACGCCTTGAGCACGACCTCCGGCGTGACGGCGGGGCACTCGAGCTCGAGCATGCCCTCTTCGAGCACAAAGTGTTGGCGCCACAACGCCGTCACGTTTTGTTTGACCGCGCACCCGGGCGGGCCGTAATCGTAAAAGCCGGCGACGGCGCCATAGATTTTAAACGAGGGGAGGTAGAAAAGGCGGCGCTCGAGCGCGTTGGCCTGGAGAGGGGGGGAGAAGAGGGGGAGCCGGGTCGGCCGCCGCGCCCGGGTCCGCCCCGCGCCCGCTCACGGCCCCCGCCCCTGTCCTCACCACGGCCGCGCGGAAAGCTTCCTTGGACTCGGCGCCGCCCGCGCCGGACGCGGCCTGGTACGCCTGGAGGGATTAGGAGGGAAGGGTTGGCCGCCGCGCGCTCGCACCACCTCCTGCGCCCACCCCCCCACCCCCTCCCCACACCTTGAGCTTGGCCTCCCGGTCCAGCTTGAGGTCCTGCAGCTTCTGGATCGCGGCGTCGACGTCCGCCTGGAGGCGGGGAGGGGAGAGGGAGGGAGGGGGAGGGGGTTGGAGGTGGCTCCCGGCGCTGCGCCAATCCGCCAGCACGCACAGGAGCGCACGGCCCATTGCTGGAGGGGCGGCAGATGACGCACGGCGCGCACCCTGCTCGCGCCGCGAATGGCGGCCGCGCCGCCCCTCCCGCCCCTCCCGCATTTCCTTCCCCCTTCCGCCCCTACACCTACCTTGCTCGCAGTCCCGTCTTTGAGCCCGCCCTTGAGCGACCGCACGGCGTCGCCCTGCAGCGTGACTGCGGCGTCGACCGAGTCGACCTCCGCCTTGAGGGACGCGGCGGCCGCGGGATCGGCCATGATCGGATGTGTGGAGGGCGGCGCGGGGAGGGCGGGCGGAGACGCGGCGGCAGGCGCGCGTTGTGGCAACAGAGCCGGCCACGGCCACCATCGCAGCCCTGCTGCCGCAGTCCCCCCACCCCCGCGCGCCGCGCTCCCCCGCGCCCCCCCCCCCCATCACGCTCCCGCAAGCCACACCCGCCGACGGACCGGCGAGCGGAGGCCGCCCGCCCGTCCGCCGCCCCCGCATCCGCGCGAGCGCGCTGCTGGCGCGCACGCCGCCCGCCCTCCCCCGCCCCCCGCGGCTCGCCGCCATGGCCACCGCGATCATGCACGACCGGGACGCCACGGAGAGCAGCGGGCCGGAGACGTCGGGTGCGGGGCGGGGCGCATGGCGTGAGCTGGCGCGGGGAGCTAGCCGCCGTGGCGACCGCGGGGTGGTCGACAGGGTCGCGCCGGGGCCGCGCCAGGGCAGGCGCGGGCGTGAACCGACCCCTTGTCCATCCCCAGTCTCCACCTCGCGCGACGACAGCGAGCGCACACCCCCGCCCGGGCGCGACCGCGGCGACGCCGAGTCGGCCGCGCAGCGAGGCGCGGGCCTGAAGCGCCCCCCCGCCCGGGACGACGAGTCGGACGGCTCCGACGGCGTCCCCCTGGCCAAGAGGCTGGCCGCCGCGTCGCGCGGCGCGCCCACGACGCCCGTCCGCCTCGGCGCGGGCGCCGTCCGCGCGGCCGCCTCCAAAGCGCGCCCCCCAGGCGCCCTCGCCGCCCTGCTCGCCCCCATGTCGCGCGTGCGCGGCGGCTCCGGCGGGCGCGTGCCCGGCGCGCCGCGGCCGGGCGGCGCCGAGGCGTCGCGCGCGGCGCTGCGCCGGCTGCGCTCGGAACTGCTGGACGTGGAGGAGGCCGTCCCCTGGTCGGCCGTCACCCCCGGCTGGCGCGGGCGGCGCCCCGCGTGGCGGCGCGCGCTGCGCGCGTCGGACGCCGCGGCGTGCGTGGCGCGCGCGCTCAGAGAGTTTCGCGCGGCCCTCGCCCCCACCGCCCCCCCGCTCCTGACCGCCACCGGCGACGACGACTGGCTCGAATCCGTCGACGCCGTCGCCGCGGGCGCGATGCCGGGCGCGACGCTGCACCCCCTGTGGGGCGAGCTGCGCGACGGGGTGGCGGCCTGGGTCGGCGCCGCGCCCCGCCGCCCCGGCGCCGCGCCCAAAGGGTCGGGGTCCGGGTCCGATGGCGGCCCTGCCTACGCCGCGACCGGCCCCGCGCGCGTCGCGGGGCGCGGCGCGCTCGCGCCGCCGCTCTCGCCGCGCGCCGCGCTCGGCCCCGGCCTCGCGCTGGCCGCCCGCTGGGTCTGCTCCCCACTGCCGTACGATGATGTTCCCCTCTTCGGCGACGGCGGCGCGCTCGACCTGGACTCGCTGCTGCTGCCGACGCCCGGCGGCGGCGCCGCCGCGGCCGACGGCGGCCTGCTGCCCCTCGCTCGCGGGGCCGGGCCGGCTGGGTCGGGCGGCCTGATGAGCGGCGGGCTGCTCGGCGGCGCCCCGGACGGCGCCGAGTGCGCGTCGCCCGGCGCCAGCCTGGCGTGCGCGCACGCGCATGGCAGCCTCCTCGCCCCGATCACGCCCGGGGAGTCGCTCTTTGCCGCGTTTGCGGGCGATGAGACCGACCTCGAGTGAGAAAAGGGAGGGATGGAGGAGCGTTTGCGGCTGCCGACTACCTTAGCACCACCACCACCGCTACCACCAAACGTCTGGCCCCGCGGCCCCCCACCCGCCGCGGGCGCCCCCATCATTCAACCGGGACGCGCGGGTCGCGTCCGCCACGACGCACGCACGACCCCGCGCACCCGCTAACGCGCTTTTGGAGAGAGGGGGTGGGGGAGGGGGAGAGAGGGGGTGCGGGGTGCGCGCCGCGCCGCGCGTGCAACCCGCGTGCGCCGCGCAGCGTGTGCGTCAAGGGCGGGGCGCAGGGGGCGGCGGGACGAGGCTGGCCGTCACACGCGCAACCCCGCCGCCCTCGCTCACACACCCTCTCCCCCACCCCTCGTCTTCCTCAAAAGTACACCGAGCGCACGTCGCTCGCCGCAAACGTGACCGAGCACTGCGGGCATTTGCGCGCGCGCGATTCCACGCGCTCCGCGACGCACTGTTGGCACAGCACGTGGCCGCACCGCGCGATCAGCGTGTTTTTGGGGCGCTCCCCGCACACCGCGCAGTAAGCAAGCTGGCGCAGGGCGGAGAGCTCGGCTTCCGCGTCGGCGCCCGCGCCGCCGCCCGCGGTGCGCAGGCGGTCGAGGCGCGCGCGCGCGGCGCGCGCGTCGGCCTCGGCGCGCGCGCGCTTGGCGCCTTCCGCCTTGGCGGTCGCCGCCGCCGCTTCCGCCGCGCGCCTTGCGTCGCCCGCTTCCGCTTTGGCGGCCTTGGCGGCGGCGTCGGCGTCGCGCGCGACGCCCTCGCGCGCGCGCAGCGTCGCCGCGAGTGACTCGACCTGCGCCTGGCCGGCTGCGGCCCGCGCCTTCGTCGCTTCGGCATCCGTGACTGCCGCGCGCAGCCTGCGGTCCAGGTCGACGGTGCGCTTTTTGAGTTCGGCCGCTTCCGCGGTCGCGGCGTCGGCGCGGCGCGCCGACGCGGCGGCAGCCGCGGCGGCGGCGGCCGCCGCCATGCTCCCCTCGCCCTTGCTCGCCGCCGCGGCCGCCAGCGCGTCATCCCGCTCGGTCAACGCTTGGAGGAGTCTCGTGTTTTGGGCCTGCATCTCTTCGTACGCGGCGCCGGTCGCTTCGAGCTCTGCGAGGTAGGCCTCCAGGTCGTCCGCCAACCCGTGCGCGCGCGCCGCTTCGACGGTCGCTTTCGCGTCGGCCGCCGCGGCCGCCGCGGCGGCCGCGTCGGCGGCGGCGAGGGCGGCGGCTTCCGCGCCGCGCGCGTCTGCGGCGGCCGCGGCGGCGGCCGCCGCGTCTGGGCCGGCCGCCTTTTTGGCCTCCTCCAGCTCGGTCTGCAGCCGAGCTACGGCCTCGGTGAGCTCGCCGGACGCGGGCGTGGCTGACGAACCGTCGCCGCCGGCCAACGCGGCCACAAAGGCCGACAGGTCGGCGACGCGCGCCGCGAGCGACGCCTCGCGCGCCGACGCGGCCGCCGCCCCGGTCGCCGCTTCGGTCAGCCGGTCACGCAGGCGGTCGGCGAGCGCGGTGGCGGCGGCGGCGGACGCGGCAGCGTCGCGGTCGGGGCCGTCGCCGCCGCCGCGCGCCGCGCGCGCGCGCTTGGCCGCCGCGGTCGCGGCCGACGCTTCGGCCTGCAGCGTGGCAACCATGACCTTGAGCTCGGCCACAGTCGAACCCTCGCCCGCGCGCGCGCGCGCGTCGCGCGCGCGCGCGTCGGCCGCGCCGGCCGCGGCGACCGCCTTGGCCGCCGCGCCTTCGGCCTCCGCCGCGCGCCGCTCGGCCAGCTCGCGCAGGCGGTCGGCGTGCGCCGCACGGTCGGCATCCAGGCGGGCGCGGTCCAGGTCGCGGCGCGCGGCGGCGGCGTCGGAGGACGCGGCCTCGGCCTCGGCGCGGGCGCGCACGGCGTCGGCCTCGGCGGAGCGCAGGCGGCGAGCAGTCTCGTCCGCGTCGCCGACGGCACCGCCAGCGGTTGCTGCTTCGGCCACTGCTCGTGCGGCGGCCAAATCAGCGGCGAGCGCGTCCTTCGCCGCCGCCGCGGCGTCGGCGTCGGCGCGCGCGGCCGCGACAGCCTCGCGCGCAGCCGCCGCCTCGGACAGGGCGTCCTCTGCGGCCGCGCGCAGGCGTTTGATCTCGTCGGCGTCAGCGGAGAGGGATGGCGGCGGAGGAGCGGCTGCCGTGGCTGCTGGCGCGGGCGCGGGCGTCGCCGTGGGCGCCGCCACCGCCGCCGCCGCCACGGCCCCTTTGAGCGTCGCCGCCCGGCTCTGCGCCGCCGCCAACGCTTCGTCCTTGTCCGCCAACTCGTTGGCCAGCCGCCGCGCCTCGCCCTCGGCCGCCGCCGCGCGGTCGGCCGCCGACCGGCGCGCCGCGTCGGCCGAGCGCGCCGCGCCGCGCGCCGCGTCGGCCGCCTTGCGCGCGGCGGCGAGTTCGCGCGCGACGGTGGCGTCGTTGGGGGTGGCCGCGGCGTCGATGCGGTCCAGGGCGGCGGCCAGCGCTGCGCGGCTCGCCACCGCGCGGGCGGCAAGCCGGCGCTCGGCAGCGGTCGCCGTGTCGGCGTGCGCGTCGGCGGCCGCGGTCGCCGCAGCATCGTCCGGGCAGCTGGCCAGCAGGCGAGCCAGGAAAGGGTCGGCGGGCAGGGGTCCGTCGCCCCCGACGGGCGGCGTCGCCGCGCGACCTTTCTTGGCCGCCCGCTCGCCATCAACCAGCCCGCCCGCCCGGGACGCCGTCCACGCGACGTCCGCATCCAGCGCGTCCCACGCGGCGTGCACGGCGGCCACGGCGTCGGCCGCGGCGTCGGCACGCGCGTCGGCCGCGTCGGCGCGCGCTTCCAGGGACGCGATGAGCGCGTTCTTGGCTTCCAGTGCGGCGGCCAGCCGCTTGGCCACGCTGGGCGGCTTGGTGGTCATGGTGGAGGAGGGAGGGAGGGGGGCGGTGCGGGGAGATGCGGCGGCCGCGGCAGCAAACGGTCCTGGCGGCGGCCTGCTGGCGACGCCGCTCTTGCCGCGATCACCACGCGCGGCTGGCGCGGGGCCAGGCGGCGGGAGGGCGCCTAGGTGTGGGGGACGACGGCCGACGGCCCACCCCTCTCCACTCCCCATCCCGCTCCCTTGATGCCCGCCTTCCCGGTTGACCACCTCGCCTCCCTGCTCGGCCGCGCCGTCGCCGACGCGCGCGGCGCGGCCGACGCCGCGGGCGCCGCGTTCGGCGGCGCGGTCGCCGACGCGCGGCGGAGACTGGAAGGGCTGGGGGGTGGGCGGGGCGCGACGGCGCCCGTGGCGGTAGGTCGTGGGTGCAGGGGTGGTTGAGGCGGACGGGCGCGTCGGATTGGCGCGGCACGCGGCCGCGGCGGACGGTGCCCGACCCGCCGCGCCTCCTCTTTCGCTCTCAGTCGGTCACCCTCTCCGCCCCGGCCGTCCCGCGCTTCCCGCGCGGCCCCGCAGTGGCCGACACGGCCGACGCCGCGACCGCGCCCGCGGTGGCGCTCGGCGCGCCGCCCGACCTGCTGGCCCGGCTCGCGGGCGTCCCCGTGTACGCCGTCGTCAACAAAAAGGACGAGTTCGTGCTGGTGACGGGCGCCGCGGAGCCGAGAGCTGGCGGCGCGGGCGATTCCGCCACCCCTCCCCCGCCGCACAAAGAGCTCGGCCTCCTTTTCCTCGCTGAAGCCGGCGCCCGCTGCCTCGCGGACAAGGTGCGCAAGGACGCGCCCAAAAAGGTGGCCAAGGATGTCTCCGTGGCGCGCACGACGCTCGACAAGGTGTACGCGCTCGCCGCGTCGACCGCGCGCCCCGCGGGCGCGGAACGCGTCGCCTTTCGCTTCGTCCCGGACCCAGCCTCTGTCGAGCGCGCGTCGGCCGCGACGGGCGGCGCGCCTTTCGCGGGCGTGCCGGTCTTTCAAGCGGCCGGTCTCAGCGTCTCGTCGGGGCGGTCCAAGTTCACGCCCCTGTTCCTCGACGCCGCCGACCTGGACGAGGCCGTGCGGTCGGCCGCCGCGGGGCGGGACGCGGCGGCGGCGGCGGCGGAGGCGGAAGCCGCGGGCGCGGCGCTGCGCGCGGCCGAGGCGGCGGCGAGCGCGGCGCCGGCGGCGGGGAAACAGAGGGCGGCCGCCGACGCCGCGCTCGACGCCGCGCGGACGCGGGCGACGGCGGCCGCGGCCGGCCCGCCCCCGGCCGGTCCCGCGCCCCCGGTCGAGGTCGGCTGCCTCGAGGCGGTGCTCGGCGAGATGGCGGCCTCCCCCGCGCGCGGCCCCTGGACGACGGCCATGCTCGTCCCGCCGGGCGCGCTCGCGGCGCGGGCGGCGGCGGCGGCGAAGAAGGGCGGGAAGAAATGAGGGGGCACGGGGACGGGATAAGGCGCGCGCGCGCAGACCGGTGAAACACACACGCTCGCGCTCCGCCGCCCGGCCCCCCCTCCCCCCCTCAAAACTCAAACTCCCCGTTGGCCGCCGCCACGAGCACGTCCCGCCCCCCCGCGCGCAGCACGCACGCGCGCAGGGTCGCCTTCCACCGGTTTTTGGTGCGCGTCACTTTGTCAAACAGGGCGAGCAGGGTGTCGCCCGCGAACGCGCCGTCGGCGTCGCCGGCGTCGTCGTCGGAGGAGGACGGGACGTCGGCAAAGGATTCGGGGGCGGCGGCGGGCGGCGGCGCCGAGCGCGCGGCCGTCTCGCCGCCCGCCGGGCCGTCGGCCTGCGGGGGCGGCCCGCGCGCGCGCTTGGGCGCGCGGGAGCCGTCGGTCGGCAGGGGCGGCGGCGCGATGGGGAGCGGCACCGGCAGCGGCACGGGCAGCGGTGCGAGCGGCGGCGGCGCGCCGCCGAGCGTGCGCGGCGCGGCCGCCAGCCCGGGCGCGGCCGCCAGCCGGTTGGCGGCGGCCGCAGCCGTCAGCGCGGCCGCGGGGCCGCCGCCGGCGGCGAGCAGGGCGCGCGCGGCGTCGGGGAGGACGGGGGCCGGCGACGGCGCCGACGACAACGCCCCGCCGCGCCCGCCCGCGCCCGCGGCCGGGGCCGGCCCCTCATCCAGGCAGCCGGACGCGGCCAGCTTGGCCTCCCACAGGTCGCGCAGCTCGTCCAGGACGGCCCTGGGGAAGGAGAGGAGGGAGGGTGGGGTGAGGGGCAAAAACGGACGCCCCGCGCCCGCGCCGCCGAGTCTCGCGCGTGATCGCGACTCGGCCTGCCCCTGCGCGAGCGCCCAGCCGCTCGGCGGCGCGCGATGCCGCGCGCCGCGCTGCCGCCACCGAATCCTCCCTCCCCCCCTCTCCCCACGTACTCGTCCACGCCCTCGCCCACAAAGTCGGACCGCACGCGCCCCACCACGTCCTCCACGACGGAGCGGTAGACGTCGGCGGTGGTGTAGGTGGCGGCGGAGGACGCCATCTCGCGGCGAGGGGGAGGGAGAGGCGGGGCGCGCGCGCGCGCCGCGCGGCGAGGGTGGCGGCGCGGCGCGGTGAGAGGAGAGGGGTTGCGCCGGGTGGAGGTGTGTGCGTCGTCCGCCGCACGCTCCCCAAAAATCACTCGGGCCCTCCTCCTGCCATCACTCCCTCCTCCTGCCATCACTCTGCCACCGCCGCCACCCGCTCCAGCTTGGCGCGCACCCGGTCGGCGTACCGGGAGGCAACACCGGCCCTTCCGGCGAGCGCCAGAGCGTCCACGGCGTCGAGGGCAGCGTCCAGCCCCGCGGCGCGCGCGGCCGCCGCGAGGGCCGGGTGCCCCGCCATCGTGCCCAGCGAGAAGAGGGCGACGGCCAAGGGCGAGCCGGGGGCGGGAGGAGGGCCGGTGGCGGCCTCGGCGGCTGCCGCCGCGGCGGCGGCGACGAGCGCCCCGGCCGCCCCCCCCCCCCCCCCCCCCCCCCCCCCACCCCCCCCCCCCCCCCCCCCGGCCGGCGGGGGGGGCGGCCCCCCCCGCGGGCGGTGGGCGCCCTGGGCCCCCCCCGGCCGCCCCCCCCCCCCCCAACGCCGCCACCAACCCCCCCCCGTTCCGCGCCAGGTTGCCCAGCGCGCCCGCCGCGTTGGCCGCCGTCTTGGGGTCGCCATCGGCGAGGAGGGAGACGAGCGGGGGGATGGCGGGGGAGAGGCACGCGTAGAGCAACGGCGAGTGGAACGCGGCGTTGCCGACCGCGAAGCACGCAAACTTGCGGCACGCCGCGTCGCGGTCGCCGCAAAGCGCGGTCAGCGCGGCCGGGAGGCCGGCCGCGGCGGCGTCCGCGTAGAGCGTCGCGGCGTGGCGGCAGAGGTTGCCGGCGAGGGACGCGGCGCGCGCGCGCACGCACGCCGCGGCGTGCCCCGCCAGCGCGGCCAGCGCCGGGCACGGCCTGGCGGCCGCCAGGCGGGCGGCGACGGCGGGCGAGGCGCGGGCGAGGTGGGCGAGGGCGAGCAGGGCCGCGGCGAGCGCAGGCGGCGCGAGTGCGGGGTCGAGCGACGCGGCGACCGCGGCCGCGTCCGCGCCGCCGCCGGCCTCGTACGCGGTTGCCGCGTCAGGCGACGCCAACACGAGCCTGCACACGAGGGCGAGCGCGTCGCCGCGGTCGGGGGGGGGGAGGCGGGGCAGCGCGCGAGCGAGCGGCGCGACCGCGCCGGCGGCGGCCAGGGCGTCGGCCACGGAGCGCGCGGGCGGGGCGGAGGGACCGTCCGCACCAAACGCGGCGTGCAGGGCGGATATGGCAGACGCCGCGGTGGACGCGGCCGCCGCGGCGCCGCCGCCGAGCGCGCGGGGGAGGGCGGCGACAGCGTCCAGGTGGGCGGGGGACAGCAGGGCCGCCAGCGTTCGCGCGGGCGGGCCGCTGCCCATGCCTCCTCCTGGCGCCTCGGGGTGACGCGCCAGCCTGCGCAGCGCGTCGGCCGCCGCACGCGCGCCCTGCGGCGAGAGGTCGGGCCCGGCGCCGCCGAGCAGCGCGGCCGCCAAGGCGGCTCCCGCGTCGAGCGCGGCGGCCGACGGAGACGCGCCGGCCAGGGCGGCGGCGATCAACGCAGCCCCGCCGTCGCCGGGCGCGGCGCGCGACGGCCACCCGTCTGCCGCGGCCAGCGCGCCGGCCGGCGCGGCGAGCGAGGCGGCGGCCGCGCGCAGCGCGTCGGCGTCGAGCATGCTGGCAGACGCGGCCAGCTCGCGGGAGCCGGCGGAGCGGGCGCCGGCGCGCGCGAGCGCGGCGGCGAGGCCGGCAGCGGTGGCGGCGGCGGCGGCGGCGACCGCCTCGTCGCTTGCGCCCACCAGGATGGCGCCCGCGGCCCTCAACGGCCCTCCGGGGTCTTCAATCGGCACGAGCGCGGCGCGCGCGGCGGCGGGCGGCGCGCGCGCCGCGGCGACGCGCGCGGAAATTTCGGCCGCCGCCAGCAGCAGCGCTGGAGCGCGCCCGCCGCCTCCAGACGCTGCCGCGTCGAGCAGAGACGACACCACGCCCGCCGCCGCGGCGGCGGGCGGGCAGGCGGGGCAGGACCGGGTCAGGGCGAGCAAGAACCGCGCCGCAGCGCGCCCGCCCGGCGCCGACGCGCCCGCGCGCGCCGCCAGGCGGGCCAGGGAGGTCGGATAGGCGGCAAACACGGCGCCCGCGGCCGCGGCCGCGGCGGCCTGGGCGCGCAGCAGGGGTTCCAGGTCGCGCGCGGCGGGGCCGGCGGACGACGGCCGCGCCCGCGCGCCGCGACCGCCGCCGCCCAGGGCCGCGCTCGCTGGCCAGGGGCGGTCGTCGGGCGCGGCGGTGGGCGGCAGGAAGGTGGCGGCCGCGAGCGCGCGCAGGGCTTCCAGGCCGGCGGGGGGTGGGGAGGAGGCGGGGGCGCGCCCGCCGGCGGCGAGCCAGGCGGCGGCTGCGCGCGCGAGCGAGGCGGCGCCGCCGCCGCCGCAGACCGGTTCCAGCGCTGCCAGCGCCGCTGCGGTAACAGCCGGCGGGCGCTCGGCGGCTAGCGCGGCGAGCGCGCGGCGGCACCCGTCGGCCAAGCCGCGCGCGGCGGCCGCAGACGCGGCCCGGCAGCCATCACCCGCGACGGCCGCGTACCAGGCCATGCTGCCGGTCACGCCGATGAAGCGGCGGCCGGCGCCCGCGGCGGCGGCGGCGGCGGCGGCCTCGGCGGAGCGTAGCGCGTCGGCTGCCGAGGCCGCGTCGGGCGAGGCAGAGGCGGCGGCCACCGCAGCGGTCGCCATTACCTCCACATTGACGTCGCCGTCGGGCGCGGCGGCCAGCATGGCAGCGGCGGCTCGGAGTGCAAAGGGGAGCGAGGGAGCGTCAGCCCCCAGCGCCGCCAGCAGACCCGCGCGCGCGCCCGCGTCGCGCCACGCTTTCAGGGCACCGTCGGCGGTGGTCGTGGCGTCGGCCAGGTCCTCGACGGAAAAGGCAGCCACGCCCGCTTCGACCGCCGCGGCCGCCGCCGACAGCATGGCGTCCAGGCCGCATCTCTGCTCCCCTCGTCCAGCTTCAGGCGACGGTGACGGGACGGCCGCCACCGCGAGCGGCCTGCGAGGCGGCGCCGGCGTGTCGGCGCCGCGCGCCGCGGGCGTCGGCAGCGGCCGCCGCGCCGCGGGCGCGGGCCGGGCCAGCAGGCCGCCGCCGCCGCCCAGCAGCGGGCGGTCGAGTGGGGCAGGAGGAGGTGCAGCGGGCGCCATGCCACCGGTCCAGCCGCCGGGCGCGGGCCCGACGAGCGCGTCGCCGTCGCGCGTCGCCCGCGGCTCGCCCCGCCAGCCGACGCCCGCACCAAAGGACGGGGTGGGCGGGGCGGTCGCGCCGTCGGCAGCGTCCAGCGCCGCCTCGCCGCCCTCGGCGATGAAGGGGTGGTGGAGCAAATCCGGCCACCCCGCGCGCGACCGCGGGTCTTTGGTGAGCAGCCCCCCCAGGAACGACGCAAACGCGGGCGACGCGTCCGGCGGCAGCATCACGGGGTCGCGCACGATGGTGTGGACGAGGGCGACGATGGACGAGGTGTAAAAGGGGGGGCGCCCGACAAACAGCTCGTACAGGATGACGCCGAGCGACCACAAATCGGCCCCACAATCGTACGGTTGCTCTTGCACGAGCTCGGGCGCCATGTAGAGCGGGGTGCCCTTGATCGAGGTGAGGACCGCAGTGGCGGCGGACAAAGAGCGCGCAAACCCGAAATCGCACAGTTTCACCCTCCCCCCTCCCGACACGAGCACGTTTTGGGGTTTCATGTCGCGGTGGATGATGCGGTGCGAGTGGAGGTAGTGCAGGGCGGCGACGAGCTGGACCGCGATCGCGCGCACGGCGGGCTCGCCCAAGCGGCCGTCGTCCTCCAACACCTCAAACAGCTCGCCGAGCGCGTACTCGGTGACGACGCAGAAATCGGTGCGCGTCTCAAAGGCGTCGAGCATGGCGACGATGTTGGGGTGGCGCAAGCGGCGCAGGATGTCGATCTCGGCCCTCAGACCGCGCACGTCGCGCTCCGATTTGCCGGCTTTGGAGATGAACTTGATGGCGACCAGGGTGCCCGTGAACCGGCGGCGCGCTTTGTAGACCTGTGACGAGAGGAGGAGGAAAAGAGGGGGGTCGTGGGGGCGCGCATGCGCCTCGGGGCGGTTGCGGTGGCGACGAGGCGTCGTCATACCGCTCTCACGACGCGCCAGCGGCGGCGCGGGCGGCCGACACGCGCGCGCCGGTGCGCGCGCGCGCATCTTGGCGCCGCCGCGCCCGCCCTCCGGCCTCACGCGCTCCCCACACCTTGCCGAACGAGCCTTCGCCAATCATGTCGGTCACCACGTAGTTGTCCATGGCGGCGGGGAGGAACGGGGACGCGGGAGGCCGACCCCCGGGGGCGGCGCCGGCGCGGCGCCCCGGGTGGGGGGCGGCGGCGCCGGCGCGAGGGGAGCGGGGCGCGCGGGGCGCGGGGCGCGGGGCTGGGAGGTGTGTGTGTCGAGAGACAGAGGGGCGCGCGACAAGGACGGCGCGGTCGACGGCGCGCCCTCTCGCCGCCTCGGTGGCGGCTTCTCGCTCGTTGCTCAGCCGGGCGGCGGATCGGCCGCCCTGTGCGCGCCACGGGCGCGCCTGCGGCGCCGCCCGGATAAAAGGAGCCCCGCGCTGCGCCCGCCGCCCCACCCCCGCCGCCCCACCCCCCTTCACACCTCCCACCACCCGCCTTCCGCCCCCCCCACTCACCGCCATGTCCGCCGCCCTCGCGTCCCGCGTCGCCCTGCGCGCGCCCGTCCAGGCCAAGGTGGGTGCGGGGGGGAGGGGAGGGGGGTCGAGAGGCTGGGGTCGAGGGCGGTCGCTCGTTTTGGGGGCGCGCAGCCGCCGCCCGCCGCGTCCGCCGCCCCCACTCGGGGCCGCGTGCGAGAGCGATTGGTCTGCGGGGCGGAGCGGGGTCCGCCGGCGCGCGCTTGGCGCGTGGGCGGCACGGGCAGCGGCCAATTTGGTCGGCCCTGCCGCCACGCGCGCCGAGCGCCGCCGGGACCCCCCACCGCCCCCCGGCGCGTCGGCTGCCATTGCAGCTGGGCGTGGCGGGGGCGACGGCGGCCGGCGGCGGCCGCGCCCCCCCCCCCTGGCGCGTCCTCACCCTCCCGCGCCGCGGCGGCCGCCCCCGCCGCCCTCCTCACCCACCTCCCTCCCCACCCCCACTTTCAACCACCAGCGCTCGGTCTCGGCCAAGGCCGCCGCCGAGTTTTACGGCCCCGGTGCGTGAGGAGGGGGAATGGGCGCGCCGGCGCGGGGGGGGGGGCGGAATCGAGCGGCGGTTGGGGGTTGCCGCGCCGGCCGCGGGTGCTGGGCCGCCCGCCCGCGCCACGAGGGGGCGGCCGAGGGAGGGCCGGGCCGCGGGCGCCGCGCGCCTCGACGGATAACACGCGTGCCCTATCGACCCCCTCTCGACCCGCCGCGCGCACCACCACCCCCTCGTTCCCCCCCTTCCTCCCTCTTCTTAGACCGCAACCTGTTCCTGTGAGTGTGGTGGAAGGGGTCGGGGGTCGAGGCGGCCCCGCGCGGCCTCGCCCGCCGCCCGCCGCCACTCTCTTCGACCCCTCACGGTTCCCGCCGCTCACGCCCTCCCACCCTCCTCCCACAGGGGGCCCTTCACCAACCCCCCCTCGTACCTGGACGGCGAGTTCCCCGGCGACTACGGGTGGGACACGGCCGGCCTCTCGGCCGACCCCGAGACGTTCGCGCGCTTCCGCGAGACTGAGGTCATCCACGCGCGCTGGGCCATGCTCGGCGCCCTGGGCTGCATCGTGCCCGAGCTCACCAAGGACTCGGTCTCCTACCAGGAGCCCGTCTGGTTCAAGGCGGGGGGCGTCATCCTCCAGGGAGGCGGCCTCGACTACCTCGGCAACCCCGGCCTCGTCCACGCCCAGTCCATTGTCGCCACGGCTGCCATCCAGGTCGCGCTCATGGGGCAGGCCGAGGCGTTTCGCGCCGCGGGCGAGGCGCCTGGCGTCGAGGGCCTCGACTCGCTCTACCCCGGCGGCCCCTTTGACCCCCTCGGCCTGGCCGACGACCCCGACACCTTTGCCGAGCTCAAGGTCAAGGAAATCAAGAACGGGCGCCTCGCCATGTTCTCGATGTTCGGCTTCTATGTGCAGTCCATCGTGACCGGCAAGGGCCCCCTGGAGAACCTCAACGACCACCTCGCCGACCCCGCCGTCAACAACGGCTTCGCGTCGGCGACCAAGTTCGCCCCCTGAAAGGCGGGGTCGTTGAACAACACCCAGGGACCATTCAAAACGCGGCGGCGGACCGGTGGGGGTGGGGTGGGGGCGCGCGAGCGCTTCCCGCCCTCCCCCCTTTCCGGGGCGCGCCTGCCCCGAGCACGATACCCCGAGAGCAGGATAAAAGCGGGGCGGGCGGTGTGCGGCGCGGCGCGCGCGCCTGGCGTGCGCGCCGCCCGCGCGCCTGTCTGCTCCCGACCCCGCCCGCGGACCGCGCGGCTGCCGGTGGCCAACGCGCGCATGTGTAAGCAGCGCGGCGAGCAGCGGGGTCGAGATGGAAGAGAGAGGAGAGGGAGGCAGAGTTGATTGCAGCGCGCGGGCCGTCGCTCTCGTCTCGCTCTCTACCCGCCCGCGCCGTCACCGCTCGCCGCCGCTCTCCCGCCCGCCCCCACGGCGGATGGCGTGCCGCACCCCGACTCGCTCGCCGCCGCCCGCCGCCCCGCGGACGCGGCGACGTCGATGGCCATCGCGCCGGCGAGGGGGGGGGCGGCCGGTTTGCCGCCCGGGGGCGTGCCCTCGCCGCTGCCGGCGTCCGCGTCGGCGTCGTCCAGCGCCGCCGCGTCGACCGCCGCGTCCGCCGCGGCCGCGTCGGCTGTCGCGCCGTCGGCGGCGGCCGCCACCTCGGTCGAGAGCCAGACCGCGGCCGCCACCCCCCACGCGAGCTGGGCCCACGTCGCGGCGACCACGTACGGCGCGGCCCATAAAGGGGCCGTCCAGTGCAACACGCCGAGCATGACGGCGGTTTCCACGGCCGTCAACAGCGTAAACGCCCAGAAAGGCACCAGCGCCGCGCGCGGCGCGACGCACGCCGGGCTGCGCCGCCCGTGCATGCGCGCCCGCCACCAGAAAACGCCCGCGCGGTCGGTGGCGTCGGAGACGAAGAATGAAGGGGGCCAAGCGAGGCAGGCGGCGAGGAGGCAGGCGTCGGTCGCGCGGGGGAGGGGGACAGAGCACCGGCGCGCGAGCGGCGCGCGGGCGACCATTTTGGCCCACGGGCGAGGGGCGGCAGTGGGCCGATTGGGGGCGGGGCGCAGGTAGAGCAGGAGCACGATGGCCGCGGCGTGCGCGCCGACGACGGCAAAGAGCCACGGCCCGACGACGCCCGCGAACACGGCGAGGAGGCCGACGCGGGCCACCGCTTCCGTGGCCCGGTACACGCCCAGGGCGGCCAGCCGAGCGCCGTGGGCCTTGTCCCCGGCCGCCAGGCGGACGTCGTCCAAGTCGAGCGCGACGTGCGCAAGCGCGGCCGAGAGCGCGGCGCCGCCCGCCGACGCCGCGCGCAGCGCCGCCCGCCCTCCCCCGGGCAAACAGGGCGTGGTGGGCGCCGCGCACCGCACCTGCATGTAGGCGTTGAGGCAGGCGACGCCGAGGGTGAGGAACGCGGTGTCGGCGAGGCGCATGCCGCGAAGGTCCATGGCCACCAGCCGCTGCCGCACCTCCGACGACCGCAGCGCGCGCGCGGCGGCAAACGCGGTGCCCAGCTGGAGGACGGCGGCCGCCGTGCCCAGGCGGCGCACCCACGCGCGGGAAGAGGCGGGCGGGGGGCGTGGCGGCGACCCGCCCCGGCGCGCGGCGCGCGCGCGGGCCGCGCGCTCCGCCACCGCCCCAGGGTAGTGCGTGAGCCAGTAGCCGGTGACGGCGGCGGAGGAGAGGGCGACGAACGCGGAGAGCGAGGCCAGGGGCGCCCACGCGCCGTCGACGGCAAACCGCACGAGCTGCGCGCAGAGACTCCCTTTGCTCGCCACGTCCAGCCCCACCCCCGCCCAGAGCACGGCTTTGTGGGTGGCGGGCAGCTCGGCGCCGAGGGACGCGATGCGGGCCTCGAGGTCGCGCGCGAGCGGGAGCGGCGCTGCGAGCGCGGCGCGCGCGGGGAGGGGGGGGAGGGGGCGGCCGGCCCCACCGACGCCTCCTTCCCCATGCCCGCCACGTCGCAGGGCGTGGTCCGTCGACATGAAAACGGCGGCGACGCCGCGCGGCGGCGGGGCGAAGGGCGCGCGAGCGGGCGGCGAGCGGGGGGGGGGGGAGGGGGACGGCGACGCGGGCGTCGCCGACCGCCGCACGAGGCCGGCTGAATCCGCAGATCGGGACACGGTGGGTGAGACCGCGGCCCAGCCGGCGGCCGCGGTGGGGGCGACGATAGGAGGAGCAGGGGCGTCGCCCCCGGACCCACTGCCTGGCAGCGGGGGCCGCCCGCCGCCCGCGCCCGTAGGTTCGCAGTGCCAGGGCGCCGGCCGCCTCCCGCCTCCCAGCACGCTGGGCGTCGCGGCAAGTGCGGGGCTCGGCAGCGCGCCCCCGCCCACGGCAGGCCACCCCGCCCCTCCAGGCGCGGGCGACGCCAGGCACACGCGGTCGTCGTCGCCGGTGCCGGACGGCGAGAGAGGAGGGGCGACGGTGAGGCGCGAGGACGATGGCGCGCGGGCGCCAATTCCGCGGTCGCCGCGGGGGGGGGCGCCCAGGGGCGACCGCCCGGGCAGCGGTGGTGGCGGTTCCATGAAGGGAGGAGGGGTGCGGCCCTGCCGAGGCGCGGGAGTGAGCGCACCCCGCGCGCGCCGACAGCCCGCCCTCAAACGCGGGGATGAAGCGTGGGGCCGCCAGCGCCGCCAGCGGCGCCAGCCCGCCTGCGCGGCGCGCGCGGTCAGTCGATGGAGGCGGAGGAGGGCCAGGACGGCGCCCGCCCCCCCCGCCGCCCCGATGCCCCCCCTCCCGCCAGCCCTTCCTACTCCCCTACCCTCCCACCGCCCCACGCCGGCATCACCGCCCTGCTGGGCGAGTTTGAGGACGCGGCGGCGGCGGCCGGGATTTCTTGCGTGTCGCAGGAGACGCCGCTCACCGACCCCGACTCCCACCCGCTCCTGGCCGACCTGCAGCGGCGTTTGGACGCGGCGCGGGCGGATGCGGAGGGACGGCGCGAGGCGGGCGCCCGCAAGGCGTCGCTCGAGGCCGCGGGCTCGCGCTTGCTGGCCCGCCTGGCGGCGGCCACGACGGCGGCCGCGCCCGATGGAGGGGGCCTGATGACGCTGGTGGAGCCGCCGACCGGAGGGCGCGCTGGCTCCTCCTGGCACGTGACAGCGCGCGTCGCCGCCGCCCCTGGCGGCGTCGTCGACCTCTCCACCGCCCGCCTGCTCGCCGTCCCTGCCCATGGCTGGGGCGGCGAGGCCGGCCTGCACGCGCGCTGCGAGCCGGCGGCCGTGGCGGGCGGCGTGGCGACAGTCGCGGCGCGGGTCGAGTCGCGTGCCGCCGCGGTCGGCGCGACGCCTCCCGACCCGCCATCGCTCTGGTTCTACATCGCGGCGACAACGGACGATGGCGGGGTGACGATCCTGCCCGTGGGGCGGCTGGACCTGCCCTGGGGCGCAGTGGCCCGTGCCGTCGCCAACGCCTCGCGCGACCACAGCCACCCATCCCCACCGTCCTCGTCTGGCAGCGACAGCGAGCGTGAGGCCGTGTTTGACGTGGCGCCGGGGCCAGGGATGGCGGCGGTGGCGGCCGCGGTCGCCGGCGTCGCCGGCGCGCGGGCCGTTGCTGCCGGTGGCTCGATGACCGTGCGCGTCGCCGCCCTATCCTCGCGTGTGCTGGCGGCGACCGCGGGCGCCGCGGCGGCGGCCCTGACCGCTTCCGGCGCAGTCGCAACCGCCCGACCACGCCCCGCCACCCACCTCCTCGCGCAGGCCGCCACCGCGCTGGCGGCCGACGTGGATGCATCGATCGCCGCGGTCGAGGCCGCCCTGCTGGGCGGCGGCGAGGCGGCCGAAGCGGCGGCGCGCGAGGCGGCGCGTGCGGCCGACGCGGCCGACGCCGCGGTCGGCGCCGCTCTACTCCTCCTGGAGCCGACTGGCGCCTGATTTGTGGTTTGAGAGTTTACAGAGAGGGAGAGACGAATGGAGGGGCAGCGTCGGAAAGCACGCTCCCCACTTTTCTCACCCGAGAGCCAGGCCGCGCAGCGCGGCCTTGGCCGCCAGCGTCGCCCGCGACTGCCGCATGAGGGCGGACGCCGCCCGCAGCCGCGCGGCGGTGTCGTCGGTCGTCAGCATGGCCGCGCGGGCGCGCCAGAGGTCGGCCACGTCCGCGGGCGACGCGTGCGGCGCCTCGGCGCAGACCGCGGCGAACGCGAGCCGGGCGCCCCGCTCCGCCGCGGCCGCCACCCCGGCCGTCGCGCAGGCCGCCGGCGCGGTCAGGGGCGACACCCCGGGCCCCCCAGCCCACCCGAGCGCGGCCTGCAGCGCGGCCGCGCCAGGCGCGCCGGGCGTCGCGGGCAGCTTGAAGCACAGGTTGACGACGTCCCACATGAGGGCCTCGAGTTCCTGAGAGGAAAGGGGAGGAGAGGGTGGGCGGGCCGGGCGACGGGCAACCACCGCACCCTTCTCTCTCTTCTCTTCTAACCTGCCCCAACGCCGCCAGCCCTGCGTCCGCGCCGGCCGGCTCGTCCAGCGCGGGCGCGACGTCCAGCCTCATGTAAGGCGCGCCGCCGATGAGCCCCAGGGGCGCGAGCCGCGCCTCACCGCGAAACGTGACGCGCGCGCCGACGCCCGCGTCCTCCACGGCCACCACCTGGGCCAGGGTCGCCATGCGGAGGACGAAAGGGGGGGAGTCGGGGCCCGTAGCGATGGCCAGAGGCGGCGGCCCTCCACCGCCCGCCGTCCGCCGTGCGCCGTCGGACCGAAACTCCGGCCCCGCCACCACGTGCGCCAGGCACCGGTCCGGGCGGGCCAGAATCTCGTCGAGCGCGGTCAGGAAGCGGGCTTCGTAGAGGTGGCACGTTTTGAGCTGGCCGGGGACCAGGGCATCGTGCGGTTCGAACGGGAGCGCGGGCAGGGTGGCGGGCAGGCGGGGGCGGGAGGGTGGGGTCGTGGAGAGGGCGGGCAACGTGGGCCAGTCGGAGTCGGCTGCGAAGGAAGCGGTGGTCGGCGGGTGCCGGGGGGCGCAGGGCGCGGGCGGCGCCGCCGCCGGCTCCCGCCCCTCACGCCGCCGGCGGTTGAGCGCCCGGCCACCAGGCTGCGGTCGCCGGGCCGCCCGTCCCCGCTCCTGGCCTCACCGGCGTCGCGGCCGCGGCCGTCGGGCGCCGCGCGCGCGCGGGCGGCGGCGCGGCCGCCCGCGGGCCAACGGCCGGCGAGGCGGGTGGAGGGGGGGCGCGCGGTGGGGCGCATGGCGGTGTGCGCAGTCAAACGCCGGCGGTTCGCGGCCGCGCGCCACAGACCGTCCGCCCAGCCGTTCCGGCCGCGGCTTGTCGCGCGGCCCGCCACCCCGTACCGTCGCACCGCATCGTGTCGGCGCGTTAGTGAGCGCCGCGACAGCCGTCGCAGCCGAGGACCGACCGCGGTCCACCGCGCGCCCGGCGTCCGGAGCCGTCCCGGCGCCCGCGACAACCTTCGCCCCCGCGGGAGAGTCGCGTGAGGCTTGCACTCGCGCGGGCCACCGTCGCCCGCGCTCAATAGCGGGACCGCCCCCCCCGGTCCCTCTTGCCCCCCGGCGCCCATCGGTCGCCGCTCCAGCCACAAACAACACCGTTCCACTCGCCCGAACGCGCACTTTACATCCATGATGATATCGAGACTGCTCCTGCTGGTATTTATGGCCGCGGCCGCGTCGACGGTGTCAGGCGACATGGCCAACGACTGGCTCGCCACGCCCGCCCTGGGCACCCTCCTGGAGAGCAAGAAGCCGGCCGCCAAACCGCCGCCCGCGCCGGCGCCGGCGCCGGACGCGGCGGTCAACAGCCTGCCCGCGGGCGTCGTCGCCGTGCTCCCCGTGCCCGCGACCGCCGGGTCCCTGCCCTCCTACATCCCGCCCAGCCCCGGCGCGCCGTACGGCATTGCAGTGCAAGGGGCGGCGACGCAATCGTCGGCGGGCGTCGTGCCGCAAGGAGGGGCGGTGGCGGTGTCGCCGCCGCCCGGCGCCGTCGTCGCGGCCAGCGGGTCGCCCTACGCGGCGGCGATTCCAAACACGGACACGGTGGCGGTCGCAATTCCGGGGACGGGCGTGATTGCGGTCGGGCGGCCGACGGTGGTCGCTCTGTCCGGCCCGACGGCGTCCGCGCCGCCCGCGCCAGCGCGCGCGCCAGCGGCCGCCGCCCCAGCTCCCCGCAAGATCATCGCCCCATCCATGGAGCCCTTTACTGGCGAGGCGACTGGGGGCGTGGACCCCAAGGACGACGACGTGGTGGCGGGCCCCGCGGATCAGGGCAAGTTTGTCGGGTCGATCGGCGGCGGCCCCGGCTTCACCTCCAACGTGATGCCGGACGCGCCGAGGCGCGGGCCGACCGGGTTTGCGACCCCGCGGGATGGACCGGTCGCGGCTGGGGCGCCCGCGCCTGCGCAGGCCGCGCCGGACCCTGTCCTCGCCGCCACGACCACCACCGCCACCGTCATGACCCCCGACTACTATATGTTGGCGTACCCGGTGACGGCGGAAGGGATGGCGGCGTCTGTGGCGGCGGCGGGGGGGGTGGCGGCCCCGGCGGCGGCCGCGCCGGCGACGCTCGCGGCGCCGACGCTGGCCGCGCCTCCTTCTCCACCGCCTCCTCCTCCTGACGCCGCCGCGGTCGCCGCCAACGCGACGACGGCGGACGACCGGTGCACGGCGCTCGTCGCGTCCGTCCAAGCGGGCGGCTTGTGCGGCGATTCTGGCGCGTCGACCGTCGCCCAGAACGCCGCCGCGCTCGCCCGCATGCCGTGCGTCATGCTGACGGGGCTGGTGGCGCGCCGCCCGACGCCGCCCGACGCGTGTTGCGCTCGCCTTCGCGATTACGTTACCTCTGGCTGCGGCTGCAACGCGGCGGCCGCGGGTTTGTTTGCAGGCGCTGGCATGCCTACAACCACTCCAGCCGCCCTCGTGCGCGTCACGCAGGCCGCGTGCGGCGCGGGGTCGGTCTACGACCCCTGCTCCCAGGGGACCGGGTGTTGACCCTGTCGACACGCGGTTCGCGTGCGCCAAGATTTTTTAGGCGTCCAAGGCGGAGGAGCCCTGGTTTGGGAGGAGGGGAGAGAGAGAAAAGGGTTTTTTATCTTTGTTCATTCATACCCGTGCGCGCGCTTCTGCGCCGCCGCCGCCCTGCCTGTATTGTTGCGACTTGCTTTGATCCCTGATTTAAGGCGCTCCAGAGACTCTCTCTCCATCTCGCACCGATTGGGGCTTCGAAGGGCGCGTGTATGGCGCGTCGGCCGGGTGTCCACCCCGAGGCAGAGGCGCCTCCTCGACCGCCTCGCGGCCTGCCGGTGTGCCGGTGTGCCTCTTTTGCTCCCTGACGTCGGCCTCTCCCGACTCTCCTCCCCTCTCCCCGACGCCCGGCCTCCCATCGTTCAATGCTCTGCGCCCTGCTCCCAGGCTCGCCCGACTCTCTCTCCCTCCCCATCTTTGTTCGGGGCGTCAACGGGGCATATGGAGGTTGCACAGGGAGGCTTCGGGCACGGCCGCGGCGGGCGCGGCTGAGATTGATGTACAAAAAACGACACTGAGCCCGCAGAAGGCGCGCGGAATGGATCGCCGGCCTGCCGCGCCACCAGGGCGCGACAAGGGCGGCCATCATCCCGAGTGGAGCGGGGTGGGGAGGAGGGAGGGGGTGCACGCAAGCAGGTGGATGCAAGGGCGCTCGAAGGCGCCGGTCGGCCGATTGTGTTTCTCTCGGGTCACAGCGCGCACGCCGCCGCCGTCAGCCCCGACGCGCGGGTCGCCTTCAGGGTCTCCAGGATGAGCGAGCCCGTGGGCGACGACGAGAGGGGCGAGCCGAGCAGGGGCGCGCCGTCGAGCGACGTCGCGGGCGACCCGGGGAACGGGTTCGCTGGGCGCGACGGCGGGGGGGCCAGGACGGAGGACGGCGAGACGCGGGCCAGGTGGGCCGCGGCGGCGGCGGAGTAGGGCGACACGACGGAGACGCGAGCAGCAGCGGGAGTGGGGGCGGCCGC
>Ga0315273_10001912_pt1 | contig 24181 bp, 23 predicted proteins | sample YL17G02_0_MG_FD_205753 | JGI IMG/M metagenome (GOLD analysis project Ga0315273, IMG submission 205753) | Sediment microbial communities from Yellowstone Lake, YNP, Wyoming, USA - YL17G02_0 | ecosystem: Environmental > Aquatic > Freshwater > Lake > Sediment | place: USA: Wyoming | collected...
CCGCAGCCACATCTCCAACCGCCGACCGTCCAGACGAGCCCGAAACGCGCTCCCCGCTGCGCGGCCTGCGCCGGCGCATCGCCGAGCACATGCGCAAGTCGCTTTCGTCGGCTGCGCAGTTCACGTTCGTCGCCGAGTGCGATTTCACGCCGCTGATCGAGCATCGCGAACGGGTGAAGGCGAACGCCGCGGCGGCGGGCGTGAAGCTCACCTATCTCGCGTACGTGTTCCGCGCCGCGATCGAGCCACTCCAGCGCTTCCCACTCCTCAACAGCTCGCTCGACGACGCCACGCACGAGATCGTGCTCAAGCGCTATTACCATCTCGGGCTTGCGACCAGCACCGACGATGGGCTCACGGTGCCGATTCTCCATCACGCTGACCGGCTCACGCTGTTTGGAATCGCGCGCGAGATCGAACGGCTCGCCGCCGCTGCGCGCACCCACCAACTCACCGTCCAGGAGCTTCATGGCGGCACGTTCACCATCACGAGCACGGGTTCCCACGGTGGCGTGCTCGCGACACCGATCCTCCATCATCCCCAGGTCGCGATCCTCGGCGTGCACGAAGTGAAGAAGAAGCCGGCCGTGGTGGACGACATGATCGTGATCCGCAGTCTCGGCAATCTGTCGCTGTCGCTGGATCACCGCGTCGTCGATGGCGCGGTGGGCGCGGACTTCCTCTACGCGCTGATCGAGCGACTCCAGAACCCCGGCGCATGGCTCGCCAGCGGAGACCTCCAATGAGCGAGCAGACGCTTCAGATCTTGAACCCGGCGGGCACGCTGGTCGGCACGCCGCCCGTGATTCCGCCCGACGATCTGCGCCGGCTCTACCGGCACATGGTGAAGATGCGCGTGCTCGACGCTCGCATGCTGTCGCTGCAACGCCAGGGCCGCATCGGGTTCTATGGCACGGCAACCGGGCAGGAAGCGGCCGTGACCGGTTCGGCGTACGCGCTGCGCGACACCGACTGGGTGTTCCCCGCGCTGCGCGAGATGGGTGTCTCGCTGTGGCGGGGCACCACGATCACCGAAATGGTGTGCCAGCTCATCGGCAACAGCGGCGATGTGCTGATCGGTCGTCAGATGCCGTGCCACTTCAGCGACCGTCGCGTGCGGAGCGTGGCGTGGTCGTCGGTGATCGGGACCCAGCTCGTGCACGCGATGGGTGCAGCGTGGGCCGCGAAGCTGAAGAAGACCGGCGAGGTCATGATGGGGTATCTCGGCGACGGCGCTTCGTCGTCGTCCGATTTCCACGCTGCAGCGAATTTCGCGGGCGTGTACCGACTGCCGGTCGTGTACTTCTGCCAGAACAACCAGTGGGCGATCTCGGTGCCGCTCGCACTCCAGACCGCATCCGAGAGCATCGCGGTGAAGGCGGTCGCCTACGGATTCCCCGGGATTCGCGTCGACGGCAACGACTTGTTCGCCGTGATCGCCGCGACGCGTGAAGCCGTCGAACGCGCCCGACGCGGCGAAGGGCCAACCTTGATCGAAGCGCTGACGTTCCGCATGGGCGGGCACTCGTCGAGCGACGATCCGACCCGCTATCGCGACTCGGAGACGGTCGCCGAATGGGAACGGCGCGACCCGGTCGGGCGCGTGCGCACCTATCTCGAAGCGCAGGGAATCGTGACGCCGGATGCGACGGACGCATGGACGCAGGAGATCCAGGACGAGATCGGAGCGGCGGTTCGCGAGGCCGAGGCACTGCCTCCGCCACCGCTCGAAACGCTGTTCACTGATGTCTACCAGGAGATGCCCACCCACATCGCCGAACAGATGAAGTACGCGATCGCAATGGGCGAGGGCACGAAGTTCGAGGGCGCATTCCCGCTCTAGACCGGATGTGGGACGGGCCCCCGCGTGAGCGGAGGCCCGATCGCCTGGCCGCGATCGCCCATCGGCGAACCTGCGGCCGCCCTCTTCCGAGGGTTTTTCCCGGAACGTGCTACTTGATCTTTGCCGCGGAGTCGGTCTTCAACTTCTTGGCGCGCGCGATCGCCGCTTCGAACGGATCAGCGGACTCCGTTTCGGCCCGTGCTGCGGTTCCGGCGTCGGCCGGCTTCACTTCGGACTTCATCTCGTTCGGTTTCTTGTCCTTCTTCTGCTTCGGTTCCTCGGCCGGCTTCGGCGTGGGCGTCTGAGGCGCGATCTGGGCCGGGACGACCTCGACTTTGACCGGCGTGGGCGCCACGACCAACGGCGCAGGCGTGACAACGACGACCGCCGGTGCGTGCGTGGGCTCAGAGGCGGGGCCAATGTCCGCCTGGCCCATCGCGCCACCGCCCGCATTCATGCGACCCGGACGCAGCGACAATCCGAAGCGATGCTGGGCCTCGCCGCTTCCCGGGATTACGTAGCCATAGTCCATCCACAATCCGTAGACGCCCGCGCCGAAACCAAATGTCGGCCCGCTCAGCGTCTCGTTCGATGGCGCACCGATTGCGGCGCGGTAGCCGCCGCGCACCGCGACCAGATCGCGCCAGCGCCATTCGACTCCGGTACGGATGTCGTTGTAATAGGAGGTCGGGAAGTTGGCGTCGATGGCGATGCGCAGCCCACTCTCGGCGTGATCGAGTGCGACCCCGATGCCGTAATTGGTCGGGAAGTCGAATGTCTGATTGCCGAAGCGCATCTGGCCGAACGCGTTTTGCGCTGCGAAGCCGAAGCCGAACATGCCGGTGTGGGCCTGGATCCCTGCGTCCCACGTCATTCCCGCGCCACGACTTGCACCGAGACTCTCGTTCACCCACTTGCCACCAATACCGACCGCGGCAACGCCACCGATCGGATAGGCGAGATGGCCGCCGCCGGCGAAGCTCGAGACGTTGAAACTCCCCGTCGAGTTGTTGAAGGCGTCGCGGCCTTCGAACGATCCTTCGCTCTCGTAGAGACCGAATGCCGACCAGCGCAGGTCGGTGCGGACCAACCGTCCGCCCCCGGCGAGGTACTCCTGGGTCTGCTCGCCGATCAGCGAGGCGTGCGACAGCGAGATTTGCGTTTCGCGCAGGAATCCGAGCGCACCCGGATTCCACGGTGCAAGCCCGACCTCGCCGCTCAGACCCAGCGTGGCCCCGCCGCGTCCGAGCACTGCGGCACCGGAACCTGAACTGAGAAAATTCGCAGCCGTCGTGCCCGCGGCCTCGGAGCCGGCGTAGGCGGCGCTCGACGGAACGACGATCGCGAGGAACACGGACAGCGCGAGGTTCAAGGTCTTCATGATCTCCTCCGACTCATGGAACCCGGACGATCCGGATGTTCTGGCGATCCTTGTTGGTCACGACCCAGCCCCGATACACACCCGGAGCGCAGGTCTGCGCAGCGTCGTTCTTGCCGTCCCATGTGACTTCCTGCCGGCCAGCGGCGAGATCACCGAGCATGATGGTGCGCACGCGGCGGCTTCCGGAGTCGACGATTTCAACGTAGGCGCCCACGACGCCACCCGGCGGAATCACCATCGGAATCCGCACCGGTCCGTCCATGCGGCTCGGGTTGGGGTAACCATCCTCGACCTTGACCTGCGTCTGGGCGGACGGGCTGCTGAACGCGATCGTAATGCTCGCGCTCTGGGCACTTTCGTTGTCGTTCGCATCGATGGCCGACACGCGGTACCACAGCGCGACCGCCCCGGCGGGAAGGTTCGAGTCCACGTACTCGTTCGTGGTCACGAGATTCACGCTCACCAACTCAAACGTCCCTCCCGCGGATGTCGCGCGGTACACTTTGTATCCTGCGAGATCGGCTTCGCTGTTCGCGGACCACTGCACGCGCACCGACTCGCCGTCGCGCGCGGCCGCGAGTCCGGAGGGCGCTGCGGGCGGTGCGGCGTCGAGAACCCAGTCGTAGCGCGGCAGATTCGAGATCGGCGCCCAGTTGCCGGCGTCGTCGCGCGTCTTGATCGCAAAGTAGTACGGCGTGTCGCGTACGAGCCCGCGCAGCGTCACCTTCTGGCGCGAACCCGGCGCGGCAGGGGCCGGAAGCCCGGTCACCGCCTGCGCCAGATCGAAGTTCGACGCCGTGATCGGTGCGTCCGAAACCCGCAGATCGTAGGCCGTCGCCGTCCCGACCGCTCCGTCGTCGCCGGGTGCGGTCCATCGCACCACCACCGTGTCGGCGGACTGTCCGTAGGCGAGCACCGGCGCGAGCAATAGAATCAGCAGGAACACCACGTACGGAAACCAGTGGCTCCAGCCGGTTCGGGCGCTGCGTCCCGTGGCGCGCATGGTTCGGATCACCCGGCTCTCAGCGAACCCGGGCCTGGGTTTCGCGGACCGCCGCGAGCCCGTGCCAGCCGAAGAACAGCCAGCCAATCGCGAGGTCGCGAATCGAGGCGGGCGCCATGGTGTCGGGCGTGGTCACCGTCGGCACGTTCGACAGCGCGGAGATGTTGCCGCTGTTGTCCGTCGTGCGTGCGCAGAAGTAGTACGTCTGCTGACGCGTCAGACTGCGCACCGTGAGCGACTGCGAGCTGCCGGGAGTTCCCGGGGTCGGCTCGCCCGTCGCCTGCGTGGCGCTCGCCCAGTTGGCGGCGGTGATCGGCGAGGTCGAATAGCGGAAGTCGTAGCTCGTCGCGTTGCCGGTCAGACTGTCGTCACCCACTGCCGACCAGCTCAGCGTCGCGGTCGTGTCGGTCACCGAACTCACGGAGATCGCGAGCGGCGCCGGGCGCGTCTCGTCGGGCGCCGCGGTCGTCGCGACCGAGATCACGTTCGAAATCGGCGCCCAGTTGGGAACCTCGTCCGCCGTCTTGATGGCGAAGTAGTAGGTCGTCGTGCCCTGCAATCCGGTCACCGTGACCGTCTGGCGAGTACCGGCGGCGGTCGGCGTCGGAGTCGACGACCAGCGCGTCGCTGCATCGAAGTTGGAGTTGGTGATCGGCGTCAGTGAGTACCGCAGGTCGAACTGTTGAGCGGTACCCTGCAATCCATCGTCACCGGGTGTGGTCCAGGACAGCGTTACGCTGTTGTGCGTGGTCTGAGCGTGCGATGGCGTGGCGACGGCGGTAGCCGCCATCGTGCCGAGCGTGATGAGAATCCAGCGAAGCTTCATGACCCCTCCAGCAAGGTCGCTGCAGGAGCCACCAATCCGGCGGTTCCAACCGCGACGTCCGCGAAACAAATTTCCCATGGTGTAGTTGTGCGTCGCCGCCAGAGGTCTGCCCCTGCTGCAGCGCTGGTGATCGTCAGGGAGTCCGTGAATGCGCGTCGCGACAGAGCATGGAGTGTGCCCTCGTCCAATCGTGCAACCTGCGTGCGACGGCCGAAGCGGCGCGATTCGCGTTAAGTCCGCGGGAGCCGGTCGTTTCAGCCTCGCCGACGGGCGAACGCGCGATCGTGGCTCGGGGCGCAAACGTTGTGGCACGCAACGTCTGCCCGCTCTTAATGCACGAGCGTCGGCGATGAAATCGCCCGAAACATTCACCGCCGACACGCCGCGGCGTTGACACGACAAAGGGGGGGCACCTATTGTTTCGCGCTCGCGCCCGCCGTTCGAACGACCACGAACGCGCGCGCACATCCTGTGCGGATGTCCGGCTCCCCGCCGCCCGGATCTGCATGAAGAAACACCCTCGGCGCGGTCGATACTCCGAGGGAACAGAACCCTGCCCGCGAGCGGGACCGCACGAACGCGGCGGCCCAGCACCGGCCGGCCTCTACCCCCGACCTCGGAGCCATGACCGCAGTTCCCCTGGAACTCGACCGGATCTTGCGACGCGCTGTTGAGCTCGGCGCATCGGATCTCATCCTGACCGCCGGCCATCCGGTCCTGGTCACGATCGCGGGCAAGCTGCAGCCGCTCCCGGACTCAGGCTTGCTCTCGGGCGTCGATACGCGCCGGATCGGGGAGAGCTTCCTCACCCCCGCGCTGCTCGAGCGCTTCGAGCGCGACCTCGAGCTCGACACTCGTTTCCACCTCGATCAGATCGCGAACTTTCGCATCAATTTGTTCGTTCAGCGCGGGTGCTGGGGCGCGGCGATCCGGATCGTGCCGCTGCGGATTCCGCTGCCGGCTGAGATTGGCCTCGCCCCGCACGTCGTGAGCCGAATTCTGGCGCTCACGCGCGGGCTGGTGCTCGTCACCGGTCCGACCGGCGCCGGCAAATCCACGACCATCGCGGCACTGCTCGAGCAGCTGAATCATTTGGAGGAGCGCCGCCACGTCGTCACGATCGAGGATCCGATCGAGTTCGTGTTCGAGGCCCGCAACTCTGTGTTCGAACAGCGTGAGGTCGGCGTCGACACGCGCAGCTACGCGCGCGGGCTCAAAGGGGCCCTGCGCCAGCTCCCGCACGTGATCTTCGTGGGCGAAATGCGCGACCTGACGAGCATGGCGATCGCGCTCACCGCCGCCGAGACCGGCAACCTCGTGATCTCGACCATGGCAACCCAATCGGCGGCGCAGACCGTCACGCGCATCATCGACGCGTTCCCGTCGAACCAGCAGCCGCAGATTCGCGCCCAGATGTCGCTCACGTTGCGCGCGGTCGTGTCGCAGGTGCTGCTCGCGCGCGCCGACGGCGCCGGGCGCGTCGCCGCGCGCGAGATCATGTTCGTGAACCCCGCCATCCAGAATCTGATCCGCGAGGACAAGGTTCACCAGATCTCGAACGCAATCGCGACCGGCGTGCGCGACGACATGATCTCGATCAACGATTCGCTCGCGGAGCTGGTCGAGCGCGGCGCGGTGACGTTCGAGACCGCCTACCCGCACTTCGACGACGCCGACAAGCGCACCGCGCTCCAGAAGCGCCACTACCGCACGACACCGGTGCGTGAAGCGGGTGTGACGCCATGAGCCTGTCGTTCCGGCTCTCGACGCGGCGCTTCGGCGAGCTGCTCGTCGACCGCGGGCGGCTGACGGCCGATCAACTCCAGCACGCGCTCGAGCAGCGGGAGGACCCGCGCGAGCGCCTCGGCCAGACGCTCGTGCGCCTCGGGCTGCTCAACGAGAAGGAAGTCGTGGAGCTGCTCGGCGAGCAATTCTCGCTGCCGGTCGCCGACGCCGAGGCGCTGTCGCGGGCCGAGCCCGACGCGATCGCGATCGTGCCCGAGCAGCTCGCGCGCCAGGCGATGGTCCTGGCACTCAGGCGAACCGACGAAGGTCTCGACATCGCGGTCGGCGACCCGCTCGACGTGGTCTCGCTGGATCACCTGCGCGCGATCACCGGCTGCAACCTCAAGATCTGGCTCGCGCGTCCGAGCGATGTCCGCGAGGCGGTCGAAGGCTTCTATCAGGAGATCCGCGCCACCGAGAAAGTCGGCGAGATCCTCGACACGCTCGACCTGACCTCGGCCACCGACGGCGATCAGGACGTCGATCTCGCCACGCTGCGCCAGCAGGTCGAAGACGCGCCGGTGGTGCGGCTCGTCAACCTCATGCTCGCCGAGGCGATCGACGCGCGCGCGAGCGACATCCACGTCGAGCCGATGCGCGACCGCATGACGGTGCGCTACCGCATCGACGGCGTGCTGCACGAAGCGATGAAGCCGCCAAAGAATCTCCAGATGGCGATCGTCTCGCGCATCAAGGTGCTGTCGGATCTCGACATCGCGATCCGCCTGCTGCCGCAGGACGGGCGCCTCACGGTGCATCTTTCCGACCGCGAGGTGGACATCCGCATCTCCACGCTGCCCACCGCCTACGGCGAGAAGGTCGTGTTGCGACTGTTCGACAAGCGTTCGTTCGCACGCGAGATCGGCAAACTCGGCCTGGAGGGCGACACGCTCGACGCGTTCCGCACCTCGATCTACCTGCCGTACGGCATGATTCTGATCTCGGGACCGACCGGTTCGGGCAAGACGACAACGCTCTACTCCGCGCTCAGCGAAATTCGCAGCGTCCACCGCAATCTGGTGACCGTCGAGGATCCGATCGAGTACCACATCGAGACGGTCAATCAGGTGCACGCGAACCACAAGGTCGGCATGACGTTCGCCCGCGCGCTGCGATCGATCCTGCGCCAGGATCCCGACGTGATCATGGTCGGCGAGATTCGCGATGCGGAAACCGCGGATATCGCAGTCAAGAGCGCCCTGACCGGGCACCTCGTGCTCTCGACCGTCCACGCGAACGATGCCGCCGGCACGGTGACGCGGCTGATTGATATGGGTGTGCCGCGCTACCTGGTGGGCTCCGCCATCACGCTGGTAATGGCGCAGCGCCTGGTGCGCCGCGTGTGCGACCGTTGCCGCGAGACGTTCTTAGCGGAGTCCGAACACGTCGCCTCGCTCGCGGAAGACGGCGAGGCGCTGCTCGGCCACGAGATCTCACGCGGCCGGGGCTGCATCGCGTGCAAGCAGACCGGCTACGTCGGCCGTACCGCGATCTTCGAAGTGATGACCCTATCGAAGCAGGTGCGCCGCATGGTGCTCGACGGGCTCAACGAGGATCAGATCAAACAGGGCGCAATCGCCGAGGGATTCACGACCCTGCGCAAGGCCGGTATCCGCAAAGTGCTCGAGGGGATGACCACGATCGAGGAAATCCGCGCGGCGACTCTTGCAGATCAGGTATGATGAACGCTCGAGTGGATGGCCGATCCTGTAGCTCCTTCCCAGCGGAACAACTCCATGCCTAGCTACTTTTATCGGGCCCGCGACGTGAGCGGGCGCTCCCACGAAGGCATCGAAGTCGCGGCGTCCGAAGAGGACGTGCTGCGCATTCTCGAGACGTCCAAGCTCGTCCCGGTCCTGATCGAGACCCGCGCACCGGCAGGCGAGCGGGCGGGATCGAGCCTGTTTGCAGAGCGGCTGCGCGAGGCAGCCGAACGCTGGCGCCAGCGCATCAAGCCCGGCTCAGTCGCGTTGTTCGCCCGGCAGGTCTCGACCATGATCGGCGCGGGCCTTCCGTTGGTGCGCTCGCTGCGCTCGATCAGCCGCGATCACTACGACCGCAAGCTCGCCGCCGTGCTCGAACATGTCGCCGACGATGTTGAAAAGGGCGACTCGCTCTCGGGTGCGATGTCCAAACAGCCTGCCGCGTTCGATGAAGTGTTCGTGAGCCTCGTCGCGACCGGCGAGATCAGCGGCACGCTCGACAAGATCATGGACCAGAGCGCCACCTACCTCGAGCGCGCCGAGACGCTGCGGATGCGGGTCGAGGCCGCGCTGCGCTACCCGGTGTTCGTGCTGTCGTTCGCATTCCTCGTGCTGTGCGCGATGGTGCTCAAGATCATTCCGATGTTCTCCGGCATCTACGACCGGTTCAAGGTGCCGCTGCCCCTGCCGACCCAGATCCTGCTCGTCACCAGCCGCATCGTCACCCATAACCTGCTCGTCGTCTCGATTCTATTCGGGTTCGGAGCGTTCGTCGTGTGGGCATGGGCGCAGAGCGATCAGGCACGGTTGCGGATCGATCAGGCGAAATTCAACATTCCCATGTTCGGTTCGCTCATCCGGCTCTACTCGGTGACCAAATTCGCTCGCACGCTGTCGATCCTCACCGCGAGCGGAACCAATATCCTGCACGCGCTGCGCGTGCTGCGTCCGGTGCCCGGCAACAAGGTGCTGGAAGCCGGAATCGACTTCGTGCGCGCAAAGGTCGAGCAGGGCAGCTCGCTCGCCAAGGCCATGTCCGAGGCCGGGGTGTTCCCCGAAATGCTGGTCCAGATGACGGCGACCGGGGAGGAAACCGGCCAGCTCGATCAACTGCTGAGCCGGACCGCCGACTTCTATGAGCAGCGCGTCAGTGCTGCCGTGGATGGATTGAGCTCGCTGATCGAGCCGATCGCGATCGTGGTGCTGGGTGGCGTAATCGGCGTCATGCTGCTCGCCCTCTACCTCCCTATCTTCAACCTGGGTCAGGCGATGCGTCAGGGGCTTGTCGGGCACTGAACATTTCGAGGTGGTGGGCTGAGCAATCCGAACCGGTGTGCGCTCCCCCGAGGCCAGGCCGCCACTTCCCTGCCATTTCCGACCCCGGCCCGTCCCAAATGCTTGGTCAGACGCCCCCGACCGTGAGACACTCTAAAAGTCTAAACGCCTCCGTCAGGCCGATTCTCCGTCCGGGGAAACCAGAGGGTGCCATGAGAAAGCTGCGCAATCAGAAGGGCTTCACGTTGATGGAGCTCATGGTGGTCATCGTGATCGTGGCGATTCTGGCCGCGGTGGCGGTGCCGCTGTACATCAACTATGTGAAGGACGCGAAGCGCACCGAAGCGAAGGGCGCGATCGCGGCGGTCATCAGCGCTCAGCAGGTCTTTTACCAGAACAGCCTGGCTGAAGGGGTTCCGACGTATTCGAATGATGCGGATCTCTATGACGATGCCGATCTCAAGGTCGATCTCGTGGAGTTGCGGCGGAGTTGGGACATAACGATCGTGAGCGCAAGCGCCACCAACTTTGTCGTGAAGGCAGTCGGCAAGGCCGACGCCGCCGCCCTGGTCGTTTGCTGCACGTACGATCGGGCTACGGGTGCAACCTGGGGCGATTCGGCAACCGACTGTCCGTGATCGGTCTCCCGGCGGATGGCACAGTGCACCCCGTCCGCGAAGCAGGCTTCTCGCTCGTCGAAGCGATCGTCGCAACGGTGATTGCGACGATCGCCGTGGTCGGCCTCGCCCACACCTTTGGGCTGGGCCGATCGTTCATCAACCGGTTCGAGACAGCGAGAGCAGCTTTGGGAGTAGCGCAGCAGCGCCTCGAAGTTCTGCAAGCCGGATCCGATCCCTCCAGTAACCTCGCGTCTGGAACCCTCCATTTCGGCCCATTCAATCATGGTGGACATCAGATAGGGACAGAGGAGTGGGTCGTGTCGTGGTACGACGATCCGGCAACACCGGACAGCACCGATCTGAAGCGGGTCACGGTTCGTGTGTTCTGGTCGCAGGGCACGATCTCGGACACGGTCGCCTTGACGCGGCTGTTCCTTCCCAACTGAGCGTGCCGATGGGCGAGCGAACGGCGAGCAGCAGGCATCCCGGCCAGCCCATGGAACGGGGCATCACCCTGACCGAGCTCACGATCGTGATGGTGCTCGCGGCTCTCGTTACGGTCGGGCTGATGACGTTCTACCTCAACTCGCAGGGTGTATGGCTCGACGGCTCGTCGCAGGCGCTCACCCAACGTGACGCGACGCTCGTGCTCGAGCGCATCACGCGTCAGACGCGCGCCGCCTCGAGCGCCAACATCGCGAACGACCCGGACGCCCTACACCAGGCCCTCGTGCTCTACGACAGTTCCGGTGATGAGACGGGCCGGTTCTTTTGGGGAAGCAGCGACAGCCTGATCCACAGTGGCTCGATCGGGAACGCCGACGAAGGTCCGATCGCGGGCTCCAAGACGGACCGGCTCCAGTTCGAAACGGACGGCAAGATCGTGCACCTGCGGCGGCTATCGATGCGCTCAAGCACGGGTGAGCCGGTTGAGTTGGCTTCCTCCATGGCGCTGTACAACCAATAGGTTCGAGCCATGCTGAGATCCACTGTCCCACTCGAAACCACCGATCGGGGCCCACGCACGCAATCGGATCGCGGCGAGCGGTGCAGTGAAGGTGGCTTCGTGCTGGTTGGGGTGGTGATGTTCGTGCTCGCCCTCACGATCCTCGGCCTCTCGCTGTTCTCGCTCTCCGGCTACGAAGCCCAGTTCATGACGGCCTCGTATCGCCGCACCCAATTGTTCTACGACGCGATGAGCGGCATTGACCGCACGAAGTATGTGCTCTCAACCTCGGGGCGCCTCGAGGCCGCAAGCTCGAACTTCCCGTTGCCGGGCTTCCCGTCCGTCGTCATGGCGCAGGCGGTGCAGAACGGCGAGTCGACGGGTGTTGTGGTGTGGTCGGACCCGTCCAAGCACATCAGCATTCGCGTCCGTGCCGAGCAGCCCGGTCGCCCCTCCGAAAACGTCACGCTCGAGGCCTCGTACGTGCCGCAATCGGACCAGTCGTTGTACCGCGACCTGATCGCGACCACCGGGCGCATCGCCGTGTATCATGACCCGGACCTCTACGAGTACGACAACATCGCCGGATGCGGGCACATTCGTAACCCGGATCCCAGCGACTGGTCCGGACAAATTCCACAAATCATTGGCCTGGTGGACTATGCCGGCGCTGGCGTCCCGGTTCCCAAGGTGCAGGATTTTATCAGTGAGTGGCAGCCGTCTTCGATCGGCTCACCTGTGGTCACAAGCGGCGGGACTCAGTCCTATCGCTTCGACCTTTCGAGCAGATCCTATCGGATATTCAGTGGGCCCCGGGATCCGAAATCCGGCTTTGACCTGTGGGATGCCGCGACGGACAGCATTACGTTCGATGTCGGGGGGAGCGACGGAACCGTGGTGTGGCTCTTGCCGGCGGGCGCCTGTTTCGAAAGGTGGGTCACCGTCACCGGTGCGCCTTCCTGCAACCTGGTCATCGTTGCGGGGAAAAGTACCAACACGACGTATAGCGCCATCACCGGCGCCGATCCAGGTCTCTGGTTCCAAGGCGGAATCTCGTCGACCGGACCCAGTCTCTTTCTCGTTTCCGACGGAACCGTGGCGCTCGACCGCTGGGTGGGTACGTCGCACGAAAACAGTATCCCGTTTCTTGCGGTATTCTCGGGTGGAGTCTACCTGCGAGGGCCACTGGGCGGTGCCGGGTACATCCGCAAGTTTGTGATGACGCACTGCGGCAACGACGACGCGATCCTCAATCCACTCTATGAGGCAGGCCTGTTGCCCAATACCCGAGGACGCACTAAGACCTTTGCGCTTGTTCCCGGCAGTTTCATGGAGACTACCGACTCGAACCCGCCGAACTGACGCCGAACTGACCAGGGACTTGGGACAGGACTGAATGAGACCAGGGATTCGCTCACGCCCGTGGGCCGGGATCGATATCGGCAGCTACAGCGTGAAACTCGTCGCCACGTTGGGCACGCGCCACTGGGTCGCCGAAGTACCGAACACCGTGCCCGAGCACGAGCGCGAAACCCCGGCGGGACGTCAATCGCTGGCCCGGCTCGTCGCCGACTGCATCGCCAGGACCGGCCTCTCCACGCGCGGCTTCCGGGGCATCACCCTGGGCATCTCGGGACCGGACGTGATCCTCAAGCAGATCAGCCTGCCCTACATGGACGAAGCCGAGGTCGGACCGGCGCTGCGCTTCGAAGCGCGCAAGCATCTGCCGTTCGATCCGCAGGGCATGGTGATCGACTTCCAGATTGTCGGGCGCTCCATCACCGAGAAGCGAATGGATATCCTGCTGGCCGCGGTCTCGCAGGAGCGGCTCGACCGCCTGGTGGCACCGCTGCGGCTGCTCGACCTCGATGCCGACATCATCGATGCCACCCCACTCGCGCTCACCAACGCGCTGTTCCACCAGGTCGCGCTCACCGCACAGACCCAGATGCTGCTCGACCTCGGACATTCGGCTTCGCACCTGATCCTGCATCAGCGCTCCGAACCCTACTTCGCGCGACGTTTTGAATTCGGCGGGCGCAGCATCACGCAGGCAGTCGCGCGCGGCATGAAGATCCCGTTCGAGGAAGCCGAAGCATGGAAGATCTCGCTCGCCGACGGCACGCCGTCGTTCGCCATCAATTGGTCGTTGCCCGAGATGAACTTCATCCTCGATACGCTGCGCTTCGATCTGATCGAGGAACTGAAGCGCTCGGTGGCGTTCTACCGGACGATCGGCAAGCTGAGCGAGCCGTTCACGCTGTGGCTGTCGGGCGGAGCCGCACGACTGCCCGGATTGCCGCAACGCCTCGAGGAACTGCTCGAAGCACCGGTTCAGGTGTTCAATCCGATGAAGTCAGTCAACGATGACCGCCGCGATGGGGCGTCGAAATCGCCGCAGTTCGCCCAGGCGCTCGGCCTTGCCCTGAGGACCGCATGAACGCGCTGTTCACGATCAACTTTCGCCGCGAGGCCTACCAGCGCGAGTTGGCGCGCGCGCGCCGACGGGTGATCCTGCTCGGCGTGTGGGTCGCGTACTTCGGTGTGATCGGCGTGGTGATGGGTCTGTACGGGCTCAATTGCATGTCGCTCAACCGGCGCGTCGCCCTGCTCGAACGCCAGTCGGAGCGAATGGATCAACAGCAGGGCGCGGCGGCCGACTGGACGGTGCGCCCGGGCGAGGTCACCGCGATCGAAGGCTACGTGCAGAACCCGCGACGGTGGCGCAACCGCCTGCTGCAGTTGTCCACGCTGCTTCCGCCCACGGTCAAAGTCACATCGCTCGCCGTCAACCCCCAGAATTTGAACGCCGGCGCCGAGCAGAACAAGCTCGTCATCACGGGAATCGTCCGGCCGAGTGCCGGGCAGGATCGCATGCAGAGCGTGATGCACGTCGTCGCAACGCTGCACGATGATTCATTGTTCGCGGCCGGCTACCGCAACATCAAGCTCGCCTCGACGCGCGTGCTGGAGGGCTCGGATGGCGGCGCCGAGTTCGTGATCGAATGCCGATGAACCCGGTGCTCGCCGCCACGCTGCGGCGCAACTGGCCGCTGGTCGGCGCCGCGGGCTTGTTCGCGATCTTCATGTTCGTTCACCAGGTATTCTTCCAGCCAGCCGCCGAGCGCTATGTCGCCGCGATGAAGAAAGCCTCCGAGCTCGGGCTCGCACTCGATCCCTCGCAGTCACCGGCCATGCTGCCGCCGCGCGTGTTTGCCCTGGTGGCCGACAACGCGCTGCCCACCGCGGAAGCGCAGGAGCTTGGGAATTCGGGCGTGCTCACCGCGCGATTGCTCGAGGATCTCACGCGCATGATCGGCGGACACGGCATGGAGGTGATCATGACCGAGCCGGGGGCGGTGACGCAGCAGAGTCGCGCCGTGCAGGTGCGTGCGTTTCTCAAGATTCGTGGACGCTACAGCCAGTTCGTCGCGCTACTCGACGGCCTCGCGCGCGGCCACGAGTTGATCGCGATCGACCGGTTCACGCTGACCTCACCGGGGCAAGGTCAGGAACAGTTGGACCTGTGGGTCAGCCGGTACATTCTCAAGCAGGAAACGCGCAAGAAATGAAGATCGATCCAAGATCGTTGATCGCGCCGCTGTTCGGGTTGCTGGTGCTGGTGCTGGTGGTGCAAAACACCGCCAGCGCCCTCAAGGCGTCGGGATCATGGCAGCCTGAATCGAAGACGCGCGTGCGTCCCGAAAGTCCGTACGCGCGCCTCGACCTCATTCTGTCGCAGGCCGGGACCACCCCGCTGCCGGAGGCGCTGCGCGACCCGTTCGGGTACGGTATGGCCGCTCAGCGTGTCCCCGACAAACAGGTGGCGACGCGGCGCCACACGGAACCCAAACCGATCGCTCCCGTCGAGCCGCCGCAGCCGTCGCTCACGGCGATCATCTGGGACGATGACCCGCGCGCCACGGTGCGCTGGGATGGCCGGGACTTTTCCGTCAGGGCGAACAGTCTCTTTGCTGATTTCACAGTGAAAAGCATCCGCCCCACCGAAGTCGTGCTCGAACGTGGCGGCCAGCAGATGGTCCTGCGCTTGATCAAAAAAGGAGAATAGCGTGATCGGGTTACAGGAGTGGCCGGTGCGAGCCGTCAGGGTTTCGAGTGGCGTGCGGTGCATGACAGGAGCGTTGGGGCTTGCCATTGGGCTCGTGCTGTTGTTGCCGGGCAGCGTGTCGCTCGCGGCCGACAAGCTCATCACACTCGATGCGGAAGATGCCTATCTTCCGACGGTGCTCAAGATCCTCGCCGAGAAGGGCGACCTCAATATCATCACCGGCCCAGGGGTGGCGGCGGGCCGGCTCTCGATCCACATGAAGGACGTGCCGATCGATCAGGCCGTGAACCTCGTGGTGCGCGCAGCGGGCCTCGCCTACGAGCGCATCGGCAATTCGATCCTGGTGGCCGAGGCGAACTCACTCAAGGAAGAGACCGGACTCTCGTCCTACGTCGTTGAGCTCAAGTATGCCGACGCCCACGACGTGCAGGCCGCGATCAAGGGTCTCGCCGCAGAGGTTCAGCTCGACCTGGGCGGCAACCGGCTGATCGTGGTCACCAGCCCGCGAGTGATCGCCGAGATTCGCGATGTCGTGAGAGTGCTCGACGTGCCCGCAAAGCAGGTGATGCTCGAAGCGCGCGTGGTCGAGGTCTCGACCGATGACGTGAAGCGGCTCGGCATCGACTGGGCTCAGCTGAGCCGTCAGGGGGTCATTTTCGTCGAAGGCAACTTGGACTCCTCGACCTCAAGCGGCGGCCAGCTCGGCAACCTGGACGTATTCTCCAACACTCCGGGAACCCATGACATCTTCAAGCTCAAGAACTTCAGTCGCCCTGCGCAGTTATTTCGGGTCGCGCTCGATCTTCTGATCAGTGAAGGGAATGCCCGGGTGCTCGCGAATCCCAAGATCGCGACCCTCAACGGCCGCGAGGCGTCGATCCTGATCGGCACGCGCATCCCATACACGACGACGGGTACAGTGTTCGCCGGCGGCGCAGCCGCACCCACGCAGACCATCCAGCGTGAAGAGGTTGGCATCAAGCTGCGCATCACGCCGCTTATCAATGCCGATGGCTACATCACGACCCAGATCAACCCCGAAGTGAGCTCGGTCATCGGTTTCCGCGGCGCGAACAACGACCTGCCGGTCGTCGCCACGCGCCAGGCGAGCACGACCGTGCGGCTCAAGGACGGCAATTCGGTGATCATCGGCGGCCTGCTGAGCGAGGAGAAGACCTCGACGGTTACGAAGGTCCCGATCCTCGGATCACTTCCCGGGATCGGCTACCTGTTCCAGCATCACGTCACGGGGGTCTCGAAGAAAGATCTCGTGATCGAAGTGACGCCACGCATTCTCGCCGAGCAGCAGTAGCGTATTCGAAAGAGGGCCGGCTAGAGGCGCGCGAACGACGCGACGCGCAGGACGCCGGCGATCCAGCCGAGCCATTGACCGACGGCGACCGTCAGAGCGACGGTCACCAGAGCCATGCCGACGGTGGCGAGGCGCGGAGTCTGGTTGCGGTAGCGGTAGAGCCGCACGATCAGGAGCGGGATGATCACGCCTTTCACGAGCACAAACACGAGCCAGTGGTTGTGGGCAATCCCGGCCAGCAGCGGATTGCCTTCCCGGTTTCCAAGCCAGTGGATTCCCAGCGTCGTGGCGACGAGATCGAGGCTGTTGGCTAGGATGGCGAGAAAGAGAACGGTGCGCATCATCGCAGCGGCTCCGCAGGGATCCTCACTCGTGAACGAGACGCTATTCTGCCAGAGGTCGCGCGTGACGGCAATCACAACCTGTCGATGACCGACCCCATGCCGATGGCGTATGCGGTCGCGGCGCTGTTTGGGGCCATCATGGGAAGCGCGGTGACCGCACTCGCGTGGCGCCTGCCGCGCGGCCAATCCTGGGTGCACGGGCGCTCTGCCTGCCCGACGTGCGGCCACATGCTCACCGTGCGCGACCTGTTCCCGGTGCTGTCGTGGATACTCAGTCTCGGTCGCTGTCGCCATTGTGGCGCACGGGTCTCGCCTCGCTATCCGATCACCGAGTTGGTCTGCGCCACATGGGCGGTCCTGCTGCTGCGCGAGATCGGGTTGGTGTGGGCCTACCCGCTGCTGGCGCTGTGGGGCTTTCTGCTCGTGGCTCTGACCTGGATCGACCTCGACTTCCAGCTGCTCCCCGATGCCCTGACGTTGCCCGGCACGCTGATCGCCGTGGGCGCAGCACTCACAATCCCGGGCGGGGCACGTCACGCGCTGCTCGGCGTCCTGGCGGGCAGTGGCCTGCTGTGGCTGCTGGCGTGGGGCTATTTCAAAGTTCGCAAGATCGAGGGCATGGGCGGGGGCGACATCAAGCTCGCCGCCATGTTCGGCGCGGTACTCGGGTGGCAGTTGACCCTGGTCACGCTGTTCCTGGCCGCGCTCATCGGCGCGATCTGGGGCGGGGTACTCATTCTGCGCAAGCAAGGCGACAATCTCACCGCACTGCCGTTCGGCACGCTCCTCGCGCCCGCCGCCATGGTCGTGTTCCTGTGGGGCGCATACTGGGTGCGTGCCTACGAAGCGCTGATACGCTAACCCTCGAGGCCACAAGCTCTTAACCTCGTTCTCCGATCACGGCGGACATGCCACCCCGTACCCATTCTCCGTTCGCTTCGCTCGCGCACCGGAACTTCCGTCTGCTGTGGTCGAGCCAACTCGTCTCGATGGCCGGCTCGATGATGCAGAACGCGGCGATTCTGTGGCACGTCTCGCTGCTGGTGCCCGAGAATCAGCGTGGCATCGCGCTCGGTATGGTCGGCCTGGTTCGCGTCGTGCCGATCATCGCGTTCTCGCTCGTGAGCGGGGTCATTGCGGACGCGCTCGACCGGCGCCGGCTGATGTATGTGACGCAGGGCGGCATGCTGCTGTGCGCCGCGGCACTGGCGCTCATCACATTTGCCGGCGTGCGGTCGCTCCTGCCTGTGTACCTGCTCGCCGCCCTCGGCTCGGCATTTGGTTCCTTCGACGGTCCCGCGCGTCAGGCCCTGATTCCGACGCTCGTTCCGCGCGATCACCTCGCAAACGCCATCAGCCTCAACACCATCATGTTCCAGATCGCCTCGGTCGTGGGCCCCGCAATCGGGGGGCTCGTGATCGGCGTGTTCGGAGTGGGCTGGGCCTATGCGCTCAACGCCATTTCGTTCGTGGCCGTGATCGTTGCGTTGTTCCAGATGCGCGACCTGCCCGGCCGCGCGCCGGGCGAGCGCGGCAACGTCAGCATCGCCGCCGCTCGCGACGGATTGCGGTTCGTGTTCCGTAACCCGCTCATCCGCTCCACCATGCTGCTCGACTTCTTCGCGACGTTCTTCGCCACCGCAACCGCACTGCTGCCGATCTTCGCCCAGGACATCCTGCAGGTCGGGGCTCAGGGGTACGGCCTGCTGTCGGCCGCGCCGTCGGTCGGCGCGCTTCTCGCCAGCGCGGCACTGGTGCCGCTGATCGATCACATCGACCGGCGCGGCCTGACGATGCTCGTCGCGGTCGCGGGTTTTGGTCTCGCCACGCTCGTGTTCGGTCTGTCGCGCAACATGACGATCACATTCATCGCGCTCGCGCTGACCGGCGCCACCGATACGGTGAGCATGGTGATCCGCAACCTCGTCCGGCAACTGAATACCCCCGATTCGATGCGCGGACGCATGACGAGCGTGAACATGATCTTCTTCATGGGCGGACCGCAGCTCGGTGAGCTCGAAGCCGGACTGGCTGCGAACATGTGGGGCGCGCCATTCGCAGTGGTGAGCGGAGCGATCGGCTGTCTCGCGGCCACAGGCTGGGTGGCGTGGCGCACGCCCGCGCTGCGAGACTACCGGCGCGAAGCTCCGTCGGCGATCAAATCTGAAGTGGGCGCTGCGGGTTGAGAGGAAGACTCGGCGACGACACCCTGAAACTCGGACCTTTCGACGCCGCGTGAGGTATCAGAGGATCGGGGGGGGGCACGACGGAATTCAACCCCGGCACCCACGGGCTCGAGCGCGGCGCCCAGATGCCCCGACCCCTCCGGAGGGAACCATGCGCTGCCCGTCACCCCGCTGTGGTCAGACGACACGGAGCCACAGCGCACTGCGCGCGCTCGTCTCGTGTGCCACGCTGCTCATCCCGGGCATTGCCGCGGCGGACCTGCTGCCATGGGGATCGGGCGGCAGCGGACCCGGACAGTTCGCCTCTCCCACCGGGATCGTCTGCGATCACCAGAATCGTGTGCTGGTGATGGACACGAGTAACGGGCGCATCCAGCGCTTCACGCGCGATGGGGTATATCTCGACGAGTGGGGCAGTGTCGGCTCCGAGCATGGTCAGTTTCGCGGGGCCGAGTTCATCGCGGTCGATGCCGCCGACACGGTGTTCGTCGCCGACTTCCGCAACAACCGCGTGCAAGTGTTCTCACCCGAGGGCCAATTCGTTCGCACGTGGGGATCGACCGGATCGGGTCCGGGCAATTTCCAGGGGGCGTTCGGAGTCGCGGTGGGCCCCAACGGAGAGGTCTACGTCAGCGACGCCAACAACCATCGCGTCCAGCGATTCACCACAACCGGCACGTGGCTGGGCTCGTTCGGGACGACGGGCATCGGACCGGGTGAGTTCGGACTTCCCGCCGGGATCGCTGTGGACTGGAACGGCGACGTGCTGGTTGCCGACTATACCAATCACCGCGTGCAGCGTTTCACGGCGTCGGGCGCGTTTCTGAGCACGTGGGGGTCCGAGGGCACCGCCGAGGGACAGTTGAAGTTCCCGGTCGCGATCGCGGTGACGCGCACCGCCCCGATCTTCGTCGTCGAATCGGGCAACGCGCGCGTGCAGCGCTTCGAAGCGTCCGGAACCGCCGCGGGCGTGATTGCATCGGGCCTGCAGGGCCCATTCGGCGTGGCGCTCGACGGACTCGGATCGGTGTTCGTCGTGGAGACGTCGAGAAACCTCATCTCGCCGTTCGCCGACGCGACCACACCCGCGCTCAAGACGAGCTGGGGAGCGTTGAAGCGGCGTTTCAAGTAGGCGCCGACGCAACTTGCCGTGGTCGGGGCCTGCCACTCCTGATCAGCGCCTTGGGCGCCGGCCACGCCTAGATCAGGTTGTGCGACACCTTCTGCACGTCTTCGTCCTGCTCGAGTTTGTCGATCATGGCGAGGACTTCCGTGGCCTTGTCCTCCGGCAATTCGACCGGAGTGAGCGCGATGTATTCGGATTCGGCCGAGAGTGGCGTGATGCCGCGGTCTTCGATCGCCTTTTGGAGTCGGCCAAAATCGTTGAACCCGCCGCGGATCACCAGCTGCGGCTCGCCCTTCTCCCCTATGCTCTCGCCCATCTCCTCGAGCCCGTGATCGATCAACTCGAGCTCGAGTGATTCGGCATCGAGACCCGCCGGCTTCAGGCGGAACACCCCCATGCGCTTGAACATGAAGCTCACGCTTCCGGTCGAGCCCATGTTGCCACCGCCTTTGTTGAAGCACGTGCGCACGTTCGCGACCGTGCGCACCGGATTGTTGGTGGCGCACTCGACCATCACCGCGACGCCGTGCGGAGCGTAGCCCTCGTAAAGGATCTCCTCGAACGCCTCGGCGCCGTGGCCCGACGCCTTCTTGATCGCCGATTCGACCTTGTCCTTGGGCATGTTCAGCGCGCGAGCATTCTGCATGATGCGCCGCAGCGTGGGGTTGTTCTCGGGATTCGGTCCACTGCTCCGCACCGCGATGGTGATTTCCTTCCCGATCCGGGCAAAGGCCTTGGACATCTTGTCCCATCGGGCGAACATCGTGGCTTTGCGTGTTTCGAAAATGCGTCCCATGAGCATTCCTGTGGAGGGGGTCTTGGTGCAGCCGTGCCCGGCGGGCAGGCCGCGAATGATCCGCGGAATCGGTGGCGTCGCCGCGCAGTCTCGCCCGGCGACCGGGGTGGAGTAAAGGCCGGTTGGCGAGTGCCGGTCGGCGCTACGGGCGTGTCCCGACATCCCGCTTGCGCGCAAGGCGAGACACTCCGGTACTATGCGCGCGCGAAAGGAGTCCGCCATGGCCAAGAAAACAGAACCGACTGCAGCGCCCGCTTCCCCGCCCCCGAACGACACCGACCGGGCGAAATCCGCACCAGCCGATCAGCTCGTCGAGACCGAGCACAGCGTCTCGATCGGAGGCCGCGAGATCTCCTACACCGTCACCACCGGAACGATGATCTTGAAGGAGGAGGCGGAGAAGAAGGGCGACGAGGAAGGCGCATCGGACGGCGAGCAGCCGCGTGCCGCGGTGTTCTTCATCGCTTACACACGCCGCGGCGTGGGCGATCTCGCGCAGCGTCCGGTAACGTTCTCGTTCAACGGCGGCCCCGGCTCTTCGTCGGTGTGGCTGCACCTGGGCGTGCTCGGCCCGCGCCGGGTGGTGATGGATGACATCGGCAATTTGACCCGGCCGCCCTATGCGCTCACCGACAACGAGCACTCGCTCCTGGACGAGACCGATCTCGTGTTCATCGACCCGGTCGGCACCGGCTACAGCCGTCCGGTGGTCGGCGAGAAGGCGAAGGACTTCCACACGTTCAAGAAGGATATCGAGTCGGTCGGCGACTTCATCCGCATGTATGCGACGCGCTACCGGCGCTGGAAGTCTCCCAAGTTTTTGATCGGCGAGAGCTACGGCACCACGCGCGCAGCCGGGCTGTCGGGATATCTGCAGGAGCGCCACGGCATGTACTTGAACGGCATCATGCTCGTGTCGTCGATCCTCGAATTTCATACCACCGACTTCGTGCCGTCGAACGATCTGCCGTGCATCCTGTTCCTGCCGTCATACGCGGCCACGGCGTGGTTCCATCGCCGGCTCGCACCCGAGTTGCAGAAGGATCTGGTCGCCACGCTCAAGGAAGTTCAGGCGTTCGCGCTCGGCCCTTACGCCGCGGCGCTGCTGCAGGGCTCAGCACTTCCCACCGCCGAGCGTTCCCGCATCGCGGAGCAGGTCGCGCGCTTCACGGGCCTCACTGCCGCGTACGTGGAGCGCGCGAATCTGCGTATCGAGATCATGCGCTTCACCAAGGAACTGCTGCGCCACGAGCGGCGTTCGGTCGGCCGGCTCGACAGCCGCTTCACAGGCATTGATCGCGATGCCACCGGCGAACAGCCGGGACACGATCCGAGCTTCACGAACATCATTGGACCCTACACCGCGACCTTCAACGACTACGTGCGCGGCGAGCTCGGATTCGAGAGTGATCTGCCCTACGAGATCTTGAGCTTCAAGACGCACGAAAATTGGCGCTTCCAGGAGCACGAGAACCAGTTCGTCGACGTCGCCGAGACGCTGCGCAAGGCGATGACGATCAACCCGTTCCTCAAGGTGTTCATCGCGAGCGGCTACTTCGACCTCGCCACCCCCTACTTCGCAACCGACTACACCGTGAGCCGCCTCGGCCTGGACGAAACGTTGCGCGCGAATCTCTCGGTCGCCTACTACGAAGCGGGGCACATGATGTACATCCACCTGCCGTCGCTCGCCCGGCTCAAGCAGGATCTCGCGCGATTCGTCCAGTCGGCGATGGCCTCGCAGCACGAGGGGGCTTAGCGCAAGGGCATGGGCGCGCGGCGGGACGCCACGGCGAGCCTCTCCGTTACGGAGCGCTCTCCGGTAAACGACCGATCGGCGCCACGTGGGCCTCGGTCGCACCCTCCAGCCGCTCGAGAAGCGGGCGCTTGGGAACACGGGCGTCCCGCGTCCCGCCGCCGCTCGCAAAGCTCCGTGCCCAGCCCGGAATATGCCGCGCCGCCCACGCGATCTCCCCGGCCCACCACGCAATCGCGTTGCGTCGCGCGGCCACCGGCAGCGGCTCCATCCACGTGTCGTCAGAGCCCGGGATCCCGATCGCGTGCGCGAGTGCCAACGCGATGCGCGCGTGACCGGCGGCATTCGCGTGAAAACGATCGTCGCTCCAGAGCCGCCGATCCGATCCGACTGCGTGGACCGCGAAATCGACGAGGATCGCACCGGTGCTCGCCGAGGCACCGCGCAGCGCGTCGTTCATCGCGCGCACGCGTCGGGTGAGGACACGCGCCACCGGCATGATCGGCGTGAGATCGGGCAGCGTGAACGTGACGACGGTCGCTCCACCAAGGGCGAGCGTGCGCTGCATGTGGGCGACATCGTTCGCCACGGTACGCGGGTCGAAGCGCAATTGCAGGATGTCGTTCGACCCGGCGAACACCGTCGCGAGATCAGGGCGCATCGCGGCAGCGGGAGCGAGTTGTTGATCCAAGACCTCGCGCGTGAGCTTGCCGCGCACACCGAGGTTTGCGTACAGCACCGAGCCCTGGGCGTCGGCGATCCGCTGCGCGAGCCGGTTTGCCCAACCGCGGTATCCGCCGTGTGCGTCGGGATCGTCGAGCCCTTCGGTCGAACTGTCCCCGATCGCGACGTAGCGCTGGTAGCGGCGCGCACCGGACATGGCGCGCACCATTTCCGGCGGATCGGACGTCACCGCCATCGCCGCAGTGCCGTCACTCCAGGATCACGAAACGTCCGTGATAGGCACGGCCCGGACTCTCGATCCGGTAGAAGAAGATCCCGGGTCCAAGCTTCTGGCCGCGATCGTTTCGTCCGTCGAGCTCGAACTGGTGTGTGCCCGCGCCCGCATTCGGACCATCGAACACGCGGCGCACGCGGCGGCCGTTCAAGTCGTAGACATCGATACGCAGCGGGCCAGGACGCTCGAGCGTGATTCCGAGCATGGCGCGCTGGCGAAACGGATTCGGGAACACCGTCGGCGCCGCGAACG
>Ga0315273_10001913_pt1 | contig 24173 bp, 13 predicted proteins | sample YL17G02_0_MG_FD_205753 | JGI IMG/M metagenome (GOLD analysis project Ga0315273, IMG submission 205753) | Sediment microbial communities from Yellowstone Lake, YNP, Wyoming, USA - YL17G02_0 | ecosystem: Environmental > Aquatic > Freshwater > Lake > Sediment | place: USA: Wyoming | collected...
TCAGAATGGTGAGTCGCGGTCCCCTGGGCCGCGGCTGCTTCGCCAGCACCTCGGCCATATAGAACAGGTCCGCGATGTTTCTGACGCGAAGAACTCCGCTTCTCCGGAACGCCGCTTCCAGAATTTCATCGCTGCCCGTCAGCGAGCCGGTGTGCGAGGCGGCCGCCTTGGCCGCGGCTTCCGTGCAACCCGATTTGATCACGATGATGGGCTTGGTGAGCGCAACTTCGCGGGCGGCCGAGAGAAAGGCACGGGCGTCCCCGATCGATTCCATATAGAGGACAATGCTGCGTGTGCGTGGATCGTCGCCAAGGTAATCGATGAGGTCGCCCCAGCCGACATCCAGCATCGAACCGATCGAGATGAAGCAGCTGAAGCCCACCATCTCGCGCAGGCTCCAATCCAGCACCGCGGTGCAAAGGGCGCCGCTCTGGCTGATGAATCCCACGTTGCCCGCGCGTGCCATGGCTCCGGCAAAGGTAGCGTTCAGCCCCGTCACCGGGCTCATCACGCCGAGGCAGTTCGGCCCGATCACCCTCATATCGACCCGGCGCGCCTGCGAGAGGATTTCCCGTTCCAGCCGTTCACCCTCTGCGCCGATCTCCTTAAAACCGGCGGATATGATGATGGCGCCCTTCACGCCGGCATCCGCGCACTCCGAAACGATCCCGGGAACGCCGGCCGCGGGCGTCACGATCAGGGCGAGATCCACCCGCTCCGGCACGGCAGAGATGTTCGGGTAGGCCTTGATGCCGAGCACGCTCGATCGCTTCGTGTTTACGGGGAATACCGTGCCGCCGAAGGGATTGCTGATCAGGTTCCACAGCACGGTGCGGCCGACACTCCCCGGGGTCTCGGAAGCGCCGATCACGGCGACCGTCCGGGGAGAAAAAAAGACGTCCAGGGGCTGGTTTTTGCCCTTGAGGATTTCCGGCGCCGCCTCCGCGCTCGAAGGTTTCAATCCGCCGGGTTTCCTGTCACCGCTGGGCATGATGGATTCTCTGTTCGTATTTTTCCTGCGGCGTTCGGATCCTTCCCCGCAGGATGGGGCGAACCAAGATTATCATGCTTTTTCCGGTTTCACCTTGTTCGATCTTTTTACCCGCAGAGACCTAGTGCAGTCTAGCCGCCGCCAAAACTTTTACTGTCGGGTCCGTGCGAGGGCCCTGTAATACTCCTCCACCAGTTTGCGGTACGCGCCGGGCGCCTCGTTGTCTTCGGAATAGAGGTACTTTTCCTTCTGGGTGAGCTGATTCAACTCATTGCTCAAATCCCGGTCGATCAACTGCAGCAGGTCGATGGCGGCCCTCAGGCGGGCTGTCAGCTCGGCCTGACGCTGGGAGGAACCTTCGAGGCCGCGCAGTGATTCCAGAACCTTGTCCAGATTCGGCGCCTGTGCGGAGGTGCGATCCACCAGGCGCCGCAGTTCCTGCGCCTCCGTGAGCCGCTCCTGCGACTCGCTCCGGAACTGGCGGAGCTCTTCGCCGGTCATCCCGCCCGTTGCGACCGGAGGGCCGGCAGCGTCCGAGCTTTGGCGATTATCGTCCCGACCCGGCGCGCCGCCCATACCCCCGGCGTTCTCGCGCCGGTTGGCGGCTGCGCGCCCCCGGCCTCCCCCCTGTCCCGCCTGTCCGGGTTGCTCCGACTGTTGAGCCGATTGGCGGTCCGGTTGGCCGCTCGGTTGCCGCTCACCGGATGGGGATCGCTCTGCTCCCTGGCCGTTCTGCTGACTCTGCACCCGGCGCCGGAGCGCCTCCAGCCCGTCGGCAAGCTGCCGGGTCCGGTTGACCGCATCGGACAGCTTGCCTTCGCGTGTCTGCCCGAGGCTGTCCCGGGCCGACTCCAGCTGCTTTTGCAGATCCTCGAGCCCTGCCCGGACACTGTCCTCGCGGCCCTTCAGGAAATCATAGGCGCCGCTCGCCAGCATCTGGTTGCCGCTCAGGATGCGCTCCGGCAGGCTCTTGTCGCGGATGAGCGCGGCAGCGTCGTTCAGCCTGCTCCCGGCCTCACCCTGAACCTTTCGGGCGGACTTGGAAAGATCGTCGATCTTTTTCCCGAGGTTTCTGACCCGATCGGCGAGCAGGCTCTTCCTCTCGATCATCTCTCCCCGCTTCTGCTGGAACGCCGGTGTCGCCGCCTGCGACCTGTCCTGCGCCAGAGTCGCCACCCCGTCGCGGATCCGGTTCTGTTCTTCGAGCAGCTGCTTCGATTCTCCGATCGCCTGCTCCAACCCCTGGTTCAGACCGCCCTGCTGCCCGCGGGCCAGCGCCGAGCGGGCATCCTCCAGTTGCTGCAGCGCGCGCGATCCGCGCGCATTGGCTTCCTGCATGCTCTTGCGCTGACTCTGCTCGAGCGCGCGCTTCATCTCCTGTATGGATTGCTCGAGCTGGCTGCCGACACGATTGAGTTCCGTCGAACTGCGCTCGCGCGAGAGGCGTTGCAGCTGACGCTGCAGCTTCTCGGCTTCATCGATCAGCTGCTGCTGACTCCGGCTCGCGTCCGCCGATCCTGCGGAGGATCCGCCGCGCATGGCCATGCTGCGATTCCGCTCGTTGAGCTGCTGCTGGCGCTTCGCCAGCTCTTTCAGGCGCTCCATCGCTTCGTCGAGCTTCTGGTCGCGCGCCTGCCGCTCGGCACGCTGCACCGTTTCGTACTGATTTTTGAGCTTGTTCATCTCCAGCTCGAAGAGATCCGCGAGGTCTTCGGCGCTGGCCTGCGAATTGGCTCCCCCGCCCGCCATCCGGGCCGAGAAGGCAACCTGGATTTCGCGGAAAAGGCTTTCGGCGCGCATCAGTTGCTGCAGGGCCTTCTGCTCCTGCGGCAGCGCGTCCGTCGGCTTTTGCGAACCCAGGTCGACCGCGGCTTTTGCCATCTCGCCCGTGGCGGCCTCGATGTATTGAGTCAGCTTGGCGAAATCTTCGTTTACGCCCGCCACCCCCCGGCGCTTGAATCTCTCCACGACGCCCTGGGCCTGGACCTGGAGCCGGCTCTGCACCAGGGCAAGGGCTTTGAGATTGGCGGCGTAATCTCTCGGATCCATCTGGCTCCGATCGCGGATGAGCTTGAATGTGGCGCTGATGATGTCCTTCTGCTGCCTGCTCAGCGCCTCCTGTCCTTCCTCGCCGCCGGAACCAGCCCCTCCCCCCGCCTGCTGGCTCTGCGTGTACTTCTGCTCGAACGGGCGCACCTGGATAAAGTAAATGTCGGAGCTCGACGTGCCCGGCCCCGAAACGTTGTTGTTGTCGTAGGCCTTGCCGTAATAGGCAACGATGTCGCCAGGCTGCAGGCCGAACTCTTCGAGGAAGAACGTATGGGGTGCGGTTACCGCCGGCTGAGCCTGCCCGCTGTAAAGCTGCAGGGATTTCTCCTTGCCGCCGTTGACCGAGAAATGAAGCTCGACGCGGCTCATCCCGATATCATCCTCGGCCTTCAGCTCGGTGAAGATCTCTTCCACGCTGGTAGCGCGAAGGTCGCGCTGCGGTTTGGAAATCGAGATTTTGGGAGGAGCGTCTTCGAGAGCCTGGATCTCGTATTCGGGGGAGCCGGTTATCTGTTTTCGATTCGCAGCCTCAACCTGGACCACGTAGGAGCCCGATCGTTTCAGCATGAGAATGCCGGTGAAGTCCTGATCGCCGGAGCGCTCGAGTTCAAGCGTGGAGCGGTCGTCAAAAAGAAGCCGGACACCCTTTGCTCCATGGTTGAGATGTACGCCCAGATCGACGCGGGTACCCTTCAGAGCCGAGATGTCGCCGTCGTTCTCCGAGGTTTGCGGCGCCATGCCGGTGTAAGTCGGAAACGTATAGCGCAGCGTGATCTTCTCTACCCGGGCATTGTCCGTCACCGTCAGGGTGTGGGTCGGCGAGCGCACTCCCTGCGCCTCGACGTAGTAGCGCAGCGAAGACTGGATTTCGACGAGCAGATAGAGAAACCCGCTGCCGCGCGACTCCGGCTCCATGAGCAGAGGCGTCCAGCCGGCTGCCGAGCCGGGCAGCACAAAAAGCTGCACGTCGCGCCCGTCGAAGCCGACCAGTTGCGCCTTGATTTGCTGATCCGCCCCCCTGGCGATATCGAGATCGCCGGGAGTGACTGTAATGGCGCGCCCCGAATCGCCGGCGGCTTCCGTCCAGGGCCTATAGAGGCGGTCGAAACCAAAGTGGAAAAACTCGGGCCCCCAGGTCATCAGCGCAAAAAGCGCGAGGAATGCAGCCAACCCCAGCACCCCGTATGCCGCCAGCCTCCCGCGGCCGGTGAACACCGACAGATCGAGCCGGTTCGTCTTTTCAAGCGCGTCGCGGATCAACAGATCCAGCATGCCGGAGGGAACTCCCGGCCCGCGCCCGAACTCGACGGCAGTGATCAGCCGGTCCTGCAATTGGGGGAAATGCTCTTCCACGAATTGCGCGATCTGAACGTCGGTGATGCGCCGCCGCAAGGGCAGATAGAGGAAGTGCAGTGCGACGAAAACCACCGCGCCGCCTGCCGCCAGACGGATAAGCCAGACGGCGGCCGGCTTGAATCCGAGCAGATCGGCGCCCCAGACGCCCGACGCGAGCAAGGCAATGCTGCAAGCGAGAAAGAGCGATATGCCCTTGAGCAGCATCTGCGCGCGCCACCGGCGCCGCACCACTCTCACACGGGAAAGAAGCATCGGATACGAGCTCATAAACACCCCCGACAACAAAATCTATTGCAAATTGCACATTGCACATCAAAAATCCTAACGCCCCCGCATCAATCCGCAATTCGCAATCCGCAATTCGCAATCCGCAATCCGCAATCCGCAATCCGCAATCCGCAATCCGCAATCCGCAATCCGCAATTCTAAAGCCTCACGCCAGCCCATTTCGAGAACCTTTCAATAAGCACATATCTTTAGTCTGGTTTCAGGATGAACTGATTCGCCAGCAGGGCTTCACCCACGAGGAACGCGAGCGCAGCCAGCAGCAGCCAGCGCCACATGCGCTGCCGCCTGTCCTGCTCCTCCGGCGTCGGGCGCTCATCCGCAGCTGCGACGGGCTCTGCCCGGGTCCCGGGGGAAAGCCAACCGGCGGCCATCTCCTCCGAATTGCCATGAGTTAAGTTCGACTCGCGGGGCACGGTATTGACGGCGATGCTCGCATTCAAATTCGCTGTCCGGACTTCATAAAACCCGGCCTTGTCCACCATGACGGTGTCGCTCCCGGCAGCGACCGGCACACGCCGCTTCGATGGATCGAGCACGACTACGGCCTGGTTCAGGTCGGCATTGCCCTTGGCCTGGCGCAGAGCCGTTTCCAGCAGATACCTGCGCGGCGAGATCGTCGATCCGATCTCCACCGAGTGACTTTCTTCGCTGACATTGTCGAGGTAGTGCAGCATTTGTTGCCAGAAGGGCGCAAAAATCGCTTTGAGCGGCAGGTCGTTCGCCGAATCGTCTGCGGAGGAAGCGAAAATCAGGACTTTTCCTTTGTCGCGGCCGGCCAGCACCAACGCAGGATCGCCGTTGTCATAATGAGCGAGCGCCTGCGCGCCCTCCGACAAGGTAATCCGCGCATGGCGATAAAAGCGAGCGGCGGCAAAGCTGCCGGAATGAGGCTCCCCGAAGGGGCGGAAGATGGGATGATCCAGCTTCAGGTCGGTGAGAAGCGCATACTCTTCGCCGCGCCGATCGGCGCTACGGGCGTCGCGGGAGGGCGGCTCAACCCTTACCGGCAGCCAGCTGCCGAAAACCCGGTTGAAATCGGCGGCCCGTGCGCCGTCGGCGACTACCACCACCAAACCTCCGCCTGCCCCTACGAAATCCTGGAGCTTTTTCTGCACGCCGGCGCCGCCGCCGGAGGCGTTGTTCCAGATGACGAGGGCGCCCTGGGGAATGGCCGAGGAATCGAACCGCGCGACCGGGACACCCGTCAGCTGATAGCGCGACCAGACCGGGATGTTCAACGCGCGGGAGAGGAAATAGCCGGCGGATCGTGTCCCGGGACTCGATGCTGCGTCCTCGACGGAAAAAACCTGTGTCCGGCCGCGGGTCTCCAGCATCATGGTGTACCGGTTGTCGCGCAACAGCCGGGTGTCCTCCACTTCGAGCACAACCTGGTGTGCGCCGGCGGTGAGACCCGGCAATTGGAACTCTCCGGCCTGCACTCCTCCCCGCTCGATGTCGGTTCTTCTCTCCATTGCGGGACGGCCGTCCAGCGCAAGCCCGATGCGGACGCTCCTGCGATCCTCGTTGCCGAAATTGACGAGAGAGTATTTCAGTCTGAGCCCGGCTTCGGCGCCTTCCGCTGCCTCCAGCACCCGGACGTCGCCGATGGTGAGGTTGCTGAACTCGTCGGATCCCACGTCGACCCGTTCGAGCTCGATACCGGATCCCAGCCGGAATTCCTGTTCCTCGGCAGCCCAACCGCTTTTCTGAAAGTCGCAGATGATGTGAATGACGCGACGTCCGGTTCCCGCGTCCAGCGCGACCTTCTCGGCGACCTTGAGCGCCTGGGCGTACCTCGTCGGTCGATCGGTCAGCTGCACCGCGTGCCGGATATCTTCGACCACGGCGGCGGACCGGTCGGAGAGAGGCAGGCGAACCAGGGTCTGGTCTGAGAATTCGAGCAGCGCGATTTTGTCGCCCGGCCGCATGCCGGCCGCAACGTCCTCCGCAGCCCTGCGCGCCCGGTCCCAGCGGTCTGCATACGCCATGCTCAACGAATTGTCCAGCAGGACGACATGCGCCGCGGCGACATGGCCGGAAGCGGTCGCGGCGCGCGGAATGTCGCGATAGGGGCGCAGGAAAGCGGACACAAGGAACAGGATCGACAGGATCCGCAGGAGCAGCAACAACAGGTGACGAACCTTCTGGTAGCGGATCGTCTTTTTGCTCACGCGGCGGAGGAACATGAGGGTCGGGAATTCTATCCTGAGCGCGCGTTCGCGCTTGATCAGGTGAAGCAGGATTGGGATTCCCGCCGCCAGAGCACCCAGAAGAAACAGTGGATTGACGAAACTCATAATCTCAGTAAAGCTGCTCCCGCTTCAGCAGATAGGTAAACAACGCCCGGTCGAGCGGCTGCGAAGTGTCGATCAGCGCATAATCCATCCGGTCGCGCTGACACTCCCGCTCGAAGAACGCGATCTGGTCCCGCATTATTTTCCGGTATTCCTCGCGCACAAATTCGGGGATGACATGCATCTCGGCGCGCGTTTCCAGGTCGACAAACTGCGCGCTGGCCTCGAAATCGAAATGGAGTTCCGCAGGATCAAGCACCTGGAAGACGATGACGTCGTTGCCGCGAAAGGCCAGATGCCGCAACCCCTCCATCACCCGCGGCGCTTCGTCGTACAGGTCGGAAATGACGATGACGATTCCGCGCCGGCGCGTCCGCTCCGCGATGGCGACGAGGGGCTGAGCCAGATCGCTGCGCCCCCCCGCCGCGGTCCGCTCAATGGCGTGCAGGACCGTGTTCAGGTGGCCCACGCTGCCCCTGGCCGGCACAAACTCGCGCACCTCGTCGTCGAAGGAGACGAACCCCACCCCATCGCGCTGCTTGAAGGCGAAGTACCCGAGCGAAGCCGCCAGATACTGTCCATAGACCAGCTTCTGCAGTCCGCCGCTGCCATAGGCCATGGACCGGCTGCAGTCGAGCAGCAGATGGATGCTGGTATTGGTTTCGCCCTCGTATTCTTTGACAAAGAAGCGGTCCAGGCGCGCGTAGACCTTCCAGTCGATCTTGCGAATATCGTCGCCGGGTCGATAAGGCCGGTATTCGGCAAAATCCACGCTGAAGCCGAGATGGGGCGAGCGATGCAGCCCGGAGATGAATCCCTCCACCACCGTGCGAGCCACCAGCTCCAGGCTTGATATTCGCATCAGCGCCGCCGGGTCGATGAACCGCGTCGGCTGTGGCATCGAAGATTGAACGCTCGTCACTTAAAGCCCCGATTTTGGAACCGGCACTTTCTCGAGGAGGCGCCGGATGATTTCTTCGGTCGTGATTCTCTGGGACTCCGCATGGAAGTTGGTCAATATGCGGTGACGCATGACCGGGTAGGCCAGGGCCTGGATGTCCTCGATGGAGACATTGAACCGGCCATTCAGGAGGGCGCGCGCCTTGCCCCCCAAAACCAGGTACTGTGAGGCACGCAGGCTCGCACCCCAGTTCACCCACTCTTTCACGAAATCGAAGGCCCCGTTCTGGCCGGGCCGGCTCGCGCGCACGAGGGCAACGGCATAGCGGGACACCGACTCCGGTACCGGGACGCGGCGCACCAGCCGCTGGAACTCCAGAATGTCCGCACCGGTCACCGTGCGGGAGAGATCCACATCGCGCGCGGCCGTGGTGGCATTGACCACCCGGAGTTCATCCTCTTCGGAGAGATAGTCGATGATGATGTTGAACATGAAGCGGTCGAGCTGCGCCTCCGGCAGAAGGTATGTTCCCTCCAGCTCTATCGGATTCTGAGTCGCCAGGACAAAAAAGGGCCGGTCCACCGGATAGGTGATGCCTTGAACCGTGACCTGCAACTCCTCCATCGCCTCGAGCAGCGCCGCCTGGGTTTTAGGGGGCGTGCGGTTGATTTCATCCGCAAGGAGGATGTTGGCGAAGATGGGCCCTTTGACGAACACGAGCTCGCGTCTGCCGGTGGCCGTGTCTTCCTGAATGATGTCGGTGCCCGTGATGTCGGCCGGCATCAGGTCAGGGGTGAACTGGATGCGCTTGAACTTCAGGTCCAGGACCTGGGACAGGGTTTTGATCAACAGCGTCTTGGCAAGGCCGGGCACGCCCGTGATCATCGCGTGAGCGCCGACCATGAGCGAGATCATCGCCTGCAGCACCACCTCGTCCTGCGCGATGATGACTTTGCGCAGTTCCTTCAGGATCTGGCGGTATCCGACGTTGAGTTTTTCGACCAGGGCCGCATCATCCACGACGGATTGCTGCGTGTTTTCCATTTGGCGTTATCCCTTTCTAGTGCGTCAATGCGTACATGAGGTAGTTGACCCCGTATTTGAATGCTTCGTTGGTGTCATCAATGGGCATGAACGGGTTGTCGGACCATTCCCAGTATTCGCTGATGTCGTTATTGTAATCGACCACCATCATCAGACGCCCCTTGTCGTCGCTCATCCCCAGGTACTGGGGGACGTAAGATCTGGAGTAGATCGAAGGCACCGGCGGAAAGATGTTCGAGACGTCGTAGAAACAGGTCCAGATCGGATGGGTGCGCGGGATTTCCTCCAGCGAGCGCTCCGGGAATACGCGACGCATCTCGCGCTTGAAGTTGTCCAGAGCCCTTTCGCCGCGGAAGTCGTCCACGATCAGGAAGCCGCCGCGCAGCAGATACTCCCGCATGTTCCGCACTTCCACGTCGCTGAGGTCGAGAAAACCGACTTCGCAGAAATAAGCGACCGGGTATTTGAAGACGTCTTCGTTGTCGAACGAGATGATGTGCCCGCCCGGGTTGACGTCCAGTTTGGTCAGCTCGGCCATGATTTTCATCAGGTGTTGTTCCGACCTCGGCCAATCATGACTCCAGGGCGGCCGGAAATCCCTGAATCGCCCCCCGCCGAAATCCGGCGTGGTGTAACGGATTCTGCCCATGGTGAACCTGGTTTCGTTTCGTGGCATTTCTTCCTGGGCGGGCGCCCACCAACTCCCGGCGACGAGAAGCGGAACAAAAAGGCAGAGCGCCAGCCTTCTCGGAAAGCAATCGGGAGTGAAGCGACCGATCCTGCAGCGGGGTTTCACGGCTCACCTCCGCTCAGTTTAAGAAGCAGGGTCTGGGCTTTTTCGAAGGTGGGGGCAATTTCCAGCGCCTGGAGAACCTCGCGTTTGGCCTCCTGCGCCCTGCCCAGACCGTACCATGCGCGCGCCAGGCTGTAGTGCGCGCCGGCGGGATCCGGCGGGTTCAGCCCAACCAGGACCTGATATGCCGTGGCCGCTGCGCCCCAGTCGCCCATCTCGCCCGCAGCCTCACCCAGCGCAATGTAGGTCTCCGGATCATAGGGCTGAACGTAGATCGACCGCTCGAGCAGCTTCGCGGCATCGGCCCATTCCTTGCGCTTCCGGTAGATCCCTGCCGCCCGCACCGGGGCCGTCGAGGTGTCGCTGTCGCTTCGAATCCATGCCAGGAGCTGCGCGAGTGCTTCGTTCTCCCGTTTCTCGGCGAGGTAGAAATCACTCAGGATCCGGTACGGGCTGCCCGGCCCGACGAACGGCGGGAAGAGTTCCTCGGCCTTTTTGAGATAGCCTTCAGCTTCACGGTCCGCCTTCTCCTCGTGCAGAAGAATCCCCATCTGGAGATTGAGCGTGAAGTCGTCGGAACTCTTCGCCAGCGCCGCGCTTAACTCCTGCCGGCCCATGCGACCGCCGTGCGGCTTATTCCCGGTCGGTTTCGGGAAGTTGAAATGGCTGGCGACATCCCGCAGCCGGCTTTCCACGAAACGCGAATATTCCGATTCCAGCGTTGCCGGATCCCATCCCAGGGCTTCGCGGAACACCGCTTCGGGCGGCCTGTTGGCGGCGAAAAGCTGCAGCGTCTGCCGGATCTTCTCGAAGCCGAATCGCTCCTCGACCAACTCGCAAAAGAGCGAAGCCTGGTAATAGGAAAGCGAGATCTGCTCGGGGAACCTGGGCCTCATCATCCCGGCGTTCAGTTCGCTGACCTTGAGCAGTCTTCCCTCCTGGTAAGCCCGCACAAACTCCACGGTGAGATTGTCGCCCCAGCCCGGCCGCGCCTGCCTTTCCTCAAAGACGGACAACCCTTCGGAATACCAGCGCGGGATGTTGTGATTGGTCATCTGAAGCGTGATCACATGGGCCAGTTCGTGCCACAGGGTGGAGCCCCAGTTGAAGGACTCCGCCTTGCGCGCCCGGGGCGAGTCCATCGCCACAACCCGCCCGAAACAGACTCCCAGCGCACCCAGACCGGGCAGGCCGAGCGTGCGTACCGCAAATCCGCCTTCATCGGGAAAAATCTCTACCTGCAGCGGACCCTCGGGCCTGAATCCGTAGCGCGCGGTCATCCGCTGGTAAGCTTCCTCGGCGATTCTGGGCGCGTACTGCGAGAGGCTGGGCTGGTCTTCGCCGGCCATCAGGAAGATGAAGTGTTCACTCTTCAACCGGACAAATTTGTCCATCCGGTCGAGCAGATTCAGCGTGTTGAAGGCCCAGATATGGAAAGGATCTCCCTCAAAGGCGCGCTGAAGCGCGCTGCGTCCTCCGGCGAGATCGCCGATGCGCATGAGATTCATTCCCAGGCTCGCGTGCGCCGCCCAGAGCCGCGGCTCCAGCCCGATCGCGCGGCGATCCTGATCGACGGCCTCGCGATACTTCCGCCGCTTCACGAGGTTCTCCGCCAGGGTGTGGTAAAAGCTGCCGTATCTCGGATTGATGCCAAGGATCTGCTTCTCAGCAGCGGCAAAGCCCGCAGCATCCCCCCGGAATTGCCGGCACACGCCCAGCAGAGACAGCGCCTGGAGGTTGGACGGGTTGACCGACAGCGCGCGCTCGATCTCCTTGAGCGCGCCATCATAGTTTTCTTCCTCGATCCGCAGTTCGGCCAGAAGCGCGAGCGCCGGCACGAAGTTCGGATTCACCGCCAGGGCCGCCCGGGCAAAGGTTTCCTCCTCGGCGCTGCTCTCGTACTCCTTCCCCAACGCCATGCCGACCAGGGCCGCGGGATAGGTTTTGTTGATCTTCAGGCAGTCGCGGAAAACGCCCATGGCGTCGGAGGCCTGGTATTTTTCGAGAAAGAGATAGCCGAAATCCGCCAGGGCGGCGAGCGAGATTTCGCCCGCCGTTTTGCCCTCCGTGGCGTCCAGGAAAAGGTCTTTGGCGTCCTGAACGTATCCCCGATGCCATGCAGCCACAGCCGCGTTTCCAAGCGCCTCGCTGCCCTGGATCCGGCCCTGCTTGTATTCGCTGATCATTTGATCCCAGATCCCGTTCGCCTCGTCGCGTCTGCCGGTATCTTCGAGCAGCAGGGCGAGTTCCTTCATCGCTGTCAGTCTCGGCAACTGCCGCGCGGAGGACAGCGCGATGCAACGGCGCAGGCGCCGCCCGGCTTCGGCGTAGCGCCCGCGCTCGAGCGCGATCCGTCCGGCCTCCAGATGGAGAGGCGCGGATTCAGCCTTCGCCTGAAGGAACTCATCGGCGCGTTTTTCCGCCTCGGCGTAGGCGCCCGTCTGCAGCAAGGTTTCGAGCCAGCCGGTCTGGCATTCCTCGAGGGCCGGGGTCGTTTTCAGCGCCGCCTCGAAATGATTGCGAGCTGCGGCATAATCGCCGGCGCGCAGGGCCGCCTTTCCCAGGGTGTTGCTATCCGCCCCGGGAATCCATGCCGAGCAATTCGTTATGAAAAATCCCACCACCAGGACACCAAGACACCAGGAAACCAATGCGCCGGTCTGAAGAACGGCTTTCCGGTTAGAACCGATACTGTTCATATAGCGGCCTGTCGATCGATTAATGAAAAGCCTGGCCACGAATTACACGAATTACACTGAAATATCCTCGACATCCTCTGGGACTTTTCTCAATTCGTGCAATTCGTGGCTCGGTCCTTTTGATGCATTCCTTAAGTGAACAACATTCCTGTTAGCACGATTTTGTCTAATCAACAGCGGTCATTGTTTCCGCAGCTGCGCGTTGACCCGGGCCAGCTTGACCAGGAGTTCTTCAAGTTTTTTCTCGTAATCGGCCTGCGGCATTCCGCCCTTGGCGAACTTCAAGGCCTCGATCTGCTGTTCGAGCGATTGCGCTTCCAGAGCAAGTTTCTGGCGCTCCGGATTGGCTCCCCCTTTAGCCAGGGCCTCCGGACCAGGGTCGAGATAGGTCGTGCGGGCCAGCAAGCCATCGCCGTTTTCCGGCCCGGGAACCGGGTGACCGTTCCCGTCGCCGTTGTCATCGAGCATGGAATGCTCGGTCTGGATGTTGCCTTCGCTCGAGTAATATTGCTCCACTTTTTTGGCTGCGTAATTGAACGCCTCGAGCAGGCTGACGCGGCCGTTCTTATCCGTGTCGGCGTTGCCGTCCCTGAGGGCTTCCACAAAAAAACCGCCCATATGCGTCAAGTTCTTCTCACTGCCGCTTCGAGTCGATGTGATGATGACGCGCCCCTTGCCGCTCAGCGCCTGCGTGCTGGAGCCGCTGCACGTGGTGGTGTTCACCACGACAAAATGCTGCGCCGGAATCGAGTAGAGGACCGCCGCCAGTTCCTGCGCCGTCGGGTCGGGCCCCACCAGGTTCAGCTTGTATCCGCTGCCGTCATAACTGCCGTGACCAAGGATAAAGGCGAATACCAGATCATCCTTGGCTGCGCGTCCCGCGATAGCGCGGCAGACCCTGGCCAGGTTTTCCCGGGTGGACTGATACTGAATCAATTCCGGATCTTTGGACACGTCGTCAAAAAGCACGAAAACCCGGTCTGCTCGGAACTGAAGCGAACCCTCCAGACACGCGCGCAGATCCCGCAGCTCCCTCAGGTACTCCATCTGCAGCGCCGGATCGCCGCTGACACCGGCAAGGAGGATTGCCCAACGGCCGTCGTGAGCATCGGCGGCGACCTGTCCCGCCGGGACCCCAAAGACAAACAGAGCCACGGGCAGAAGCAGGGATATGAAGCGGCGGGCCAGGACGAAGAGAGTCTCCACCCGCAGAGCGGGTAGCCTCAGGAGGCCCCCCGGAGGGGGGCAAGAGAGTAGCCCCGGGTGACCGAAGGGAACCCGGCGTAGGGTAGTGGAGGTACGGAGAGCCCCGGCAGGGGCGACAGAACATATTGAGCGGTAACATTTCCTGTCGCCCCTCCAGGGCTCAACCGCTTTTGCCGACCGGACCCGGGGTTCGCTGTGCTCACCCCGGTCTATTCTCTTTTGACCCCTCCGGGGCATGGCGAGCTGATTGGCTCGTGAGTTGTGCGACAGTCTCTTCGCTGCACTAATCATGCGAGCCCCTTTCTCTTCCGGAGCGCCCATTCCGTGCCTGCGGCGCCAACCAGGAGCAGGTACAACAACGGCATGTCCCAGAGTTCTTTCTCTTCGATCCGCGCGGCGCCGTTGTCGATGAAAGAAATATCCTCAGCCAAGGTTCGGACATCTCCCGGGGAGTAAAAGCGGCCTCCGGTGTCGGCGGCGAGCTGTTTGAGCAGATCGGCATTCATTGCGGCATTGTGGAACTCCGCCGTGTAATCGCCCACGCGGAAACTGGCCTTTGCCGTACCCAGGCTTCTGCCCGCCTGCAAGCCTTCCGCCGTCGCTTCGTAAATACCCTCCTCCATCGGTTTGAGGGAGGCCGAGTATTGCCCTTCCCGGTTGACGTCCCATGTCAGCGGCACGGTCGTGATCTGTCCCGAGGGAGCTTTGACCTGAGCCGAAACCTGCGCGTTGTTAAGTTCCACAAATGAATTATCGCGTACCGCGGCGCGCAGGGAGACGGCCTCGTCCAGGGAATAGGAGTGCTTGTCCGTTTCCAGCCCGACCGGATCGTCGACATCGCTGACGAGCCAGCGCAGCATCTGCCTCCAGAACATCTCGTGGAGATTGTCGCGCGCATCCAGCTCCATGCGCCAGCGCCAGGTAGACGCCGTCATCAGCGCCATCGATTTGCCGCGCCCGAAGCGCTGGAAGGCAAGCAGAACCGGGCTTTGCCCGCGCGCATTCGCGTACAGGCCCTGAGCCAGAACGGTGGCCCCGGGTTTGGGTCCGGCGCTCGGGTTGAGGCCGACCAGAGCGGGCGCGGATTCCCAGCGCTTGCGGTTTTCGTCCCCGGCGAGCGAAACCCGCGTTACCGGGTGATCGTCGCCATATCGGGTAAGGCGCAGCTTGAACTCGACGTCCGGGATATCCGGCGGCGCGGAGGATTGCAGGTTTACCGGGAGAACATCCTCAACCGGCGTGTTGAAATACCCGCCTTCGCGAAAGGAGAAGCGGCCGCCGAGCATCAGGAACCCCCCGCCGCGCTGGCTGACGAAATCCTGAATCATGCGCAACTGGTCAAAAGTGAAAAAACTCGCCTCGACGCTGCCCAGGATCAGCCCCTTGTAGCGGAAGAGTTCTGCCCGGTCGGTCGGGAAACCCTTTTCCAGAGTCGCGGCGGACTCCACGCCCTGGCGCAGGAGCTTGCCGGCGGCTTGTCGCAACAGGCTCACCAGCCGGAGATTCTTGTCCTCCTGGGCGGCGCGACGCAGAAAACCGTAGATCCAGCGCGGCTCTCCCTCAACATACAGGACGGGCGGCTGATCGTCCTCGACACGGATCAGGACGCTCTGGTCGTTGTTCTCGGAGAGAATCTCATCCGGGAGGGGTTCGATCCGGACCGAGAACACCTTCGGCCCCGTGCCGTCGCCGGTGAAGAGAACTTTGAAGTTCTTGACCTCGCCGTCGCTCCCCAGCGTAACGTCCTGGCTCTGCAGGATGCGGTCCCTTTCTCTGACGACCAGTTTCGCGCGGCGCCCGGAATAACCGCTGGCCCGAACGGCAACATCCGCTTCGATTACCGCATCTTTCAAGACCCGGCGGGGAGCCGAAACGCGCAGGAGTTCGGCATCGCGCGCGAACTCCGAAGAGCCGATTCCGATCGGGTAAACCGGAATGCCGCGCGCCCGGAGCGTGGCCGCCGTTGCGCCCAGATTGGCGGAATGGTTATCCGCCCCGTCGGTGAGCAGGACGATGCCGGAGACCGGAGCGCTGCCGAGTTCACCGGCTACCTGCTCCAGCGTGCGCGCCAGGTCGGTGATGTTGCCGTGACGCGGCAGGTCCTCGAAGCCGGCGGCCCGGTCCGCCGCTCCTGAGAAACGGAAATAGCGCAGTTTGAACTTCCTCCCCAGCGCATCCATGAGCGGATTGGCATCGGCGCGGAGCAGGTTTTGCTCGATCTCCAGTCGCGATTGCTTTGAGGATCCGTCCCGGATTTCCATGCTCTTGCTCAAATCGTAGGCGACGGCCACGAAGCTTTTTTGTGGCATGACGGAGTGAAGAACCAGCACAGGCTGCATGAAAATAAAGAGGATGATCAGGAAGGCCGCGGCGCGCAAAGCCGATAAACCCCAGCGCCAACCGGCAGACGTCGCCCCGGCGGTGCGTCGATAGATCCCATAAGCACCAACAATTGCGGCCACCGCCAGTATCGCCGAGACATACCACGGCCAGAGCGGGCGGAGCGCCAGGGCGCTCTTTTGATAGATCAGCGGCCGATATTTGAATAACAGCTCGAACAGAACCGACATTATCCTGAAGACTCCGTTTGCCGCCGTGCCCCGAGAGACGGCAACCTGCCTGTGAGGTAATACGCACAACGGGAACTGTTAATACATGTTTATTTGATAGTTTGCCTATCGCGCGCCGGTAATTCAATCACCGTGTCTTGACGGTTTGCATTCGAAAGCCGCCGGCATCTCGCCGGCATAGCCGGCTCTGGAGTTTCTACATTTCTGGGAGGCCCGAAGGGCCGCCAGTTAATAGGCCCGGCCGTGAGAAGCTGTGAAACAATTAAAGACTGGTGGCCGTGATCCACGCGTTACAGAGCCGCGACCGTGAGGGAGCGGTGCCCCGCGGGGGGGCTTTCGGAGATAATGTCTCGCTGCCTATCCCGGTGAGGGATATTGGTTTGCCGCTCCCTGACGGTCGCGGCTCCGTAAGACTCGGTCTCAGCGGCGGGATTGCCGGCTATTCGCCGGTGCGGTCTGCGCAGGGAAGAGTGATATACTGCGGTCTTCGCGCTTATCAGACACTAACGGGAGAGAGCCATGAAAGTTGGACTGTTTACCACACTGTTCGGCAGGGACAGCCTCGATCAGGTCATCGAACGCGCCAAAAAACTGGGAATATCGGATCTTGAAATCGGTGCTGGAAATTACCCCGGAGATGCTCACTGCAAACTCGAGTATCTCAGCAACGCCCTGAAGCGGACCGAATTTGCCAAAAAACTGCAGGACAACGGAATGCGCATATCGGCGCTCTCGTGCCACGGCAATCCGCTTCATCCGAACCGGGAAATCGCCAGAATCAACGACGACGTAAGCCGCAAAACCGTCCAGCTGGCTGCCAAGCTCGGTGTCTCCCGGGTGATCGAATTCTCGGGCTGCCCCGGCGATTCCGATTCCGCGAGGTACCCGAACTGGGTCACCTGCCCCTGGCCGGATGAATATCTCGACCTGCTCGCCTGGCAATGGAACAAGAAGGTCATTCCCTACTGGATCAAGAGAAACAAACACGCCGAAGATTACGGCATCAATATCGCCCTCGAGATGCACCCGGGCTTCGTGGTCTACTCGCCGGAGACCATGATGAAGCTGCGCGCGGCCGCGGGCAAACGGATCGGGGCAAACCTCGATCCCTCGCATCTTTTCTGGCAGGGCATCGACCCGATCCAGTCGGTTCGTTTCCTGGGCGAGGCGATCTTCCACATTCACGCCAAGGATACGAAGATGTATCCCTCCAACATCGCCACCAGTGGTGTCCTCGACGTGAAACCCTACGGGGACGAGATCAACCGCTCCTGGCTCTTCCGCACCGTCGGTTATGGCCACGGATCCGAATGGTGGACCGACTTCATCTCGACGCTGCAGATGGTCGGCTACAACGACGTTCTTTCCATCGAACACGAGGACAGCCTGATGGCCGTGGAGGAGGGGTTGAGCAAGGCGGTCTTGTTCCTCAATTCGGTTCTCATTCGTGAGAAGCTCGGGGAGATGTGGTGGGTCAAAGCCTGACGATTCGATGAACCTTCTCAACCGGGAATGCATCCAACCGGTAAGCGTTCAATGGGAAAGTTCGCATTCTCGGGTCGGATGCGATAATCGTGGAGGACAGATCATGAAAAGCAGGAGACTTCTGACAACAACCGCGCTATTCGCGCTTGTGGCTGCGGCAGCTTCCGGTGCGATCATCTTCGCCCACCAGGATCAGGAAAGACCTCGTCAGGCGGTGACCATCGACCCTGAAATTGTGGTTCCGGAGGGGACGGTTCTATCCGTTCTACTCAGTTCGTTTCTGAACACGCGCAGCACCCAGGTCGGCGATCATTTTTACGCCGAAGTGGCCTACCCCATCTGGCAGCAGCAGCGTCTCATCATCCCGAGAGGATCGACGGTCCGAGGCCTGGTCACTGAGGTGGTGAGGCCGGGCAAGCTCAAAGGCAAGGGCCGGCTGGCCGTGCGGGTGGAGGATATCCTGCTCCCGAACGGTGTTAAGCGCGACCTCAACGCTTCGTTCCGCGGGATCCACGGCCCGGGCACGGAGAAGATCGACCGCAAGACGGAGACCGTGGAGGCCGCGAGCACCAAAGGAGCTGACGTCGGCCAGGTCGTGGGAACCACCGGTACGGGCGCGATGATCGGAGCCATCGCCGATCACGGCAGTGGCGCCGGCATCGGAGCCGGAATCGGAGCAGCCGTCGGACTCGTGACCGTGCTCTTCGGTCGCGGGCAGGATCTGGTTCTGGAACCCGGAACGGAGTTCGAGCTGGAATTGAAACAGCCGCTGAAATTCGTCTACGGTGAACTGGATTTCAACAACGCGCAGTTGAACTCGACCCGGGCCTTTCAGCGCCAGCCCCGCAGCGCTCCCGCAACTGGCACGCACCGTGGCATCATGGGCCTCCCCATTCCCTGGCCCTGACCGGGTCTTGGGTGCTGGGTGCTGGGTCCTGGGTGCTGGGTGCTGGGTCCTGGGTGCTGGGTGCTGGGTGCTGGGTGCTGGGTGCTGGGTGCTGGGTGCTGGGTGCTGGGTGCTGGGTGCTGGGTGCTGGGTGCTGGGTGCTGGGTCCCGGGCATTGGGCAGAGGCGAATTGGCCTTTTTTTAGAGCGAGATAAACCCACGGCCTACGGCCGTACGACCCTGGCAGGCTAAGCCGTTCAGGCGAGCCGTTGATATGGGAAGATGCCACGAGGAGGTGCCAGGGATCATCGGGGTCGGAATCGGTATCGGGGTCGGCATTGGAAACAGAGGGGAAAAACGCTATTCCTATTTGAGATGATCTCCGATTCAACCTCGATTCCGATACCGATACCGACCCCGAGTGATCAGAGGATCCGCCCCGCTTTGCGGGGCAGCCAAGGCCACGCCTTTCAGACGTGGTCGATTACTGCGTGTCCCCCAACACCCAAAACCCAGGACCCAACACCCAAAAGGGCGCCGCACTCCAAAAAAAACTCGGCCGTTTATTCCACGATCTGTAATCTGCCCGAATGTGGTAACCTCTCGCTGCTTGGCCCCGTATTAACACCCGGAGAAAGATGAACTATGTTCAGCGGTGCCGATATACGGCTGCTTTACTGGCGGGAACTCCGCTCCGCGCTGCGCGAGCGCAACATCGTCATCAACAGCATTCTGCTTCCGATATTCCTCTACCCGTTGCTGCTCTGGCTGGTCTACATGGGGATCTCGTTCGTGGTGGGCCAGACCGAGAGCTACAGATCCCGCGTCATGCTCCAGGCTCTGCCCGAGCAGCACAAATTCCTCAAGACGGAGCTTCAAGGCGACCGGCAGATCGAGCTTAAAACTTCGCCCGATCCCGCCGCCGAAATCAGCCGCGGGACGCTCGACCTGCTTGCGGAATTTCTGCCGCCAGCGGACGGCGCAGGGTTGGCCGGGGGAAATTTCCGCGTTCGGCTCGTTTACGACAACTCCAAGGACAGGAGCGAAATCGCACGCGGCCGGATTGCCGAGCGGCTCGGGCGCTACCGCGACCGCTATCTCGAAACGGAGGGGAAAAAACTTGGTCTCTCGCCGGCGGCCCTGCAGCAGTACTGGGTGGAAAACAAAGACGTGGCGACCAGCAGGCAGAAAGGCCAGTTCATCCTCGGCCTCATGCTGCCGCTATTCCTTGTGATCATGCTTTGCGTGGGTTGCTTCTACCCGGCCATCGACTGCACGGCCGGAGAGAGGGAAAAGTCCACCTGGGAAACCCTCATGACTGCGGCCACCGCCCGAAAAAACATCGTGATCGCGAAATATCTCTATGTCGTCACCATGGCGACGCTTGCGGGAATTCTCAATCTGACCGCGATGCTCCTGTCGATGAAGTCGGTCCTCGCGCCGCTGCTCGGGGGGGTTGCCGGCGGAATGTCCTTCCGGATCCCGCTTTCGGCCGTCCCGCTGATCGTCCTGGTGACCGTGCTGCTGGCCCTTTTCGTCTCGGCGGGGATGATGATTCTGGCGTCGTTCGCCCGGACCTTTAAGGAGGGGCAGTCGATGGTGAGCCCCTTTTATATGGCCTGCTTCGTGCCGGTCATTTTTTTGCAGGTCCCGGGCCTGAAGTTGACTCCGGTGCTGGCGCTGATTCCCGTGGTAAACGTCGCCATGGTATTTCGCGAGGCGATCTCGGGCGTGTACCGGTGGCCGCTCATTTTCCTGACACTCGCGGTCGAAACCGTGTGCATCGCCCTGGCTCTCTGGATCGCGGTCACGATTCTCAGGTACGAGGACTTTCTCATTGGCAGCTACGGCGGCAGCTTCGGCAAGTTTTTGAAGGAGAGACTGCTCGGCAAGCGGAAGGAAGGAACGAAATGAATCCACCGGTACTGGTGCAGGGACTCGCGAAGACCTTTTTCGATGAGGCGCGCGGCGAGGTGAATGCAGTCCAGGGCATCGATTTCGAATGCCGCGCAGGCGAGATCTTCGGCCTGCTCGGAGCCAACGGCGCAGGCAAAACCACGACGCTGCGGATGCTGGCAACCATACTGGCCCCCACGTCGGGCAATGCCTTCATCCTGGGGCATGATGTCGTTACGGATCCGCAGGGAGTGCGCAGGCAGCTGGGCTTCTATTCCGCCTCGACGGCTCTATATCCCCGGTTGACCGCGAGAGAAACCATCGAGTTCTTCGCGCGCATCAATCAGTATCCCGCCGACAAGGTCGCCCAGAGGGTAGATTTCCTGATCGAACGCTTCGGGATTTCGCAATACGCAGGGGCGCGCATCGACAAACTGTCCTCCGGCATGAAGCAGAAGGTGTCCATCGCCCGGACGGTGGCGCATGATCCCCCGCTGCTGATATTCGACGAGCCGACGGTCGGACTCGATGTGCTGAACGCGATCGAGATGCAGGGCGTCATCAAGGAGTTTCGCGCACAGGGGAAGACCATTCTTTTCTCCACCCACATCATGAGCGAGGCGGAGAAACTCTGCGACCGGATCGCCATCATCCACGGCGGGCGGATCCTCGCCTGCGACACGTTCCAGGGCCTGCGCGAGTCGACCGGGGCTCATTATCTCGAGGACATTTTCATCCATTACGTGCGAGGCCGGGCATGAATTGGGAGACGATCGGGATCCTTTTCGCTCATGAATTGAGAATGCTGCTGCGCGACCGCCGCACCATCATTTTCGCCATCGTGATCCCGGTGGCCATGATGCCGCTCATACTGTTCGGCACAAAAAGCATGAGCGACCGGCGCGAAAGACAGCTCGAACAGACCACCTATCGATATGCCGTGACCGGCACAGAGGCGGATTACGCACGCAGCCTCATCCGGGAAGGACGCGAGCTGGCATCCCGACCCGGCAGCGATGCTTCGGCGAAAGATGACCGGCTGACGCGATTCAGGTTGGATGAGGTGCGGGCAACGGACGCGCGCCTGGCGCTTCAGTCGGGCGCCATCCACTTTTACCTCGAGGCATTGAGCGCGAAAGAGGCCGACGCCCTCCCCGAAGACGACAAACCGGCGGAAAACCGCGGCCGGTTCGGCGGTGCGCCCCCTTCGCGCGGCGCGCTCGCCACCGAGCAGAAACGGCTTCCCGGCGTCGCGCTGGTGCGCATCTATTTCAAGAGCGATCAGGACGACTCGATGGCCGGACGATCGAGAATGGATGAACTCCTCACCCGGGTTCAGCGTGCCGGGCGCAACGAACTCCTGGCCAGGCAGGGATTCCCGCTTGATTCCGGAAAGATTTTTGCCGTGGAGAGCCGCAACGAAGCGAGCGCGGGGCAGGTGACCGGCTCATGGGTGGGCCGGATACTGACGCTTTTCCTTTTGATGTTCATGCTCAGCGGGGGCGCCGTCGTCGCCATGGACATCATCGCAGGGGAAAAGGAGCGCGGTTCGCTGGAAACCCTGCTTACGACCGCCGCGACACGTGCTGAGATTGTAACGGCCAAGCAGGCGGTTATCCTGCTCGTCGCGCTGGTCATCACGCTGATCCAGCTGGCCAACATCGTCGTCTATGTGACCTTCCGTCTGATCAAGCTGCCCAAGGATTTCGTCATCGATGCCCCGCCCCAGGTCGTCCTTACGCTTTTGCTGCTCTTCATACCTCTGGCGGCTCTGATCGCCTCGGTGCTGCTGATGCTCTCGGCTTACGCAAAAACCTACAAGGAGGCCCAGCTCTATTTCTTCCCCGTTTATATGCTGAGCCTCCTGCCGGCCGCCGCGTCCTTCCTGCCCGGCGTCAGCCTGCGCTCGGCAATCGTCCTCGTGCCGCTTGCCAATGTCAGTGTCGCCGTGCGCGAAATCATGGTGGGAAAGTTCGACTGGCCGATGATTCTGGTCACATTCGCCGTCATGGCAGCTGCGGCAGTGTGGGCCATGCGCGTTTCCGCCGGCATGCTTTCGAAGGAGAACCTGGTTACGGCGAGCGAGTCGGACGCGGCCGATTTCACCGGCGGCCCGGCCTTGTTCCCCAAGCGCGTCCTGCGCTGGTACGGGGTGATGGCCGCCCTGATGTTCGCGGTCGCGGCGAATGTCCCGCAGCTGGCCACCTTACGCAGGCAGCTGATCTTCAACGAGTTGGTCCTCTTTCTCGGGGCAAGCCTTCTCATGGTTCGCGTGTACCGTCTGAATCTGAAAGAGGCTTTTGCCCTGAGGCCGGTCAAGCCGGCGGTCTGGCTTGCGATTCTCCTTGCCATACCCTCCGGCAACATCGTCGCGGTCGGCGTATTCCGGCTCGCGAGCCTGGTTTTTCCGGTGCCCAGCCAGATGCTGGAGCAGTTCGGCAAGGACCTCATGCCCGATGCCGTCCCCGACTGGCAGATGGTTCTCTTCCTGGCCATCCTCCCGGGAATCTGTGAGGAGATCGCATTCCGGGGCACCCTGCTCTATGGCCTGCGGAAAAAACTCCGCCCTGTCCCGCTGGCCCTTGCAGTCGGTCTGATCTTCGGGCTATTCCACGTCGCGCTGTTCCGCATCATCCCCACGGGGTTTCTGGGGGTGATTCTGACCGCCGTGGCCTTGCTTACCGGATCCATATTTCCCGGCATGCTGCTCCATGCGGGAAACAACGCTTTCGGTATCTTCGCCGCAAAATATGATTTTCCTGTGGCGGGTCTTGACTGGCGGGGATACCTTGCCGCGGCCGCCGTGTTCGCCTTGTGCTTCTATATTTTGTATCGCAACCGGACGCCATACCCCGGCCTCCTCCGGAAAAAGAAATAACGCTCTTGGCAAGCATGGCCGGAATAAAATAAAAGTCACCACCAAGCCACAAAGACACCTCCGAAATTTCGATCCCGCGTGGCTATCGCCTTTCATGGTTTCTTGGCGTCTTGGAGTCTTGGTGGTGAAAATGAGTCGAATGGGACTAAATCGTCAATCGATGGTTGCCGCGCACCGATCCCCAATCCCAAAAGGCTTCATTTCCGAGTTGATTCTGGCCTCAGCCTCAGTAAGAATAGCCTAATGGATCCTGCTATTTTTTCGCGTATCGCGCTTGAGTTGAGTCTGTCCGAATCCTCTATTGCTGCAGCCGCAGGGCTTTTCGAGCAGGGCGCAACCGCGCCCTTCATCGCCCGCTATCGCAAGGAAGCCATCGGAGGAATCAATGCCGTCAAGGTCCACGCGATCGAGGAGCGCCTGGTTTACTATCAGGATGTACTCACCCGGCGTGCCGGCCTGCTCAACCTTGCGGCAGACCAGAAACGGCTGACGAGCGACCTCCAGCAGTGGATCGAAAAGGCGATCTCCAAGGTCGAACTGGACGATCTCGGCCAGTGCCTCAAGCCCAGGAGGAAAACCAGGGCTACGGAGGCCCAGGAAAAAGGCCTGGAGCCGCTCGCGGATTATCTCTGGAATCAGGAACCGGACGCCTGGAGCCTCGAGGAACATGCCGACGTATTCATCAACGCCGACAAGCAGGTTCCTGCGCGGGAGCAGGCGCTGCAAGGCGCCTGCGACATCATCGCCGAATGGATTTCGGAGAATCTCGAAATCCGCAGCCGTTTGCGCGAAATGTTCTGGAAAGACGGCGTCGTGGTGTCGACGGTGGTGCCGGCC
>Ga0315273_10001914_pt1 | contig 24170 bp, 21 predicted proteins | sample YL17G02_0_MG_FD_205753 | JGI IMG/M metagenome (GOLD analysis project Ga0315273, IMG submission 205753) | Sediment microbial communities from Yellowstone Lake, YNP, Wyoming, USA - YL17G02_0 | ecosystem: Environmental > Aquatic > Freshwater > Lake > Sediment | place: USA: Wyoming | collected...
CCCGGTCATATTCCAGCGCCAGCCGGAAAGTATATGGCTTGCGCTGCATCCACCAGTTGGGGCCGAAGGTATCGAAAAGCTTATTGAGCAGAGCGGGGTCGGGGTTTTGCAGCCAGGCCTGGCGCAAGCTGAGCGGGGTCTGGCCGGAGGTGCCGATAAAGGTATATTGTAAAGCGGCTTTCTGACTGCCTCGCACCGTCACTGGGGCGCGCTGGATGCGGGCTGTCATTGGGGGGAGGGTATCTTTGACAAAGCGATCATAGTTTTCATATTCGCGCCGGATGGACTCTCGCTCGCCCACTTTGACGATCGTATAAGCGTCGGCGCGCCCATCCAGGCGGATGGGCAGGGCCAGGAACGTGCGCGCCCCCGAATACCCCGACAGGAATTCACTTTCCAGCGCCAGGCGCCCATAGCGGTTGAACAGGCTGCGCAGCAATCCTGTTTCTGCTGGGGAAAGAGCAAGCCCTGGACGCGCCTCGATCGCCAGAGAGGGGTTGGGTTTTTCTACCATGATCCTGGCCTGCGGCGTCACCACCAGGCCTGCCACTGCGAACAGGCTCAACCCGCTCCCAAAGACTAACCCTAAGAATCCCCCTGTCATCGCCTGGCGGCGAGTCATGCCAAAAAAGGAACCTACCTCGATACTCAGGGAGCGAGAATAGATTTCCGTTTCTCGCATTGGAGCTGCCTGGCCTTCCACCGGTATCCAGCGAAGCCACAAAGTGATCGCCAGGCGCTGCTGACCAGGTCCCCGGGGGGTCAGGACCCACTGCCAGTTGACCTGCGCGCCCTCTGGGATGAAGCGCTCTTGCTCCTCCTGCGGAGAGATCTCAAAACCCACCGCGTCCAGCCGCGCCACGCCAGACAGCTCGTACCCGCTCCTGCGCATCACCTGCACAGGCTGCGTATCCGTCTTGTGCTCGGGGAAATCGGTCTGGACGGTGTACCCCTCCTCAGAGGGTACCAGTGACAGGCGCACCACGTCTGAATCCCCCAGCCGCATCGACGGCGGCCATTCCAGCTCAACAATCCGCGCTTCTACCAGTGAGGTGGGGGATGGAAGGAGCGCAGTAGGCTGCGCCAGCGGAGTTACTGGAGCCTCAGCGGCCTGCGTGGGCAGTGCCTCAGGAGTCGGCGTCTGCGGCGCTGCAACCGCAGGAGCCTGGGTGGGCTGCACCTCAGGAGGCTTAGGGGTGGCAATTATTTGAACCTCTTTTTCCACCACCACCGTCTTTACGGCGGCTTGGGGTGAGGCGGCTTGTGCACAGGCTGCCAGGAGAGCTAACAAGAGGAAAAAGCTAATCAAGACTACATATCGACGCATTCTGACCTTCCATCATGGTGGGGAGAAAAGCGTAGGCGCGACTGTGACCTGTTCGCTCAAGGCTTCGATGGGCCAATAAGCATAGGCCAGTGCGGCCAGCGAACACAACACAACTACTACTCCTATGACGAATAAAGCCAGGCGAAGGTTCCGAGTCATCTGAAATCGTCCAATAGTATAATACAACCAATTCACCTATCTAGTCAACTACCATGTCTACCTGGGAAAACTATCCTCCTGATTACCGCACTCATGAAGTTCAGGCCATCCGGACTGCCGTCCAGGCTGGCGAATGTGTTTCCATCGTTGGGCTGAGCGGTTCCGGTAAAAGTAACCTACTGGGCTTCATCGCCAACCGCCTAAACCGGGAGCCAACCCCAGCCAGTCGACTCCCGGCGTTCTTCCTGGTGGACTGCAACCGCCTGGAAGAATTCAACCCGCAGGCTTTCTTCCGGTTGGTCTCCTACACGCTGCTAAAAAAGGAGCCGCCTGAAGCAGGCGACGAGCTGGCCATACTTGAAACTGTCCTCGATCAGAGGCTGGCAAAAGATAGGAGGGTGTGCCTGCTTTTCGACCGGTTTGATACCCTGATGCATAAACAGGTGGTAGATATTGTCAGCCTGGCAGTGACGGCGAACCTGCGCGCCCTGCGGGATGCCCACAAATACGACCTGACCTATGTTCTGGCGACCCGCCGGCCGCTCGATCCGCACACGGAGCTGGCGGAGCTGTTTTTTGCGCACACCCTGTGGCTCGGCCCCCTGGCTGAGAGCGAGGCGCGTTGGAACATCGCCCGTTACACAGAGCGCAAAGGACTGACCTGGGATGAAGATGTCATTCAGGTCATCCTGAAAGTTTCCTGGGGGTATCCTTCGATCTTGCGAGCAGTCTGCGAGGCCTATGCCGCAGGGGCCAGCCTGGAAATCCGCAGCCTGGCGGAGCATCCGGTGGTGCGCAGACGGGTGGATGAATTCTGGGCCGACCAGCCCAGTGAGGCTGACCTGCGCCTTTCGGGGCTGCTGCACCATCCCTTGCTGGATGCTGCCCGTGCTTCTTCATCCATCGACACAACCCAGCTTACCGCTAAAGAACACCTGCTGTGGGAATATTTCCTGGCGCACCCGGACCAGGTCTGCGAAAAAGATGACCTGATCCGGGCTGTTTGGCCTGAAGACCGGATTTTTGAACGGGGCATCCGGGATGACAGCCTGGCACAGCTCATCCGGCGCCTGCGCGAGAAAATCGAGCCGGTCCCCTCCACACCCCTGCACATCCATACCGTCCCTGGGCGGGGGTATCGGTTCACCCCATGAAATACAGCGATTTGGAGAATATAGAGTATGAATTTTGAATACCCTCACCGCCGCTACAACCCGCTGACCCGCGAATGGGTGTTGGTCTCACCCCATCGTGCCAGGCGTCCCTGGCAGGGGCAGGTCGAAAAGGTCCCTGCGGCTGACATCCCAGCGTATGACCCTTCCTGCTATCTCTGCCCTGGCAACAAACGCGTGAGCGGCGCTCAGAATCCAGGCTATACTTCCACCTACGTGTTTGACAATGACTTCCAGGCCCTGCTGCGCCCCGAACAGACCGGCAGCCCTGCGGAAAATGCCTTCCCAAATTCCGCTTTATTCAAGGCCGAGTCTGATTGGGGGCTCTGCCGGGTGGGATGCTTTTCACCCCGCCACGACCTTTCTCTGCCGGAGCTGCCCCAATCGGCGGTTGAAGAGGTGGTGCACATGTGGAGCACTGAAACCCAAACCCTGGGCAGCCAGGATTTCATTAACTATGTGCAGGTCTTCGAAAATAAGGGTGCTATCATGGGCTGCTCGAACCCACACCCGCACAACCAGATCTGGTCTACAACCCGCATCCCGGTGGAGCCAGAAAAAGAGCTGCACGCCCAGGCCGGTTACCTTGAGGAACACGGCACCTGCCTGCTGTGCGATTACCTGGAAGCGGAGCAGAAAAGCGGCGAACGTGGCGTGACCGCCAACGAGCATTTCAGCGCATTGGTGCCCTTTTGGGCAGAATGGCCTTTCGAAATCCTGATCGTCTCACACCGGCACTTTGGCAGCCTGCCCGACATGACCGAAGCCGAAGTTTCTGGACTGGCAGACCTGCTCCGGCGAGTTACCGCTCGCTATGATAACCTGTTCGAAGTTTCGTTCCCCTATTCGATGGGCTTCCACCAGGCCCCTACGGATGGCAAGTCATATGTGGGCTGGCATTTGCACGCTCACTATTACCCGCCGCTGCTGCGTTCTGCCACAGTCAAGAAATTCATGGTGGGTTTCGAAATGCTGGGTATGCCGCAGCGCGATCTGACTGCCGAAACAGCCGCCGAGCGTCTGCGCGGGCTGAGCGAAATTCATTATAAGAGCCGCGAGTAAGTTTTATCCCACAGTTATCCCACAGTTATCCCACATACCTTTATGCCAAAAACGGTCGAAGTCCTGATTACCATCCCCTTTGAAGATGCCCTGGTGAACGTGTTGGTCAATGTGTCCACCCAATTGAACATCACGGTGCAGAAGGCGCGTAAACCTGAAGAGATTCCGCCAGAAATTTTGGCGCGGACGGAAGTGTTGTACACGAACCGCGTCATCCCCCTCCCAGAACATGCTCCCAACCTGCGCTGGATTCAATTCCATTGGGCCGGTGTGGATCATGCCCTGGAAGCGCCAATCTTAAAAGCGCCGGAGCTGGTGGCTACCCACCTGAGCGGCGCTTCCGTTTCTCAAATGGCTGAATTTGCCGTGACAATGTTGTTAGCCCTGGGGCACCACCTGCCTGATCTGAACGCCCTTCAGAAACACAGCGAATGGCCTGCCGACCGCTGGGAACGCTTTACCCCACTGGAGCTGCGCGACAGCACGGTAGGGATTGTTGGATATGGCAGCATCGGACGGCAGATCGCCCGTTTGCTGTTCGCCTTTGGGGCGAAAGTCCTGGCTACCAAGCGGGATGCTATGCATCCGGAAGATACCGGCTACATCCCCGAAGGGCTGGGTGATCCCAACGGCGACTACGTACATCGCCTGTACCCACCTCAGGCCATCCACTCGATGTTGAAGGAGTGTGACTTCGTCATCGTTACGATCCCGCTCACCCCCACAACCCGCAACCTGCTCGGTCCAACCGAGCTGGCTGTCCTCAAGCCCACTGCTTACCTGGTGGATATAGGGCGTGGCGGTGTTATCGACCAGGCAGCCCTGATCGCGGCGCTGCGCGAGCATAAGCTCGCCGGAGCCGCGCTGGACGTGTTTCCCGAGGAACCGCTGCCTGCCGATAACCCACTGTGGAAACTGCCCAATGTGATCCTGACGCCGCATATTGCAGGATACTCCTCTGCCTACGACGCCCGCGCCGTGGCTTTGTTTGCCGAAAATCTGACCCGTTACCTGGCGGGACTGCCGCTATACAACCAAATCAACCTGGAAAAAGGCTATTAATTGAATGGAAAATAAACCTGGCAAAAGGTTCGATGTGATCCTATTCGATCTGGGTAATACCCTGTTGTATTTTAACGGCATTTGGGACCAGGTTTTTGCGGAAATGGACGCCGCTTTACTCCATTCTTTAAAAGCCAGTGGATATGAGTTGGGGGGAGGCATGACCGACCAAGACTTCATACGCCAGATGGAGGCTCGTTTTGAAGAATTCGATGCTCAAAAATCCGGCGAGTTTCTGGAATTCAGCACAGCTTTTATTCTACGCAACTTATTCGATGAAATAGGTCTCACTGAAATCCCGGAGGCAATTCTCCGCAAAGCGATCCGGGATATGTACACCGTTAGCCAGTTACATTGGCAGCCTGAAGCCGATGCGCTGCCTGCGCTGCAAAGCTTGCGCGAACAGGGTTACCGGATGGGCTTGATCTCAAACGCCGGAGATGACCAGGATGTGCAAACCTTGATCGACAAGGCTGGCATACGATGTTATTTCGATGTCATCTTGACTTCCGCCGCCCAGGGTATCCGCAAACCCAACCCACGCATCTTCCAACAGGCGCTCCAGCACTGGGGCGCGCTTCCCGAGCGGGCCGCCATGATCGGTGATACACTCGGCGCCGATATCTTGGGGGCGAAAAATGCGGGTATATACAGTGTTTGGATCACCCGCCGCGCTTCGCCCAACCAGCCCCACCAGGAAACGATCATCCCGGATGGCAAAGTGGATGCGCTTAGCGAGCTGCCCAGTTTATTTACAACTTTCTCAGAGATTTGATGGCTTTCGGTTTATCCTGTTATGGTGCGGATAAACTCCACCTCTCGGGGGTCAAATGGGGTCCCATCCCTCCGAAAGATATCATGAAACCAGACTTCTGGCTCAGGTGCCCTCTTGGGTGATCCCCAGGGGAAAATGGTATTGGTTTTTCCACTGACCAATCCCCAATTGTAACAGCCTACCCCCAGGCGCTTAAAGACGGGCAGGTGGGTTTCAAACTGGCTGCAGCGCGTCCGCGCCATATATTCGGTGCAGATGACCGGTCTTCCATTCGTCTTCAAATAAACAATCTGTTTTTCCAGGCTGGCAGCATCTTCATAATTATGAAAAGTAATCACATCCGATGCGCTGAGTTGGAACTGGTTCAGCTCCGGAAGGTCTGCCCACAAGCCAGCCGTCAGGGGTTGTAAAGGCCTCACGGCTTGTGCCCATCTGAAAACAGCTTGCAGCAACGGCAGCGATTGCATTCCCAGGTTGTTATTGCCCGGCTCATTATACAAGTCCCACATCAGAATGCGCTCGTCTTGCCCAAAGGAGCTCAACAAGTCTTCGACGTAGTCCTGTAAAACATCCCAGGTCGAGGGCACAGTGACCTTACTCGACCCTGGAGACTGCACCCAGCCCGAATTGTGCACCCCCGGTATTGGGTCAGGCTGCATACCTAACTTTGGATTCTGGTTCCAGCAGTCGTCAAACAACACAAAAACTGGACGGATGCCATGGGAGGTGGCGATATTCAAAAAAGAGCGCATGCGCGTCTTCAATCCGGCCGCGCCAGCTTCGTAGATTAGGTCGTGCAGATAAACCCGCGCGCTGTTGAACCCCAGGTTAGCTGCCCAGCTCAACTCGACATCCATCGTGTCCACGTCAAAAGTCTGCCACTGCCACATCTCAAGTTGGTTGATAGCTGTACTTGGAATAAAATTGAAGCCCACCAGCCAGGGCTGTTCCTGGTACCATGCATTTGCTTTTTCTAAGGGCCATTGACCGAGAGACATAAAGACAAACTCCTGTGTCTTGCTGTACTCAGCGTCGGACGACGCACCAAATATGTGAGACTTCCCGGATCGAAGGGTTGCGTTAAGGCTGTTCCGGTCGTTTTTCCAGGACAACCTTAACATCCTGATACTCGCCATCGCGCCAGATTTTCAGCGTCACTTCCTGTCCGGGCACACCGTTGAGCGACACATAGATTAGCAGATCGTCAAACGATTCCACTGTCTGCCCATCGATAGCTGTGACGACATCCCCGCCGACATCTACCGGGCGGCTGTCATATTCCACCGTCCGGCTGGCACCGACCAGGCCGGACTTTTCCGCCGGGCCTCCCTCCACCACCAGCCATAAATAAGCGCCTTTTTCCACTGGAAGATCCATGGCTTTGACCAGCGCCAGGTCCAGGCTGCGCCCACGCACACCCAGCCAGGGCCAGTCAAACCCGCCGTTTTGGATCAGCGAAGGCGCAACCTTCTGGACAATGCTGACCGGGATGGCAAAACCCACCCCGCTGTTGGAGTTACTTCCACCCCCCGTCTCGATCTGAGCGTTCACCCCAATCACTTCGCCGCGCAGGTTCAGCAAGGGTCCGCCAGAGTTACCCGGGTTGATGGCTGCATCGGTCTGGATCGACTGCGGGATCGAGAAAGTGGTCAGGGCTGGAATCGTCCGCCCCAAGGCGCTGATGATGCCGCGTGTCAGGGTGCCTTCCAGGCCGAATGGGTTGCCGATCGCCACCACGCTCTGCCCCACCGCCAGGTCTTGCATATTCCCTAAGGGTAAAGGATTTGTCCCCGCAGGCATCTCTTCCACCCGGATAACTGCCAGATCGCTGTGCAGGTCCTCTCCTACTATTTCAGCCGCTCGGATCGTGCCATCTGAGAAGGTAACATCAATCTGCTCTGCCCCGTGGACGACATGGGCGTTGGTCACAATATGCCCGTCGGGGTCGTAAACGAAGCCTGAGCCTTGCGAGGCGGGCAACACCTGGTTGTCCTCCTTCAAGTAAACGGTGATATTGACCACCGAGGGGTTGACCTGGGCATAAAGAGCCTTCAGAGCCTCCTCTTCACTGATAACGATGGCGGGTAGGGGTGCCTGAATGTTCTCGATCACGGGAGCAGGCGCGATGGCTGTAACTACAACCTGAACCGGTGTGGATTGAAATGGAACCCGGCAGGCCAGGGATACGGATAATACTAGCAAGCCAAACAGAAAGATCGGCCAAATACGGCGTAAATTCGAGCGGTTCATTTGTGATGTACTCATCAAGATCACCTCCGTGAGAACCTTTAATTGTAAGTTCTTAAGTATAGCCGTTTAAGTTTAGAGGAATCTGAAATTAGGATAAGAAACATAAGATTTTTTCCACCGGAACAAGCTTAAAGCAGTTCTACTTTCCTGAGATAAGCTGTCAGCTTGTCCTACTTTCATAAAGCGACAGCACCGCAATAGGAGATCGTACTATAATACCGAAGATAAGCCCAGGACAAGCTGTCAGCTTGCCCTACTTCTCTAATGGAAATGTCCGTTTCCAAGGAGGCCAAGCATGTCTGACATGGATGTTCACCAATCTCCATCGCACCTGGATGCTTATGGGCGCAAGCGCATCTTGCAGGTGCTCCTAACATTGGCAATTGCAGTAATCCTGGTTTTTTTGGCTGCCGGGCGGCTTACCTTCCTTTGGGGTTGGGTCTACCTGGGTGTGGCAGTTGTGAGCCTGATTTTTGGGGCAGCTTATGTTCTCAATTATAACCCACAGGCCATTAACGAGCGCGGCCGCCCGGCGGAAGGGCAAAAGAGATGGGACAAGGTTATCATGGCGGTGTACGCACCGCTGTTCATCAGTGTTTACATCCTCTCCGGCCTGGATGCCCGCTTTGGCTGGTCTGTTGTCCCGCTTTGGCTGCACCTCCTGGGTGCAGTTTTCAGCCTGGCCGGCAGCGCGCTGACCTACGCCGCCATGGCTCACAATAAGTTCCTCTCGATGGTAGTACAGGTCGCCCAGGAGCGCGGCCACCAGGTGGCAACCCAAGGGCCTTACCGCTACGTACGCCACCCAATGTACCTCAGCCTGATTTTGAGTTGGCCCGCCCTATCCCTGTTCCTGGGTTCCTATTGGGCTTTGATCCCAGGCTTTTTAGCCTCCATAGTCATCATTATACGTACGAGCTTAGAAGACCGCACCTTACAGGCTGAATTAACCGGTTACGCTGACTACGCCCGGCAGGTACGCTTTCGTTTGCTGCCCGGGATATGGTAAAGGTAATAGCAGATGGCCTGTACTCCCGTACAAAGACTCGTCTCGAACATGATTTGCTCGGCGAACGCCAGGTTCCCGATGTACTCCGTTGTACTCAACGACCATCGCCCGATGTTTCCCGTTCTGGGCTACGAAACTCCTCACGCTGTACTCGGAACGCTGTACTCAGCGTCGAACGCTTTACTCCCGAACGCTGTACTCAGCGTCGCCCGCCAGGCGCTGGAAACTGGAATCCCTGTCTTATTTCATCCCGAACATCGCTTCTTTGAGATCCAGGTAATACAGGTAGTCATCCGGGTCGACATTCGGCGGGCAGCGGTGGTCACAGAAGGGGATATAGCCACCCCGCTCAACCAGCGGCACCAGCGTATCCAGGTAGGCTTTGATCGCCGCCCTGCCCTTGCCCAGCTCGATCTTATCCACCCCTCCCATGATGCGCAGCTCCGTGCCGTAGCTCTTGAACAGCTCCCTCGGGTGGGCGCAGCCGTTCACTTCGAAGGGGAACAGGCAGTTGACTCCTCCTTCCATCATCAGCGGCAGGATGGGACGCACATCTCCATCGCAGTCAATGTACCAGATGTCAATCCCCGCAGCATGCAGCTTTGTGCTGATGCGCTTGTAGCGCGGCATGACCACGCTCTTGAAGAACCTGGGTGAGACAATTGGGCCGGATTTGTAGCAGATATCTTCCCAGCCAGAGGCAAAATCAAAATCAAAGTGCGGCAGCACCTGGTCGAGGAAATCTTCTACCAGCAGGCAGGCCGTCTCGACCATGTCTTCCACCATCTCCGGATAATCATACAGGGCAAAGGCCAGACCCTCAAAGGTAAGCATATCGCGCACCTTGCCGATCATCGAGCCGCAGTACACGCCCAGGGGATAATCGCGATCTGAAGTGTGAATGTATTTCAATGTTTCTAGTTCCACCTTGCGCGCTGGATCGTCGCGGCGGAAGCGCTCTTCCTTAACCTTCGCCCAATCCCTGGGGGTGACGACCGTGGCCTTTAAGTAATGGGGGATGGTGTCGTGCCCATCCTTAGGCACTTCAGCATACAGACCATCATCGTTCAAGATGATCTGGGTAGTCTCGCGCTCCTCGATCACCATGTTGGCAAAGCTGGGGGAGATCCAGGTGTTGCCGCTGATCGTGGCAATCTGATCGAAGTTAAAGAAAATGTTGGCTTCCCATTCATTAGTGATGTCGTTCTCAACGAACATCGGCCAAAGCCTGTAGTTCTCATCCCAGTAGCCGAACTCCATGTTGAAGCTGCGGTCGACGGGTTGGTAGTGCATCTGACGGACAAAGCGCTGGCGATCAGTCATAGTTCCAGGCCATTTTGGGCGGCAGGGGGTAATGGTATTCATGGGTTCTCCTATCCGGATCATTATAACATTCCGGTAAAAAAACCTCTCTTGAAAAGCAGGGAATTTCCCTCTACCCATTTCACACCTCCTGTGCTAAAATCGCCCCCAATATGAACCCGACTTCCCTCCACCACCATCATCATGTCTGGAATCCCTCACCCCTCCGGGTAAGGTTGGTTTAAGGACTCGGTACCCCACTGTTTCATACCTACCAGTCACACCAAGCGCTCCCCGGTCTGGGGAGCGCTTTTTTTTGTTTCGTTTTGTTTTGGGAGGAACCAATGTCTTTGAACGCAAGCGAAATCCGGCTGGCCCTGCCCAGCAAAGGCCCACTGGGCGATCCAGCTCTGGAGCTGCTCGACCATGCCGGGCTGCACGTCCACAAGCCCAACCCCCGCCAGTACAAAGCGGCCATCCCCGCCGTGCCGGGCCTGACGGTGCTCTTCCAGCGCCCTGGAGATATCGTCGTCAGCGTGCGCGATGGCAGCGTTGACTTCGGTATCACCGGCTGGGATGTGTTCGCCGAGCGTTCCGGCGGGGACGGCAAGGTGCTCGTCATCCACCCCGCCCTCGGTTTTGGCTACTGCTCGCTGAACGTCATTGTCCCCGAGTCCTGGGAGCAGGTGGACAGCATGGCTGATCTGAAAGCATACCAGCCGGGTCTGATGCGGCCTCTGCACATCGCCACCAAGTTTCCCCACCTCACTCAACAGTTTTTCGGCCAGCACGGACTCGATCAGATTGAGTTGATCGATGCCGAGGGAACCCTGGAGATAGCCCCCACCATCGGTTATGCCGACCTGATCACCGACCTGGTTTCCACCGGCACCACGCTGCGCGACAACCGCCTGAAACGGCTTGAGGATGGGCAGATCCTGGCCTCGCAGGCCTGCCTGATTGGTAACCGTCAGAGTCTTCAGCAGCACCCGGCTGCCCTCGCCATGGCCCGCCAGCTTTTAGAGTTCATCGTCGCCCATCTGCGCGCCGCAGCTTGTGTCTCGGTCTTTGCCAATATGCGCGGCGACTCGCCTGAGAGCATTGCCCGGCGCATGTTCACCAAGGAGCTGATCGGCGGGCTGCAAGGGCCTACCCTTTCACCGGTCATCACCCGCCAGGGCGAGAAATGGTACGCCACTCACCTGGTGGTGCGCAAAGACCAGCTCGTCCAGGCCATCGCCGAGCTGCGCCAGGTAGGTGGCAGCGGCGTGGTCGTCGGCCCGGTGACCTATATTTTCGAGGAAGAACCGCTCGAATACCAGAACATGCTCAAACAGTTGGAGGCCTGAATGATCAAGATTTACACTGTTGAAGAAGCCCAAAGGAGTATCCTGCGCCGCCAACCCTTGAACGCCATGACCTATCCCCCAGCGGTGCTCGCCGGAACCGAGCGCCTGTTTGGCCCGTGTGTGACCCCAGCGCAGGCCGTGGCGAAGATTTTGGCCTCCGTGCAGGCCGAGGGTGATGCAGCCTTGCGCCGTTGGTCGAAGCTGCTGGACCGCGTCGAGCTGGAGGATTTCCGCATACCCTCTGAAAAGCTCGAAGAGGCCTATCGCTCCCTGACCGACGAGCTGAAAACGGCCATGCAAACTGCTGCGCAGCGCATCCGCCTCTTCCACGAACTGCAGCCGCTGCCCAACTGGGAAACCACCTCCCTGGGAGGCAGATTGGGCCAGCGGGTCACCCCTGTCGAACGGGCTGGCGTATACGTCCCCGGCGGCACAGCCCCCCTGCCTTCCTCCCTGCTCATGTCGGTCATTCCCGCCCAGGTCGCCGGGGTGAAACAAATCATCGTCTGCACGCCTCCCAACCCGCATGTTTCTATCCTGGCCGCGGCCTATCTGTGCGGGATCGAGCAGGTCTTTCAGATCGGTGGGGCGCAGGCCGTGGCCGCGCTGACCTTCGGCACCGAGAGCCTCCCCAAGGTCGATAAGATTGTTGGGGCGGGCAACCTGTTCGTCACCCTGGCCAAGCAGCAGGTCTACGGCCTCGTCGGGCTGGATGGATTAGCTGGGCCGACCGAGACGGTGGTGATCGCGGATAGCACTGCCAACCCGGCCTGGGTAGCAGCCGACCTGCTGGCACAGGCTGAGCATGACATCCTGGCCAGCGCCATCCTGTTTACGCCAGATCGCGAAGTGGCGGAAGCCGTGCAGGTAGAAGTGGCTCGGCAAATGGAAACCCTGAGCCGCGCCGAGATCATTGCCCAATCCTTAGAGCACCGCAGTGGGATCGTGCTCACCCCCGATCTCCCGACAGCCGCCCGCCTGAGCAACGAGTATGCCCCGGAGCACCTCTGCCTGGCCGTACAAGATCCGCAGGCCGTTGCAAAGCTCATCCACAATGCCGGTGGGCTGTTCATCGGCGAGCATTCCTTCGAGGTGTTGGGCGACTACATCGCCGGTCCCAGCCACGTAATGCCCACCAGCGGAACGGCGCGCTTCGCTTCGCCTATCAACGTGCTGGATTTTGTCAAGATCACCAGCCTGGTAGCGCTGGACCCCGCCTCAAGCCGCGCGCTCAGTCGCCTGGCTGCCACCATTGCGCGCACCGAAAACCTCACCGCCCATGCCGCAGCTGCCGATTTTCGCCTCGGAGAGCTCGATGTTTGAGTCCACTCGCCTGATCCGCAAGCACATTCTGGATATGCCGGCCTACGAGCCCATCCTGCCATTTGAGGTGCTCTCCCAACAACTTGGGCGTCCTCCTGAAAAAATCATTAAGCTGGACGCCAATGAGAACCCTTACGGCCCGCTGCCCTGCGTGTTCGACGCATTGGCCCGGCTGCCCTATGCACACATCTACCCTGATCCGAGCAGTCGAGAGCTGCGCCTCGCGCTGTCCAACTACCACGACATACCCGAGGAAAACCTGCTCGCCGGGGCGGGAGCGGATGAGCTGATCGACCTGGTGATGCGCCTTACGGTAGAACCGGGTGAAGCAATCCTCAACTGCCCGCCGACCTTTGGAATGTACGCCTTTGATGGTGATCTATCGAACGCCCGAGTCATCTCCATCCCTCGCCGCCATGATTTTTCGGTGGATATCCAAGCCGTCGAAGAGGCAGCCCAATCACACCAACCCAAGCTGCTTTTCCTGGCCTCGCCCAACAATCCTGATGGAAGCTTGGTGAGTCGATCGGACCTGGAGCGGCTGCTGGAGCTGCCGCTTGTCCTGGTTCTGGATGAAGCCTATATGGAATTTGCTCCTCCTGGCGCAAGCCTGCTGTCCGAGGTGCCCCGGCGCCAAAACCTGATCGTGCTGCGCACCTTCAGCAAGTGGGCCGGGCTGGCAGGCCTGCGCGTGGGCTATGGAGCCTTTCCCAGCGCGTTGATGCCGCACCTTTGGAAGATCAAGCAGCCCTATAACGTCTCGGTGGCAGCCTCGACCGCCGCCATCGTTTCGCTGCAGCACATCGCTGAGCTCAAGCGAACCGGAGAGATGATCCGGGCCGAGCGCCAACGCCTGCTCGAAAAGCTGCAAGAGTTCCCGTGGCTCAATCCCTACCCCACGCAGTCGAATTTCATCCTGTGCCGCGTGGAGGGTTTCGATGCTGCCGAATTCAAGCACAGGCTGGCCCAAAACGGTATCCTGGTACGCTACTTCAACAAGCCCGGTTTACAGAACTGCATCCGCATCAGCGTGGGCAAGCCGGAGCATACCGATGCATTGGTGGATGTTTTCCGTAAGCTAATCAAGGAGCAGTCAGAATGAATAGGAGAACGGCTGAAATTCATCGCAAGACCCAGGAAACGGACATTTCCATTCAGCTCAATCTGGACGGCACAGGGGTCTGCCAGGTGCAAACGGGAATTGGCTTTCTAAACCATATGCTCCACCATATTGCTGTACACGGGTTATTCGACTTGCAGGTGAGAGCCCAAGGTGACCTGGAGGTGGACTGCCATCACACGGTTGAGGATGTGGCCCTGGCGTTAGGACAGGCCTTCGACCAGGCTTTAGGCGACCGGGCAGGGATTGTACGCATGGCCTCCGCCTATGTGCCTATGGATGAAGCCCTGGCTTTCGTCAGCCTGGATTTGTCGGGCAGACCCTATGCGGTGATCCAGGCTGAGTGGTGCACGCCCGAAGTTGGGGGTATTCCAACCAGCTTGATCACGCACTTCTTCGAGTCGCTGGCGGTTATGCTGCGAGCGAATTTGCACGCCCGCCTGCTCTACGGACGAGATGACCACCACCAGGCTGAGGCGCTCTTCAAAGCCTTGGGGAGAGCGTTGGATGAGGCCACGCGCCTCGATCCTCGGCGGCAGGGGAAGGTGCCCAGCACCAAAGGCAAGCTGGTATGATCGCCCTGGTTGATTACGGTATTGGTAACCTGCGCTCTGTGGAAAAAGCGCTGCAAGCCGTGGGAGCAGAAGTGTGCCTTACATCCACCCCAGAAGGTATCCTTTCTGCTGAGAAGGTTGTCTTGCCTGGGGTAGGCGCTTTCGGTGATGGAATGACCGGGCTGCGGGAACGTGGGCTGGTGGAAGCGGTTCAGTCGCTGCCTGCCAAAGGCATCCCCCTGCTGGGCATCTGCCTCGGCATGCAGCTCTTCTTCGAAGTGGGCGAAGAGATGGGAGAACATGCCGGGTTGGGATTGATCCCCGGCCGCGTGCGGCGCTTTCCCGAGACAGGCTTGAAGATCCCCCATACAGGCTGGAACCAGATCTCCTTTATGCCGGGCAGTCTTCATTGCCCAGGTATCCCGCTGCTAGAAGGGTTGGAATACGGTTGCTATGCTTATTTCAACCACAGCTTTTACTGCGATCCATCCAAAGCCACAGATATTCTGGCTCGGACAGAATATGGCCTCGAATATGCCAGCGTGATTGGCAGAGGTTGCTTGTATGGCGCGCAGTTCCACCCCGAAAAAAGCCAGGCAGTGGGGCTGCAAGTACTGCGCAACTTTGTGGAGAGATGCTGATGGGATCATTTACGGTATTCCCAGCCATTGATCTGCACCAGGGTCAGGTAGTGCGCCTGATGCAGGGCGATCCCGAACGGCAAAAAACCTATTCAACCGACCCAGCCCAGGTGGCTGTCCGCTGGCTGGAGGCGGGAGCAAGCTGGTTGCATGTGGTTAACCTGGATGGCGCTTTTAGCGAGCAGGTATCCCGCCACGACCAGGCAAACCAAACAGCCCTGAGAACCATCCTGGAACAGGCTCGTTTACGGAATGCTCAGGTACAGTTCGGCGGCGGATTGCGCGCCCTGGAACACATTGAGGTTGCGCTGGGTTTGGGCATCCACCGCCTCATCCTGGGTACGGCAGCCCTCGAAACGCCCTCGCTGGTTCTTCAGGCGATACAGCGCTGCGGAGCAGGGCAAATCGCCGTTGCCCTGGACGCCCTCCAGGGGATTGTTCGGACGCGAGGTTGGACGCAGTCGAGCGGAATAGAAGTTTTGGCAGCGGGTAAAGAATTGGTTAATCTGGGTTTGCGCACGGTGATTTATACGGATGTCAAACGCGATGGCATGGGGTCGGGCGTCGATATTGCCTCAGCCAAGGCTCTTGCGGCGCTGGGATTGGAAGTGATCGCTTCCGGCGGCGTCCGCACCTTGGAAGATGTACAACGCGTCAGGCAAGCAGGCCTGCCGGGTGTGATTATTGGACGTGCGCTCTATGAGGGCAATTTCCGCTTAGAGGAGGCTTTGGCATGTTAGCCAGGCGTATCATCCCCTGCTTAGATGTAAAAGACGGCCGCGTGGTCAAAGGTGTCCACTTTGTCAACCTGCGCGATGCCGGCGACCCGGTGGAGCAGGGTCTGCTCTACGACCACATGGGCGCAGACGAATTGGTTTTCCTGGATATAAACGCCAGTCCCGAAGGGCGCAAAACGACTGCCGAGATGGTGAGGCGCGTGGCTGATAGGGTCTTTTTGCCCCTCACGGTCGGCGGCGGGATCAGCAGCGTGGAAGACATGCGCCTGATCCTGCGCGCCGGGGCGGATAAGATCAGCCTGAACACCGCCGCGGTACAGAATCCCGATCTCATTCGAGCAGGAGCAGAACGTTTCGGGAGCCAGTGCATCGTGCTGGCAATCGATGCCCTCCGCATTCAATCGGGCCGTTGGGAAGTCTACACACATGGCGGGCGCCGCCCCACCTCCGTCGATGCGTTGGAATGGGCTGTCGAAGGGGTCAGGTTGGGAGCAGGTGAGATCCTGTTGACCAGCATGGATGCGGATGGAGCTCTGCAGGGTTATGACGTGGCATTAACCCGCGCGGTTGCAGAAGCGGTGAATGTGCCCATCATCGCCAGCGGAGGAGCCGGAAAGTTGGAGCATTTCGCCGAGGTCATCACCGAGGGAAAAGCCGATGCCGTATTGGCGGCCTCGCTTTTCCACGACAAGGTGCTCACCGTAGGGCAGGTTAAAAGCTACTTACGAGCGTGCGGCATCCCGATCAGGCCGGTAGGGGTTGAAGACACCGATGAGGCCCAGGAGCAATCCCGTGATTGAGCTAAAATTCGACGAGCATGGCCTGATCCCTGCCGTGGTGCAAGACAGGAATACCGGCGAGGTGTTAATGGTAGCCTGGATGAATCCCGAAGCAGTCGAAAAAACCCGCCAGACGGGACAGGCGCATTTCTGGAGCCGCAGCCGCAAGAAATTGTGGCGCAAAGGGGAGACTTCTGGAAACGTGCTCTCCGTCCACGAAATCCGTCTCGATTGTGATGCAGACACGCTCTTGCTTTTGGTGACGCCGGCTGGCCCGGCCTGCCATACCGGCCAACGAAGCTGTTTTTACCGGGTTCTTGAAATAGATGCAAGGAGATGAACATGTTAAAGCGTCTGTTCGATACGATTGAAGAACGTAAAGCAAATCCGAAACCCGGTTCTTATACAAACCGGCTCTTCGAGGCGGGGGAAGATGAGATCTTGAAGAAAGTCGGCGAGGAAGCCATGGAAGTGATCCTGGCGGCAAAGCAATCCGATTCTGCCAGGGGGCAAGTCAATCAGCGCTTGATCGAGGAGATATCAGATCTTTTCTACCATACCCTGGTGCTGCTCTCCAGCCGCGGGCTGAGGTTGGAAGATATCGAAAAAGAATTAACCCGTCGCCATTCCCCGAATTTGAATGAAAGATTAGCGGATTAAGAAACCAGTTGGGCGTCCAGAAGGTATAACATATGAGCAGATTGTTAAACTTGAAAGTAGTGCCAGCGCGACCGTGCGACGTTGATATTGCATGGTATGAGGAAATCCGTGCCTGCCTTCTGCGTAAAACGGTGAAACACAAGGGTCGCGTGCTGGATGTAGGCTGTGGATGTGGCGACGTTCTCTTTTTGCTGTCAGAACAGATTAGAGAGGGAATCGGGATCGACATCGATCAAGGTAACCTTGACCGCGCCGAGAACGAACGACAGCAGCGCAAGATCACAAACGTCATGTTCCAGCATGCGGACGCGACAGCCCTTCCTTTTCCAAACGACAGCTTTGACGTTGTTCTCTTGTTGGGGGATGTACTGGCATACCCGAGTACAAACGGCAAGCATGGTTCGGTGGTATCTGAGCTCAGGAGGGTTCTCAAGGTGGGAGGGGTAGCAGTTCACGAGTCGATGAATTGGGAGTGGGAATATAGGTGGCCTTATCCCCCATCGGATATCTCGTTTACGCGATCTGGCATGAACAATTTCACCATGCAGCGAATCAGACGGGATGTGTCAGGTTTGGAAACGGCTCAAGACTATGAGGTTCTGCCTGAGACGCGGCTTTACCAGTGGATCCTGGAACAGGAGTGGCCCGTCAGTCCACAGGGGGCAAACACACAGCTCGAGGTGAGAGAAATCACCCCGATTCCCGAAGAATGGCTCAAGTTCCGCAGTGTGAGTCAATACAAGCACTATCGCGCCCAAGATATCGCGCGATTATACAAGAGTGTCGGCTTCCATCACCCCGAAGTCTTTGCCTATGGACAGACTTACGATATAGCGGCTAAAGCAGGAGTACTTGAACAGGTCGCTTTGTTTCAGTCGGAACTGGCCACTGCCGAAGCAGAAGTGGCATTCACATTGCGCCTGGGAAGCGGTCCATGGCTCTTTCTGGTCGCTGAGAAATAACACGTCAAGGGAGTTGTCAAAGCCGGTAATTCCATGCTGGCAGGGCTGAGAAGACTCGAAGAAAGAATGGCGTGAATACAGGGGTGCCCATCTCTCCGTTCACTTGTTTCGCCAGCCGCTTCGGGGATTGTAGCACGGTGCTCGCCGGTATTCAGGGACGCTTCGCCTTCCACCTTTGACATCGGGTGTAGCACGCAAGATGATTAATGATAAAATTCTGCCATTCTTAACAGAAACTATCAACGATCAGGAAGAGAAGCATGCAAAAAAATGGTTTCGATGAACTGAAGTGGCGCGGCTTAATCTTTGAATATGTGGATGGTATTCAGGAATTATTGGATCGCAAGCCCGTGACGGTATACAACGGTTTCGACGCCACAGCCAACAGCCTGCACGTGGGAAACCTGGTGCCTCTGCTGGCTCTGGCGCGTTTACAGCGCTATGGACACCACCCAATTGGTCTGGCGGGGGGCGGCACGAGCATGATCGGCGATCCAAGCGGGAAAACCACTGAACGCCAGTTGCTCAGCCGGGAACAGATCGAAGCCAATGTAGCGGATATCAAGCTCCAGCTTGCCCATTTCCTGGACTTCGAGGTCAAAGCGAACCCCGCCCGGGTGATTAACAACGCTGATTGGCTGATGAATTTGAACCTGGTTGAGTTTTTACGCGATACGGGCAAGCATTTTACGGTGAACTACATGATGGCCAAAGAGTCCGTCAAGGCGCGCCTGGAACGGGATGAGGGCATCTCATTCACTGAGTTCAGCTACATGCTGCTGCAATCCTACGATTTCTTACACCTGTTCGACTCCGAAGGCTGCGAGCTGCAGGCCGGCGGCAGCGATCAATGGGGGAATATCACTGCTGGTGTGGAGCTGATCCGGCGGGTGCGCGGTCAGGCCGCGTATGCCATCGTTTACCCGCTCATCACCAAGTCAGACGGCACAAAGTTCGGCAAGACGGAAACCGGCACGGTCTGGCTTTCTCCCAAACGCAGCTCCCCTTACCGCTTCTACCAGTTCTGGCTGAATACAGATGACCGAGATGTTGTCAAATACTTGAAACTCTTTACCTTTTTGGATCAACAGACCATCCAGGAGCTGCAATACTCCGTAGAAACACAGCCCGAAGGGCGCCTGGCCCAGAAGAGGCTGGCGCAGGAAATGACCCGCACCGTGCATGGCGAAAGCGAGCTGGCTGGGGCAGTGCAGGCCTCCCAGGTGCTCTTTGGAGGCGAGCTGCACGGGCTGCCGCCCGAGGCGGTCCAGGATATCTTCGCGGATGTTCCCTCCAGCAGCCTGGCCAAAGCACAACTAGAGGCAGGCTTATCGATCGTCGATCTGCTGGTGCACAGCGGGTTGGTAAGCTCGAAGGGAGAAGCCCGGCGTTCGATCGCAGAGGGCGGGATCTATCTCAACAACCAACGCGTCGAAGATGCTGCTCTACCGGTGACCCTCTCCGATACCCTTTCAGGTCAATTCCTGGTGCTGCGCAAAGGCCGTAAGAACTATCACCTGGCTAAAATAGCAGGATAAATTGTGATAAGATTGGCGAACCGCAGGTTGGGAAACTCTTAATGAAGAAGATCGATTTTGAACAAGCCCGGCAGTTTGCCCTGGAACGGTTAGAGAACGATCTCTCTCCCCGCTTCCACTATCACTCGCTCCTTCATACCCGCGATGATGTTGTTCTGGCCACCGAGCGCCTGGCGATCCGGTCAAAAATCTCGGGAATTGAGTTTAAGCTGCTGTTGACCGCGGCTTACTTCCACGACCTTGGATTTACCCGGCTGCCCGATATCGATCCACGCGGCAACCAGCACGAGCTGCTCAGCGCACAGTTTGCTCAAGAAGTTCTGCCTTCCTTCGGCTATCGTGAAGGCCATGTGGAGGCCATTCGCAGCATGATCATGGCAACCCGTTTGCCCCAAAGCCCCATGAATTTGCTCGAAGAGATCCTGGCCGATGCCGACCTGGACTCGTTGGGGAGGCAGGATTTTTGGGAGCGCAGCCAGGCCCTGAGGGATGAAATCGCTGCTTTTGGAAACAATTCTACAGATCTAGAATGGTACCAGGGGCAGTTTAACTTTCTAACCTCACACCGTTACTTCACGGCTGAGGCGCGGCTGCTCCGCAACGCACAGAAAAAGAACAACGTTGATGAAATCATCCAACGCCTCAAAATACTGGGCGTCGAAGTCAAATACTTATTCCTGGTTTAACAAGTCGTTGCCGGTTGTTTTAACCGGAAGCGCTGCCTGCCCTTCTGCCAAAGCTACTTCATAAGGCAGGCCCGGCAGCAGGTCGAAGGCATCATCCTGCGCATTCAGTTCGCCCTGCGGATCGAGCAGCACCCCCCACACCCAACAATCGCTTTGATAAACTGCGAAACGCCCATTTCCCGTCTCTTTAACAGAGATATGCACCTGTGGAGGGACGAACTTCCAGGTGTAAAAGGGTTTGAGAAGCATACGATCCCAGGTCAATAAATTCCCTTGCAGGTCATAGACGGACGCATAGTAGATATCGTCAGAATTACGCAGCAGTCTGCCCACGCGCTGGCTGTTGAACGGCTCTACCTGGCAGTCGCAGCCCAAGGCCACCTGCCGAGGGCTTGCCTCGCGGAAAGTCCCTGCTTCCACGTTCAGGCGTTGGGGCTGAGAAGTTTCATTGACGATATACACCCCGATCAACTCTTTTTCGTCCGCCAGGACAACCATTAGCGGAGCAAAACTTCGCCGCACAGCGTGGAAGGAGGGTTTACGGCGCAGGTAATAATCTAATGTTCCCCAGCCATGTATCGAAGGCCACGAGTCGACATAATCCCAATAAATCGCCGAGGTGGTGCTCGGGAAGCGCCGGCGGTAGTTGCGGATGTACTCTTTCAGCGCCTCGGCCTGGAGCAGCCCACTGGCAATTGTATAATCCTCGAGCGTGAAATCTGAGACAGGCTTGCCCAGCCAGCGCTCGACAAACCGGTAAGCCACGCCAACTTGTGGCTGCCAGTAATCCACATAATTATCGTGATGATCCCAGGCGAAAGAGCGCGGTTTCAGCATATCATCGGGCAGGAATTCTCTCAGGGTCGCCAGCGGTGAGCTGCCCAGCACCCCGCCCTCGTTCGGAAACCGGTCGATGAACTCCCGGTACATCCAGAAATCCGTGGCTTTGTTCTCGTGGTGGAGCGAAACCGTCCAGGGGTGCTGATCGCCGCGGGTAGGCTCCTGAGGGGACACATCCGGCGCAGAATAAGGCGAGCTGGGCCAGTAAGGGCGGGTTGGGTCAATCCGCCGCAGCAGTGCAGGAACGACTTGATGAAACAACACATAATCTGGTGCTGTGCGACCGAACTTCTTATAACCCCAAGACCACAATCCCTCTTCCATCTCGTTGTTGCCGCACCACACGACCAGCGAAGGGTGCGTGCTGAACTCGCTCAGCCCCCAGGCGATCTCTGTTTCCACTTCCTTCAGGAATTCAGGCTGGTCGACCGGGTACTTACTGCATGCGAAGAGCAGGTCGTGCCAGACCAGCAGGCCGTGTTCATCACACAGGCGCAGCAGTGGATGACCCGCCCATACTCCCCCACCCCAAATCCGCAGGGCATTGAAGTTCTGCTCCAGGGCCAGGTCCACCAGGCGCTCCAACCTCTCGGGAGATACTTCGAATGGACTCATCTCGGGCGGGATCCAGTTCGAGCCTTTGAAGAAGACGACCTGGTTGTTGATCTTGACATGGAAGTAATTTCCCGTTTCAGGGTGCGCCGGCTCGGTCAGCTCGACCCGTCGCAAGCCGGTTTGACCCTGCCATTCGGCGATCACCTTCCCACCAACCCGGGCTTCCAGGTGCAGGGGATACAGGCATGGCTCGCCATAGCCGCGCGGCCACCACAGGCAGGGGGAGGGGACTTCGAGAATCAGCTCAGTTTCGGACCGCCCCGCTGGAAGAACCTGAGACGCTTGTGTAGTCAGATCGGGCGCACTTTTTAGAGCCAGGGCTAGATCCACTGGCTGAGTACCCGGCACGAACCAACGCGGTCGCAGGCGGATTGTCGCGGACCGCAGGTCTGGAGCGACCTCAGCCAGCACGCTGACCTGCTCCAGGCGCGGCTCAAGCCCCCAAACGAGGGCAATCTTCCCATGCAGTCCAAAGAAGAGCAGGTGAGGATTCCAATCCCAGCCAAACTGGTACTGCGCCTGGCGCAGATGGTGGCGCTTGTTCAGGGTACCGGCCTCATCAAAGGAATAGTCCTTCCCCGGAAGCTCAGCCACCTTGAAAAGACCGCTTTCGAGCAGGATAACCAGCTCATTCTCACCAGGCTGCAGCGCACCCGAAAGGTCGAATTCGGCCGGGCGGTGCGCATTCCAATGACCGCCGATCTCGACCCCATTCAACGCAACCCGAGCCACACCATCCAGAACCTCGATGTGCAGGACGGGTGCCCCTTCAACTGCCTCTGGTGGCAGGGTGAATGTCTTGCGTAGAATCCAGAAATGCTCCTCTACCCAACGCGCTTTGAGAGAGTTGAGGCCAAGCCGCGGGTCTTCGATGATCCCAGCTTCAATCAGGTTGGCTTGAATACTGCCCGGAAAGTGCATGGAGATGTAACGCTGGGGATCGTGCATGGGCTGCAAAAACTGGCGCGTCCAGCCATGCAGTCCATCCCCCCAGCTAGCTTGCCAGATACCGGCGAGAGACAATTCAGGCATAGGTTTTTACTCCAAAAAATTAAGATCACGGCTGAGAGCGCAGAGTTGACTTCACTCCACAACATTCTTGCCTGGTAACAAAGGAAAATCCTGGCCATTCTGATGCAAGACGCCGCTAATACCTTCCGGCAGGTTGATTGTACCGGTTAGATTGCCAGCTTCGATGTTGAAATCTGTTTCGATCACACCGTTCGGATGTGCCAACTTCCCACTGACGCGTTGGAGGTGGCCCAACTGCGGGCGGATTTCGACCGTCTGGAAGCCAGGACTGGTTGGTCGAATGCCCAGCACTGAAGCAAAGTAATGATAAAGCGGGTGCGCACCCCAGGCGTGGCAGTCAGAGCGGTTGCCATGCGGATCGGCATTCTCATAAGTGGTCTTGAAATCGAGCTGGCTCATCTCGAACCAGGAGCGCAAGCGCTCAAAGAATTGGTCCATGCGTCCCAACTCACGGCAGGTTTCAAAGAAATAATGCACAAAGTATACGGTGGGCTTCGTCAAAGAGGGTGCGGCAAATAAGTTATGAGCGATAGAGTCGCGCTGCCGCGCAGAGACCCACCCGCTCAAAACCGCCAGGCACTGGCTGTGTTCGGAGAATATTGTATGCTCCAGGTTGTCGGCGAACAAGCCCCTGGTTGGATCCCACAAGCGGGAAGTCGCACCAGCCGCGGTCTCTTTGCCCAGGCGGCGGAAGCGGGAGGCCATCTCCGGCTCAGAGCAGGCTTGCTCGACCTCGGCGGCTTTACGCAGGGCATACAGGTACTGCCCGTTGATCGGCCCGCACACCTGCCCTCGCTGAGCACCGGGCGGCTCACCGCTCTCCCAGGCGGGAACCCAGTCCACATAATTCCAACCCGCCGGAGAGTGAACCAGGCCATCTTCGTCACGCAGGCCGGTGAAGAAATCCAACACGGCGCGCATGCCGGGCAGTAAACTTTTTACAAAAGAGATATCCCCCCGCCAGAACAGGTAATCATGCACCATACTCACCCACCACAATGAGAAGGGCGGGATGATCTGGCGGATGCGCGAGGGATAGCGTGATTGGGTCAGCCCTTCTGGCAAGCGAGAGATATCGAAGGTGTGCAGCGCTTTGCGCGGCAGGCGGTCATCCCGGCTGATGATATAGGTCACCAGGCACTCCAGCCGTGTGTCGCCGGCGTACATCAACTGCTCGAAGTACGGGCAGTCCATGTAGGTCTCGTGGGCGCACATC
>Ga0315273_10001915_pt1 | contig 24161 bp, 20 predicted proteins | sample YL17G02_0_MG_FD_205753 | JGI IMG/M metagenome (GOLD analysis project Ga0315273, IMG submission 205753) | Sediment microbial communities from Yellowstone Lake, YNP, Wyoming, USA - YL17G02_0 | ecosystem: Environmental > Aquatic > Freshwater > Lake > Sediment | place: USA: Wyoming | collected...
TGCATGCGGGCCACGATCTTCCGTTCGAGCCACGTCATGTAGGCGACGCAGGTCATCGCGACCCCGATGACGATCCCGGAGAGCACGACCGCTCCGGTCCAGCCGGTGAGAAGCGCGCTCATCGATCGACGTCCCCGAGCACCGGGTCGAGCGAGCCCAAAATCGCGACCACGTCCGCGACGAGCCCTCCGGGGAGGATGTGCGGGACGATCTGGAGGTTCTTGAACGACGGCGCGTTGATCTTCAGGCGGTAGGGCTTGGCGCTTCCGTCGGACACGATGTGGAAGCCCAGCTCCCCGCGCGGCGATTCGACGGCGGCGTAGGCCTCGCCCTTGGGGAGCTTGGTGGCCTTGGGGTTTTTGAGCGGCTTCCTCGTGAAAATCGGACCCGTGGGGAGCCCTTCGACGATCGTCCTGACGAGCTTCAGCGAGACCGCGATTTCGTCCATGCGCACCTGGAAGCGCGATTCGGCGTCCCCGGCCGTCCTCGTGATGACCGTAAACGGCAACTCGCCGTAGGCGTCGTACGGCGCGGCCGTGCGAACGTCGTAGGCGATTCCAGACGCGCGAAGGGTCGGGCCCGTGATCCCGACGCCCATCGCGAGGTCCTTCGAGATCACCCCGACGTTGCGGGTTCGCTCCACAAAGATCGGGTTCCCGCCCGACATCGACCAGAACTCGGGGAGCGCGGCTTCAACGGAAGCGGCCAGGGCGTTCGACTTCGCGACCATCGCGGCGTCGAGGTCGTAGCGCGCGCCGCCGACCAGATTGAAGTTGGTGTGGTACCGCGTGCCGGTCAATTCCTCGAGGAAGTCGAGGATCTTCTCGCGCTCCCTGAAGCAGTACATATAGAGAGTGGTGCCGCCGCCAAGCGCGCCGCCGAGGTCGAGCCCCAACGTCCCGAGCCAGACCAGGTGCGACGAGACGCGCTGCCACTCGGAGACGAACGCGCGCAACCACTGGGCACGCCTCGGAACCGCGATGCCTCCCAACTTCTCGACCGCGAGAACGTACGCGTTGGAGTTGGCCGTCGGGGCCAGGTAGTCGTCGCGCTCGTAGATCGGGGCCAGCTGGTCGTAGGCGAGATGCTCCGAGAGCTTCTCGACCCCGCGGTGCAGATATCCGATCACGGGAATGGCCTTGATCACCGTCTCGCCGGACAGGTGAAGGATCAGGCGGAGCACGCCGTGCGTCGACGGGTGCTGCGGGCCCATGTTCAGCGCGAGCTCGCCGAAGTCCCGTTCGACGACTTCGATCGGACCGCCGCTCACGATCCGGCCTCGGGCGTAGGTGCCTCCGCCTTGCGGTAGCCCCACGGCGTCTCCATCGCGAAGCTCTTGCGCAGCGGGTGGCCGGGGTATTCGTCGGGCATGAGGATTCGCCGCAGGTCGGGGTGGCCGTTGAACGTCACGCCGAACAAGTCCCAGATCTCGCGTTCTTGCCATTCGGCGCCCGCGTACACGAACGCGATCGAGTCGATCTCGGGGGCGTCTTTCGGGACTACGACCTTCACGAACAGCGTGTCGTTGCTTAGGAGATTGCGGACCGCGTGGGTGACTTCGAAGGACGTCGCGCCCTCGGTCCCGGTGCCGAGCACGTAGTAGCGATACCCGTGGGCGTCGCGCAGCGCCCGTACGGCCGTGAGCAGCGAAACGGCCGGGATCTCGACCCCGAGCGCGTAGGGGGTCGCGGAAAACCGCGTCTCCAGGCTGGCTACGATCTCAGGCGCCGGCACGATCCCCCTCCATGATCTTCTTCTGCAGCGCGAAGATCCCCTCCATCAGGGCCTCCGGGGTCGGCGGGCACCCGGCGACGTAGATGTCGACAGGGATCACGTGATCGACCCCGGGAACGACCGAATACACGTTGCGATAGTGGTCCCCCGAATTCGCGCAGCTCCCCATCGAGATGACCCACTTGGGGTGCGGCATCTGGTCGTACAGGGTGCGGATGCGTGGGGCCATCTTGATGGTGACGGTCCCCGCGATGATCATCACGTCGCTCTGTCGCGGCGTCGGACGCAAGATCATGCCGAAGCGGTCGAGGTCGAAGCGTCCCGCGAACGTGGCCATCATCTCGATCGCGCAGCAGGCCAGCCCGAAGGTGAGCGGCCACAGGCTCGATTTCTGCGCCCAGTGGAACAGCGCATCCGAGCGCAGCATCGCGATGCCACCGCCGGGGAACCGCACGACCTCTTCGGCGATGTCCTCGAGGGCTGTCCCCGGAGCAGGTGAGGAGGGCTGTCCGACGACGGGGAGAAGCGGATCCGCCATCACCGTGACCACTCGAGATCGCCCTTCCGCCAAGCGTAGACCCACCCGAGGAAGAGGACCGCGAGGAAGACGACCATGCCCCAGAAGGCCGTGGGCCCCGCAAAACGGAGCGCCTGGATCCAGGGGAAGAGAAACGCTGCTTCGGCGTCGAACAGGATGAAGACGAGCGCGATCAGGTAGAAGCCGACGGAGGTCGGCCGCCACGCGGGGCCGAACGGCTCCTCGCCGCATTCGTAGGTGTCGTGCTTGGCCGGGCGACTCGTTTTGACCCGATTCCGGACGAGCATCGCTGCGACGATGAGGCCTACGCCCAACGACAGGCAAAGAAGAAGATGAACGAGGAGGCCAATGTACGGTTCCGGGGAGTGCACCCGAACCTCCATGATCGCGAAAGGGAGGCGGATCTTAGCAGGCGGGGCCAGGGTCTCAAAGGATAGACAAGAGCCTGTTGCGGGGGCGCCCTGCGGCCTGTAACCGAAGTGCTGCCGAGGGGAGCAGTACTTCGGGGGCAGAGCAGGAGCGTCGCGCCTTCTGATTCGAGCCGTTACCCCTTCCTGCGGCGTGTGGACGCGAGCCCGCTGTTTCCGTTGGCGGGCTCGCGTTCGCCCGAGTTCGCCGCGCGGTCCCATCCGCGCGCGGCGAACGTCCGCAGGAAGGGGTAACGGCTCGAATCGGAAGGCGCGACGCTAGGGCGTCACGTCGGCCAGAATCTTCCACTTTCCGTCGGCCTGCATCCGCCAGACGCGCAGGAAGCCGTACTTCGACGACGCGTCGTTTCCCTCGCCCGTGCACGTGCCGTAGGCGTAGCCGAGGTCGCCCGATGCCGAGGTCACGATGCGATCCGGGGTGCACGTCACCTTGCGTTGGTCCGTGCCGAGAAGGGCGCGTGAGGCCTCCGGACCGATCCCCGCCGCCTTCCCTTCGCGATAGACCCGTAGGTGGGGATCGGCTTGGGCTTCGATCGCTTTGCCGAGCCCCGCTTTCGCCGCGGCGGCCAGCGCCCGTTCGGCGGTCGTCACCCCGATGCGGGCATTCTCCGCGCCGCCTGGCCGCGGGGCCGCGGCAAGAGGGCCGACGGAACCATTTTCGACCGCGCCCGGAAGGACGAACTTCACGGGGGACGAAATCCCCGCGTCCACCGCGACCTTGAACGCGCCGCCCGGCTGCCGGCGCCAGACGGAGAAGAACCAGCCCGTGGAGAGCTTGATCAACGTCTCTTCGTGGTGCTTGATCTGCCAAGGGCCCGTGGACAGCGCGAGGTCCCCCGCGGATGAAACCGCGACCCAGGCGGGTCCCCAGGAGAGCTTCACCGAGGACGGGGGCTGTCCCTCGTGGGCCGGGCGCGCCGGCCCGGGGAGCGGCAAAAAGGCGATGGCGTCCGGCGCGAGGTTCAAAAGAAACGCCTCGTGGAGTCCCTTCTCGATGGACGCGGCGGAAAACGCCCGCTCACTGGCGACGACCTGATCGAACGGCGAGAGCTGGGCTGCGAGGAGGAGTGCCGTGATCATCACGTTAGAACCCCATCTTGAAGCCCAACTCGAACGATCGAGGCGGGCCGGCGTTTCCGATCACCGCGCCGAAGTTTGAGGCTAGCACGCGCCCTTCGACGAGGCCGCCATTGTAGCGGTTGAACACGTTGAAGATCTGAAGGAACCCCTGGCCGTAGCCCTTGCCCTGCTTCAGCTTGAAAGGCCTGTAGAGGCGCAGGTCGAGTTGCACAAGGGAGGGAGCCGTCAGGGATGACACGGGCGCCAAGCCGTTGGCGGCGCGGTAATCGTTCACGGGCCCGAGCGGCGTTTTCGCGCCGGTATTTCTCGAGACGCCCGGCGGCCGATCGCTCGTGATGCCGTCGAGATTGTCGTCGGTCCCGGTCGTGACGTTGAACGGGAGATAGGTCGCGTACTGGAAGACGCCGGACAGACGTAATCCGAGCAAGTAGAGCCCGAGATCTGCCGCGGCCACGAACCGGTGGCGGCGATCGTTGTCCGACAGGCCTCGCTCCGAGCTCAGGTCGTCGGAGTTCGGGGGGAGGTAGATCCCGCCCTTCAGCGGATCCGGTCCCATGTCTTCGGACTTCGACAGCGTGTACGCGAGGCTGTACCAGCCGATCCCGGACTGCCACTTCCAGCCGAGATCGAGGCCGGTGTACCAGGCTTGCCCTTCCGTGACAACAGCCGCGATCGATCCGACGTTCACCTGGTCGTACGCGTGGATTGGAACGCCCTGGACGCTCTTCCCGATTACTGGGTTCAGGTCCTTCATCAGGGGGACGTGGTAGGTCCGAGATCGCGTGACGTTGGCGGAGAACGCGCCGTGGGTTCCGATCGCCCGCTCGAAGCCGAGGTTGAACAGGTTGGCCTGCGTCGAGTCGAGACGTGTTCCCGTCGAAAAGCGAAGTATCAAACTGTCCACGTCAAACAGGTTCAGCATCGCTTGGACCGTTTGATCGATCCCGTGCTCCGCGATGTAGTCCTCGGTGATTTCGTAGAGGAACCCCTGGGGAAAGGCGAGGTGGATCTTCGTCCCGGATGTGATCGCAGCGACCGCCGGAAACGCGAGGACCGTCTTGTTGTAGAAGATGCCGGCGCCGCCGCGGACGACCCATTCCCGGTTCTTCCCGGTGGTGTAGGTAAAGCCGAAACGCGGCGCGATGTTGTTGTAATCGCGCCCGGCGCCGCCGTTGGGGATTGTCGAGTAAACCACGGCGTCGGACGGCAGCGTGTAGGTGTCCAAGTCGTAGCGAAGGCCGAAATCGAAGAGCCAACCCGGGGTGGCTTGCCAACCGTCCTGGACGAATGCGGCGATCGCCGTGTCGTCCAAGGTCGCCTGGGGCGCGCCCTCGATGACTTGATAAACAACAGGGTAGGTCCACGGTTTCGCCGGCTCGCCCCCCGGACACGGCACTTCAATGTCGTAGTTCCGGACACAGGTGCCCTTGTTCTCGGGGCACGAGTCGTTTTCGACAAAGCACTCCTGCGTCGCGTCTTTCGAGCACCTCAGGGGCAAGTCGCTGGGCACGATGCCGCTGTCCGGGCTCCCCGTGTAGCAGGCGCCGGGCTGGAACGGTTCGTCGGTCCGATAGATGAAGTTACCGTTCGCATTGAACCGGGCGCTGACTTTCGTCTTTGATGGCGTCACGTCGTAGCCGAACTTCGTCGTGTGCTTCCCCTCGACCCAGGTCAGGTTCTGGACGAGCTGGAAGACCGAGGCCTCGCGCTCCTGGTGGCTCAAGTTGTTCCCGCCGAATTGCGCGGAAGGGTGCTCGACGCCCGAGAGCTGAGAGTTGGACTGCTGGCTTAGCGAGGAGGCGCCAAGCAGCACGCGCGTCTCAACGATGAGGGACGGGTTGAAGACCGTCGTGAGCGCCGCGCCGAACTGGACGTCGCTTTCGTCGAGCCCGAACCCCCACTGCGGCGTGCTGATCCCTCCCACGTTGATCCCCCCGGTGGATCGGCTGTCGTAGGAAAGCCGCATCATCAGCGTGTTGGCCGGGTCGATGTTGAAGTCGGCGCGGAAGAAGGCGTTGTCGTCCCGGCTCAACGCCTCGTACCGGCCGCCGACGACCCTGTCTGCGGTGTAGCCGGTGTAGGGGACGATGGCCGAATCCTCCTGGTGCTCGTAGGCGGCGAACCAGAACGACTTGTCCTTTCGGAACGGTCCGCCCCATTTCATCCCGGCCGACCAGTGGCTCGACTCGGCGGGCACGCCCGCGGTGTCGGGGAGGCTGTTGACGAGCGTCCCCGACGCCGCGAAAGCTCGCGGTGTCCCCTGAACGAACCCGAGCCCGTCGAGCTCGTTCGTGCCGCGCTCGGTGACGAGGTTCAACACGCCGCCCGACGCCCGCCCGAACTCCGGAGAGAACTGATGCGTCATCAACACGAACTCGCTGATGACCAGATCGGAAAACGTCGCGTTCAACGACGTCCCGCTGGCCAGGTCGTTGTTGTCGAGGCCGTCGACCAGGTACGAGTTCGCGCGGCCGGTCTGCCCGTTGACGACGAACGGCGCGGCCCGCTCGCCGTAGTAGGAGGACGGCGCGGCTTGGCGCACCGACGAGTCGAGCAAGGCGAGCTCGACGGCGTTGCGTCCCGCGATCGGCAGATCGTCGGCCTGGGATCCCAGGATGCGCAACTCGCCTCCGGTGCGCGTCGGGTCGACGAGCGCGGCGTCCGCCCGAACCGTCAGCTCCTCCTCGAGCCCGGTGCCGACGACCAGGTCGACCACGCCGGTTTGCTGCAGTCTCAACGTGATCGTCTTGGTGTCCGAGAGAATGCCTTCGGGCGACCGGGCCACCACGGACCACGATCCGGGGGGGATGCTATCGAAACGAAAACTCCCATCGTCGGTCGACGTCGCTGAGCGTATCGCGCCGCTGCCCTCGGAGCGCGCCTGGACCATCGCCGCGCGCACGGCCTTCTTGTCGGGTGTCGTGACCTTTCCGGTCAGGCTCGCCGAGGTCGTCTGCGCGCGAGCCCCCGCCGCAGCGAGGGCCGATACGACACACACGAGAGCCAGGCGCCGACAGGAAAGAAGGATGTCGCTCACGATCTCCGTCTCAGCGCAGGTAGTGTCCCCACGGGCCGTTCCCACCCGTCCCGCGTGACCGAATCAAGAGGAACTTCTGCGATGGATTCCCGTCCCAGCACGTCGTCAATCCTACCTGGCCGACGACCGACCAGTTGATGTCGCTCGTTGCGTCGTCCGAGGCGAGCACATCGTAACCGACGGCGCAGGCGTCCGTCGTGGGGCTCCAGCAGGCGTGAATGTTCGGAGCCGACTTGTCGACCGTCAATCCTGTGACCTGTAGGGTCGGGATGCAGGTGCCTCCGGTCGTCGTCGTGGCCACCTCGATGGGGTAAGAGAAGTTGGGATCGCCGGAGACCGTCGTCGGGTACCTGATGCTCTCGTAACGCGTGACAACGCCGGTCGATGGGTCTGTGAAATCCGACAGCGAGGTGACCGTGACGTAGTAGGTCGCCCCCGGCGTCAGGCCGGAGATCGTCGCGGTCGTCCCAGCGAACGCCACCTGGCCGGGGTTCGTGACGGAGTCGAACGCGTAGTTGGTCGAGGCTCCCGGGTCGGTGTCCCAGTAGATCTTGTAGCCCGCGAGGCGGTGGGTGTCGTTTCCCGGATTCCACGAAAGCGACAGCGTCGTGTCCGTCACCGCGCCCGCCGTGATCGATACCGGCGGCAACAGCCCGTAGCTGATGTCGGTGTAGGCGACGGTCGTGAAGGCCGTGCAGGGGGTCTCGCCCGTCTCCCCCGTCGCGAAATCGACTTTCTTCGCGCTCTGAAGGAGAGCCACGGCTCCGACGAACGGCGCCTGCCAGATGTAGACGATGGTCCGCACCTTGTCGGTGAGCAGCGCGCACGCCGAGTCGGTGTAGACGCAGAACTCCGTGGTGTTGCGGAGGAGGAGGGCATTCAACGTGTGGCCCGACGGGAGCTTGACGACGCCCCCCTGGACGATCTTCCCGGACTGCTTTCCGCCGTAGGTCTGGCCGCTGTTCGTGCAGGACCGGCCCCAAAGAGGATTCGGCGTCAGGGGCTGCGCGACCCCGCACCTAAGCGTGTAAAAGGTCTCCTGGCACGCGGGAGAATCGACCGGAACGCTCGCCCACGTGTCGCCTGCTTGGGTGTACCAACCGGATGCGTCGTTGTGCGTCAACTGCCAAACGGGAACCTCGTTTCGGGGCTTTCCCGATTCGTCTGCGAAGCAGATGCGGCTCTCGCCGGTGCCGAGAGCACCCGCGGCGTTTTCGTTTTGGGTTGCGGCCCGGAGCCAGAAAGTCACGTCGGTCACACGGTTCTCGCGCTGGACGACCTGGTTGTCCTTGCGCAACGTTGCGGTCAGGTTTCTGTCGAACCTCTCCAAGATCGGCGTCTGCAGCGACCCGTCCGGGGGGTAGCCGGCGTAGCCGCAACGCGCGGCATTGCACGTCTCCGCCGCACTGCTGGGCGTTTTCGTCGTCGCGGTCTGCGACCCCGTCGTGACTCCGGAGAAGTCCCACGTCGAGAGGTTCGCCAGGTCGCACATGTTGTTGACGCCCGAACCGGCGGGAACGAGGGACGAGACCAACGTGCCCACTCCCTTGTCGTACCCGTATTTCAAGTCGGTGAACTCTCCCCGGTACAGCTGATCGGCGTAAAGCTTCATCGTGGCCGCGCCGGTCAAGACCTTCTCGACGATCGTGATCGAATCGACGGCGAGCCGCGTGCGGCCGTCCGCCGAGGCGGGGCCGGAGATCGTCGCGAGAACGCCTTCGCGAGGGCTCACCCAACGGTGGATCAACGCTTCGGGGATCATCGCGCGTTCTCCCGCGCGTTGGCGGGAGACGAGCACGCGCTGCAGCACGACCTCTTGCGGGTCATCCGGAAGGAGCAGCCAGCCGATGCCGACTGTTGCGACCTCCGCAGTCAGCCGGTCGACGAGCCCGTCCCGGGTTTCGTTGAACTGGAGGAAGACCCTGGCTCCCATCTTCATCTGCGAGGGATCGTGGTCGGGAAGCAGCCAACGTTCGGCGTCGGCGCCCGAGATCGCGACGCGCGCGGGGGCAGCCTGGCCGGTCCGGCGCGTCTCCTGCACGAATCCCTGATCTTGGTTCGAGATCGCGACGAGCGCCGAAGCTCCCGGAGCGATCGATTCCAGATGCCAGCGCGTTTTCCCTTCGGGTGAGGTGAGGTCGATCGGAAGCGCCGCGCCGACCGCGACGTTTCCGGTTTGTACTTCGCGCAATGTGGTCGTTGCGGCGAGCACGGATCCCGTGAGAGTCACGAGAGCAAGGCCGGTTACGAGAAGACGCATGGTCAAAGACCCCCTTAGAAAATCAGAACCCGGACGGTTGTACCTTTTGCCGCAGGGACCGGCAAGGGTTTTTGTATAAGAATTTCAGGAGGTGGACTGGGTCTGGAGGGCCTGAAGCGTCCGATAAAGCCCGTCCTCACGCGCCATTAGCTCGTCGTGGGTGCCGAGTTCGCGCACCTCCCCATGGTGCAAAACGAGGATCCGGCCGGCGTTTTTGATCGTCGCGAGACGGTGGGCGATGACGATGGAGGTCCGCCCGGAAAGCACGGTGTCGAGGGCCGTCTGGATGTGCCCTTCCGTTTCGGGGTCGACGGAGGCGGTGGCTTCGTCGAGCACCAAAACGGCGGGGTCGAAGGCGATCGCGCGGGCGAACGACAGAAGCTGCTTTTCTCCGACCGAGAAGTTGGAGCCGCGCTCTCGCACCGGCTCGTCGTATCGCAGCGGCAGCCTCTCGATGAATCGGTCGGCGCGCACCGAATGGGCCGCCCGGCAGACGTCGTCGGGGGTGATCCGAGGATCGCCGAGCGCGATGTTCGACGCGATCGTGCCGGTAAAAAGGAAGTGGTCCTGAAGCACCACGCCGATCGTGCGTCGCAGGGCGCCGAGGTCGTAGTCCCGGACGTCGACGCCGTCCAACAGGATGCGTCCCTCCCGGACGTCGTAGAGGCGCGCGAGCAACCGGATCAGCGTCGACTTGCCCGCGCCGGTCCACCCCACAATCGCCAGACGCTCGCCGGCCGCCACCCGGAACGAAACGTTCTTGAGGACGGGCGCCCCGTCGCCGTAGCCAAAGGTGACGTTTTCGAAGGCGATCTCCCCGCGGCTTTTGCCTTGCGGCCGATACGGCGCCTGTGGGGAGACCAGCGTCGTTTCCGTGTCGAGGAGCGCAAAGATCCGCTCGGCCGAGGCCATGGCCGCCTGCATCACGGTGTAGCGCTGCGAGAGCTCTTGCACGGGACGGAAGAAGCGCCCCGCGTATTCGATGAACGCGACCAGCGTGCCGAACGTGATGGCCCCTCCCGAAAGACGCCACCCTCCGGCCCAGACGATCGCCGCCATCGTGACGGAGCCCATCAGTTCCGCCACGGCGGAAAACGCGGACTCGTAAAAGACGCCGGACATCTGCGCGCTCCGGTGCTCCGCGTCCAAAACCGCGAATTCGTCCGCCGCGAGACGCTCTCTTCTAAAGAGCTGCACGATGCGCATCCCCGAGACGATCTCCTGGAGCGAGGCGTTGAGCTTCGCCACAGCGACGCGAATCGCGCGGTACGCGTCCCTCACGTGCACCCTGAACCACCACGAGACGACGAGCATCGGCGGGATCACCGCGAAGGTGACGAGTGCTAATCGCGCGTCCATCGCGATCAAGATGACGACGATGCCGGCAAGCTTCGCGAAATCAGCGAGGATGAGCACGACGCCCGAGGTGAACGCCTCGTTGATGGCCTCGACGTCGGTCGTCACCCGGGTCATCAATCGTCCGACCGGCGTCCTGTCGAAAAACGCGGAAGGGAGCCGCTGGAGATGCGCAAAGACCGCGTTCCGAAGGTCGAACACGACGCTTTGGCCCGTCCGCTCGAGCAGGTAGACCTGGAGGAACCCAAGCGCGAAGTCGACGGCCAAGGCCGTCAGGAAGAGCGCTGCGGGGAGCAGCAACCCTTCGGCCCGCCGCGTTACGATGAAGCCGTCGATGACCTCTTTCACCAGATAGGGCTGGACGAGCTGCACCGCTCCCGATGCGAGAAGCGTCGCGAGCGACAACGCCACGAGACCGCGGTAGGGCGCGACGTACGCGGCAAGCCGTCGCATGAGGCGCCCGTCGTAGGCGCGGCCCAAAACGTCTTCGCGATCGGCGCTCATGCGAGCCGTTCTTCCATGCGCGCCCGGAGAAACAGCCGCGCGTAGACGCCGTTTCGCTCCAGAAGCGCGTCGTGCGTGCCGTCCTCGACGACGCGCCCGCCGGCAAACACGACGATCCGGTCGACGGCGCGCAGCGTGCTGAGCCGGTGCGTGATGAGGATCAACGTCCGCCCGCGCCTGCCGCGTACGAGCCCGTCGAGGATCGCCTGCTCGGTCGTGGCGTCGACGGAGGACAGGGCATCGTCGAGGACGAGGATGTGCGAATCGGTCGCGATCGCCCGTGCGAGCGTCGCTCGTTGGCGCTGGCCTCCCGAGAGCGTGAATCCGCGCTCGCCCACGACGGTTTCCAACCCATCGGGAAGCGCCTCTAGATCGGCGTCGAGCCGCGCGACGCGCACGGCCTCTTCGATCGCCTTCTCGCCGCCCGCGGGGAGGCCGAAGGCGACGTTGTCCTTGAGCGAGCGCGAGAAGAGGAACGCCTCTTGCGGAACGAAGGCCAGGCCGGCACGGATGCGCTCGACGGGAACGTGGGCCAGGTCTTCGCCGCCCGCGAACATCGTCCCCGGGGGAGGCGGGTAGATCTTCGCGAGCAGATGCGCGAACGTGGACTTCCCGGAGCCGACCGCGCCGACGATCGCGACGCGCGAGCCCTTCGCAATCGAGAGGTGAACGTCGGTGAGGGCGGGCCGCTCGGCCGCTCCCTCGTAGGCGAACGTCAGGCCGCGCACCGTAAGATCGCCGTCGATCGGTGTGACGCCTTCTGCGCGAGACGCAGGTGGCGCGACCGCGGGTGTCGAGGTCATGACCTCGTCGAGCCGGCGCATCGCCCCCGAGGCCCTCTGGAACACGTTGACGATCCAGCCCAGAGCGACGGTTGGCCAGGCGAGCTGGGCCAGGTAGGCGTTGAACGCGACGAAATCGCCGAGCGAGATCCGGCCGCGGATCACGTGGAGGCCGCCGACGAACAGGACGAGCAACGTCCCGAGCCCCGCGAAGACGCCGATCAAGGAGACCATCGCTCCGCGCACGCGGGCGAGAGAGAGCTGCTTCCGCCTGAAGACGTCGCACAGCGCGCGGAACCGGGCGATCTCCTGGTCCTCCTGCGCGTAGATCTTCACCTGCTGGATGCCGGAGAGGTTCTCCTGCGTCCGGTCGCTGATCGCGGCGAGCTGCTCTTGCACGGCGAGCGAGCGCGCGTAGACCTTCTTGCTGAGACGGTTGACGCAAAAGTACAAGAGTGGGAACCAGAAGAGGGCGACCAGCGTGAGCGGCACGTCGAGCGTGAGCATCACGCAAAGGACGCCCACGTAGACGATGGCGGTGTTCAACGCATTCAACAGCCCGGGACCGTAAAACGCTTGGAGCAGCTGCAGGTCGTTCACGCCGCGCGACATGAGGTCGCCCGTGCGCTGGCGGTCGTAGAACGTCGCGTCGAGCGAGAGCAGCTTGGCGAAGAACGCCTCGCGCACGTCGAAGGCGATCTTGCGGGACGCGCCGAGGATCAGAAGGCGCGAGACCGTGCGGGCCCACGCTTGGGCTACGGCCAGGCCGATCATGCCGCCCGCGAAGGTTGCGAGGCGCCGCGCGCTCGTCCCGGCCGTGAGGTCGTGGACCGCGCCGCGAAGAAGCCAGGGGATTCCCAGGGCGAGCAAGTTCGTCGCGATCAACCAGGCGACCCCGGCGACGTAGCTGCGGCGGTACGGCCGAGCCCACGACCGGAAGCGCGCGAACAGTTCGGGGGTCAAAGCGTCAGGGTCGTCGCGCGCGCTTGCGGAGGCACGCCGCGCAAACGCCCGCCATCTCGACACGCACGACCTCGGGACGGAACCCGTTCTCGTTCTCGACGCGGCGTTTCAGGTCGTCCCAAAACGCCTCGTCCGGTTCGTCGACGCGCTTGCACGTCGTGCAGACGAGGTGGATGTGGAGGGTGGAAGGTCGGATCTCGTAAAAGTGCCGCTCGCCGCTGACGTGCATCAGGTCGAGCTCGTCGACGAGCCCGAGCTTTTTCAGCTTGTTCAGCGTGCGGTAGACCGTGGCGCGATGGATGGTCTCGTCTTTCGCTTTCGCGAGTTGGTAGACGGACTCGGCGTCCAAGTGCTCTTCGGCGGTCTCGAGCAGCTCCGCGAGGATCTTGCGCTGGCCCGTGAGGCGTAAGCCCCGCGCCTTCATGCGCTCCAAGAGCCCTTCGTTGGGAAGGGTGCAGTGCCTCATCGCGACCCGGCCGGCGCCGTGGGCTGCGAGACGGCCACGCGGAGGATGCGCCGTCCCTTCACCCGGACCACCTCGAGGGTGCGGCCGCCGAAGGAGATCGCATCGCCGATCCGCGCGAGCCGGCCCAGCCGCGCCTGCACGAGGCCACCGATCGTGTCCACGTCCTCGTCGATGTCCTCGTGGGCGCCGGTTGCGGTCTCGAGCTCGGCGATCGTCAACGCGGCGTCGAGCATGAGGCGGCCGTCGGGCTGGATCTGCACCTTCGGCGCCTCCTGGTCGAACTCGTCCTGGATGTCACCGATCAGCTCCTCGAGAACGTCCTCCAAGGTGACTAAGCCCGCGGTCCCGCCGTATTCGTCGACGACGATGCCGAGGTGGAACTTCTGCCGCTGGAACAGGGCTAACGCCTGCTGGATCTTGGCGTTTTCGGGGACGTAAAGCGGTGGTCGCGCGAGCGTCTGGAGCTCGGGCGCGCCCACCGAAGGCGGCGGGGCGATGAACAGGTCCTTCACGTGGACGATGCCGACGACGTGGTCGATCGTCCCGTCGCACAGCGGGAGCCGCGTATGTCCGAACTCGCGGGCGTGGGCGGTGTTTTCCGCGTAGGAACGGTTCAGGTCGAGCCACAACACGTCGGCGCGCGGGACCATGATCTGACGCACCGCGCGGTCCGCGAAGTCGAGCGCGTTGGCGAGCAGCCGTCCGTGCGATTCCGAGAGCACGCCGCTCTTGCGGCTGACGGCGAGGATCATGCGCAGCTCGGCTTCGCTGTGGGCGAGGCTCGCCTCGGTCGGCGGCGTGAGGCGCATCGCCTTGACCAGGAGGTTGGCGGCTCGGTTCATGACCGCGATCAGCGGGTAGAACAGGAAGCGAAAAAACCGCAGCGGCCACGCCACCGCGAGCGCCGTCGCCTCGGCGTGGGCGATCGCCACCGTCTTGGGCACGAGCTCGCCCACGACGACGTGGAGGAACGTGATCAGGAGGAAGGAGGCCGCGATCGCGACCGTGTGCGCCGCCCCCGTTCCGAATCGTCCCAGCGGGGCGAACGAGGGTTCGAGCAGGTGCGCGAACGCGGGCTCGCCGACCCAGCCCAGTGCGAGTGACGCCAGGGTGATGCCGAGCTGGCACGCCGAGATCATGGCGTCGAGATTTCGAAGGACCTCACGCGTCGCCGAGGCGCGCCGCACGCCGCGCTGCACGAGCTCTTCGACCCGCGTCACGCGCACCCTGACGATTGCGAACTCGGCCGCGACGAAAAACGCGTTGATCGCGACGACGGCGAGTGCGACAACGATGAGAGCGAAGTTCATCAGCGCGGAAGTATAGGCGACCCCTCCGGATCGTGAAGAGCGCCGCGCTCCAGGAACCAGCGCAACCGCGAGACGACCTCGTCGGTCGTCTTGAGGTGGGTGGGGTCGAACGCCACCGCTTTGTCGCGATGTTCGGCGAGCCATCGCGCGACGATCTCGACGTCGATCGGCCGGGACCTGGCGGAGCGAGGCCCTTCGCGAGGATCGAAAAACTCGTCCTGCAACACGCGCTCGATCCGTCGCAGGCCGCCTCCGCGCGGGCCCAAGGGGACCGAATCGAGGAGCTGGCCTTCCCGGATGAGCCACGCCCGCAGGACCCACGGTTCCTCCGCGGGCTCCAGGATCAGGATCGACCGGAGGCGCGCCGCGCGCTCCCCCCTGACGTGAACCGCCCGCTGCACGTTGCGCTCCGGCTCGTCGCGGCGAATCTGTGCGGCCTCGCGCAACAGCGCCTCGAGGTCCGAGCCCGATGGTTTGACCTCGAAGCGGTGCACCGCGTCGACGATCGCCCGCCCGCGAACGCCGCGCGGGGCCTCGTCGGAAAACCAGGCGGCCAGGCGCCGCTTCAGGTTGTTGGACTTGCCGACGTAAAGGAGCTTGCTGTCGAGGTCGTAGAAACGGTAGGTGCCGGGGGTGGGAGGAAGCGCCCGCAAATCGTCGCGCGAGAAGGCGTAGCGCGACCAAGGAACTCCGAGGCCTCTCGCGTGGCAGGCGGCCACGGTGGCGTCCCACGTTTCGCCGGGCTCGCAAAGCGCGTCGAAGCACGCGGGGAGGATCTCGATCCCGTGAAGCGGGTCGTCGTCGACGAGCGCCGAGAGGGAAAGCGCCCCTGCGATGTCTTCCAACGAGTGGAGCGCCGGCTTGTGAAGGCGACGGCGCGCGAGGAGCGGGAGCGAGAGCGGATCGACGAGGGGCTCTTCGATCCAGCTTTCGAGCGCACCGAGGCCCCCCGGCGGCGCGTGCAGGACGACGCGCGCGCCATCGACGAGCGCGCGCAGCTGCGCCTTGAGCTCGGGAGCGGTCGCCGGGGACGAACAATCGCCCCCGCAGGCCGCGACGATCGTCTCACCGCGCCGGCGGCTCGCCGCGACCGCTGTCATGGTGAAGGGGGCGCGCGGCGCGGGGCGCGCGCCGATGACGAGCACGAACGCGACGTCCGAACGGGGGGCTAACGGGGCGGCCACGCCGGAAGCCCCGACGATGGCCGGTACGGCCGGGCGCCAAGCGCCGTCGTCGTAGATGAGGCGCGGATCGTCCACGAATGCGGCGCGCAGCACCCGGGTCGCTTGCTGTTCGTCCGCGACGGCGAGCGACAGCAGCTCGCGCGCGAGACGGACGGAGGACGCCGGTTTTCCGGAACTGTGGAGATAACGGACGGCGCGCTCGGCAACGACGGATGAGGGGCGCTCTCTCATCGCGTCACTGTTCATCGGGCCGTGGCGCGCGCAACAGCCTCACGAGCGCAGTGACCTGCGCCTCGTCGAGAGGCCCGCCCACGAGACTCGAGAATCCCGGCATCTTCGGGTTCGCGCCGAAATCGTGTGTCGTCCTGTCGAAGCGGATCGTGGGGGCCGCTCCGGATGCGGCGAGGAAAGAAACGATGGCGATCGAAACGACTCGCGTCATTGAAGGGATTTGTAGCACCCGCCCCTGTTCGCGTCAAAGGCGGGCCGTGCTACAAGACGCCGCATGGAGCGCCTCCTAAAATCCGTCGATCTTGCGGTGGTCGGGGCCGGCGCGGCGGGCCTCATGGCGGCAGCGCAGGCGGGGCGCGCGGCGCGGGATCGCGGTGCGCGACTGACGATCGTGGCCTTGGATGGTGCCACGACGATCGGCGCCAAGATCCTCGTCGCCGGAGGCGGCCGCTGCAACGTCACCCACGACGTCGTCGACGAGACCGCGTTTTCGGGCTCGACGCCCCCGGCGATCCGCAAGGTGCTGCGCCGGTTCGGCGTGGAGGAAACCACCCGGTTCTTCGCGGAGCAGGGCGTCTCGCTCGAGCGGGAAGAGACGGGGAAACTCTTCCCGACGACCGACTGCGCGCGGACGGTGCTCGACGCTCTCTTGCGCGCGGCGAAGGAGGCGGGCGTCGCGATCGTTCATCCCTGGCGCGTCGAGGACGTCTCGCGCTCTGCTACCGGCTTTCTCCTTCGCGGCCCGGCGGGGGAGATCGCAGCAGCCCGCGTGATCTTGGCGACCGGTGGGCGCAGCCTGCCGAAGTCAGGCAGTGACGGCCATGGCTTCGAGCTCGCGCGGCGGCTCGGGCACCAGACGACCTCGCGCATCCTCCCCGGGTTGGTGCCGCTCGTCCTCGCGGAGCGTTGTTTTATCCGGCGCCTCGCGGGGGTGACCCTGGAAACGACGATCACTCTTCATTCGGGGACGGGAAAGACGAAGAAGGCCTTCGGGGGATCGACGCTGTGCACGCACTTCGGGATCTCGGGGCCCCCGGTGCTCGACATCAGCCGGTACTGGCTGGACACGCGTTTCGACGACCCCGCTGCGTACCTTTGCGTCGACTGGTTGCCGGAGCTCGGAGAACGAGGGCTTCAAGAAGAGCTTGCGAAACGCGGCGGCACGCCGGTGGGCGCGGTGCTGCGTGCCCGGCTTCCCGAGCGCCTCGCGGTCGCGCTCTGCGCCGAGGCCGGCATCGACCAGGGCGCGTCGTTCGATCGACTCGGGCGCGAGGCCCGCTTGCGGCTCGCGAAGACCGTCTGCTTCTATCGGCTCCCGGTGACGGGGGACCGCGGGTTCACGCACGCCGAGGTCACGGCAGGCGGCGTGCCGCTTTCTCAGGTCAGGCTTGAAACGTTGGAGTCGCGGGTCAGCCCGGGACTTCGGCTCGCGGGCGAGATCTTGGACGTCGACGGCCGCATCGGCGGATTCAACTTCCAGTGGGCCTGGGCCTCCGGCTTCGTTGCAGGACATGGGGCGCGATAGGGGGCCCTGTCACGGCTTACCAATTCTTCACCGCCTGGTGGTTCAGCCAATCTGAATGATCTGGTTGAGCCGTTCGCAGACCTGCACAAACAAAGCGTTCGATAAATCGCCGAGAGGGTGCGTCTTGGCTTTGCGCAAGCGCCAGTCGAAAGACTTGGGTTGGTGGCAAAGCACATAGCTGGTTCGTCGGGTCTTTCGTCCTGACGCCTTGCCCACGGCCACGGCAAAGGGATTGTCCGAGTTGTAGGCCGCCGTCGTCATGGGCAGCCCGATGACCAGCGATGTCTTCTCGTTGAAGATGCGCGGCGAGAGCACCAGAAACGGGTGGACATCGCGCATCTCGCGCCCGACTTGCGGACTGCAATCGATCCAAATGATGTCTTGTCGGTCCGGCACCCAAGGCTTACGTTTGCCCGCCGCCGCTGGCCTGGCGGCTACCAACGTTCGGCTCCCAGCGTTCGGGTCGCGGCCATCTGCTCGCCGCCGTGGCGTTTGGGATCATAGGCAGCCAGGCGTTGTTCCAGGGTCAACCGCAAACTCCTGACCGGCGTGATGACGACCTGGTCGCCTTCGACCGACACGCGCACGCGCTGATCGACATGCAGGTGCGCTTCCCGCGCCACCGCAACCGGCAAGCGAACACCCAAGTTGTTCCCCCACTGTTTGATATCCAAAACGGCTTCGACCATGACGCCACTCCTCGCGTAAATGTATAAACGTCAGTCTATACATCCTGAGGGGGGTCGGTCAATGTCGATGATCCCTGAGGCGCTTCGCGCGGACGCCGCTATTCCCGTTCAGGCGGCAGGATGCCCGAGGCCTCGAGGTAGCCGTAGCCGTGTCGCTGGGCGTAGACCGCGCACTCCTTGATCTTGCGCAGGAGGGTCGCCGCCATCGGGCCCTCGCCCCCGCGCGCCGCCGCGTTGATGATGCGCGCTCCGTGCTCGGCTAAGAACTGGAGGAGCTGGCCGATCTCCCCGGGCGCAACGAACGCCCCCACGTCCCGCGGCCGCCGAAGCTCGAGACCGAGCGAGTCCTTGAGCGCGGGAAAGGCGTCGCAGGCCTCGGCGTAGACGCGCCATGCGGGAGCCAGGCAGTCGGGCGCGCGCACACCCGCGGCGCGGCAGATCGTCTCGAGGCCGTCGACATCGCGAGCGATCCAAAAGGGCGTGCCGCGAGAGTGCATCACCAGCGCGCGCCACGGTAGCTCGTCGGGCAAGGCCTCGGCCGCCGGGCGGGGCGCCGAGTCGCCGCCGACAAAACCGCGGCCCTCCCGCGCCAATCGGGCGAGCTCGTGGATCTTGGTGAGGAGGCCCAGCAGATCGCTGCGATAACCAAGATCGGAGGAGAGCTCGGCGATGTCGGCGGGCTCGACCTCGCGAGCCAGCTCGGCGTCGATGTGCGCGACCTGGTCGCGCACGATCTTTTCGACGGCATCCGCCGAGTCGGCGGCGGCGTAGGCGTCGATCGCGTTGGCGACTCTTTCCGCGGAGCCTTCGGCAATGAAAAACGGCCGTCCTTCGAGATGGAGGTCCGGGTCAAATCCCTGCGCGGCCTTGCGCGTCAACGCGTCGGGCCGGTGGTCGATCCGCTCGAGGTTCGCACGCAGCCGCCGCCAGGGGCTCGCGGCCGGATCCGCCTTGGGCGCCTCAAAAGCCGCGGCGATCTCCTCGATGGCGATCGCGAAACGGCGCGCGATCCAACCGTTGTGCCGGAGGCGAGGGGCGCGCTGAAGGAAATCCTCCGGATTGACCTTGCGGCCCGCGACGAGCGGAGCGATCAGCTCGTCAAAAAAAGAGAGGTCGACCGGATGGAACGAGACGTACCCCTTCATCGCGGCCGGAGTCTAACAGGCGCTCGCGTATGATGGCGGCTTTCGCGCGGAGTTTGCTTTTCAGGAGGTTCCCCCATGCGCGTCGCGCACGTTCTTTTCGTCGTCTTTCTCGCTCCCTGTCTCGCGCTCGCCGCGCAGCCCAAGGCGAAGGCCGCTCCCGAGCCCATCCCGGCGGCGGAAAGCTTACTCAGCGAGAACGCGCTGGCCGCGCTCAAGGCGCGTGCGATCGGGCCGGCGGCGATGGGCGGACGCGTCTCGACGATTGCGCTCGACCCGGCCGACCCTGCGACGTTCTATGTGGGCCTGGGAACGGGCGGCATCATGAAGTCCACCAACGCGGGGGCGTCGTTCTCGGCGATTTTCGAGAAAGAAGCCGTCGCCGCGATCGGCGCGATCGCGGTCGCGCCATCCGACGCGAAAGTCGTCTGGGTGGGAACGGGCGAGGCGAACGATCGGAACAGCTCGTCGTGGGGAAACGGGGTCTACCGGTCGGACGACGCGGGCGTGAGCTTCAAGCCCGTCGGCCTGGAAGGTTCGAGGACGATCGCGCGCATCGTCGTCCATCCCACCGATCCGAAGACGGCGTGGGTCGCCGTGATGGGCGACCTGTGGACGCCCTCCGCCGGCCGCGGGCTCTACAAGACGACCGACGCCGGCGCGTCGTTCAAGCGCGTCCTCGCGGCGCCCGCTCCGTACGACGACCGTGTCGGCTGCGGCGAGATCGTGATCGACCCGTTGAACCCGGACGTGCTGTACGCTTCTCTCTACGCGCGGCGCCGCACGCCGTGGTCGTTCTCGTTCGGCCCCGCGGTGACGGACGGGAAGGACCTGGGCGGCATCTTCAAGTCGTTGGACGGCGGAGCGACCTGGTCGAAGCTCACCACCGGGTTGCCGAAGGAAGCGGGGCGGATTGGCCTGGCGGTCTACGCGAAGAACCCGAAGATCGTCTACGCGATCGTGCAGTCGGACCCGGAGGCGGGGGGCTGGGCGGTGCGCGTCAAGAGCGGAGGCGTGTTCCGCTCGGACGATGCGGGGGCGAACTTCACGCGCGTCAACCCGCTGAACCCGCGGCCGTTCTACTTCAGCCAGATTCGCGTCGACCCGGAGAACGACCAGAGGGTCTACGTGCTCGGCTACCTCGTGCACGTGTCGGACGACGGCGGCAAGACGTTTCGCGAGGATGCGTTCAAGAAGGTCCACGCCGATTGCCACGCGCTGGTCATCGATCCGGGCAAGCGCGACAGGCTGCTGCTCGGAACCGACGGCGGCCTCTACCAATCCTTCGACGCGGGGAAGACCTGGGACTTCCTGAACCGGTTCGCCGCCGGCGAGTTCTACCGCGTCAACGTCGACATCGGAACGCCCTACCGGATCTGCGGGGGGTTGCAGGACAACCTCAACTGGGTCGGGCCTTCGCGCACCTTCACGAAAGAAGGGATCGTCAATTCCGACTGGATCAACATCGGCGGCGGCGACGGGTTCTCGTGCGTGTTCGATCCGAACGACCCGAACGTGGTCTACGCCGAGTCGCAGGAAGGAGAGCTGCACCGTTTCAACCTGGGAAGCGGCGCGATGAAGACCTTGAAGCCCGAGCCGAACGAGGGGCAGCCTCGCTTCCGCTTCCACTGGAACGCGCCGTTGATCGGGAGCCTTCACGAGCCCGGCATCCTCTACCTCGGCGGCAACCGCGTCTTCCGTTTCGCGGAAAAAGGCGAACGGTGGTCCACGATCAGCCCGGACCTCACGGCGAAGATCAGCGACCGCCTCGAGGCGGCAGGCAGCGGCGCCGAGACCTACGGCATCGTCTATACGCTATCCGAATCGCCGGTGAAGAAGGGGATGCTCTGGGCGGGGACCGACGACGGGAAACTGTGGGTCACCGAAAACGAAGGGAAGGACTGGACCGACCTCACCGGCACGCTTCCCGCAGCAGGCAAGGGGGAGTGGATCTCGCGCGTCGAGGCGGGGCACAAGGACCCGGCGGTCGCCTACCTCGCCGTCGATGCGCACCGCTCGGGGAACTTCGCGCCGCTGGCCTTTAGAACCGCCGATCGCGGGAAAACCTGGGTCTCGATCGCCGGCGGCCTTCCCGGAGATGGGCCGGTGAAGGTCGTGCGCGAGGACCCCGTGAACCCGAACGTGCTCTACGCGGGAACCGAGTTCGCACTTCTTCTCAGTGTCGACCAGGGAAAGCACTGGACGAAGCTCGGAGCTCTCCCCACCGTCGCGGTCGACGACATCCTGGTCCACCCGAAAGAGCGCGACCTCGTGATCGCAACCCACGGCCGCAGCCTTTACGTGATCGACGACCTGACCCCGATCCAGGACCTGACCCCGGAGCTGAGGCTCAAAGCGGCCTGCCTGTTCCCGGTGCGCGGCGCGCTGGGCCGGTCCCTCCTCGCGGGTTGGGAGGAATCGTCCGGCTCAACCCTGTACCGCGGCGCCAACCCGCCGGAGGGCGCGCTCCTCTCCTACTGGATCAAGGAGGGTGGGCCCGAGCCGGTCAAGATCGCGATCGCGAACGCTCAGGGTCAGACGGTGGCCAACCTGACCGCCTCCGCGGTCACCGGGATCAACCGAGCCTCGTGGGACTTGAAGCCGACGAAGGATGTCTTGACCGAGTACGGAGGAGAGGGAACCCTCTTCGTGCGCCCCGGCCTCTACGAGGCGACGCTGACGTACGGCAAGGAAACCTCGAAGCAATCGATCGAGGTTGCGATCGCTCCGGGAATCGAAACGCGCTGACGCGGCGTCGGAGACGAACTCATGGACTCTCGCGAACTGTGGAATCGTTACAAGGCGTGGCTCTACGACGATCCGTCGACGGGCTTTCGTCTCGACGTCAGCCGGATGGACCTAGCCTCCGATCACGACCAGGCGATGGCGCCCGCCTTCGCGAAGGCGTTCGCGGCGATGGATGCCCTTGAAAAGGGAGCGATCGCGAACCCCGACGAGAACCGCATGGTCGGGCATTACTGGCTGCGCGCCCCGGACCTTGCGCCGAACCCCGAGATCGCGGGGGCGATCCGGGAAACGCTCACGCGCGTCCTTGCCTTCGCCGACGGCGTGCACCGCGGGCGGATTCGTCCCGATGCGGGTGAGAGATTCACCGATGTGCTGACGATCGGTATCGGAGGCTCGGCGCTCGGTCCGCAGTTCGTCTCGGACGCCTTGAGCTCGGCAGCGGACTCGCTCATGCCGCACTTCCTCGACAACACCGACCCCGAGGGGATGGACCGAGTCCTCACGAAGCTCGGCGCGCGCCTCGCCACGACGCTGACGATCGTCATCTCGAAATCCGGAGGCACGCCGGAAACCCGCAACGGGATGCTCGAGGTGGCTGCAGCCTACGGCCGCTTGGGCCTGGCGTTTGGCCCGCACGCCGTGGCGATCACGCAGGGGGGGAGCAAGCTCGATCAGTACGCCGTGGAGCACCGCTTCCTCGATCGTTTCCCGATGTGGGACTGGATCGGAGGGCGGACCTCCGAGTTGTCGGCCGTCGGCTTTCTCCCCGCCGCGCTCCAGGGGGTCGACGTGAACGCCATGCTCGAGGGGGCCGCGTCGATGGACCGGCTGACACGCGTTCCCGAAGTGCGCAGGAACCCGGCAGCGCTTCTCGCCATGGCCTGGCACGCGGGGTGCGCGGGCCGCGGCGCCAAGGACATGGTGATCCTCCCGTACAAGGACCGCCTCGCCCTCTTCTCGCGTTACCTGCAGCAACTCGTGATGGAATCGCTCGGCAAGGAGCGCGACCTCGCAGGCTCCATCGTCCATCAAGGGATCGCCGTTTACGGCAACAAGGGCTCGACCGACCAGCACGCCTACGTGCAGCAGCTGAGAGACGGCGTGCCGAACTTCTTCGCCACGTTCATCGAGGTGACGAAGGACCGGGAGGGCGCCTCGCTCGAGGTCGAGCCCGGCGTCACCTCCGGCGACTACCTCTCGGGCCTGCTGCAGGGCACGCGCCGCGCGCTGTACGAGAACGGCCGCGCCTCGATCACCATCACCATTCCCGACGTCTCTCCGCGCACCGTGGGCATGTTGATCGCGCTCTACGAACGGGCCGTCGGCCTCTACGCCACGATCGTCAACGTCAACGCCTACCACCAGCCGGGTGTCGAGGCGGGAAAGAAAGCGGCGAGCCGCGTGCTCGACGTGCAGTTGAAGCTCGTCGAAGCGTTGCAGGCGCGGGGGAGCGCCGGTGGGACCGCCGAGCAGCTCGCTTCAGCCGCCGCCCCCGGCGACGACGAGAGCGTCTTTGCGATCCTCGAGCACCTCGCCGCGAACCCCGGCCGCGGCGTCGCGAAAACGCCGGGCAAGACCCCGTTCGACGCCGTCTACCGGTGGGTGGGGTAGCGGGCCATGCCGCGAATCAAGAAACGCGCGCCCCGTGCCGCCGACGTCCCAGCGAAAGCGATGGGACTTCTCGAGCTACCGAACGTCGGGCCTGCGACCGCCCTCGATCTCGTCCGCTTGGGCATCTTCGAGTCGAAGGCATTGAAAAACCAGAACGCCGACAAGCTCTACGCCAAGCTCTGCAAGATCGACGGCGTCCGTCACGATCCGTGCGTCATCGACGTCTTCGCCTCGCTCGTAGCGTTCGCCAACGGCGCCCCGGCGAGGCCGTGGTGGTTCTACACGCCGGAGAGGAAGAAGCGGGCGCGTTAGTGCGTCGCAGGAGGTCCATCGATGACTCGAGACTTCAGCGTAATTATCGAACGCGATGCCGAGGGCTTCTACGCGGCCACCGTGCCAGGAGTTCGGGGTTGCCACACGCAGGCACACTCGCTCGACGAACTGATGGGCCGGGTCAAGGAAGCGATCCAAGTGTGTCTCGAGGCAGAAGGGGATGACACCGCGGCGCTCGATTTCATCGGCGTCCATAGGCTCACGCTCACCTCATGACACGCCTTTCGCGTCGATCGTCGG